>Ga0100394_1003073_pt1 | contig 13751 bp, 13 predicted proteins | sample CryGeymeta201518_FD_81549 | JGI IMG/M metagenome (GOLD analysis project Ga0100394, IMG submission 81549) | Groundwater microbial communities from Crystal Geyser aquifers in Utah, USA - Crystal Geyser metaG 2015-18 | ecosystem: Environmental > Aquatic > Deep subsurface > Groundwater | place: USA... | reverse complement strand
GATCCCAAGGGGTGCATGTTCCCTATGGAGGTGCCCAAGATTACCCTTCTGCAGGTGATCGAGATCATTCCGATGACGCCGGCTGCGCGGAAGTCGATTAAAGAGGTTCCGGTGTGGACACGATAGCCGCCAACTACCTCGTCTACGCCAACACTAAAGGAATGAGACATGCTCAAACTTACAACGGCAGTGACGCTGACAGCGCTACTCGCCGCCCAACCCGATCCGGGGATTCTGCCGGGGTGGGAAATCCGCCCGGCGACGTTGCAGCATCAGGAATCAAATCGTGAATGGGTCCGCACCGAAATGTCCGTCTATGACCGTGGAGCGCAGACTCGACGCCACGTGTGTACCTGGGGCACCCGCAACGTGTTCGGCCATCCCGATCCGCGCCTTGTGGGACACTGGATCCGAGTGGGTGTCCCGGCTACCGGGCACGAGTTCGTCGGCGTGGTCGTGGGGCGCATGGGCCACGTCAAGCCGTCGCGGCACAGCCGTTGCCCGCGGCGAGTGCTTGACATTGCAGTCGTGGGTTGGCGTCAGCAGTTCGGCCGCCGACCGCTTGGCGTGATCGACGTAGAGTACAGCGACCTTGGGAAGAGTCCGGCGAACGCCGCAAACGACGAGAACGGGACAACAATGAGCGGAGAGTGAAATCATGGAAGAGTGGCGCAATCGGATCGTTGGCCACGGCGAAAAGCCTGCAAGCGAGTTCGTCGCCTCGCCCTTCAACCTGGATCCGAAGCTCCTTCCCCGAGTGCGGTATAATGATGGCAGGTGAGGAACCGATGAGCGAGAGCAACCCATTGAAAAGCAAAGTCCCATTGAAAGGCGGGAACATCATGCAGGGGGAGCGCTGCTCAGCCACGGCTAACCGTACTGGGAAGCGCTGTCAAAACAAGCCTGTCCGGGGGTTGAAGGTATGTCGGATACATGGGGGGGCTTCTCCGCGGGGGATTGCCGCAGGGGGGTTCAAGCACGGTATGTACTCGAAGTACCTCCCTCCTCGTCTGCTCAGTCGATTCGCCGAATCTGTGGGCGACCCGGAACTCATTGCCCTGACTCAGGAGGCGGCCGTTGCGGCAACGCGCATTGGCGAATTGCTCAGTGAGTTGGACCGGGAGGGCGCTTCCGACTTGTGGTCACAGGCACGCAAGGCGCTTGCCGAGTTTGAGGCAAGCATCAATGACGTGGCCAAGGCGAGGGAGGCGCTGACAGACCTGAAGGCGATTCTCGGACGCGGGGCTGCCATGGTTGGCAAGTGGACCGAATTACAGAGCTGGCTCGAAACACGGGGGCGGATCGTGGAGAAAGAGGCTCGGCGCCAGAAGGACCTTCAGATGATGATGACTGTCGAACAGGCGGGGGTGTTGATCGGGGCCATTGCGGAATCAGTGAAGCGCCATGTTACAGATCGCAAAGCACTTGTCGCCATCAGCGCGGACCTTGGCAAGCTCCTCTGTGTCGATGCTGCGTAGCCTGCTGGAGACTGTTACTCCTGGTGTTGGCGCATTGCGGGGGGTCTCCTGGGACTCCCCTGCAATGTGGCTGCGCATCCCGCCGACGCTGGACGAGTTCGCCGACCTGATAGGAGAGCCGCCACTGTTTCCCTACCAGCGGGAGGTCCTCTCGCAGGCGATCCCATTCGACGGCACAAAGGTGTTTTCGCCGGAGGCGAACATCATTGAGGTGGTCCTCGCGTGGGGGAAGGGCAGCGGGAAGGATACCGTTTGCGTGCGCGTGAATGCCTGGGGAGCCGCCGTTGCGCTGCACCTGGTTGATGCCTTCGCCTACTTCGGATTGACATCCCCTGACCCTATCGACTTCGTGAACTGTTCCGTCAACACGCAACACGCGAAGATGGTGTACTTTACTCGCCTGCAGCGGATCATCAGGTCAGGCTACTTCGACGAGTGGCAGCCGAAGCTCTACGAGTCGCCGACTCCAATGGTCATCTTCAAACGCGGTGGGAACGACTACGTTCGGCTCCTGTGCGGTAACAGCGAGACCACCAGCTTCGACGGGTATAACCCGCTTTTGTGTACGCTCGATGAAGCAGACGCCTTCGCACAGGTCTCCGGCAAGGACAGGGCAGACGAGATCGGGGACCTGATGTTGGCGTCTATGGGCACCCGGTACGGCTCGCGGGGGTACGTCTTGAAAATCAGTTACACCCGCGTTCAGGGTGGCTACATCCTGCGGGAGTTGGCGCGGGCGAATGCGCAAGCGTCTTTGCCGGCGGAGAGGCGGACTATGTTCGGGGACTTGGCGCCGACGTGGACGGTGAACCCGCGGAAGACTCGCGATGATCCAGACATCGCCTCCATGTACACGAAGGACCCGGAACTGTCGGACGCCATGTTCGCCTGCAAGCCGCCCGAGGCGGTGGACGCCTTCTTCCGCCTCTTCCCCGGCGCCATTGATGCGTGCACCGACCCAGAGCGGCAACCCATCGCGCAGGCGATTCAGACGATCACCCGCCGCAAGTTGTCCAACAGCGACGTGCGTGAGTACGTGGCGCTGCTGCTCATGGATCTGAAGGGTGACCGCGACACCGATCACTTCATCCATCTCGACACCGGCCTGACCGGTGACAGCGCGGCACTATGCTGTCTGCATCGCGAGGACCGTTGGCGCACGTACCATGGGGTGGATTCGGACCCCGAGGACGGCTACCTCGGTGAAGTGGTTACGCTTCACGGAATGGAGTATCCCAGGGCGCACGTGGTTTACCGGAACAAAACCGGTGAGCAATTGGCGGAAACTTACACCGACGACAAGGGCAGGCACTCCGTCAGTTTGGCGCCAGGATGGTACTCCTACTCTATCGAGTATGCGGAGCGGGCGGTCCCGCCCATCGTTCGCGAGGGGATCGAGATCGCAGCGGGCATGAAGACGGTTGACGAAGAAACGGGGCTGGAAAGGTTCCTACCGTTCCTTGTCGAAGACCTGCTTCTGGAGTGGCGGCCCGACGTGCATCATAGTCGACCGGTGGACTTCATTAACATTGAGGAGGTGCTTGCGGAGCTGTGCACGGCACTGAAGGTGCGGTGCGTGTCCTTCGACAAGTGGAACTCGGCGACCGGGCTTCAGCGGCTCTGTGAGCGCGGCGTCTATGCCATCGACCTAAGCTTCGGTAATCCGCAGCAGGTCTCCATGTTTCGCAACCTGAAGACGCTCGTCTACGGCGGTAACATTTCGTTTCTGGAGTTGCAGCAGCCGCCGTGGCATCCCGGTCAGGAACCGTGGCGAAAACCGGCGACGCAGCTCAAGAGGCTGACGTTTCAGAGGGGCATCAAGATAGACCATCAACGCGGGGAGGGCAAGGACATCGCCGATGCCCGCGCCGCCGCCGCATGGATGGCGTGCCAAGCAACCGGGGGAGAAGATCACTTGCTGGTGTGGGAGTAAGGAGAGTCGAAATGAGAGAAGAACCTAACATCTGGAACGCAACCGAAGACCTTCGCGGCACTGCCGCAACTTTGATCCGTGACCACCACAAGCACTTGATCCCCGCCCATATCGAGTACCTGTGGAGACGGAAGGCAAGACTAATCGGCGGCCGATTTACTCTGGGCAGTGCCAAGCTTGCGACGGAGAAGGACTTGGCCCTTGCTGGCCGGTCGATCCACTTCATCATCACTGTCGCCGCCGACTTCTGGAAGCGAGCGCCCGAAGGGAAGCAGGTGGCGCTACTCGACCACGAGTTGAGCCACTGCGGCTTCGACTACGAAGGCAACCCGGTGCTGTACTCACACGACGCGGAAGAGTTCGCCTCTGTGATTCGGCGTCATGGCGTGTGGCGCAAGGACCTGCAGCCTTTTGTGGACGCTGCGAAGCAGTTGGCGCTTCAGTTCGACGCGGAGCCGGAGGAGAACCTGACTGACAAGCGCGCGGTGCAGAAGCTGGAGATGGTGGCGTGACCGTTCTGCCAAAGTTCCTCCGCGAACAGAAGCCAGTCGCCGCTATCGTCGCCCCTCCGGGCAACACCATCCCACGTTTCCATTTCTGGAAGTGCCGTCGCTGCAAGCGCTTGGTGCGTGTTGGCGACGGCATCCCGGAGAAGGAATACTGCCCGGAGTGTGTTGATCTGTTGGGGTGTGACTCGTGACGGTCTACATTGACGGCGACCAAGCGCCGAAATCATTGGCCCGCGCCCTGTGCCACGTGGGGCGCGCGGTTCGGCTCGTCTTCGTCGCTGCTAACATCCCCCGGGCAGTGTGGCGGCGCTGGGCGGGGGCGGGCGCCTTCTGCATTCCCGTTCGGGCGCACGCGGGCGACAGACAACCAGTGGATGAAGTGCTCCTGCGGCGGATAGTCCCGGACGACGTTGTGATAACCTCGGATAAACGGCTCCTTGCGGAGGTTCGCATTCGCGGGGCGCATGGTGTAAACTTTCGGGATACGAATGCGTGCATCCGTACTTTGTCCTGTCTGATTGGGGTGCAAGAACATGCCGACGAAAACAAAGGACCTGTGGCTCCCCTCTGGAGTTCGCGAGCAGATAGACAAACGCCTCCTGGATGAGTTGGTCAATAAGGGCGGCGTCTTCAGCGGTCCTGACGGGGAACCCTATCAGCTCGTGCGGCGCGACGCTCTGCCGCCGGCGGTGGTTAACGAGGGCAGTCTGTGGCAGTACCACATGGGTCTGGAGAAGGGTCTGGGTCCGAATGTCCCGGCAGGAATGCGCCCGAGGCCGATTCCGGAGAAGCAAGTCGAGGCGTTCCGGTTCATGGATTTTTACGCCGGCATCAAGACCCCGCAGGGCGGGTTAACGCTCACCCCCAATATGCTCCGTGGAATGGTCCGCAGGGTCGAGCCATTGGGTGCTGTGGTTAACTATTATATCACCCGGTCTAAGGGTCATGGCAAGCTGCCGGAGAACCGGTACGATACGGGCTTCGAGATCCGAATGAGGGACAAGGAGGGCAAGGCGACGAAGGCCGCGACGGCGCGCATGAAGCAGATTTCGGACGCAATGCTCCGGTGCGGATTCGCCAAAGAATCGGCGCCCAACGCCTATGGGTGCGTCGAGGAGTCCGACGAGTTCCCGGAGTTCTTGGCCAAGCTCGTGCGAGACTCGCTGATTATGGACCATGCCGCGTTCGTCATGGAGGTTGGGACCAACGCGCAGAAGTACCCGCGAGTCTGGTGGAAGGCCGTCGACGCGGCGAAGATTCGGCTCGTTGCCCCGGAGTGGTACAAGAACGAATTGCTGCCGACAAACCAAGTGGTCAAGTACGTTAAGGTCGATGACTCACAGGGTGTGGCAATAGAATACACATCCGACTCACTGGGCATCCTGATCCGCAACCCACAGACCGACGAACGCTTTGCCGGCTACGGGATGTCGGAGACCGAGCAGTGCATCAACGCGATCACGTCGTATTTGAATGCAGCGACGTACAACCGGTCGTCTTTAACGACGAACTCAGTCCCCCCGGGCATTCTGGCGCTGATCGGGCAACAGGATCAAGCGACCGTCGAGCAGTGGCACGCGCAATGGTCGCAGCAGCTCCGCGGCGCCGCGAATCAGTTCCGCACCCCGGTTATTGCGTTGAAGCCCGGAATGGCTGGGCAGCAGACCTCTGACATCAAGTGGGTTCCGCTCCGGCAGTGGTCGAACCGCGATATGGAATACCACCAATGGCTCTCGTTCCAGATCACCGTCATCTGCTCGATCTTCGGCGTTGAGCCCGAGCAGATTGGTGTAGCGGGTTGGTCGCCTTCGGGGCGGTCTCCACTTTCGGAAGCGTCTCCCCAGGTCAGGATCGAGAAGGGCGAGGATCGCGGCTACAAGCCGGTCATGGCGGCGCTGGCGTCGTGTCTCAACAAGAACCTGATCTGGAAAATCGACCCGGACTTCATGCTGGCGTGGGTGGGGCTGGACCCAGTTGAAGAGCAGGCCGAGTTACAGCGCCACATGCAGTATTTGAACATGGGCGTGAAGACCATAGGGTCGGTGCGAGACGAGTTGGACATCCCCCGGACGGGTGACAAGTACGAAGAGGCGCCTCTTCAGCCGATGGCGTTCCAGCTCTGGCAGCAGGAGCACATGCCGCAACAGCAACAGCCCGGCATGGAGGGTCAGCCGGGACAGGAGCAACAGTTTGGGCAGCCCGACGAACAGCAGCAGGGTAGCGAAGACGACCCGTCGGCGACTCTGCAAGGGCGGTCGGACGGCACCGAGCCCGGCGAAGGCGGCGGCAACAACGGCGGGAACCCGGCAGAGTCGTACTGGCGACTGCACGGGGACCGTAGGCAGCAGCAGGAAGTTCAAAAGTCGCTCCGGCGTTCTCCGGTGCGGCAGGTAGTCGAGATCGTGTTGACCTGACAGGAGGCAAACGACATGGGGAAGAAGGTGGCGCTGATGAGCAACCCTCACGACACCCAGAAAACCATCGCCCTTGGCACCGCCAAAGCGCAGGTGCACTCCTTCTGCGCCGAGTGCTGCCGGCGAGTCTGCCGCCAAGCGGACCCGACCGGCCGCACAAGCCAGCAGCAGAAGCTGGATTGGACCAAGCACGATGGCCGGTGGGTGCAGCACCTCGTCTGTCCGTTGCCGGACATCTTCCCCGATCCTCCCCACTCCGACATGGCAAACTCCCGCGCGGCGGGGTGCGGTATCCCCGACCTGTCCTTCAGGCTGGAAAGTGGCCAGGCTGACGAAACGGCGGTCTCCGCGGGCGAACTGCGGCGGCTGCGAGAACCGACGGTATGACTCCATCTGTCGCACAAGACGAGAAGGTCCTTCGCCTACGCGGGGTTGATGCCCTCCGCTTCGTGGGCACCCACGAGCAACTCGCGCTCGCCGCGACGCAGCTCTTCAAGGCAGTTCCCCGCGAGGCGCGCAGTTCCTTCGTCCGGGATCCCGAGGTGCGGGCGTGGCTCCAGTCCCCGGAAGCGGACTGGCTGACGAAGGCGTTGACGCCTGGTGGGCCGTCAATGCGCGGGCTGTCGCCTGATGACTTGGCAGCCGACGTTGCTGAGTCGAAGGTCCGTGCTGACGAGATCCTGACGGTTCTGCGCGAACGGATGCAGGATCATATCTCGGACTTCAAGGCGGCGTCTGCCCTGCGGCCGAAGTTAGGCACTGGGGCTACCGGACTCCTGACACGCTCGCAGGCAGAGTACCGGATCAAGCGCGACATCCGCGAGGCGTACCGCGACGTGTTCGAGGCCGGTAAGCGCACCGGGGGGAACTTCCTGTACGTGACGGGTGGCGAGCAGAAGCTCTTGGAGCGGATGCGCCGCGACGAGTTCCTGTATCTGCGCAACTTCCTGGACGACATAGAACAGGGCAAGGGCACCATGCCCTACCCGGTGCGGGCGACACTTTACGGGAATGCCGCGAACGAGGCGCGTTGGGCCGGCTTCGTGTACTCCGATCTGTCGCCCTCGCGGTATCTGGCATGGAGATTGTCTACTGAGCCGTCGGAAACATGCGGCGACTGCGAACTGCTCTCCGGCCGCCTTAGCCGCTGGGCAAACGGTGTCTACTCTGCGCAGGAAATCGCGAACATGGCCATCTTCCCCGGCAGTGGCAAGTTGGAGTGCACGACCCGGTGCAACTGCCACCTCGAAGACGTGTTGCGGCCCACGGGGCCCCCCGCCGGCAAGTTCATCACCGGCAAGTTTGAGACGCTGGCGCCGAAGTCGCCTATTCGGCATCGGTATGGGAAACACAAGCCGCGCTACGCGCTGAGGAGGGAGAAGAGGCGATGACACGCTGCTTTGTTTGCGGTCAAGTGCTCCGGGGCGTCTCCGAATCGAGGGGCGCCGTCGTCCTGTGCGTCCCCGGTTGCCTGGAGGCGCTTGCCGGGAACCTGATGCTCATGCGGCAGGAACTCCACGAAACGCGGTTTGCCAAGGGGGTAGACGAGCACGTTGTCTTGCGGCCGCGCCGGGCGGGGCGCGAGTTTTGGCGTAAGTTGCTGAGGGTCCGGGGAGTGTGGGTATTACCTGGAACACCAAGACGAAGCGCGAGAGATCGCCGAACGCGGTAGGCAACGAGTGCTGCGCGACTACAATGTAGAGACCTGGATGAAGCAGGTACTCGGCGAGGTCATTGCCCGGACTGCTTAAAGAATGCACGATGCCAGCAAACAATACTACACCTGAAATCGGACTCGGAACACGCGGCCTGCCGCCAAAGCTGTTGAAGCTGTCGTTTGGTGGGGATCGTCACAAGCAACGTCAGACGAGGAAGACCTTGCGCAAGGCAAGATCGCAGAAGTACAGCGACTTGTTTCCGACCTCTGCTGTTGTTGCCGTCCCTGTTGGGCGGCCGATGCCGGTTCCGCGAATGCGGCTGGTGTTCAAGTCGGCGACGTTGCAGGCGCTGGTGGCGAAGTCGCCGGAGAAGGTTCGTCGTCTTCGCGCCGCCCGTGACCTCGGCGCCAAGCTCGGTGTGGACTGGGCCAGGGTGAAGAAGTCCGTCGGCCCGGTGCACCTTGAAGGCGGGACCGGGTCCAGCCACAAGGGGAGCCATCAATTCCCCGGTGCGAAGATTGCCTCTCCAGCGAGCGCGCCTACTCCGCCGCAACAGTTGGCTCCCACGGACCATGGTCCACTGCCGTCAGACAATGCGCAACTGAGACCGGGAGAAAGCCTCTGGCTGAGGTCTGGGTATATCCCAGACAGCGGCAAGTCGCGGCACCGGCAGTACGGCGAAGAACTCCCCGGAGTATCCGTCTGGCAGGAACTGGGAAAGCCCTATGCGTGGTCTGAGCAGATGCTGTTCACCGCCACTGCAGGAGACGTGGACAAGGAACACCTGCGTGTTGTGGCAGGCACGCAGATAGGCGAAGGGCACGACGGCGAACCGATCATTTCCGGGGCGCACTTCATCCGTCCCGCAACTCAGATGGAACGACACCGGCTGTATGCCAGCGCGTACCAGACTGCCGTGAGGCAGTTTGGAATGGACGAGATACCAAACTTCTTGGAGCTTTTGAACGCGGAGAAACCAGAAGGTGTCGGCAAGAGCCTCCGGCTGGTGCTGAGCAAGGCGCAGCCCATGAACGCCCTACCAGGCAGGCAACACCTCGTCCTCCGCCCAACGCACGACAAGTTCGGCAGAACCGTCAAGCGCTGGATGCGGCCGGAGGGACCAATGAGCGGCGTTGCGCACACCGGGCACTGGCTGTCCGTCCGCGGGCACAGAGTCTTCGTCAGCTCCCAGCAGCCGAGGATCATCGCCGCCGTCGAAAGCGAGTCGCGGAGCGGCCATCTCGTCGGCAAGAAACTCTCTGCCGGCGACTGGGCACGGTTCCTCGAGAACACTAAGCAGCGACCGCGCCGCGCGCCACGCACCCCGGACGAGAAGCTGTCCGGCGACCGGAAGAAGTTCGCCCGCGTGCGCGAGTTCAACGACGACCTGCCGAAGTTCCAACGGACCCTCGACGCCGGGCTGCGGCTCAGCGACATGGCGGCCGACCGCGTGAAGGCGGCCGTTATCACGCTGATGCTGAAGGCGCACTTGCGAATCGGAAACGAAGACAGCGCCGACTTCGGCGTGGCCGGAGCCACCACGCTGCTGCCCGAGAACGTCACCGTCACCGGCAATACCGTCCGGCTGTCATTCACCGGCAAGTCGGGCGTCCCGTGGGACCGCAAGGTCACGGACAAGGCGCTTGCGGCCTCGGTGGCGGAGGCGCTGCGCAACGCCGAACCGGGGCAGCCGCTCTTCCGAAAACGGGGACCTGGCAGCGCGTCCTCCCTGTTCAATCCGCAGGGCCAACCGGGGAAGTTGGTCCCGCTGACCGACCGAGAAATTCGCAACGACCTGGCAGAACACGGAATCCAACCGAAAGACCTGCGGACATGGGCGGCTTCCGTCATTGCCTTCCGCGAGTTTAGGAAGCAGGGCGCGAAGCACGGGGAAGAACTCCCCGCGCGCGAAGTTTCCCGGCGAGCGAATGCTGTCTTCGCCGTAGTCGCCGAGGAACTCGGTCACACCCCGGCTATGGCGAAGAACGCCTACGTCTCACCCGCGTTGACTCGCTGGTTCGTCGAGCACGGCGGCCGGATGACCCTGAGCAAGCCACGTTTCGCGGTAGCGGAGACAAAAACGCGGGTGCGAAAGGCGGGATTCGGCTCTGATATCCGCAAGGCCGTGAGCGTAAGCGATGATCTGATTACAGACAAAGCAGGCGTGAAGGGGCATTGGCGTTTTGTGCATGGTCATGCGATATTCATCCCCCAAGAGGGGGCTTTGCCTGAGGGGGCGCATTCGATACCGCAGATCAAAGTCGGCTCGTGGAAGGATGGTAGTGGCTTATCCGTGCGTTTCGACTACGATCCCAATATAGTGGCTAAGGTCAAAACTATTGCCGGTCGGCAATGGCTGCCGGGAAGCAAGGCCTGGAGCATTCCGTTTTCGTCATTCAAGATGCTCTGCGAAGCGTTCCCCGATGTCGCTGTCAAGGCGTCGGTGATTACTGCGTTGGATGAAGCAGAAGCCGTGGAAACGAAACGCGTTCAAGAGGCTGCCGCAGAGACCGCGGCCCTCTCCTCGGAGGAACGAGAGTTCAAACCTGATGTACTGTTTGTTCCCGAAGATACCCTTGACCGTTGCTCGACATTCAACTCCTGGCTCAAGGGTTTTCTGCACAGCAACCATGGAAAAAGTCGCCAACGCCTAAGTGCCAAACAACTAAGCATCGTTGACGAAGCACAAGGAAAACTGGAATCGTGGTTGAAGTCCAACCCCTCGGAACGCAAAGTACTTTTGAACGCCTACCAGACTGAAAACGCTTCCAAAGTGGCAGCTGCTGCGGAGAAGCAAGCGATAGCCACTGCAGTTCTTGAATCACAGGAAGCGGCTGCCGAAGACTTCACCTTCCCGAATCAACCAAATCTCTCTGTACTGTTTGGGGGGGACCTGTTCGACCATCAGAAGAAGGGCGTCCTGTGGCTACAGAAAGTCAAACACGGGATTCTGGCTTTTGCGACCGCCCTTGGCAAGACGTATACGGCTACCACGGCAGCCGTTGCCTTGCAGGAAGCCGGGAAGGCGAAACGCGCGCTCTTCGTCGTCCCGTCCGCTCGCAAAGTGGGCACGGTCCGAGACATCAATTCTTTGTACCCGGACAAGAAGGTTGTACTGATTGACGGCACTCCCTCGCAACGTGCGAAGCAGTACGAAGACGCAAGGGATGCCGACTTCGTGGTTGCCGGATACGCTTTGATTCAACGGGAACCGGAAAAACTGAAGGGCGAGGGCTTCGATATCGTCGTCAACGATGAATGCGTGCGGTTGAAAGGGAAAAGTTCGCAGGTTGCCTTGAACGCGAAGGAGCACTTCTCCGCGCCGTATATCTGGGATTTGAGCGCTACCCCAATTCCCAATTCACCCGAAGATCTCTACAACTTGATGGCACGTCTGCAACCGGCATTACTCGGCACCAGGACAAACTTCATGAATGAGCATTGCACGATAGAATGGCAGACAATCCCTGGGGGGCGTAAGGTGCCCAAGATCACGGGATACAAGGACAAGAAGAAAACGCGCGAAGTGGTTGCACCTTATATCATGTCTCGCACCTGGGAAAGCCCTGACGTGAACGTCCCAATGACGCAAAAGAGCAAGGTTGTCCAAACGCTGGATATGGCTCCCGATCAACGAAAACTCTACGAACTGGCGCGCGAGGGCGCCTTGCAGGTCGTGGCCGGAAGCGCGACGGCAGGTCAATTATCTGCTGACGAAAAGAGTTCAGTGTTGACCAGCTTGTTGCGCATGGAACAGCTTGGCATCACCCCGGAGATTCTTGACCCTGACTACCAGAAGAAGGCGCCGAAGATTGACGAAGCGGTGCAAATTGTACACGACCATTTCTACAATGGCGAGAATCGCGGGATTGCTCTTTACTGTCATTTCTTGCCAGTTCTGGACATCCTACACCGGGAACTGTTGGAAAAGGGCACGCCTGACAACGAGATTGCCGTCATCAGGGGAGGCATGAAGGCCACTGACGTACAATCCATCGTGGACGGCATGAACTCGGGGAAGTATAAGATATTGTTGGCTTCGGATGCAGCCGCCGAAGGTCTGAACCTGCAAGGCAACGCCAACAAGTTGCTGCACTTGGATATCCCCTGGCGTCCCGATGTGCTGGAGCAACGCGAGGGGCGCATTTACCGACCGGGACAGACTTCCGACGTGGTGCTGATTCGTCTGGCGATGGACAATGACGTGGAAACGCACAAGGCGGAAGTCGTCGCCCGCAAAGCACAGGCGCAACGGGCAATCGTGGAAGGCGTGGAGAGTGACGAATCGCCGGAGTTGACCTATGATGACTACCTGAAACTCTTGGGTACGACGCGGGATGAGATAACCAGACTGCGCAAGAAAACTGTCAAGAAAGCCAGCGAGGGCGGTGAAGCATGAGTATCCCCATGACACGTTTGGAATTGGAGCAGAGCCTGGAAAGATTCAAGGACATTTCGGAAGTGATGGACGCAGTAGCCAATCACACATATCGAGAGATACTCCTACCAAGGATGCTGGAGGCGTGTCGACGATATGATGTTGCAGTGCCGTATTGGATGGAGGTCGCAAAGCCTTCCCGGGTACGTTCATCGCGTTAGGAGCAGCCACCGTGAAACTCACCCCCGACGAACAAGCATTCAGCGAGTGGTTACGGGACTATGGCGACGAGGCAGATGAATTGCTGCGTCGCGACTCGCCAGAACAGCCACCGCGGCCGTCCCGGAAGAGCCTCGCAACCCTTGTCAAGGGCGTCCTCGTCGCTGTACGCGGGCACACACGACGCATAAAGGGCAAGGTCGCCCAAGTAGGCGGGTACACCCGCAGCCTGCCCGTGGCGAGCCTGCGGCACGGCCAGATCGTCAACGTGAACGGAACCGTCTCCCGCGTGGTCGGCAACCCGAAAAAACGGCTGGTCACCGTGCAGTATCCCGACGGCACTCATCAGCACGTGACGAATGCCGACGTGGTGCGGGCGACGGAAGAACCGTTTTCCCTGCGCGTGAGCGGTCCCCACGAGGTTCCCCTGCAGCAAGGCAAGCTTGTCAAGTACAAGGTGCCTGGGGAACACACGCGGGCGCACGTTGGAGTGATTCACGAGGAGCCCCTCGGTGACACCGTGAAGATCGCGCAGGTCTACGGCGACAAGGTGTACCGACTCGACACCGTTCCCCGCGAACACGTCCAGCCGTACTGGGATGACAAGCTCAGCGGTGGCACTAAACCGGGGACCGGCAACCGGATGCCGTTGATCTCTGCTGATCGGCAGTGGTTCGACCAGCCGGACTGGCACGGGCATACGAACGCGGAGCGAATCGCGGCGTCGGTGCGGCGCTACTTCGATAGGCGTTACGGCGTCCGCGTGTCTGAGCGGCCGGGCGACATCAACTCCAACGACTGGAGCGACATCCTGCAACAGGCGTTCTACGGTGCCATGCTGGAACTGCGACGGCTGCGAAACGAGCCGGCTGTGGAGCAGCCGGAGCCCGGAAGCAATGCGCCACTGACACGAAGCGACTTGGCAGTTGCCGCGGCGAAGCAGTACGCGGAACGGGCGTGGTTCGCCAGTCGGCGTCGGCCTGGCGTGTCGGAACGCGACGACAAGATGCTGGCCAAGGTGCGCGCGGCGCGGCTCGCTACGGAGCAGAAGCTCGGGCACAAGGCGTCAGACGCGGAGGTCGCCGTGGCGGCAGGCATTACCTACAACGAGTTCCTCCGGCTGCAGAACGTGGACGCCCTTGCCCCGCAGGAGTCGCGACAG
>Ga0100394_1003072_pt1 | contig 13752 bp, 12 predicted proteins | sample CryGeymeta201518_FD_81549 | JGI IMG/M metagenome (GOLD analysis project Ga0100394, IMG submission 81549) | Groundwater microbial communities from Crystal Geyser aquifers in Utah, USA - Crystal Geyser metaG 2015-18 | ecosystem: Environmental > Aquatic > Deep subsurface > Groundwater | place: USA... | reverse complement strand
AGTTGCTGAGTTGTTCCTTCCATCTCGGCCCCTTGGACACGTACAATCTGATCAGATCGCCCGAGGGCTATTGCGTGACCAGGCAGGACGTTCCCTTGGAGTGCCGGCTCGTCACCATGGATGGAGAGATCCGCACCTCCCTCTTCACCGCGTTTTCCGAACTGGGCGAAGAGGCCAAACTTGTTTATTCCTTTGCCGACATCTTTGCCTCCAAGATTGACTTCAATACCGAGATGCGGGAGGGAGACCGGTTTATCCTCACGGTCCAGAAATATTTCAATGAAGGCAAATTTGTCGGCTATGGCAGCATTATGTATGCCGCGTACCGACCGGCCGAAAATGACAAGCTCATGGAAGGTTTTTATTTTCCTTCCGGGAAGACATCGGGTAGTTATTTCGACCGAAACGGCAAGGAGCTTGGCACCTCTTTTTTGCGATCCCCGGTGCCGATGGGCAGGGTAACCTCGGGTTTCACCAACCACCGGCCGCACCCCATCTTCGGATACGACCGACCCCACCTCGGGGTTGACTTTGCCGCGCCCAAGGGTACCCCTGTTCTGGCGGTGGGTGACGGCCGCGTCGTCTTCACCGGCAGAAACGGCGGCTATGGCAATCAGGTGATCCTGGATCACGGCGGCGGCAATCGGACCCAATACGGGCATCTGGCCCGTTTCAGCCCGGGGCTTCATGTCGGCAGCCATGTTCGGAAAAAGGAAGTCATCGGCTATGTTGGTACCACCGGCATTACCACCGGCCCCCATGTAGATTTCCGTTTTGCGCGAAACGGAGTTTTCGTAAACCCCCTGGCCATGAAGTTCACCCCCCGTTCCGAGCTGAAGGGGCTGGATCTAGCCAGATTTCAGGGCTTGGTTGCCGATCTCGCTGTCCTCTGGGAGCCTGGCACGGAACCGCGGGTCATCCAGGTCCGACACGTGATCTTCTCGCCGGACAAACCCACCTTTTTCCTCTAACTCTGAACCTGGGCCGCGAACGGCGTGCATCCTAGCCCAAGCTTCCCGATTGCCGATGGATTTCTCCACCGCCTTTAATATTGTTCTCGTGGAGCCTCGCATCCCGCAGAATACCGGCAGCATCGCCCGGCTCTGCGGGGCCACGGACACCATTCTCCACCTGGTCAGGCCATTTGGTTTTACCATTGACGACAAGCATCTGAAACGAGCCGGTCTCGATTACTGGGAGTTTGTCCGCATTCACTATTGGGACAGTCTGGACGATTTTCTAGACCACACGGCCGAGGACCAGCGGTTTTTCTTCACCACCAAGACCAAACGTCTTTACACGGGCTGCGTTTTCACCCCTGGCGATTTTCTGGTCTTCGGCCCCGAGACCAGGGGGCTTCCCGAAGCACTGCTCGACTGGTATGCGCCGCAGTGCGCCACCCTGCCCATGAGCAACCCCAATATCCGCAGCCTCAACCTCGCCATGTCGGCGGCCATTGTCCTCTACGAGGCCTTGCGCCAACAACATCTTCCGGCCTGAAGACCAGCATAAGGCGCTTTACGGATATGTCGCAGTGGGGTATATTCACTGGCGCATGAAATGTGTACGGGTAGTTCGGTTGGTTAGAGCGTTGACCACCGATATGAAATGCGGCGCAGACCGCATGGGCTCCTGACGAGGCGCCAAAACCTGAGCCGGCGGCAGTCTGCCTTGCCGCCGAAGGTGATGAGAGAATTTTGCTTGCTACCGGTGGGGCCGAACACCCTTCAGCCGCCGCCCGGCGCTGGCGCCTGCCAGCCTCCCGATGGTTTCCCAAGGGGGGACACAAAATATGAAACTCCACTTCTGGCGAGACCACCCCAGGGCCATCTTATTGCGCGGCAAGCTTCGCCGCTTTTTTACGGTGCGATTCCGACCGGGCTTCACGCGGGCGCAAATCGGCACACGCGGCGGTCACTGCCTGCAGTGCGCGGCGTGCTGCAAGATTATTTTCCGTTGCCCATGGCTGGACGGCGACAACCGTTGCCGGGTTTATTACTCCAAAATCAGGCCGCTGGTCTGCGCTCATTTCCCCATCAACGGGCACGACATTACGGACGTGGCCATAAGTTCCGGTCGACAATGCGGCTATTCCTTCGACCAGGGGAACAGCCGGTAGCCATGGGTGATCGCAAAAAAAAAGCCCAGAACAAAAGAACTTAAGGGACTCGGAAAATACCAATATGCCTGGATCGCGCCCGGGTTGGGGTCGGATTTCGAGTGAAACGAGAAATCTTTCCTTGTCAATGAGCTAGAAAGATTTCTCCCTGCGGTCGAAATGACATTTCAAGATTGACACGACACTAGGCCGGGATGCGTGATGATAGATTGGTATTTTCCGCGTCCCTAAGACTATTCACCTTGTGAGTAGTTATTTTTTTCATGCGTTCCTCAAGTATTTACCCTTGCCTGCCGATATACATGAAAAGCGGGGAAAGGCCATTCAGGCACCAGCCGCCCGGGATATTTAACCCGCCCCAAAGTTCGCCAACCCTGGCGCCGGGGCGCCTTCCACCCTTGGAGGATAAATCAATGAGCGACACCATGACCATGCCGTCCCTGCTGACCAGCCAGTATCCCGCCGCTCAACCCCGGCAACAAGACTTCTCGCTGCAGCAGACGGCCCTGCAAGCCAGGCAGACCGAGATCACCATGACCACCAGTGAAGGGGACCGGGTGACGCTTTCCAGTTCCATGGAAAATCTGCAGGCCATGCAGTACGATGCCACTGGCGCGGGTCAAAATATTAGTTTTGTGGCCGCCAGCCTTGGCACGGCGAATTTCTCCATGACCGTGGAAGGCGATCTGAACGCCCAGGAACTGGCCGACATCAGCAGCCTGATCAAAGACCTTTCCCACATTGCCAAGGATTTTTTCAAGGGCCACCTGGAGCAGGCAATGAACAAGGGCCTGAATATCGGCGATACCGGCACGATAAATGCCTTTTCCGCCGACTTTTCTTCCACCAGCATAACCACCAGCCGCTTGACCGGTAACCATCCCATTTCCGCGCTTTCCCAGGAAACCATGGGGGCAGACGCCACGACCGAGGCCTCGGCCAACGTGGCCTCGGACCTGCCTGGTTTTATGGACCTGCTCCGCGGCCAGTGGGCCCAGCTTGAAGAAATTTTTCAGCAGCAGCAAGCAGCGCCGGCCTTCGAATTCCCGGTAACGTCCCAGGAACTGCCCGACACCGCGCCAGCGGCAACGACCCCGGCCGAAATCGCCCAAGCCATGATGGCAAAGGCGGCCACCACCATGGCCGACAACCCCCGGCTCAGCCCCTTGATCCAGCCCCTGGCGGATCGAGTCATTGACAACAGCGCTGCCGACCTGCCGAAATTTCCGGGTGCCCATGGACTGGCCAACCGTTTGCACACCGCGTTCGCCCAGGCTTTGCACCTCTGGCTCACCGCCGTCTGACCCCCTCCCATTTTCCTGGACCAATCCACCCGGCAGAGCCATCGCGGCCCTGCCTGGTGGACATCTGTCTTTTTTTGGCAGACTAACCCATGATCCACCCAGCAAACGACCGCTTAGCGGTTGCGGCCTGGATTGGGGCTGTGGTAGTTTTAAGAAGCGGGTGACAGGGCAGGGCCAAATGACCTTTTTTCGGCACCAGGGGCAGGATATTGCGATGTGACACAGCAAGGATGTCTACTATATCTCCGACGGTACGGGCATCCTGGCCTCCAACCTTGGCCGCTCGCTCATCTGTCAGTTTCCGGGGATCAATTTTCACGAGGAGCAATTCCCTTTCATCACCACGGTGGCCGACGCCCGGAAGACCATGGCCTATATCCAGAAACATTCGGGCAGCCGCAGCCCCCTGATTTTCAGTACTATAATGGATCCGGAAATTATCGAGGTATTTAAGTCCCCGGAGGTGGTTTTTTTCGATGGCTATGCCTTTTTTCTGGAAAAACTGGAGGACGCCTTGGAGGCCCAAGCCCTGCGTGTCCCGGGCTTCAGTCGCCGGGTCAGCAACATGGACATGAATCGGCGGGTGGAAGCGATCCACTACTGCCTGGAACACGATGATGGCACCAGGATGTCAGGTTATGACGAGGCCGATCTTATCCTGCTCGGCGTTTCCCGGTCCGGTAAGACTCCCATCTCCGTCTACCTCGCTTCCCAGATGGGGCTGAAGACCGCCAACTTCCCGCTCACCGAGGAGTACCTGGACCAATACGAACTGCCCGACCGCATCCGGAACAATATCAGCCGCGCCGTGGGCCTGACTTCCACCCCGGAAATCCTGCACGCCGTGCGGGAAAAACGTTACCCAGACAGCCGCTATGCCAACCTGGCCACCTGCCGCCAGGAACTTCAGCAGGCGACGGAAATCTTCCTGCGTTACAAGATCCCGATGATTTCCACGGCCGGTAAATCCATCGAGGAGACCGCCACCCAGGCCATGCAGGCGCTGAAGTTTTCCATGCAACCGGATCATCTCCCCGCCTGATTGCCTGCCCAGGCGGCCGGCATGAGGTCGAAAAGCCCGCTCAGACTCAAGCGGGATGCCCGGAGGTGGCGATGGACATTGATGACCAGCAGACCTGTCTGCCGGAGCACCCTATGTTTCACGCATACAGATCCGGCTCCAGCACCCGGTCGATGGTGAGGCGGGCGGCCACCAGCGGGGCGATGAAGTTATTGGACATGTCGTGGTCCTCGTCGCGCTTGCGGGAGAGGAAGGTGATGCGGTCCTGCATGCGGTCGCGCAGGAACTGCAGGTAGTGGGGGGTGCGGGATGGGTGGTAGTGTTTGTCGAAATTTGTGCCGAACAGTTTGCTGCCGTTCTTCGGAACCTGCAGGCCGCTGAAGGTCTGCCAGTCCCGCCATTCGATATTGCCGCGCACCAGTTCGGTGACAATGGCCAGGCTCAATTCCTTGGGGATATCCACCAGTTCATCGCCCACCCCGAAGGCGTGGGTGTTCATGATGTAGCACTGGCAGCCCATCTTGAAGAGCTTGCGGAACTGTTCGCAGTCCTCCAGCAGCGAGTGGACCCGGAAGGGGTTGGCGAAGGGCTCGATGATCAATTTTTTCAGTTCCCTGGGGTCAACGTTTTCCACGCCCTTGGCGCGCATGGTGGAAAGCGAGGCGCCCATGGCCACGGCCAGGGAGTTGCCCGTAACCCGGCTTACGGGCGGCAGGCTGGTGTCTTTTTGCAGCCAGATGAGCATGCCGGGTCGTTCGCAGTGTTCGGCATGGGTGAACATGGCGCGGCTTTTGAGGCAGCGGCCGTTGCTGTTGCGCACGTCGCCGTTGACCATGCGTCTGCTGCCGTCCGGCAGGGCGGTGACCGCCACGTTCTGGGCCGAATAAAAATATTTGAGCTGCATGTCGTCGAAGGCCACCGCGTCGGTCTTGTCAAAGAGCGAGGGCTCCAAGGCCACCGAGTAATTGTGCTCCAGGTCGATGAGGAAGGCGTCGTCGTGGATCACCGTGACCTTTTCGGACTTTTTCAGCAGACCATCATGGTCCAGGCTGTTGGTGATCGAGGACTTGCCCGAGCCCGAGAGCCCGAATACCGCCACCGGTGGCTTATTGCCTATCTTTTTTATGCCTCCGTGGCAGGCCACCATGTTCTGGCGAACGCCCATGGTCCAGGCCAGGGTCAGGGTGCCCTTCTTGCGTTCGCCGAAGTAGCGCAGCCCTAAGATTGCGATGCAGTTGGTGATCTCGTCGATGATGACGCAGCCGTCGGGATAGTCGGGATGGGTCCATTGCGGGTCGGCGAAGGCGATGATGTGCGGCTCGTCGATGAGGCGTGATTTCGCGTAGGTGTCGCTCCAGGGCTTGATGAAGGGGCAGAAGTTGAGGCCCCAGTCCAACATGTTCTTGGCGTCGGTAACCGGGCTTACGAGATGGGCCTTGACCATGAAGTCCTGGTGCAGGCCGACGATGCCTTCCAGGAGCAAGCCGGGCCGTTTGTTGAACTGATAGACCGCCTCGCGGAGCAAAGCCTGGATGGAGTCGCTTTCCGTCTTGTCGAAGTTGCGAACCAGCAGGCGCGCCCGGGCGGTGCGGCCCACCACCGAACCATCATACGATACCAGGATCATGGCGTTATTGGGCAAACCGAATTCGGCCGGTTTGTACATGGGTTGGGTGGTAGCCACCACCTCTGGCTGTTGCGTCGCCAATTCATAGAGTTCAGACATAGTGGTCTGGCGCACCGAGTTGGCGTGCATGGCGCTTTCGATAATGGCGCGCCAGGGAGAGGAAGGAAGTTTGTGGGCCGTGGCCATGGGCGGTTCTCCTCTGATTGGATCGAACGGCGGCGGCGGGATCAGTAGAATGATTTTTTCTTTTTACCGCTGCTCAGCCTGGCGATGATAAAGCCGGCCAGAAAGACCCCGCCCCCGGCCAGGAACCAGGGAATCATGTCGGTGCGTTTCAGGTGGGTGCCCTCTTGCCGGAGGGCTTCCATGTCTTTGCCGAGCTTGTCGTTGGTCATGCGCAGGGTCTCGTTCTCCTGGCCCAGTTCGGTCACGTGGGCAGACTGCTCGCGCAGGGTGTTGTAGCGCTCGGTTATCTCCGTGAGTTGGCGGGCCATGGCGGTCTGGTCGCCGCTGGCTTGACTTTTCAGCTTGTCGAGTTCAGCCTTGACATTATTGTATTGGGCCTGGAGGGCCTGGACCTCGGCAGCGGAGCGGTTGCTGGTGCCCTGCAATGGCTGCGCCTTTTCCTTGAGAGCGGCCAGTTCCGTATTGAGAGAAGCGATGATCCGGGTCTTGGGGGTTTGCGAACTGACGTGCTGCCTGGGTATCCAGCCCTCGTCGCCTGTCGCGGTGCGCACCCGCAGATATTTGTCACGCTCCTCGAGGATTTCCAGAACGGTGTCGGACTGCAGGGCCTTGATGATGCTGGACTTTGGGTCCGGGCCCTGGCGCAGGCCGATGGTTATGACATCGGCGATATAGACGGGGTCGCCGCCCGGCGCGCTGGCCGGCGCCAGCAGGCCGCTCAGCAACAGAAAGCCGCCCAGGAAAGCGAGGTTCTTCATATATGATCGCAACTGCACACTCCTTGGCCGTTGGCCGGGGTGCCGGCGTCGGGCCATGCCCCGGTTTGCCTTGTGGTTTGCACCCAAACCATGCATCAGGTTACAGAACCTGGCCTGTCTTCGCAACGGTTATTCGCAACACGGTTATTCGCAGGGCGGGTAAGGGCGGCAGGGGCAAGGTCGGCAAAACACTACACCGCCACTCCTCTTTTCTTAATTTTTTGCAGCGTATGCAGGACCTGCTCCGTTGTGCAGTCGTCCAGATGGTAGACGTTTTTCATGCCGTCCACAAAATGGATGACGAGATGTCCCTTGTCATCCAAGGCGGCGGAGCGGATGTAATCGTTGTCGAGCCAGGGGGCGAGTTCAGCCATGAAGTCGTGGAGGCTGCATGTTTTCATGTGGTTCTCCTTGCCCGGGGTGGGTGAAAACGGGCGGTTTTCCTGTAACTGTTCAGCAGTGCCGTAGATGCGCACCCCGCAAGGGGGTATAAACTTCAGAGGCCGATTCGCTATACTTCGGTATGCGAATTGGCCGATGACAGCTAAGCGAGCAAAGCGAGACTGCGAAGCAGATGCGGCACTGCTGGACAGTTACGTTTGAAAGCGTTCCTGTCGTCAGTGGCTTATAATTGAGCCTCTTGCAAAGGTCGTCATTCCCTAAAGCATTTTTCAAGACTTTTGCAAGACATAATTTGGTAATGCATTCTTGTCAATAGATCATAACAAACCATTTCCATTGACATAATGCCGGGGCAAAAGGGGAAATTTCAGGGGTTCCTTGCACCCTTTAGGATTTCTTGAATTTTCACTGAAAGTTCCTTGATGGAAAAGGGCTTCTGGATAAAGCCGGAGCATCCCGCTTCCAAAATTTTCTGGGTCTGGTTCTTGATACTGTAGCCGCTGGCCAGCAGAACCTTGACTTCTGGCTTGATGGCGTGCATGGCCTGGAAGACCTCGTGGCCTTCCAGGCCCGGCATGATGATGTCCAGAAGCACCAGATCGATGTCTGCATGTCTGGCCTTGAAAATGGACAGGGCCTCCATGCCGTTGTAGGCGGTAAGTACGGTGTAACCCAGCGTCTGGAGCATGAGGCGGCCGGCCTCGACGATCATTTTTTCATCGTCAACCAGGAGGATGGTGCCCTCGCCCCGCACCGCGTTCAGGGCATGTGGTCTTTCCGGACGTGCCATCTTGTCGCTGGCGGGCAGGAAGATGGTGAACGTGGTGCCCCGGCCTTTGTCGCTCTTCACCGTGATGATGCCGCCGTGGTTCTTGACAATTCCGTAGACCGACGCCAGCCCCAGCCCGGTGCCCCGTTCCCGTGACTTGGTCGTGAAGAAGGGGTCGAAGATGCGCTGTCTGGTGGCCTCGTCCATGCCGCTGCCGGTGTCGGTCACCGTCACCTTGACGAATTTGCCGGGCCTCACCTGATGGGGCCGGACGAACTCCTCGTGCAGGCGAATGTCCTTGGTTTCCACGGTGATGGAGCCGCCGGTGGGCATGGCCTGCGAGGCGTTCACGAACAGGTTCAGGAAGACCTGGCCGATCTGCCCGCGATCAGCCTCCACGGCCGGCAGGGCTTCGCCCAAGTGCTTATGGAGGTCGAGACCCTTCCGGGTGCGACCGAACATGGTGAGGGTATCGGCGATGAGGGCGTTGAGGTCGAGGGCCGCCACCTCGTACTTGCCGCCCCGGGCAAAGCCCAGTAATTGCCGGGTGAGGTTCTCGGCGCTTTTGGAGATGGCCTCGATCTCCCGCAGGTCCCGGTAATGGGGATGGCTGGCGTCGATATTCATGAGCATGAGGGCGGCGCGGCCCTGGATGCCGGTCAGCAGGTTGTTGAAGTCATGGGCCACCCCCCCGGCCAGGGTGCCGACGGCCTCCATTCTCTGGGCCTGCAGCATCTGGGCCTCCATCCGCATCTGGGCCGAGATATCACGCAGGAAACAGAGCACGGTGGGCTGGTTTTCCCAGGTGGTGAAGACATCGTTCTGTTGCACACTAAGTTCCTTGCCGGCCTGGTTGATGAGGCGGAAGGCGTAGGTGGAGGTGAGGGCCTCGCCCTGCTCCAGGGCTTTGATTTTATCGCGCACCATGTCCCGGTCGTCCGGGTGGACCAGGTTCAGAAAGGGCAGGGCGGCCAGTTCCCGCTCGGAATAGCCAAGCATGGCCTCGGTTTTGGGGTTGGGGAATTTCACCATGCCGTTCTGCAGCAGGAAGATGGCCTCGTTGGCGTAGTCCACCACCAGCCGGTACTTGGTCTCGCTGCGCATCGATTCTTGCTGGGCCTGGAGGCGGTCCTGAATTTCCCGGCGCAGATCAGTGTTGCGCTGTCGCAGTTCCCTGGTTTTTCTGTGAACCCGAGCCCTGAGCAGAAGGGTAGTGCCGAAAAAGATGAGCAGGAGGGCGGCGCCGGCCAGCATAACGATCCATAGCCAGCCATCCTGGCCGGCGATATTTTCCAGCAGGCCGATGGCCATCCCGCGGACCTGGCCGATCTGATCCTGCAAGAGCAGCGGCGGGTTGTCGTGTAAACCCACCAGGACCGCCTCGGTGCTAAAGGCGGGACCGGGCAACGACAGGAGCGGCAGGAAGGCCAGGAACAAGGGGCCGAACAGAAAGGGCCGCGGCCCTGGACTGACGATGTATGGCGCCACGGAGGCGGGACGATTTGTCATCATTATTCAGGCCCATTGGTCCCGTGGGTAACGGCGAATGTCAGTAACGACTCAGGTTGTTTAGACTGTAGTATGTTAGGAATGCGCATGAAAATGAAGCAAGGGCCACAGCACCTTTTCGGTCTCTGTAAGTTTTGAGGCATGGCCGGCAAAATTGTTTTCATCAAAATATCCTTAATGCCTCAACAAGCCAAACTGATAGCGCAACTTATTTGGAGATGCAATCACGATTCGTCAATGCTCAGGCTGAGAGCCGGGCGCCGATATGGCGGCCAGGCACCGGCGTCACCCGTGGCACTCCGCCCAACGGGCTTTTGTCGACCAGCAGCACGCAACCATAAACGCGTTCCAGCAGTTCGTAGGTCAGAACCTCGGCTGGCGGCCCGGCCATCTCCACCCGGTTGTCGCCGAGCAGGAGCAGGCGGTCGCCATAGAGGGCGGCCAGGTTGAGGTCGTGGGAAACCATGATCACGGTCACCCCGTACTCGCGGCGCAGTTTTTCCATGAGGTCCATGATGCGGATCTGGTGGGCCGGGTCCAGCGAGGCGGTTGGTTCGTCCAGCAGGATGATCCTGGGTTGTTGGCAGATGGCGCGGGCGATGACCGCCCGCTGGCGTTCCCCGCCGGAGAGCTGGTCCAGGCGGCGGCGGGCCAGGTGGGCTACCTCGGTGAAGGCCATGGCCTCCCGGGCCGTGGCGATATCGGCGGGGCCCTCGAAACTTGTCAGGCCAAGGACCGGGCTGCGGCCCATGAGTACCGTTTCCTCCACGGTAAAGGGAAAGTCCATCGGCATCTGTTGGGGGACAATGGCCAGTACCCTGGCCAGTTGCCGGCGGCTGTAGCTCGCCAGTGGTCGGTCAAAAAGGGTGACAGTCCCGATGGATGGCGAGATAAGGCCGGCCAGGATTTTCAGCAGGGTGGTCTTGCCGCTGCCGTTGGGACCGATGATCACCAGAAACTCGCCAGTCGTCACGGCAAGCGACACGTCGGTGAGCACCGTCTTTTTGCCATACTGGCAGGTCAGGTTGGTTACGGCAAGCGCGTTCATTTTCCCGATCTCCACAGCAAAAACAGAAAGAGCGGCGCGCCGATCAGCGCGGTGACGATGCCGACCGGCAGGTCGCCGTCCACCGGGATGGTGCGGGCCAAAAGGTCGCAGAGGATCAGGAAGGCGCCGCCGCCCAGGAGGCTGGCGGGCACCAGCAGGCGGTGGTCCGGGCCTACCAGCAGCCGCAGCACATGGGGCACCACCAGGCCGACAAAACCGATAAGGCCGCACTGGCAGACCACCAGGCTCACCATGAAGGAGGTGGCGAGCAGCAGGACCAGGGTGACGGCCCGGGCGTTCACCCCCAGACTGGTGGCCGTTTCCTGGCCCAGAAGCAGCAGGTTCATGGGCCGGGCCAGCAGAAAGATCACCAGAAAACAGGGCAGGACCACGGCGAGAACCGGCAACCCGGCCGGGGTGAGACGCGACAGGTCGCCCATCAGCCAGAAGAGGATGTGCTGCACCTGACTGGATCGGGAGAGGGAGATGAGCAGCATGATCACCGCGCCGCAGAAGGCGTTGACCATGACGCCGCCCAGCAGCAAACTGTCGCTGGCCAGGGCCACGCGGCCGGTCATGGGGATCAGGATCAGCCCGAGGGTGAGCATGCTGCCGGCAAAGGCGGCCAGCGGCACGCCGGGAAAACTGCTGAGACCGGCCAGCATGCCGAGGATGGCGCCGATGGCCGAGCCGCCCGAGATGCCAAGGATATAGGGCTCGGCCAGGGGGTTGCGCAGCAGGGCCTGGAAGACGAGGCCGCCGGCGGCCAGGGTGGAGCCGGCCACTGCCGCCAGGGTTACCCGGGGCAGGCGGATCTCGAAGAGGATGGTGGCCGCGGTGGTGTCCCCCTGGCCGGGATGCCTAAGCAGACCCCAGGTCTCGGCCAGGTTGCAGCCCGAGGAACCGGTGGCCAGCCCGGCCAGGAAACAGGCCGCGAAGAGCACGGCCAGGCCGCCGGTGAGCAGCAGCAGGCGCGGCAGCAGGGGTTGCATCCTAAGGAACATGAAATAGCTCCGGATGAAGGATGGCGGTCAGGACTTCCAAGCCATCGATAAGGCGCGGGGTGGGCCGGTCGAAGAGGTTGGCGTCCACCACCGCCACCAGGTTGTTTTTTACCGCAGGCAGATCCGGCCAACGGCGCCAGCTCGCTTGCAGTTCCGCCACACTCTGGCCGCCGGCCATGGAGGTGATGATCACCACCTCGGGCCGCAGCCGCAGGAGTTCTTCCCAGTTGAAGCGCGGATAGCTCGCTGGCCCGGCGGCCAGGTTTCGGCCCCCGGCCAGTCTGATCAGTTCGTCGATAAAGGTCTGGTCACCGGCCGAGACCATGGGGGCGGCGTCGATCTGGAAAAAGACCCCGGGTCTGGTTTTGGCCTTGGCAATGTTGCCGGTGACTGTCTCAAGACGGCGCTGCATGTCCGCCACGATGGCCTTGGCCTTGTCTTGGGCCTGTAAGACTTCGCCCAGCCCAGTCACGGTTGCCATAACCCCGGCCAGATCGCGGGGGTTGACGACAAAGACCGGGATGCCCAGCTCCATGATCTTTTCTACCACATCTTTGGGGTTGCCGTCCTTGGTGGCCAGGCAGAGGTCAGGGCGCAGGGCCACCAGTTTTTCCAGGTCGGGCTGGATGTAGGAACCAATCCGGGGCAGGTTTTTGGCACCCTCGGGAAAATCGCTGAACTGGGTGGTGGCGACCAGGAGATCCTCCCGGCCCAGGTCATAGACGATCTCGGTGAGGGCCGGAGTCAGGGCAACAACCCGCTGGAGTCGGTCAGGCACGGTGACGGAACGGCCGATCTGGTCCTTGACCTGCCGGGCAAAGGCCTGGCCGGCAAAAACCAGGGCCATGACTGGAAGAATTACGAAAATCAGGTGATAGCGCATGATGTTAATGCAACTCAAAGCGTATTGGCACCGTGACCCACATGGCCACGGGTTCCGCGCCAAGGCGGCCGGGAGCGAATTTCCAGCGCCGCACCGCGGCCAGAGCAGCCTGGTCAAGGACTGCGTGGCCGCTCGAGTTTTGCAGACGAAGATCATCGGCCAAGCCGTCCTTGTTGACCAGTACCGCCAGTTCCGTGGTTCCCTGAAAGCGCTGTTTGCGGGCCAGGGGTGGGTAGCCCGGCGGCTGGTTTTCGCGGTACAGGGGGTGGGCGAGCTGCGGCGCGGCCTCTGGGGTGATCCCGGTCTCACCCGGGATATTGCCTTGGGGAGGGGCTGTTTCCGGCCCCGGCAAACTTGCAACCGGGGTGGTGGTCAGGTCGCCGCCGCGGTCTGGCACCACGCCGGTCTCTGGCCTCTCAGGTTCTGCGGGCCGGGGTTGCGTAGCGTTTACCGCCTTCGGCGGCAGTATCCTTTGCTGCTTGCTGGGTGTGACTTTTGGCGTTGGTGCGGCCGTGAGTTTTGCTGGTGGCAGGGGAGGGGCATCGGGCAACTGCACGGTGATGATGCGGAGCGGGATGTCAACTCGGGAGGCGGTGGTCGGCCAGCCAAACCGGCAGAGGAGTAGGGCGCCGTGCACGGCCAGCGAGAGGATAATGGCGACCAGCATGCGGTTCACGGGGCCTCCGACAGGCCTGGCTGCCGCTAAGCTGCGGTTGGGCAAGGCATGGATGTAGAGCTCCTGCATGGGTGAGCTTTCCTTGGTTACATGGGCGGCCCAGCGGTGGCATCGGGACGACTGTTCCCCTTATACCACAAGGGCATAAGTTTCGTTTGCACCCTAAAGGGCATAAAAGCAGGCAAGCTGCTCAACTGAGCTTTATACCGCCGGGCCGCTTTGCTTGCAATATGGCCGAGTTGGAAAAAGAGCGACCCGGCTCAGTTAGCGCCACGGTTAAAAGTCCAAGGCGACCTTCAAAAAGAACGACTGTCCGGCGCCTGGGTAGGTTCCCAGGCTGGAGGCAGAGGTTCCCGGGTCGAAATATGAGCCGAAATATGTGTCGTACTGCGAGTCAAAGAGGTTTTCGGCCTGCAGGGTAACCCTCCAGCGCTCCTGGAGCCGCT
>Ga0100394_1003058_pt1 | contig 13778 bp, 8 predicted proteins | sample CryGeymeta201518_FD_81549 | JGI IMG/M metagenome (GOLD analysis project Ga0100394, IMG submission 81549) | Groundwater microbial communities from Crystal Geyser aquifers in Utah, USA - Crystal Geyser metaG 2015-18 | ecosystem: Environmental > Aquatic > Deep subsurface > Groundwater | place: USA... | reverse complement strand
GGCCCCCAGCTTCTGGAGCAGCGTCTGCTCAATGAGTCGCGCTTGGTCCTCACCGAGCAGGCTGATGACGCCCATCGACTTCCCCTCATACTGCGCGTCGCCGCAGCACGCCACGATCTGGTCGACCAGCGCTTCCGCCTCCGGTTGATTGGCGATCCTGGGCGAGTGTCCCTGCTGGTAGCCGTCAGGAACATGGCGAGTGACAACGACAGGCTGTAGCCGGGCGGTTCCATACTGCCGAAGGGGTATGAGCGGCTGGTTGCTGTAGCACAGGTTGTTGGAGAACTGGATGATCTCCGGCATGCAGCGGAAGTGCTCGGTAAGGCGGATGCGGCCACGGTAGCGAATCTCGGCTTGGTCGAAGAAGCTGTACTCAATGCCAAAGTGCGCTGACAGCGGAAGGTCATGAATGTAGCGCAGCCGTAGATCGTCGACAGCACTCGGGCTCTGCCCGACGTTGTCTGGTTTGATCTGCTGATCGTCACCGACAACGATAACTCTCTTCGCCAGGTAAGACAGGAAGAGGGCCTCCAGGCCAGACTGGCTCGCCTCGTCCACGATCACAACGTCGAACGCGTCCGCCGACGGATGGATCGTCTCGGCCACTCGGTACAGGGGCATTACCCAGGCAGGGATGGCGGAGCGACACTCGTCCATGTCGTCTCGAGCGACCTTGTCATAGTGGGCGACGCGCTTGCCCTTCCTCTTCCCCGCTGCCCCGATCGCCTTTGTCCACCCCACCAAGTGGGAAAGCTCGTGCTCGGTCATGCGCTTTGGTCCGGAGAACCTGTGTCCCCACGCCTTCTCCGCGGCAAGTTGGCCGAGCAGATCCCGGATCTCCTGGCGCCACCGTTCGGCGTCGTCGGCCAGCCGCTCGTACTCCTTCTGGTCATTGAGCTTCTGTAGCCAGGTGTCTGCCTGTCGCCAGTTCCAGGCGGCGGTGAACTCGGCAAGTCGCTGATCCCACGCGGTGTTGGAGAACGACGACGTGAGCTGGTCCGCCACGTCCGGGCTCGCATCCTGCAGACGCTGGAGAAGTTCGTCCCGGCGCTGAAGCTTCGCCTTCCACTCCCACAGTGTCAGAAGGCGCTGGTACGCTTCGCGATAGGCGCCGACGGCGCGTTGCCTGATTGCGCCCTCCAGCTCGGAGACCTCCGGGTGACAGGCCCCGCTCACCACGCAAGCCCGGAGTGCGCGGAGAGCTTCTCCGAAGGTTTCGCTCGCCTTGGTGAGCTGCTCCTCAAGTGACACAGCATCGACAGCCCGCTCAAGAGCAGCAATGCTCTCGGGCTCGTGCCAAGCGGGTTCACGGAGGCCCGGAATGGCTGCGGCGGCCGCGCGTGTCGCTGATAGCGTGTCCAACAGCGCCACGGCTCGATCGAGTTGCTCATACAGGTCGGCGAACCTGGCTGCCTGTGGAGCGCACGGGCCTTCGGGCAGGGTGCAGTGGGGTGCCCAGTGAAGGCGCAGGTCCGCCAAGAGGTCCTGAACGGCGATCCACTCCACGAGTCCCCGCAGCGCGTCTGGTGTGCTACACAACTGACCGTCCACGCGCACTTCCCGGAGCAGGTACGCCCGGGGCCGGACAACGCCGGGGCGCAATGGCCCCCAGCCGAGTCTCCCTCCGCTCTCCAGGTGGTGGAGCAGCGACTCCGCGTCGGCCTTCAACGTTGCCCGGTCGCGACCATCAAGGCCGTCCAGTCGCATCTGGTCAGCCGATGGGCATCGGTCACCGAGATCCAAGAGCAGGCGCTTCGTGGACTGCCGCAGCTCCACCCAGGACCTGTGCTGTCCGGTCACCACGTCCTGAACCACCGACTTCACCCACCCCTGCGGATGAGCTGCCAATGCGCCCCAGGCGGCCCGGTATGCTGCCAGCCGCGGCACGAGCGCGTCACGCTGCTCCACAGAGGCCTTCAGGAGTGCGGGGTAGCCGGGATGTCGCACGTCGGCTGCAGCGGCTTCGAGACGAGCACGAGCGGAAGCTTCCGCCTCCACCCTATCCACGAACACGTCGGGGGCCGGCAGATGCTCCGGAGACGGCATACCCTGCCGCAGTCCGGACTCGTCGGCCTGGCTGCACTCCCTGCCGAGCCGCAGAAGCTCCAACGCCTCGGCGTCGGTAAGCGATGGCTCAGCGTGGCCGTCAGTCGGGGCGGGCAACCAGGAAAAGCGCGGCTCCTCGGCGCAGAGCCTCTGCGCAATCTGTTGGGCCGTGCCAGAGTAGCCGCCGGACATCGGCGGAGGCTCGTATGTCTCCGCCTCGCGGATGCTGCGAAGACGAGCCGCGGTCCCCGCTTCCCGCCTTCTCGCTTGGTCCAGTTGCTCCTCCAGGTCGGCCACGCGTTGCCGGTGTCGGCGCTCGTCCCACTTGTTGTGACGGTCAGTTATCGCTCTGACCGAGTCCTCCAGGTCCTGCATTGCGTGTCGGTCGTCGCCAAGAAGCATCACGCACAGGTCAGCGATGGCCGGCGGGATCTTGTCGCGCAACACCCTTAGAGCCCGCGGCGCGTGACTGGTAACCAGGACCCGGTGCCCCGTCGCCAGCAGGTGACTGACCAGGTTGGCGATCGTGTGTGACTTGCCTGTGCCAGGCGGCCCCTGCACCAGCACGCCGTGCTGGGATGACAACCGACGCACGATCTCGATCTGCTCGTCGTTCGCGACCAGTGGGAAGTAGATCTCAGGTGGCGGGGTCGTATGACCGCTACCGTCTTCCGAAGGCGGGCCCTCACTGCCCCCCTCACCGACGCCGCGGTCCGGTCCGCGCACCAGCCGGGCCACGCCCTCCGGAAGCGTCACTCCATCCTGGAGTTGTTCGATGATCTCCTTGAGGAGGCGCAGCAGACCGCGCTCGGTCCGGCGACGCAGGACGAGAGCTGGCGCCAGGTGCACCGTGGGGCGGCTGGGGATGGATTCCGGCTGCGCGAGAGATTCGTCGAAGCTCCCTTCCGAGGACAGGGAGTGGACCCACGACTTCAGGGCGGCGGCGACCTGCGTGCCGTCCCAGATCGCGTCGCCGGTGTCTTGGAGTTGCTGCTCGACTACGTTCTGGGCCTGAGGCGACGGCCGCTCATCGGTTTCGAGCATCTCCTGCTCCAAGGTAGGTCTCGCTCCTTCGCCTGCCGGTCCAACGGAGATGACCCCACGTTCAGCGTCAAAGGTCAGAGTGGTCTGGGCGACGACCAAGTGGCGCCTCACCTCTTGCCCGGTCGGTGTCTTCCACGCCAAACACCCAAGCCCGAAAACCACCTCGTAGGCTTCGCCCAAACGCTGTTGTCTCTGGTAGACAGAAAACAGGTCGTTGTACACTTCCTGGACTCGACGAAGCCGCCGATCCTCCTCAGCCCACAGCCACCAGCGGCTCTCGACCCACTTCTCCCACGCCTGCTTGATCTCAGGGCGGTCGCTCAATTCGACCTCTTGGACCTGCACTTTGCCATCGTCACCGTGTCCCTCAGGCCGGATAGTGATGCGTTCCCGGAGTTCGGGGAAGTCGCCTGTAGAGTCGCTGACCTCGCGAACACTCAGCCAAGGCACGAGCGTTTCCGGCACTTCGGGCGCCGGCAGCAGGCGGGGCTTGCCGACCTCGATCCAGGTGCCCCCCGCAGCCGCTTCCTCGCCTTGGTGCCACGCCGCGCAGTAGCACTCATCTTCCTGCGGGATGTCGGCGAGCCAGATGAGGTCGTCGTATTGCCGCAAATGTCGGACGGTCACCGTCCGCAGGAGCGCGACCTCTCGCAGGAACGTGAACAGCCTGACGGCACGGTCACGCATCACTGCCTCGTCCGTCTGGGGCACGCTGCGTTCGGGCGCGTCTGCCATCGTCAAGCTACCCCCATGGATCTGCCTCGGACTGCCGACGGTGGCACGAGCGTCTTGTTGCAGAGCACCACCCAGTCGTCAGATAGCCGCTTTGCGAGGAGCTTGGCGGTCTGCTTTTCGCCCTCGGTCATGAACTCGCCCAGATAGATCAGTTCAGCCATCAGCAATCACTCCCCGGAGCGGTCACCTCTCAGTCACCGGGGTCGGACCATTGAAGCGACCTGCATAGAAAGGGCAACTCCTGTGCCCGTTGCCATTTCGCCGCCGCTGCGCAGACCCCTTCCGTTCAGCGAGTTGAGCGGGGCCCGCGGGCGGCACCGCCCTCGGTCCGGTTGGCGGGTGCGGTTCGGTGCCATACTGTGTAGCAGCGATTGCCGCACGCGGGCGCGCCGCGCGGCGACTGGAGGCACTGCTCGATGGCACGACTCAAGGTTGGCGACTCAGCCCCAGCTTTCACCTTGCCGGACCAAGAAGGCAATATGGTCAAGCTGTCCGACTTCAAAGGACGGAAGGTCCTGCTCTACTTCTACCCGAAGGCCGACACGCCCGGCTGCACCACTCAGTCGTGCAGCGTGCGCGACGCGGCGGGCGAGTTGGAGCAACTTGGCGTCGCGCGGCTGGGCCTCAGCCCGGACCAACCCGAGAGGCAGCGCAAGTTCGACGACAAGTACTCGCTGGGCTTCCCGCTGCTCTCCGACGCCGACCACGCCGTCGCAGAAGCCTATGGCGCGTGGGGAGAGAAGACCATGTACGGCAAGACCAACATGGGGATCATCCGCTCGTCATTCCTGGTCGACGAAGAAGGCAAGCTCGCTAGCGCCTGGTACAAGGTGAAGCCCGAAGCGACGGTGCCCAATGCTGTGGAGGCACTCACTCGGTAGCGTCTGCCGTCGGTATCGCTGGGTCCATGGGGAGCCGTCGCAAGGTCACGCCCTCCGGGCATTGACTCGCACGAACGCCACCAGTACAATGCAGCCTCCGTCCTCAGTATCTGGGACGTATTGCGGAGGTATGACTATGCGCAGACAGTTGTGCGCCCGAGGCCGGGCCCAGACGGTGGTTGAGTATGCAGTAGTGATTGGTCTCCTGGCCCTGATTGTGATCGCCCTTCTCATGGTCTTTGGGAAGAAGGTGCGCGACACATTCTCCTCTACTGCGTGCAGATGGCGGCGTTGGCCCGAGTGCCCGAGACGCCCGTCTGCTCCGCCTCTGGGCTGCCGGGCTCGGGGCCATACGCGTTGTCTTCCCGCCCGAGGATCTCCGCCACCTGCTGGCGGAGGCCGGGCACCTTGTTGACGGCCGCGTCCCAGACGATCTCGTAGTCGACCCCGAAGTAGTGGTGGATGAGCTTATCCCGCATACCCGCGAGCGTTCGCCAAGCCAACTGCGGATACCGGTTTGTCAGCTCCTCCGGGACCTGCTTGACTGCTTCGCCCATGACCTCGAAGCTCCGGACGAACGCCCTCTTCGCTGTCTCGTCGCGCAGGAACTCCTCCCGAGTCAGGTGGGCGACCTGGCCCGCAAGGTAGTCGGCCTCGTCCAGCACATGCCGCAGGTACTCAAGTGGCGAGAGCGACATACTCCGCCTCCCTCAGGATGTGGGGGCCAATGTGAGGGCTGAGGGACTCGGGAGTGACCAGTTCCACCGGCCGCTGAAGCATGTCCTCCACCAACAGGCCTACCTGCATGAAGTGATCGAACGTCTTCTGTCCGGGCTCGAACTCGACAAGCAGGTCCACATCGCTGCCCGGACCTGGCTCGCGGCGCACAAACGAACCGAACAAGCCCAATCGCTTGACCCCCAGCGCGCGCAATTGTTCTCGGCTTTGGCGCAGTGCTGCCAGGATGTCGCCCTTTGTCTGCACAACTGGTCTCATCGCAGGGAGCATTGTACTAAGCCCTGACCGAGCGGACAACCCGCCGTAAAGCCCGTCTCCGGAAGGATAAGGACCACGACGCCCGAACTCTTCGGGACACTGTGCGCGTCAACCCCAACGAGTTGGGGCATCCTGCCCGCATGGGCAAGGGAGTTTCGCAATGAAAGCCATTCAGATCATGTACGACTCACTCAATCGCCACATGCTGGAGCCGTATGGCTGCGATTGGGTGCACACGCCCAACTTCGCTCGCCTCGCCGAGCGAACAGCTACGTTCGACAAGGCCTACATCGGCAGTTCGCCGACCATCCCCACGCGGCGCGACCTGCACACGGGCCGGTACGGCTTCCTCCACCGGAGTTGGGGCCCGCTGGAGCCGTTCGACGACTCCGCCATCGAGATCCTGAAGAACAACCGGATCTACACTTCGCTGGTCAGCGATGGCTACCACTACTGGGAAGACGGCGGCTCCACCTACCACATCCGGTACAACACGTGGGAGTTCTTCCGTGGCCAGGAAGGTGACGCCTGGAAGGGCGCGGTCACCGAAGCAGGGCGAGGTGCCGCCGGCATCCGCGAGTACTACGAGGTCGCGAAGCAGTTCATCAAGGAGGAAGGGCAGTGGCCGCAGTCGCAGACCTTCGCCGCGGGCATCGAGTGGCTTCGGCGGAACCACAACCAGGACAACTGGTTCCTGCAGATCGAGACCTTCGACCCGCACGAGCCGTACCACGTGCCGCGGAAGTACCAGGACCTCTACCCGCACGACTACGACGGACCTGAGTTCGACTGGCCCCCCTATCGCCGCGTTGAGGAGCCGCCGGAGCAGGTGCAGCACTGCCGTTATCGAAGCGCCGCGCTGCACAGCTTCTGCGACGCCTCGCTTGGCAAGGTGATCGACCTGATGGACGAGCTGCGCCTGTGGGAGGACACGTTGCTGATCGTCAACACCGACCACGGCTTCCTGATCGGCGAGCATGGCTGGTGGGGGAAAATGCTCATGCCGTTCTATGAGGAAGTCTCGCACATGCCGTTCTTCGTGTGGGACCCGCGGTCGAAGGTGGCCGGGGAGCGGCGGCAGGCACTGGTGCAGAACATCGACGTGCCGGCGACGCTGCTGGAGTTCTTCGGGCTCGAACTCCCGAAGGACATGCAGGGCAAGCCGCTGCGCGACGCGGTAGCGCACGACGCCCCGGTGCGCGATTCCGCCCTCTTCGGGATGCACAACTCGCACCTCTACTGCACCGACGGCCGCTACGTCTACCAACGTGCCCCAGTCACGCCGGACGGTGGGCCGCTCTACGAATACACGCTCATGCCAACCCACATGCGCGCCCGGTTCCGCCCGGAGGAGCTGCGGGGAGCCGAGTTGTCGGAACCATTCCCCTTTACCAAGGGTTGCCCGGTCCTGAAGGTCCCAGCCTGGACCAACCCGCAGAAGGCCTGGGAGCCGACGACGCTGTGGGACCTGGGAACCGATCCCAAGCAGGAGAGCCCCCTCGAAGACGCCGAGGTAGAGCGGCGTCTGACCGACCAGATGCTCCACCTGGCGCGCGAGAACGACGCGCCGGAGGAGCTGTTCGTGCGATTTGGGCTGGACCATGTCTGATTGTGAGGGGAACAGTCGTGGCTGTCTTTAGGTTGGTTTGCATCGCCTTGGCGCTGAGGCTTCTCTGGGCGTGGTATAGCCCGGCGAAGCCGACCTCTGATTTCGGATGCTATGACCATCTCGCCTGGTCCATGGTGCAGGGGAAAGGCTATCAGTTCCCCCCCGCAGTTCTCCGCGCCTACCGCGTTCTGGCCCCCGGGTTACCCTCTCTTCCTTGCGATCGTCTACAAGGTTGCGGGGCATTCCTACCGCGTCGCCTATCTCCTGAATGCAGTGCTGGGAGCGCTGAGTTGCTATCTTATCTTGCTGCTGGGCAGGCAACTGCTCTCAGACAAGATCGCGTGGCTGGGCGCCTATGCGCTGGCCTTCTATCCCAACCACATCGTACTGTCGGGCCTTCTCGCCTCCGAGAACCTGTTCTGCCCCTTGCTTCTTGCCGCGCTGGTGCTCATCTGGTCCTGGCCGCTGAAGCGAGCCAACAGAGAGGCTCTGATTGCGGGTCTCCTGCTTGGGTGTGCAGCGCTCACACGTCTTGTCGGTCTGGTAGTCCTCCTCCCGGCGATGTGGGCCTGGAAGAACAGCCTGGGCGCCGGATCCTTTCGTCAAGCCGCACGGGGAGGAGGGTTTGTCGTTCTGGGTTGCATGATTTCTCTGGTCCCCTGGGTCCTGCGGAATGAGATTGTCTTCGGAGAGTTCCCCATCGTGTCCACCTCAAGCTGGTTCAACCTCTACGAGGGAGTCCGGGAGAATGGCGCTTGGTGGGGTGTCCGCCTGCAAGGGCATCCCTTGGCCATCTACCGGAATGAGGCGGAGAGAGAACGGGTGGCGCACTCCCTTTGGTGGCAGGCAGTTCAAAGGGATCCATTCCGGCTTGCTCGGTTGTGTTGGCCCAAGGCTCGGATACTGTTCAAACTGGATGGAGGCTATCTCTCCCACTTCCATTTCGCCGAGACCTGGCGTCAGGTGCCTTCGGTAGGATTGCAGGAGGGTTTCCTGTACATACTGACGACCTTGTGTACGGGTCTGTGGTGGATCGGCATTGCGACAGGTTTCCTGCTATCGAGAAACCGCAGTGGTGCGGAGATGGCCCTGGTTGCCGTCTCCCTGTGCATTATCGCCGTCCACTGCTTGTCGGTGACCAGTGACCGGTACCGCGTTCCCCTTGAAGTGCTCTGGACGCCCTACTATGGTTTGGGACTGAACCGCCTGTCCCTGTTGTGGCAAGAGGTGCACGGTCGGAGGCGGCGCCGATCCCATGTGGAACTGAAGCGATGAAAGTCTGCTACGTGACGCCTGAGGAGGAGACACAACATGGCACACAACCCCGCGACCTATCCGCGCACGCGTCAGCCGGAGGTTCCGGCGCTCACCCGCCGCCAGTTCGTTCAGCGCCTCGGGCTGGGTGCCGCCGTGGTGGGTCTGGTCCCTGCCGCGTGGGCGGCTGAAGGACGGCGCAAGCCCAACCTCCTTTTCATCCTCTGTGACGACCTCGGCTGGCGCGACACGACGCCTTACGGCGGCACGTTTCACGAGACGCCGAACATCCAGCGCCTGCGAGAGCGCGGGATGATGTTCACCCAAGCCTACGCGGCCAACCCGCTCTGCTCGCCGACGCGCGCGAGCATCCAGACCGGGCTCTGGCCGGCGCGGATCGGGATCACAACGCCCGCGTGCCACTTACCGGAGGAGGTGTTCGAGGAGACGGTCCAGACCAAGGCGCCGCCGGACAAGAAGGCGCTGATGTGTCAGAGCGCCACCCGGCTCAAGCAGGAGTACTACACCCTGGCCGAGGCGCTCAAGGACGCCGGCTACCGCACCGGGCACTTCGGCAAGTGGCACCTGGGGCATGAGCCGTACGACCCGCTCCACCAGGGGTTCGACATGGACGTGCCGCACACGCCGGGACCCGGCCCGGCGGGAAGCTATGTGGCGCCGTGGAAGTTCCCCGAGAAGCTCAACTTCACCGGTCAACCCGGCGAGCACATCGAGGATCGCATGGCGCAGGAGGCGGTCAAGTTCCTCCGCGAGAACAAGGACCGCCCGTTCTACCTGAACTACTGGTGCTTCTCCGTCCACGGCCCGTGGGACGCCAAACAGGCGCTCATCGAGAAGTATGCCGCCAAGGCCGACCCGAACAGCCCGCAGCGCAACCCGGTCTATGCCGCCATGGTCAAGAGCCTGGACGACGCCGTCGGCACTTTGTTGGGCACCTTAGACGAGCTGAAGCTCAGTGACAACACGGTCGTCATCTTCTTCTCCGACAACGGCGGCGTGCACTGGGCGCCCGGGACCAAGGGGAGGACGCCGCAGTACCCGGACGTGCCGGTGACCAGCAACTCGCCCCTGCGCGGCGGAAAGGCGACGATCTACGAAGGCGGGACGCGCGAGCCCTGCCTGGTAGTCTGGCCCAGCGTCATCCCGCCCGGGTCGAAGAGCGACGCTATCATCCAGAGCATCGACTTCCACCCGACGCTCCTCGAGGTGCTCGGATTGCAGGCGAAGCCCGGCCACCGGTTCGACGGCATCAGCTTCGTCCCTGCGCTGAAGAGCCAGCCGCTGAGCCGCGAGGCGATCTTCTGCTACTTCCCCCACTCCGCGGGCGTGCCCGACTCCAGGCCCCCGGCCTGCTACGTCCGCAAAGGCGATTGGAAGCTGATTCGCCTTTTCTTCGAGAAGGACGGCCGCAGCCACGCCTACGAGCTGTACAACCTGAAGGACGACCTCAGCGAGACCACGAACCTCGCCGACAAGCTGCCTGACAAGGTGAAGGAACTGGACGCGCTCATCGAGCAGTTCCTGAAAGACAGCAACGCCGTGCAGCCGAAGCCCAACCCCGACTATGACCCCAACGCGGCGGCACTCAACGGCTGGCGGGTGATTCGCAACGCCAAGGTGTCGATTGCCGACGGCCACATGGTCATCCAGCCCGAGGGGGGCGTGGCGAACCTCATGGCGCCCGTTGCCGGCGGTACCGGCGAAATCACGCTCGAGTTCAGGATGCGCTCCACCGCCTCCGGTGACGTGCGCGCCTTCTGGAACCGCCGCGGCGAGGGGAGCTTCCCTCCTGACCGCGCCGTGAACGTGCCTTTCGCGCACGACGGCCAGTGGCATGACTGCGCGGCCAAGTTCGCCGTGACCGGTGAGCTTACCGCCGTCCGCCTTGACCCGGGAAGAGGACCCGGCAAGATCGAGATCGACTGGCTCCGCGTGAAGGACGCAGCCGGTAAGGTGCTGAGGGAGTGGGAGTTCTGAGCACCGGCGCGGTGCCTGCGACGAGGCGGCGCCGGCCTACCAGTGCCAGTTCCTCTCCGAAATCGCCAGTCGCAGCGCCGTCAGCAGTGCTTCGCCCACGTCGGTCGGCCGGTCGCAGAGCGACGCCACGTCGATCGCGCGACCATACTGACGCGCTTCCATGAGAGCGGCCAGCAGGGGCGTGGTGTCGGCGGCGTTGAAGCCGAACGGAGTGTCATCCGCCCGGGGCGGGGGGTTCGCGGGCAACGCTGCTAACGCTTCCGCCGTGGCGGCGACCACGGCAGCTTCGCCTCCGGCTTGCGCAGTGACATGCCGCACCAGGTGGGTCCAGAGCGCCAGCGACAACTCCCGGTCAGTGACTCCCCGGATTGCCGCGGCCGCTTCCGCAACCTTTCCCTGACTGAGCAGCAGGGCGACCTCTACCGCGGCGGCGGGCGCCAGAGCGTCGGCACCGGCGCCCACCTGTGCGCGCACGCCGGTCACGGTCGCTGCGTCGCCCGCTTCCGCCGCGGCCAACAGCACGCTCCGGCAGCCGGTCTCGAAGCGGTCTGGCTGGAGTGCCTTCAGCCTTGGCAGCAGCTTCAATGCGTCGCCGAGTTCACCGGCGGCCAGGTTGCTCTCCAACAACGACAGCACCACCCAGGCGGAAGCATCGGCCACCGCCGGCTCGCGGCTGCCGGGCGCGGGCCACTGGCCGAGCTGGGTCAGCACCGCTTCGGCGCCTGCCCGCTTGCCCAGCGCGACGAACGCCTCGCCCAGCGCGCGGGCGGCGTAGGCGCGTTCGGCAACCGGGGCGCCGGCGCGGGCCAGTTCGTCCCGCGCCGCCAACAGCCGGTCGGCTGCTTTCGGCTGCAGACCTTCGCTGCGCGCCGCCCGGCAGAGCAGCTCCACGCGGTCCAGCAAGGCCGGCACCGTCTTCATCGTGGACAGGACCAGCTCGTCGATCACGGCGCCCGCCTCTTCTTCGGTCCCCGCCAACGCCGCTAATTGAGCCGCCCGGGGCACGCGGTCCTTCGGCGCGGAGAGCGACTCAACCCACTGTTCCCGCAGCCGCGCGCGCAGTTCGGCCGCCTTGGTCACCTGCCCCACGTCGGCGGTGTGACGGGCGATCAGCAGCCAGGCATCCGCCGCCCGGAGGGGGTCAGCAATGCCCGCCGTCAGTGCGGTGGCTGCGTCCAATTCGCCTCGCCGGCACAACCACTCCACCACGTCCACCAGGGCGCCCGCCAGAATCTCCGGTCCGGTAGTCCGGGCGACCAGCGGCTGCAACGCCGTCAGCGGGAGCTCGCGCTTGGCACACAGCACCACGGCCTGACGCAGCAGCGACAGGGCTTGCGGGTCCTTTGGTGGAGGCAGCTTCGTGAGCAGCGCCTTCGCCGCGGCCGCGGCGCCGAGGCCGCAGAGCAGGTAGACGCGCTCGGGCGGTGTGAGCGACTTGTCCTTGAGTGTCCGGTCCGCCTCGGCCCGCCAGCGCGCCCGCTCTTCGTCGCTCAGCGCGGGGTACGTGGCCAACTCGGCGGCAAACAGCGCCCGCTGAAACGGCGCCGCTTGCGCCAGCGCCCCGCCTGCGGCCAAGCGGCCGACGGTCAACGCGACCGACTGCGACCGACCCGGCGACGATAGTGTAGCCGTCGGCGCGCAGGCGACGGTTTCCTTCCCGGCTTTCGCCGCGCGCTGCAACACGTCGGCGCCGCGCGCCGGGGCAACGACGTTCAGCGGGGGCAGCTCGGCCCACGCCTTTGGCGTCAACACGCCCACCACCCGCGCACTCAGCGGCGCCGCCGGGGGCAGCACCGTCAGGTGGAACAGCACCTCGCCAGCATTCACCGGCTGGCCGTCGGCCACGATCCACTCCGCGCCGGCGACTTCAGCCGCCAAGTAGAGCCGGCCCGGTTTCGCGGCGGTCACCTTGAAGCGCAGGGTCGACTCGTCGCCAAGCGGTTCGACCGCGACTTCCAGGGCGCCTGCGGACTGCTTTGCCAGGTGCTCAGCCCCCGTCGTCCACCAGTAGTAGTCGAGCAGGGCGGTGCGTAACTCGCCTAACAGGTCCTCCCACGGCTTTCGCGCCGCCCCGGTCAGATCGAGCAGCAGCTCACCGGTGACGGCGGCCAGGTTGCCGACCTCAGCCGTGCCCACCCACCGCGCCTGACCCCTCGGGGCGAGCAGCGCCGCCGTGCAGTGCACTCCGCCGCCCGGCCGCTGCAGGAGCTGCAGCCACGCGCACGCCTGCCCCGCCGGCAGCGTCGGCTCGGCAGCGGCCTGCCCGTCGAGGGTGAGGAAGGGCGTTTGCTCGGACCTCACCCCCGCAGCCAATTCCGCCGCCACCTTCGGCGCCACCGCCGCCGACTGCGCCAGACCCGGACAAGCGACGCGGATTGGTAGCGTCAACGTGGGGAGCTGGGCGGCTCCCGAAGGCGGCGCTTCCCCCGCCGACGCCAAGTGGCACGCCGCCGGCAACAGCAAGCTCATCGACAACAGCATTCGCATACGGAGGCGCCTCTCCATTTCAGTCTGCGCCTCACTTCAGGATCGTTCACCACGCAAACGTCTCCAGCGTGCGCCGAAGCTGCCACGTGTCCGCGTGCTGCGCGTGCCCCATCCAGCTCGCCACCGACGCCCGAACGTGCGCCAGGTCCGTGTCCCCCGCCCGCCGGGCGTCCCGCAAGTGGCGCCGCCGCCGCTTGAATCGCAGCACACTGTCACGTCGCAGCCGCCGGTGCGTCGGCCAGATTCGATAGCCGAGGAAGTCGACGCCCTCGTCCACCCGGCGCACCTGACACTTCCGCTCGTGCAGCCGCAACCGCACGGCGGACAGCCTGTCCGCCAGCCGTTCCACCAGCCGACCCAACGCGCGCTTGTCGTTCTCGAAGATCACGAAGTCGTCGCAGTACCGAATGTAGAACCGGCACCCCAGCTCTTCCTTCACGAAATGGTCAAACGGGTTCAAGTACACATTGGCGAAGAACTGACTCGTCAGGTTCCCGATGGGGAGGCCGCGCCGGCGCTCGTGCGGGGTGAACAGGTTGTCTCCGGGGAAGTACGCCGCCATCGGTTCCTGCGGGTTGCTGGACTCCACGATCAGCCGCAGCAGGTCAAGCGTCCGCCGGCAGCCAATCTTCCGCGCCAGAATGCTCAGCAGGATCTCGTGGTCGAGGCTGGGAAAGAACTTGCGGAGGTCGCACTTGAGCACGTAGCGGTTCTTCCGGCTGAACTCC
>Ga0100394_1003016_pt1 | contig 13891 bp, 14 predicted proteins | sample CryGeymeta201518_FD_81549 | JGI IMG/M metagenome (GOLD analysis project Ga0100394, IMG submission 81549) | Groundwater microbial communities from Crystal Geyser aquifers in Utah, USA - Crystal Geyser metaG 2015-18 | ecosystem: Environmental > Aquatic > Deep subsurface > Groundwater | place: USA... | reverse complement strand
GTATGCGGCAAGTGGCGCAAATACGCAAAAAGCCAGCAAGACGCTGGCTTTTTTAAAAACGCGACAGTTTAACGCGCGTTGGTACTTTCAAAGATTTTGTCAGCTGAAGCCGCCACAAAACCGGTATATAACAACCCATTAGTCATAGGATAACGGGTAGCAAACTCATAAAAACAACTTGGAATGGTTGCCATGCCATCACTAAATTGTACCGGGTGTAAGTCTGCCAAAGTTGACGACTGCTCTAAATACACCTCTGGCGTGCCTTTTATTTCGCCGCCTGACGTATTTAACAAAAAGCCAGCGTCTTTAAGCGCATTATTTACCTGTTGCAGGCTGCTGAAGTTTTGCAGCTCATTTACACTTACAGTAAAGTGATTCGCGCGATAACCCCAGGCAGCTACCCAGGCAGCATATTCACTTTCTTCCAGTAGTTTTTCATACGTAGCCTGGCTTACCTGCCAATGCGTGCCGCTGTAAAGAAAGTTATCAGCAGTAACGGCCTCTTCTGGAATTTGCGCTACCAGTTCGGTAATGGTGTCACGCAGATAGGCAGAGCATTTATCTAACAACAATTCAGAAATAAATACTTTGGGCTGATTACGATCAGGGTGCTCATAATGTTTGGCGTACAATTTTTTCGCCTCAAAATGATATTCACCACATTCTTCATAACCCAACGCTTTAAAATGCGCTGCCAGTTTTTCCAGTCCAACCTTTTCCAGGTTAAACGTACGCAACGCTATGTGATCATTAACAACGTCTTGCTGCTGCGAGCTGCCCAGTAACTGGTGAACTTGTTTGGCAGAAGGTGTCACCGCTACATAGTCTTGCCACAGGTTGGCAAACAACACTTTTACATCAGTATGCATATTTTATCCGCCTTAACATTTACCGGTTATTACTTATCTGGCCCTTAGGCCTTGTCTAACACTATAAATCTTGCCATATCGCCATCATGCAGGCGCAGTGTATCGGCAAATTCCGCACTTAGCAGCAATAGCTGCTGATCTGCATCAAACTTTGCGCTTTTTGAGAAGCTAGCACGAAAACCTTGAAGTGCTGTGTTGGCTACAGCTAAGGTTTGCTCCCCTTGCACATCGGCAATTTTAACTGCAACTTTTTTGCTGGCCGCTACCGATTTAATCTGGCTTAAACGCGCTTCAACCGTTGGGCCGGCATCGAATAAATCAATATAACCACGATGATTAAACCCTTCGTTTTCCAGCATTTTTAGTGCAGGCTTAGTGTTCTGATGCACCTGCCCTATTACGTCCTGAGCACATTGAGGCAGCAGACCAACATAAATGGGATGTCGTGGCATCAGCTCAGCAATAAAGGCCTTTTTCCCCACACCAATCAAGTGATCAGCGGTAGGAAAATCGATGGTTAAAAACAGCTTTTGCAGCCAATGCCAAAATGGCGGCTGGCCATCGCTGTCTGCCGCACCACGCATCTCGGCAATGACGCGGTCGCTAAAGCGCTCTGGGTATTCAGCCATAAACAAAAAGCGTACCTTGGATAAAAACCGGCCAGCATGGTTACGCCGATAGCTCTCGCGCAAAAACAAGGTACAAATTTCTGAAGCACCGGTGTAATCGTTACACAGTGTAAGGGTACGTAGCTGATTAAACACATTAAGCTCAGCGCTGTGGTGAATAACCGTATTTTGCTGAAAGTGATATAGCGGTGTGCTGGTACCCACTGCAGCCTCAATACCGGTAGTGCCTACAATTTCACCGGTTTGAGTATCTTCCAGCACAAACAAATAGCCCTGATCGCCAGGGCCATCAACCTGAGCGGCAAAGCTGTGCTCTGCATGGTCAATTTTTTGCTTCAAGCGCGCATCGTTTACCGGCAACGAGGTAAAACCTGCGCCAGACTCAATAGCGATGTTTTTTAGCGCCGCAAAATCTGCCGCCGTAATAGGTCGGATAACTAACATGGCTTAGCCCTGCACCACGTTAGCAACAGCTTGTTCAAAACGGGCTAAACCTTCGATGATATCAGCATCAGGAATAACCAGTGACGGCGCAAAACGCACTACGCTGGTACCCGCTACTAAGGCCATCAAACCCTGATCGGCGGCGGCTAACATAATGTCACGCGCTTTTCCGGCATAGTCGCTGTTTAACACAGCACCAATTAATAAACCTGAACCACGAATTTCGCTAAACACATGGTATTTTTCGTTTAGTTTAGTTAAGCCGTCTTTAAACAGTTGCGCTTTAGCCTTTACGCCATCCAACACGGCCGGGGTATTCACGGTATTTACTGCTGCCAACGCCACAGCACAAGCCAGCGGGTTACCGCCGTAGGTAGAACCATGGGTACCAACAACTAAATGCTTGGCAATCTCAGTGGTAGTTAACATAGCGCCAATAGGGAAACCACCGCCCAGCGCTTTGGCTGTGGTCAGAATATCTGGCGTTACACCATAGCCCATATAAGCATAAAGCTCGCCTGTACGACCCACACCGGTTTGTACTTCATCAAAAATAAGCAGTGCATTGTTTGCATCACACAGCTCACGCACGCCTTGAATAAATTCAGCTGTGGCTGGCATTACACCACCCTCGCCTTGCACCGGTTCAACCATTACCGCACAGGTATTGCTATTTATAAGGGCCTTAACGCTGTCAAGGTTATTAAATTCAGCGTGCACGATAGCGTCAGGCTTAGGGCCAAAACCATCAGAATAGGCTGGCTGGCCACCAACCGTAACGGTGAAGAATGTGCGGCCATGGAAGCCTTGTTTAAAGGCGATAATTTGGTTTTTCTGCTCACCGTATTTGTCTTTAGCAAAGCGGCGCGCCAGTTTTAATGCCGCTTCGTTGGCTTCAGCGCCAGAGTTGGCAAAGTACACCTTTTCAGCAAAGGTTGAATCAACTAAGGCTTTTGCCAACAACAATGCCGGTTCGTTAGTCATAACATTAGATAAATGCCACAGTTTGTCAGCTTGATCTTTTAATGCAGTAACTAATGCCGGGTGACAATGGCCTAAACAATTAACCGCAATACCACCGGCAAAGTCGATAAACTCATTGTTATTTTGGTCCCAAACACGTGAGCCTTCACCTTTTACCGGAATAATTTTTGATGGTGCATAGTTAGGAACCATCACGTCATCAAATAAGCTTCTTGTTACCTGCATAAACTACCTCATTGTCGTTGCTGTGCTAACTTGTCTTTATATAGATTTAAAGTGACAAGCACCGCGAAAGTGACACTATTATATTGCGAATACTCGCCATATTGCAGTATCATTATCAGCAATTTTTAAGATTAACTTAGCAATTTAACGTGACGGATTAGCAAAATGATAAGCAAGGAAGATGAGAAGTTATTAGCCGTACTTAAACATAATGCCCGTGCCAGTATTTCTGACTTAGCCCGGATACTGGACTTATCACGCTCGACGGTGCAAACCCGTATTGCACGCCTGGAACAAAGCGGGGTGATTAAAGGCTATTCAGTTGATTACGGCGACGACTATATCGCTTCACTGGTGTCGGCTCATGTCAGCATCAAAGTGCGGCAAAAACTAACAGCAAAAACTAACGCCGAACTGAAACACATTTCACAAGTATCAGCACTTTATGCCATTAGCGGCGAATACGACCTTATTGCCATAGTACAGGCACAAAGCACCGAGCAACTAAGCCATATCCTGGATGATATTGGTAACCTGGATGGCGTAGAGCGGACCAATTCGTCGGTTATTCTGGAAACCAAATTTAAGCGCTGAGTTAGTGTAACAGCGTTACCGTTGGCTCGCGCGGTGTCTGCCATAGCTCCGGGTTGGCTTGCAGGTACTCAATAAACGCCTGAGCCGCTGCTTTGCAATCACTACCTGATGTTTTACAGGGTAAGGCTGGTACAGCCTGATACTGTGCTTTATATGATACTGCACCGCTACTATCTTGTAATGCCATCACGCGTTTAACTGCATAAACGTGGGGTTGCTTATCCTGTAAAATCACATCCAGCCGGTCACTAGTTTGCTGCTGGGCCTGCTGTAATACCTGCCAGCCATCATTACCGTCTGCCAGATATTGCGTTGTGGCCAGTGTATAAACTTGCTCTGGCTGAATATCCTGCCATTGGTTCTTTCGCCACAGCTGCAACTGTGATAACTGCGCCTTACCTTGCGCTTTTGGCTTGGCGGTATAGCGTAGTTTGCCGCTATACGGAAATTTACCGGCATGGGCTCCCTGTACCAGTGTTGCGCTAATGGTATCGGTTAATAACGCCGCTAATTCAGCGCCACTGATACTCATTATGCTTAAAGGGGTATTAAACGGCAGTACCTCCAAACGCACGTTGCCTTCATATACCGTGCCGGCAGCAAGTGGTGCTCTGATATTACCCGCGCCAATGAGCGCAAAATCAACTGTACGCTGTGTTTTTGCCTGCAGCTGCGGCTGATTTAGCCAGTACACCATCGCGTCTGCAATATAGCCTGCTAACGCTGAACCATGGCGATCGCTACCAGCCGTACCCGGTAAACGCACATGATTAACACTGCGCGGCGTTACGCTAACTGCACTGCCGTAAGCTTGCTGTACTGCAGGTAAATACGTTGAGTCCAACACATCGCGCAATGCTTTATCTTCACTAACAATGGCGGTGCGAGGCAGACCGGCAATATAGCGCTCAGTTTCAGCTTGAACCTCAGGTAAAATGCGACTGGATTCATCGCGTCGCGGCGAATTAAAATAGTCTTTACTGGCCAGCAAGGTATTTTCGCCAATACAAGCTTGTAGTTGGCCATTGCGGTTAAACGTTAATATGGCTTTACCTACCGCTTGTGCAAACTGCCCTGCTTGTACTACGCATGTTTGGTTGTTGCCATCGGGGTTTGCCACCATTTCAGCGTTAGGCCGCTGATTTCCCAAATACCAATGCCGGAAATCGCCCAGTAAACTGTGGCTATGGCCTCCGACAATGGCGTCAATACCATTTACAGCGCTGGCAAGCGCTAAGTCGCGCTGATGCCCCAAATGTGTTAGTGCAATAATATGTTTCACGCCCTGCGCTGTTAGCTCATCGACAGTACGCTGCGCACTTTGTACTTCGTTATAAAACACCAGTGCACCGGTATCGGGTGCTATGGCGCGCATATCCTCAAGCGCCAAACCAAATACCGCCACCAGCTCACGCCCTGCTGCAGTGTCAACACTGGCTACGCGCTGCAGTTGGTTGTTATCAAGCACAAATAAGCTGTAAGGCTTCAGGTTTTGGCTATTGGCCAACAACGGCTCAGCGGCCGTATTAATATTGGCGGCCAGCACAGGAAAGTTTACCTTATCAACAAAGTCAGCCAGCTTGTTCAGGCCAATATCAAACTCGTGATTGCCCAGTGCCATGGCATCAATCTGCATACGGTTTAAGACATCAATATTTATTTTTTGCTCAAATAGCTCGAAATAGGCACTGCCTTTAAAGGCGTCCCCGCCATGCAAAAACAAAGATGGGCTCTCTTGTGCATTAGCCTGCTGGCGTAAAGTTTGCGCCTGACTGAACAAACGGGGGTGACCGCCTATGAAGGTGTATAGCGGTTGTCCTTTAGCATCTTTTACACTGGCGGGGCTGGCATCAAATTGAGAGTGTGTGTCGTTAATATGGATTAAGGTTAACGTTAACCCTGAATCAGGCTCAGAAACTGCACTGCATCCTAACATCATGGAAGCAAAAAATACTGCTGGAACACCCAATCGCATAACTATTAACCTTTATATCACGCAGACATTTTTAAAGCGGCTACCTTAGACACAAAGCCGTTTAAGCTCAAGTGAAAATACTATGGCAACTTCTGTTTTGATAAGTGCTGCAGGCATATTAAAGCGCAGCACGAATTTTGTCAGCCAGTGCTTTAATTTTGTCCATATCTCCCATCTGCGCTCCATGCCGGTTCAATTTTGACAGATGCTCGGGGATTAAATGAAAATGCAGATGCGGCACGGTTTGTCCGGCAGCACTGCCGTTTAACTGCATCAATACGACGCCATCGACCCCCAATGTCGATTTAAGTGCTGACATCACTTTTTGTACTGTTGTCATGGTGTGGGTTAGCTCGTCCGCCGGGATATCCAGCAAAGTTTCTGCTTCAAACTTGGGGATCACCAACGTATGGCCTTCGGCCTGCGGCATAATGTCCATAAAAGCCAATGTGTAGTCGTCTTCATACACTTTGAAACTGGGAATTTCATCGCGCAGAATTTTGGCAAAAATATTGTTGCTATCGTAGCTCATGCAGTTCTCCTTTAGGCAGGCTTATGCAACCAAGTATGCCAGCATATTAGGGCATAAAACCAGCTTTTGACGACACCTGACAGCTCACAAACGCGGGCTTTATCACCCGGCGCCATACATTTTTACCGGAACGCGCCGTAAACCCATCCCTTGGGGCTCGATTATGAACCTCATCCTTAACGTTCACCCTGCGGGCCAGCAGAGCTGTTCAAATTCGTTCCTGACGAATTTGTCGGCGCCGTCCGGGCGCTCAACGGTTCCGGCTAAAAAGTATTATGCCGGGCTCAATCAAGCATCGCGGCAGATTTTATCAATCAGGTACTTCGCATGAAACCTCAGATGCTGCTCAATAAAGCTGGCGATAAAATAATAGCTGTGGTCATAACCCGCCTGCAGGCGGATCTCAGCCAGCACAGCGCTTTGCTTCGCCGCAGCAATTAAATTGTCGGTGCGCAATTGCTCAGGATAAAAGCTGTCTGCCGTGCCCTGGTCAACCAATAATGGCAGCGGATCTTGCGCTACAGCTAACAATACTGATGCGTCATATTGCTGCCATTGGCTTTTATCATCACCTAAATAGCCACTAAAAGCTTTAATTCCCCAAGGGCAAGCAACCGGGTTGCAAATAGGTGAAAATGCCGAAATGCTACGATAACGTTCGCTGTTGCGCAGGCCAATCACTAAGGCACCATGGCCGCCCATTGAGTGGCCGCTAATAGCGCGTTTATCAGACAGCGGTAAATGCTGCTCTAGCAATTGCGGTAACTCGGTTACTATGTAGTCATACATATGATAATGCGTGGCGTACGGTGCCGCTGTGGCATTTACATAAAAGCCCGCACCTAAGCCAAAATCATACGCGCCGTCTGGATCATCGGGAACCCCATCACCGCGCGGGCTGGTATCCGGCATAATCAGCGCTATACCAAGCTCTGCGGCAATACGCTGAGCACCGGCTTTACTGGAAAAATTTTCGTCGGTACAAGTTAAACCCGATAACCAATAAAGCGCGGGTACTTTGCCATGTTCGGCCTGTGGCGGTAAAAACACCGAGAACTGCATATCGCAGCTCAGTACAGTGGATGTATGAGTGAAACGAATTTGCCTGCCACCAAAGCAAAGCTGCTCACTCACTTTGGTTAATGCTGAAATTGTCATAGTCTGCCCATAGTGTTCAACAAGGACAGATTACAACACCCGCCTTGGCTCGCCACAGCAACTCGCCCTACTGCCTACGGCAGGGCTCAGACACTCTGTGGCGACCAAAACGGGGTTCTAATCCGCCCATCAATTACATTCGCTTGATATTAAAAGTGAATTACCGTGCGAATAGACTTACCTTCATGCATCAAATCAAAGGCTTCATTGATACGTTCCAACGGCATAGTGTGCGTAATAAAGGTGTCCAGCTCAAACTCGCCGTTTAAATAGCGGTTTACGTAATCAGGCAGTTCGCTACGGCCTTTTACGCCACCAAACGCAGTGCCGCGCCACACCCGACCAGTAACCAGCTGAAATGGCCGGGTAGATATTTCCTGGCCTGCGCCTGCAACACCAATAATCACCGACTCGCCCCAGCCTTTGTGGCAGCATTCCAGTGCCGAGCGCATCACATTAACGTTACCGATACACTCAAAGGAGAAATCAACGCCGCCATCGGTCATTTCAACAATAACGTCCTGAATAGGCTTGTCGAATTTTTTCGGGTTAATTACATCAGTTGCACCGAGTTTTTTCGCGATATCAAACTTATCTTCATTGATATCAATAGCAATAATACGGCTGGCTTTGGCCATGACTGCACCAATAATTGCCGATAAACCAATGCCACCCAAACCAAACACGGCAACGGTGTCGCCCTCTTTTACCTTGGCAGTATTCATCACTGCGCCCATACCAGTGGTTACACCGCAACCAAGTAAACACACTTTTTCCAATGGCGCTTCTTTGTTAATTTTTGCTAATGAAATTTCAGGCAGTACCGTGTATTCAGAAAAGGTCGAAGTGCCCATGTAGTGATATATTGGCTTACCGTCTTTTGAAAATCGCGTAGTGCCGTCTGGCATTAAGCCCTTACCTTGGGTAGCGCGAATGGCCTGACACAGGTTAGTTTTACCTGATAAACAAAACTTACATTTGCCACACTCAGGTGTATACAGCGGAATGACATGGTCGCCCACCGCAACCGAGGTTACGCCCTCGCCTACAGCTTCCACAATACCGCCACCTTCATGGCCTAAAATTGCGGGGAAAATACCCTCCGGATCTTCACCCGACAGCGTAAAAGCATCGGTGTGGCACACGCCGGTGGCAATAATTTTAACCAGCACTTCGCCTTTTTGCGGTGGCATTAAATCCACTTCTTCAATCGATAATGGCTGGCCGGGGCCCCAGGCCACAGCAGCGCGTGTTTTGATCATTTGCATCAGGTTGTCCTTTTTGTTGTTCGCACAGGGCAAAAAATCTGTTAACAGCAAGTGTAACCTGATTTTTATTTTTGCCATATCAGTATGAATACCCCTAAAATGCAAATTAGTTTTTCATATATGCAAAACGTAACAAGCAATAGGCTGCGGTTAGAACCCCGTTTTGGTCGCCACAGAGTGTCTGAGCCCTGCCGCAGGCATTAGGGCGAGTTGCTGTGGCGAGCCAGGGCGGGCGTTGTAACGCAAGCAGCCGGTTAACGGAGCAGAGGGGCTTAGTGAAACAGTGGATTGGCATTAGTGAATTTGTCGCCGTGGCAGAGCTGCAAAGCTTTACCAAAGCTGCAAAGCAATTAAACATCTCAGTGGCGCAAGTAAGCCGCAATATTGCTGAGCTGGAAGCCAGTTTGGCGATAAAACTGCTGTATCGCAGCACGCGCAGCGTTAGCCTAACCGAAGAAGGTCAATTGTATTTGCAGCATTGCCGGCATTTAGTGAGTAGCTTAGAAGAAGCTAATCGTACCTTAGCTAATTTAAACGCCACGCCGCGTGGGTTAATAAAGATTACCGCGCCGGTCTATTACGGTGAAACCCGCATAGCCCCCTTACTACATGACTTTCTTCAGCGTTTCCCCGATACCGAATTGGAGCTGCATCTAACCAATAATCGTCTTGATTTAGTCCAAGCCGGTTTTGATTTAGCCATTAGGCTAGGGCAATTAGAAGACTCCAGTTTAATTGCCAAAAAACTCGCTAGCCGCACTCAATATGTTGTTGCAGCCCCTGATTATTTGCAAAAGTTTGGTTTGCCAACGTCAATTGCAGACTTATCGCACCATCAGTGCTTAACCGGCACATTATCCGTGTGGCGTTTTAACCAAAGCGGAAAAATAACCACTTTTAAACCACAGGGTAGAATTTTATGTAATAGCGGTGTGGCGCTGCTTGATGCCGCGTTAAAAGGATTGGGTCTGGTACAACTGCCGGATTACTATGTGCGTGACCAATTACAAAACAACAGCCTGCTCTCCGTGTTAGATGATATACGCCAGCCTGACGATGGCATCTGGGCCATCTACCCACAAAACCGGCATTTATCAGCCAAAGTTAGGGTGTTAGTGGATTTTCTATCTAATCACTTAGCTTTGTAGTGGTTTAACAAAATTTTACCGGAGCAAACGTCATAACCAACGCCAAATTTGGCTTACACCACAAGCTGCTTTATGATGGCTACTTTAGATAACTTTGCGGATAAACTTATGAAAAAATTGCTTTGCCTCATCGCTGTTATGTTATTTACCCCTTTGAGCTTCGCTGAAACTTACAGCGACGGTGTGCATTATCAAACGTTAGAGACTCCGCGTACCGAGTCAAAACAGGTTCTGGAATTTTTCTCTTACTACTGTCCGCATTGCTACAATTTTGAACCTGTAGTTCAGGCGCTAAAAGCAACACTGCCTGAAGATGCCAGTTTTATTCGTGCTCCGGTACCCTTTATTGGTGCCGACATGGGACCAGAATTACAAAAAGCGTATGCCCTTGCGTCAACATTGGCGGCAGAGGATAACATTACACCGGCACTGTTTAATGTCATACATCAGCAACGCAACGCGCCACGTGACCGTAATGCAGTACGACAACTGTTTGTCGAGCAAGGCATAGACGCAACGACCTTTGATAACAATATCGACAGTGTGCCGGTGTTAAACCAAGTTATGCAGTTCAACACTTGGCAGCAAACTTATGCGATTAACTCAGTACCAAGTTTTATTATCAACGGTAAATACAAAATTATAGTGACGTCAGTTAAAACACAGGCGGAATTTATCGCCTTAGTTAATCATGTGCTTACATTACCAGCACAGGACACTGCTAATGCAAAAACTGAAGATTGATCTGGTTTCTGACATTGCCTGCCCCTGGTGTGCTATTGGCTACGCCAGGCTGGAGCAGGCACTGGCAACCTTACCCGAGCTGAATGTAGATCTGCAATGGCATGCCTTTGAATTAAACCCTGACAAAAACGCACCGCAAGAACCCATCCTACCGGCATTAAGCCGTAAATATGGTCGCAGTGAAGACGAAATGCGTGCAGCACAAAGCAACATGATGCACATTGCAACGGAGCTTGGAATCAATTTTAGTAAGCTACAACAACGCTTTACCTGCAATACCTTTGATGCGCACCGACTGGTGAAATGGGCAGCAACACAGCAAAAAGCCACCGCAATGAAGCTGGCGCTGTTTAACGCCTATTTTGGTGAAGCTAAAGATGTGTCTGACGCCACAATTTTGGCAGAGTGTGCAGTTCAGGCAGGCCTAAATAGCGTCGATGCCGCTCGCATTTTGCAGACAGATGAATACAGTGACACTGTGAAAAGCGACATTGCTAAATACCAGCAGGCGGGTGTTTCATCGGTACCGGCTTTTATAATTAATAACAAGTATTTGATTTCAGGTGCGCAGGAGCCAGCACAATTGGCTGCCAGCCTAAGACAAATTGCCAACGAAATGGCTTAGGCTGTTAAGGTGCAAGTACCTTGGGAGCAAATCGATAGTGGCCGGTAATGTTATAGTCAAATAGCATATCGGCCAGAACCGGCCCGGCACCAATATTATGCACAATTAACGGCCGCTCGCCGTCGATTGATCGTTGGTCTACGACAATACCGATGTGCGGCAAATTCCCTGGTAATATCCAGCTAACGACGTCTCCGGGCAGGTAATCATTACCCCGGTTACTGAGAGGCAGTGACTCACCATGACGGCTAAAAAACACTTGCAAGTTTGGTACTCTGCGGTGATCAATATTGCTGTCAGGTTTGGTTAGGCCCCAAATTCGTTTTGACGGATACGCCATAAAGTTATCGCGCATGTCTTCATGAACCCATTGCTGCAAATCAATACCTAAAGTGCGGTAGCTACGGATCACCACATCCGTACAGACGCCAATATCAGCTGGTACATCACCGTTAGGGTAAGCAATACGTAAATAGCGGCCATCATAACGTACCTGATGCTCAGTGCGTTGAAGCGCCGCTGCAACTAACTGCTCACTAAACGTTTGGGCAACGCTGTACCCTGGCACTATACACAGCAGTAAAATCGCGATTTTTATGTAATGGTGCAAAGCTGACCCCGGCATAAACCTCTCCTTGTAAGGCCATTAATATCAGCTGTAAGGCCCATCACACGACGTAAAGTTCACTTTATTGCAACAATGATTCAACCAGCAGCGCAATACCCTGGCCGCCACCTATACACATAGTAACTAAACCATAGCGTCCACCGGTGCGCTCAAGTTCAGCAAGTAACTTAATGATCAAAATAGAACCCGTAGCGCCTACTGGATGCCCCAGGGCAATAGCACCACCGTTGGGGTTCACTCTGGCAGGGTTTAAACCCAATGATTGGCTTACCGCCATCGCCTGCGATGCAAACGCCTCATTTGATTCAATTACATCAATATCAGCTACTGTTAAACCCGTTTCTGCCAGCACTTGCTGCACGGCAGGTATGGGTCCCAAGCCCATTACGCCTGGCTCTACACCAGCAAAAGCATACCCCAAAATTCGTGCTTGTGGCTTAAGGCCACGCTTATCTGCCTCGCCCTGACTCGTTAACAGCAACGCTGCAGCACCATCATTTAAACCCGAGGCGTTACCAGCAGTGACAATGCCGTCTCGTTTAAACGCAGCTTTAAGTTTGCTCAGGCTATCCAAGCTGGTGTTAGCGCGAATATGCTCATCACGGTGAAAAACGCTGTCGGTTCGGCCAATTTTCACCGTTAACGGCACAATTTGGCTGTCAAAATACCCCTGTTGCTGCGCAAACGCCGCTCGCTGTTGGCTTTGTACAGCAAAGCTGTCTAAATCAGTACGGCTAAAGCCATACTGCGCGGCGATGGTTTCAGCTGTAATGCCCATATGACCGCTGCCAAAGGGGTCAGTTAAAATACCCAAGGTGAGATCGATAATGCCCGCGTGCCCCATTTTTAAACCATGCCGTATATTGGGTAGCAAGTAAGCACCATTACTCATGCTCTCAGCGCCACCGGCCAATGCAATACTGCTTTGCCCCAGCTGTATCAGTTGCGCCGCCGAAATGACCGATTGCACTGCCGAGCCACACAAGCGGTTAACATTAAATGCCGCAGAGGTTGGCGGCATCCCCGCATTTAACGCAATATGCCTAGCTAAATAGGCATCTTCAGCGCTGGTAGTAATAATATGGCCAAATACCGCATGGTCAACGTCAAACGCAGTAAGCCCCGAGCGGCTGATAGCCTCTTTGGCCACAGCAGTACCCAACTGCGCCGGACTAAAACTGGCTAAACTACCGCCAAAGCTACCAATAGCGGTGCGGGCACCGGCTAAAATAACCACCTCTGATATTTTCATGCCTAGTACCTCTAGTTTACTAATTGCGGTCTTTTTGCCTTTGGCAGGCTTTTAACAACTAACTGATAGGAGTTTTCAATCTGGCGTTTGATTTCGTTATCCGGCACGCTGGCATCCAGCAGTACGGTATTCCAATGTTGTTTGTTCATATGGTAACCGGGGGTAATGGCCGGGAAAATATCGCGCAGCATCAAAGCTTCGGCCGGATCGCACTTTAAGTTAACCCGCGCCACACCCTGCTCTTCGCCTAGAATAGCAAAAATTTTACCGGCGACTTTATAGACATAGATATCCGGTCCGAACGGAAAATCCTCAATGCTTTGCAGTTGCATCAGGCAATAATCGCGGCATTGCTGAAAATCGAAAGCCATAAATAGCTCCTGGTATAGTGATGTAAAAAGAAGGCCGGTTTGTACACACCAACACGCCGTGAATACATCCCTGTAGGCTCGATTCAGGCATCCATGCCTTTAACGGTTGGTTTAGCACAAGCCGGCCTTCTTGTCGCAGTCAGGTTTCCCCTGTCTTGCTATTTTTTCACTACTGCTTTGTGTATTTATCCAGCCACTGAAACACTTCGTTGTACCAGCGCACGCGGTTATCTTTATTTAAGATCCAGTGGTTTTCATCCGGGAAAATCACTAAGCGCGAATCGATACCCTTGCGCTGCAAGTTAGTAAAAGCCCCTAAACCCTGCGCATATGGCACGCGGTAGTCTTTTAAACCATGAATAACCAACATCGGCGTTTGCCATTTATCCGCATGGGCGGCTGGGTTAAACTTCTGATAGTCAGACTCAGGCTGCCAAGCCGG
>Ga0100394_1003015_pt1 | contig 13891 bp, 16 predicted proteins | sample CryGeymeta201518_FD_81549 | JGI IMG/M metagenome (GOLD analysis project Ga0100394, IMG submission 81549) | Groundwater microbial communities from Crystal Geyser aquifers in Utah, USA - Crystal Geyser metaG 2015-18 | ecosystem: Environmental > Aquatic > Deep subsurface > Groundwater | place: USA... | reverse complement strand
GTTCTGAACACATCACATAACTGACCCCCTTTCAGAACAATTTATAACTAATTCGTTTAAATTGGCCAAGACATAGTCTCCACGGCCGTCACTCCGCATTTCTAAAAAAAACATTAAAAGATTACTTACCGAGAAACAATTTGCTGTTTGGGATTACCTTCAAAAAGCCGATAGAGCCACGCCACGCGAAATTTCTGAAAAAACAAAAGTTGCTTATCCTACCGTCAGGCAGGCAATTGATAAATTAATGCGATTAAAGAAAATTGAAAGATTGGGACAAGGAAGAAGTACAAGCTATAGAAAACTTAGACAAAGTTAGTGAATGATGGCCACTTTATGGCGTTCATTCACGGATTATTGACACTTATTGATGAATTTGTTAAACTTAAGAATATGGCTACGAATAATCCCGCGAAAAAATACATACAGGAGCTTAAAGCTCAATACGATTTTTTGAGGCAGGGCAAAGAATCGCTTTTGGCAATGATTGACGAAGCTGAAATCCCAGAAAATGTCTATAACTCCAATGCCATTGAAAACTCAACCCTTACACTTAAAGAAACGGAAAAAATTCTGCTGGAGCAGGAACTCTCCCGCGACGTGTCTTTGCGAGAGGTTTTTGAAGCCAAAAATTTAGCTCGCGTTATCACTTATAAACGAGACATATCGCAAAATCACGAATTTAGCAAAGAATTAATACTGCTTCTGCACCAAATGCTTATCGGAGGTATCGACGATAACATTGCCGGCCGGTTTCGAAAAAAAAGCGAATTTGTCCGGGTTGGCACGCACATTGCGCCCGCGCCCGAGCATGTAGAAAGGATGATGGAATCAACTCTTCTGGAATATTCAAGCGATGTCAATTCTTACTTCCTGGACAAGATTGCCAAATTTCATTTGGATTTTGAAACTATTCATCCGTTTGTTGACGGCAACGGACGTATCGGCCGGGTATTTACCAATTTTCAGCTTATCTCGCTTGGATTCCCGCGCATTATTATCCGCGACAAAGAAAAAGACATCTATTATCAAGCATTTAGGGATTATAGAGAAAATAAGAACACCAAAACAATGGAAAAAATTTTGACTTTGGCTCTTACAGAGTCGTTTCACAAAAGAATAGCGTATTTAAAAGGCGAAGTTATTATCACTTTATCCGACTACATTAAGAAGAATCGGCTTTCCGCGCCGGCTATCACCAATGCTGCCCGCCGTCAAACCATTCCCGCGTTTCGCGAAAGAGGCATATGGAAAATCGGCGAAGGATTTAAGTATAAAAAATAATAAACCTTAATACATCACCCATCTGGCGTATTGGGAAAAAATGTTTATCCGCCTGAATTTATAGAATTTTGCAATAAATCCGGCGCGGGGGTTTAATGAAGGAAAAATATGAAAATAAAAGACCTTCCAAAAATTGATAGACCGCGAGAAAAACTGGAGAAATATGGGCCCGAGAAATTATCTGACTCGGAGCTTTTGGCTATTCTTTTAAGAACTGGCAGCAAAGGCATCAATGTTGTTGAACTGGCCAGAAAGATTTTGGGCAAGTTTAGCGGGAGCGGCTTGGCCAAGGCCAGTTTTAAAGAATTAAAGAATACTTTCGGTTTGGGCGCGGCTAAGGCCTGTGAAATCGTGGCTTGTTTTGAATTAGGCCGCCGGCTTTTGCAAAACAAAAAGAGTCAGATTTATCTTACCCCCAAAGATGTCTGGAATGAATTAAAGGATATTCGAGACAATAAAAAAGAACATTTTGTTATTTTCTTTTTAGACGCGCGGAATCAGGAAATAAAAAGAGAGATTATTTCGGTCGGCTCTTTGAACGCCAATTTAATCCATCCGCGAGAAGTTTTTGAGCCGGCCGTGCGTCACTTAGCCGCACAAGTGATTTTAGCTCATAATCATCCAGCCGGGGATCCTATGCCATCAAAAGAAGATTCAGAAATAACAAAACAATTGGTTGACGCAGGAAAGCTTCTCGGCATTGAAATAAAAGACCATGTGATCGTAAGTAAAACAAACTTTTTTAGTTTTGCGGATCATAAATTGCTTTAATTATGACTAACAAAAAAACAACTGGAAAGAAGTTTATGCGCGAAGCGGACGCCCGTATTTTGATTGACCGTAAGATTCGTGAAGCCGGCTGGGAGCCAGAGGATAAAAATCAAGTCATTACTGAAGAAACTTCGCAGGCCGGCCGCGCTGATTATATCCTTAAAGACAGCCGCGGTCGTGGGATAGCTGTAATTGAAGCAAAGCGGTTTTCTGTTGACCCTGCTTCTGCAAAACAACAAGCTCTTTCATACGCAGAATCAATCAAGGCCGAGTTCATCTTTTTGTCTAACGGCGAAGAAATTTACTTTTGGGATTACAAATATCGTTCAGAACAAAAGGTGGCTACATTCTACTCTCAGCGTGATCTCGAAAAAATCCAAAACCTTCGCCTTGAGCAAAAATCGATATCAGTTATACCCATTCCAGAAAAATATTTTAAGGGTGGCGAATGGCGCATACCTCGTCCTTATCAAAAAGAAGCAATGCAGATTATGGATAAGGCGCTTGAAGGTGGCAAACGGAAGATGCTTCTTGTTATGGCAACGGGTACTGGCAAGACCGATGTCATTGCGCTTTATCTCAAACGGCTTTTTGAGGCAGGTCTTGTAAACCGTGCCCTCTTTTTAGTAGATCGTATTGATCTTGGCGTTCAAGCAAAAGAAGTTTTTGATGAAATACTCAAAGATTATCCTTCTAAACTGCTTTATGGAGGAAAACAGCGCGACGAGTCGTCAATTATAATTTCAACTCTGCCAACTCTTTACTCACAGCTTTCTTTATTCACCAGTGGTTACTTTGATGTAATTGTTTCTGACGAGGCGCATCGCTCAATTTTTGGTATCTATAATGCGGTTCTTTCGCATTTTGATGCTATCAGAATTGGACTCACAGCAACGCCAAGCATATATGTTGATAGAAACACCTATAAACTTTTTGGATGCTGGGATGAAACAGAACAGAAAGGAAAACCGACTTTTGTTTATAGCATTCGAAGCGGCATCAAAGACAGTTATCTTGCTGGTTATGATATTGTGCAGATTGACACAAAAGTATCACTTGAAGGCGTGCAATACGAAGGCGAAGATTACAATCCCGAAGATCTTGAAAGGAAAATTAATGTCCCGGCGCGGAATGAGCAGGTTGCGCAAGCGTATTTTGCCGAGGAAGATAAACGCAAGCCGCAAAGGCCGAGAAAAGCGATTGTCTATACTGTTACTAAACGCCACGCCGCTCAACTCGCATATTATTTTAATCAAGCAAAGCCGGAGCATAAAGGCCGTTTTGCAGAAATTATAACTTCTGACACCGAAGATCCTCGTGGCGCCATAAGAAGATTCAAATTGGAAGAATTGCCAATGATAGCCGTTTCTGTGGGTATGATGGATACGGGTATTGACGCGCCGATGGTTGAAAACCTGATAATGGTTCGTCCTACTCGTTCGCCGATTCTGTATCAGCAGATGCGGGGCCGTGGAAGCCGTCTCTACCAAAAAATAAACAAAAAATCATTCAGGATTTATGATTTTGCCGGCGTCACAAAATATTTTAACGATGAGAGCTATAATCCATATTCTGAAATTGCGCGAGCAAAAGCCGGTATTCCGTGGGGAACAGAAGCAAAAGATTTTGTTGAGGAAGAGATGGAGGTGCCGGCCGGATTCATCCAAGTGGCCGAGACTGCTCCAGAGAATGTTGATGTTATTATCAAAAGAGCGTATGTGGAGGTTGGTGTTAAGGGTGAAAAAATAGATTCTGATGATTACCAAGTAGCATGGGAGAGACAAATTCAAGAACTCGTTAAAGCAGAGCCACTGGTGAAAAAAATAAAAGAAGGCCAAGAACTCTCAAGCGACGAATCAAAAGTTCTTGCCGAAAAACTGAATTCACCTAAGTACTATTTCAACGAGGCAAACTTGCGAGAAGCGTATCATTATCCACCCGGCACCTTAAATGAGTTTGTAAAGACCGTTCTCGGAATCCAACAACTCCCCACCGAAGAGCAGTTGTATGAGGATCGCATTAACGAACTTTTTGAAGCATGGTTGATTGATAAACAATTCGGACCGGAGCAAGTGAAAATCTTGCGGCTTATCAAAAATTATTATATTGCTAATCGCGTACCGGTTGAGGCTTTTATATTTAATGAACCCCTTTTCCAAATGCAGGGCGGCCTGAATCGTGTCCTGCAAATGTTCGGCGAGGACGCGCTTCAATCTACGCTTAAAGAGTTAAATCAAACAGTATTTGTAAAATAACATGGCGTATATATTCTTAGATGAAAGCGGAGACCTGGGTTTCAAAAAATCATCAAGTAAGTGGTTTATTTTTACTATTGCTATTATTTCAGAACCTCGATCATTGGAACGAGTAGTAAAGAAGATTTGGCGGCCGCTCAAGAAAAAACACAAGAAACTTGGAGAACTTCACGCTTACCATGCTGACAATATTACCCGCATCCGCATGTTGCAAAAATTAAATGAGCTTGATGATCTAAAGGTTCTTTGTGTAATCCTTAATAAAAAGAAGGTGCACGTTGACTTGCAAAATCAGAAAAATTACCTCTATAACTACACCGCCAATATTCTTTTAGATCGACTTCATTCAAGCAACGCAGTAAAAGACAACGAACAGATTCACCTTTTCATAGATCGCAAGGATACCAAAAAGAAATTGCGGGATAATTTTATTCGTTATTTGAATAGTCAGATGTCAAATAGAGGCAGGAAACATTTCACTGTTGATTTGCACACTTCTCACGAGAATAAATCTTTACAGGCAGTTGATTTTATCTCTTGGGCCATATTCAGGAAATATGAGAGAGGCGACTACGAGTTTTACGAATTTATCAAGAGTAAAATTACTGATGAGCGGCTATTATTCCCATAAAATAAGAAAGCCCCTCGCTTTGACGGGGCGCCATTCGGTACCCCAACACGAGAGGTCTTACTCCTTGCTTATATAATAGCAAACCATACATAGGAAAGTCAATTAGTTATCCACAACCCCAAAATGACCCAAAACATCCAACAATTAAAAGAGGAATTTAAGCAAAAGATAGATATTTTAAATAATTATCTTTTTGCGCAGGGTTTGAGCGACCCAATGACTCGTATACAGCAATTAAGCTTTTTGTTTTTTCTTAAAATGCTGGAAGAGCAAGATATTGCAATGGAAAAAGAGGAGAAACTAACCGGCCGCAAGCATAAATCTATTTTCGCCGGACAGGAAGATAAATTTCGCTGGGTCCGTTGGCGGGAAAAGACCGGAACGAATTTGTATAAATTTATTCGTGATGAAGTATTTCAATTCGTCACCGAGATTCACAACGGTCATGATAATGTCCGCCAAGTATTTGGAGGCGCAAAATTGCTTATTCCTGATGAAGCAACACTAAAAAGAACTGTTGAAATTATTGATACGATTGATTTTTCAAGTTTAGACACTGATGTAAAAGGCGATCTCTATGAATATCTGCTCCAACAAATAAATTCAGCCGGGAAACTTGGCGCGTTTCTTACACCGCGCCATATTATTCGCGCTATCGTTGAAATGGTCAATCCAAAAATCGGAGAAACAATACTTGACCCCGCCTGTGGCACTGCCGGATTTTTGATAAATGCCTACGACCACATTCGACTAAAAAACAGCGATGCAAAAAATTTTGAAGAAAGAAATGGCCGGATGGTTGGCTACGGAGAAAAATTGAATAAAGAACAATGGAAATTTCTTACTCAAAAAACATTCAGCGGATACGATGTTGCGCCGGAAATGGTGCGTTTAGCGTTAATGAACCTTTTGCTTCACGGTCTTGAGGGGGCGCGTATTTTGCGTAAAGATACGGTTGCGGGCAGTGAAGACGAAAACGATCTGAAAAAATTTGATATTGTTTTAACCAATCCTCCTTTTGCCGGACTCGTTGACGCTGGTCGTATAAAAGCGACTTTACCCGTCAAATCTAAGAAAACACAAATTCTCTTTTTGGGTTATGTTATCAATTCTCTTAAGCCAAGCGGCCGGGCCGGCATAATTCTGCCCGAAGGCACGCTTTTTGGCACAAATAAAGATGATAAAGAAATCCGCCGCTTTCTTTTAGAAAATACAAAATTGGAAGCGGTTGTCTCAATGCCGGCCGGCGTATTCCAGCCGTATGCTGGAGTGAAAACCAGCTTCTTGGTTTTCAAAAAGAAACCCACGCCAAGATTGGATGAAAAGGAGCAGATTTGGTTTTTTGTCATAAATGGCGATGGTTCATCACTTTCAAAGGCTAAAAAGTTCGGGCCCCAGTATAAAAACGATATCCCGAAACTTTTAGAGCTCTGGCGCAAGGATCAAGCAGTCGCGAAGCCATTCTCTTGGTTTACAAAAGTCGGCGACATTGTCGAGAATGATTATATTCTCTCGGCAAATACCTATAATCCGTATAGCGGAGAGGAAAAAACAAGCCATCGAGAGCCCAAAAAGATTTTAGGGGAAATAGAGAAAGAAACAAAAAAGCTGGAAAAGATATTTAAGGATATCAGTAAAAAGATATGAGTAAAAACATTTACAAAATAGAGCATAAAATAACAACTTTGGCTAAAAATGCCGTTCCTGATAAAGATAAAAATTTGTACCATACATTTTCTATCGGGGACATTACATTTGAGCATTGGGATTTTAATATCAGGGACGGCTGGCTTGAAAATGCTTGGCTCGCCAAAGGCGAAATAACAAGTAGTAGTTTTCTGAAAGCTATAAATTCATTCAGGGGAAAGTTGTGGAAAATAGTGCCTCGCATTGCATTGATATCACAATCTTATATCGAATATCATTTCGAGCCGTTTATTGTGAGCAAAAAAGATAGCGATAAGGTTTTCTTTCACTACGCCCGAGACAGAAAATCTGGTGGCTTGATGTTTATGGAAAAAGAGAAACAGGCACTTGACGAGTTACTCGTATCTGCAAAAGTACCCGATGAGTTTTATTACTATTGGAATGATGCAGTAAACACTTTTGGATATTCAGCAAAGTTGTTGTTGATGTTTTCTGCGCTTGAGGCACTGGCGAAGAAAAGAGATAAGGGAAAATTTCAGAAGCCGATTAATCTGTATACATATATACTTGGCAAAAGGTTGGCAAATAAAATTTTTACTCAGACGGTAGGACTGCGGCATAGATTAGTACATGGAGAATATCTTTCGCCCAAACAAGATGGTAAGAAAAACTATCTCGATCTAATTCATAAAAAAGTGATATCATTTTTTAACAAAAAAATTCTTTCAAAGCCACTTCTTAGCGAAGATGTAGTAAATCCACAAAGACATTTTTATGGCGGCAAGTCCGAATGGCATCGCTTTGTTAAAAGGGTAGATAATGGCACGAATTTTGAACTCAAAAACCTCTTAGGTGAAGTCACTAATGATCCTATGATTGCCGGGTTTCGTGATAATACGGAGTATGAGTTAGTTGATGTTAATACTCACAATAACCTACTGAAAGTTTATTAATTATGCCCTGGCCAACAAAAAAATTAGGAGAAATAATTTCCTTTGAAAAAGGAAAGAAGATGGCGGTTGCCAACGACGGCGAACCATATATTGGCATAGATGGGCTAAGAACAAATCTGTATGCCGTTTATACTCAAGAGAAAAATGGGGTGCGTTGTAAGCAAGACGATGTTCTGCTTGTTTGGGATGGCGCACACGCCGGAACAGTAGGGACGGGTTTAAGGGGCTTTGTGGGCTCAACAGTTGTAAAAGTTTTGCACCATAACTCATTAGAAAACAAGTTTCTATTTTATTTACTGAAACTTTTTCAAGAAAAAATTCGTGCAGCGGCCCAAGGTGCCGCTATTCCACATTTAAGCAAAGCATTTATAAATAACCTTAAAATCCCTCTTCCTTCCCTAAAAATCCAAAAGCAAATCGTTGAGCGGTTGGATAAAATTGCGGAGGCGCAGAAATTACAGGGCGAACTTATCCAAAAAGCCGACGAGCTTTTCCAGTCGCTTTTGCACCAAGAACTCAACCCCGCCGGCAAAGATTGGGAGATGAAAAAATTAGGAGAAGTTTTGGAGTATGAGCAACCAACGAAATATCTTGTGATCTCGACTGACTATAAAGACGAATATCCGATTCCGGTTTTAACTGCTGGTAAATCTTTCGTATTGGGGAACACAAACGAGAAAGATGGCATTTTCCCAAAAGAAAAGTTGCCAGTAATTATTTTTGATGATTTCACTACGGCCATAAAATTTGTTAATTTTCCCTTCAAGGTAAAATCATCGGCAATGAAAATTTTGCATGCGAAGAAAAACGAGGCAGATATAAGATTTATGTTCTATAAAATGCTAACGATAAAATTTTCACACGATCAGCATAAACGGTATTGGATTTCGGAATGTTCAAATCTTAAAATCCCTCTCCCGTCTCTCAAAGTCCAAAAACAAATCGTTGCCAAGCTTTCTGCGGCGCAGGAATATAAAAGCCAACTCCTTGCCCAAAAATCAAAACTCAAAGAGCTTTTTGATTCAGTTTTAAGTAAATCGATGCATAGCAAATTATAAAACAAAAAGTCAAGAGTTATCCACAGGCAAAATTATGTTAAGATACAAATATTATTTTATTTATGAATTTAAACGGCGATATTTTAAATAATTTATTTCCTTTTTTAGAGCAGTGGGGTTATGCTGTTTTGTTTTTTTCCGCCTTATTTGAATCTTTGCCAGCAGTCGGTTCAATTTTGCCTGGCCATACCATTGTGATGATTGGCGGATTTTTAGTTAAACTCGGCGTATTTGATTTGGGAGATATAATTTTACTAGCGGCTTTAGGCGCGGTTATCGGCGATTTGGTTAGTTATTTTTTAGGCAGAAATTATGGCTACCCTTTTATTGTTAAATATGGCAAAAAATTATTATTAAAAATGAAATATTTTGACAAGGCCAGGTCGCTATTTGATGCTAATGCCGGCAAGGCTATTATTATTGGCCGCCTCAATCTAGTTACCCGTTCTTTTATGGCGCTGGTTGCCGGAGCTTCTGGCGTTAAATATCTGAAATTTATTATTTATGATATTATTGCTTGTTTGCTTTGGGCGGCGATAGCGGTCTTTATCGGCTATATCTTTGGCCAAAGTTATGAATTAGTTGCCAGCTATTTCGGCAAATACTTTTTCTGGGCCACGATAATTAGTTTGGCCATTGGTGCGGCTTATTATTATTTAAATAAAAAAGGACAAGCTTTTTTAACCAAGCATTTTCGCTATCTTTTGTTAAATATTTTTTCTCTCTATATTTTTGCCAAAATAGTTGAAGATATTTTCACCAAAGAATCAATCATTAAGTTAGATTTTTGGCTTAATGAAAAAGTGGTTTTGTTGTGGCAGCCTTGGTTGAACAAGATCATAATTTTAGTCACTGATATTCTTGCGCCAATCAATTTAGCTATTTTAACTTTATTGCTCTTGGCTTTTTTTATTTACCGAAAAAGATGGTATTATTTTATTCTGTATTCCGCTGGTTTATATGGTGGATTATTTTGGGGCCATCTCTTTAAAATAGTTATAGAGCGTTCTCGCCCGTTAGGTAGTTTAGTTGTAGAGACTGGCTATAGTTTCCCCAGCGAACATACTGTGGCGGCCAGCATTTTTTTTGCGCTATTAATTTATTCATTTAAAGATAGCTTTAAAAGTAAATTAGCCAAAGATATTTTTGTGACTGCTAATGTGGTTATTCTGCTTCTGGGAAGCTTAAGCCGAGTTTATCTAAAAGTCCACTGGCTGTCTGATGTAATTGCCGGATTTGCTTTAGGTTTATTTTGGCTGACACTTTTAATTTTAATTTTTAAATTAGTTATCCAGTTGTATAAAGATAAGCTGGAGATAGTTGAAAAGAAAATAAATGAATTTATTATAAATCTAGGCAAATGATATTCTGCCTATAACAAACCCCCCACTAAAATTTAGTGGGGGGTTTTATGTAGGAAAAGTTTAGAATCTTGAATTCCTTCTGGGCTGATCTTCTTTCGGTCTAGCAATGTTAACCGCTAGTTTTCTGCCGTCTAATTCCTGCTCATTGAACATTTCAATCGCCTTTTGAGCTTCTTCAGCTGAAGACATTTCCACAAAGCCGAAGCCTTTGGAGCGGCCGGTTTGTCTGTCAGTAATAATATTAGCTGACACGACAGTGCCGGCAGCGGAGAAATAATCGCTCAAACCTTGCTGGGTAGTTCCATAAGCAATACCCCCTACAAATAACGTCTGACTCATAATTTTTTAACAATTTAAATTTTTAATGAAATCTTTTGGTAGGACCTTTATTACTTGTAGAAGTAACACCAACAAGACATGGTTTGATATTAGCGCAATAACAGCAATCTGTCAAACAAAAGCCGTTATTCAATGCAACAATCAATTATTTTTTTAACTATGGCTGATATTTTGTCCATCACCCTGCCTTGCTTACTTTCTTTATTAAGCTGGTTATCATCAATTTTTTTAATCTGCTTGGTATCTATCAGGCCCATGTTTATTCCCCAGAAAAGCGAATAAAGATCAAAAGATTTTTTAAATAAATCTTCTGCTTCTGTCTGGTTGCCTATTTTGTGCTGTTTGTTGCCAACTTCCATCAGCCGCATGGAAGCAGCCAAAAGATGCTTAGAGATACACCAAACTTCACCTTCATAATCTTTGATTATTTTTTTTAATAGCTCGCCTCTCATCGCCCGCACTTGCTGTAATAGGTCAAAATATTTCGCTTTGCCGGTTTTGGCGCCGGTAAAGAAAAAATGCTCTTCAATACTCACCAGATTCATGATAGCGATTGATAAATCCTGGTCGGATGACAGATCCATCTTGTCTTGTTTTTTTAAACTATCAACTTTAGTTATCAGGTCTTTATAATTTTTAATATTTAATTCCATAAATATAATAATTTAAAATTTAATTTATGATATCGCAAATAAAATAAAAAATAAAGCTAAGCAATATCAGCAGGCTAATCGGTATAATAATTTTCTGAAAGGGGAAATAAGCTCGGCCATTATTTTTTTTCTTTAAATATTTGTAGGACAGAGCGCCGATTAAAAAGGCGATTGAACCGACGAATATGCCGAGAAACAATTTATCAAAACCCCAAAGTTTATTGTAAGGATGGCTAGCGAGATTAAACTGGTAAAGCGGCCAAATAATAGCGGCGTAATAAATAAGCACTATCAAAGGTTTACGGCCTAAAAAGCGGAGATTTTTTTTGTTAAGCCAATCAATCGTCCAGGCAATCAAAGAAACTGCCAGGCCGCCCAGCCACAATCCGGTAATGGTATCATCAATGCCCAGCCATTGCGATAAGCCAACGCTACCGCAGACTGCTACCGTGCAGATCGGGCAAACTGCCTTGGCGCCCAGTGGCAGGATTAATAAAATAAAAGCTAATATTAATAAGGCCATAAAAATAGTTAAAATTTTAGGTAGAGACGAGGCAATGCCTCGTCGCTATATTATTCTAACATAATTTTACTATTTTTGCCCAAATTGAGCAACTTAGAGGTGTTACCTATGTATCTCATCTTATGCAAACAATAATAATATTATTTTAATTCTAAATTGCCATCAACTCGCAATTTAGACCAATCCGTAAATTTTTTACTTCTGGCGCGAAAATAACCGGCCCCTGCAACCATGGCCGCATTGTCAGTGCAATATTTAAGTTTTGGCATGGTAAAATTGACTTTAACTAATTTCTCTTTGACTGTTAATGCTAATTGCTGGCGCAATAATTGGTTAGCCGCCACTCCACCGGCTAATATTACAGTTTTAACTTGATACTCTCCAGCCGCTCTAATTGTTTTAGCAACTAACACCTCAACTACTGCCTGCTGGAATTCAGCCGCATATTCGGGAATTTTCTTTTTCCAGCTCTTATCTTTCTGCAATTTATACAACAAAGCAGTCTTTAAACCAGAAAAAGAAAAGTTATAGTCCCGTGAATTAATCATTGGCCTTGGTAAAAAAACTTTTAACTTTTCACTTTTAACTTTTAACTTAGCCGCGTTAGCGGCAATAGCTGGTCCTCCAGGATACCCCGAGCCAAGTAATTGCGCCGCTTTATCAAACGCCTCGCCAGCCGCGTCATCGCGCGTCTCGCCTAAAACTTTATATTTTCCATGACCAGTCATTAAAACCAACATCGTATGCCCACCAGACACGGTAAGAATTAAAGCCGGAAACTTTATTTTTGGAATTTGGGATTTGTTTGGAATTTGTGATTTGGAATTTGTGATTTGTTTGGAATTTGTGATTTGGAATTTGGGATTTGCGCCAATGAAATTGGCGTAGATATGTCCTTCAATATGATTTATGCCAATTACCGGAACTTGCCAGGCATAAGCCAATGTTTTAGCGGTCTCCACGCCAACCATTAAAGAAGTAATTAATCCTGGTCCAATCGTCACGGCAATTGCATCAATGCCAAAACCTCTCCTCCGTCGCTTCGCTCCTCCCCCTCTCCTAATTAGGAGAGGGGGGCGGGGGGTGAGGTCTGTCTTCTCCAACGCTTTATTGACCACTGGCAAAATATTCAAAACATGCTCGCGCGCCGCCACTTCCGGCACCACGCCGCCGTATTTTTGATGGATAGCTATTTGCGAGGAAACTACATTGGATAAAACCTTAATTTTATCGCCAACTCCCTCTATAACTGCAGCGGCAGTTTCATCGCAAGAAGTTTCTATACCAAGTATAACCATAAAAACTTAAATAATTTTTATAAAACCGAGGGGTGGCCTCGGTTTGTTTTACTCCCCGATAATCTGCAAGGCGACTCTTCTCGGCCTGGACTGATCTAATTCAACTGCAAAAATTTGTTGCCAAACGCCTAATTGCAATTTATTCTTAATAATATTTAAAACAACCGAAGTCGGTAAATGTATCGCTTTATAATGCGCTTGGCCATTAGCGCATTCGCCTGAACACAGATTAACCGTCCTAATTTTAAAATTGTCATGAGCGTATTTATAGGTATTAGGCGCCAGCTTTTTAAGTAAAGTTTTTATATCAGCTATTAATAATGGCTCGGCTTCATTTACTATAATTGCCATAGTAGTATGCAAACTTTGAATATTGATAACGCCGTTTTTAATGCCCACCCGTTTAATTTTCTCTTCAATTTTTTGAGTGATATTTATAAAATCTAATTGGGCGGCTGTTTTAAGATTAATGATGAGATTACTAATTTTCATAATGCTATAAATTAAATTAAGTTAAGAATGAATTCTATTGTTCAATTTTAACTCTCCCGGCAAAATCATTTCTATTAGCTTTATCCTTTAATAAATCAATAACTTCGATCCTCTTTTTCTTGGCAAAATTAATAACCTCTCCAGCCCAAACTGAGAGGTATTTTGTAGTAACGTCGTATTGTGGTCGTGTTACAATCATTTTCATACTGCTGCTCTTTCTTTAAACGACCTTAGCCATTCAAGCTGAATTTCGGCCAATTTTTCCCCAATGTTATCACCGCTCTCTACCCTCTTAATTAATTCATCACGCGTAAAACTTCCCTCTAATCCCAGGGAAATCATAGTATCTTTAGACAAAACAGATAAACGAGCCGTAACTAATTTACGCACCTCGTCATCGGATAATATTTTTTTTGTATTTTTATCTTCAGCCATTATAATTAAATAAATTTAAAATTTTTCAATTTTTCTAATATCGTTTGGCTTAACGGAGTATCCGATATTACTTCGTTTTCCATGGTTTTATTATAGCAAAAAAATCATTATTTTTCCATTAACTGTATTAATTTACTTTATTAACCTTTTTCTTTACAAAATATTTCTAATACTAATCCATAAGTTGT
>Ga0100394_1003010_pt1 | contig 13903 bp, 10 predicted proteins | sample CryGeymeta201518_FD_81549 | JGI IMG/M metagenome (GOLD analysis project Ga0100394, IMG submission 81549) | Groundwater microbial communities from Crystal Geyser aquifers in Utah, USA - Crystal Geyser metaG 2015-18 | ecosystem: Environmental > Aquatic > Deep subsurface > Groundwater | place: USA... | reverse complement strand
AATGATATTTTTAAAGCTATTTTTAATTAAAAGTTTTTTAAAAATAATATTGGCAGAAATTAAAAATATATATATATTTGCGCTCGCAAAAGCGAAAAGATAACACTCATCCTTAGCTCAGTTGGTTAGAGCATTTGACTGTTAATCAAAGGGTCCTTGGTTCGAGCCCAAGAGGGGGAGCCATATTAGACAAGCCATCAGAAATGATGGCTTTTTTTGTGTCTAATTTTTGTGAAGCCCTGTTAATCCTAGTAAGAAGCTCTATTACAATATTTTGTTTTTTGGTTCGACATTCATTTTTTGAAATTATCAGTTTTTCAGGGAATAATAAACCAAGTATTTTTACTTTTTGCTCAAAGTTTCCTATCTCAAATAACTGAGGTATTTTTTTTATCATTTTGATTGCATTCTTTATAGTTTGAACAGATAATTCTTTAGCTTCTTTAAGTTCTTGTAATTCGTATTTTAGTGACATTAAGGTTGACTCATATCTATTCAGCATTCGATTATACCTCTCAGCATTCTTGCTATCAGATACAAGTTTATCTTCAGTGTTTTCAATTAGATTGATTACTTCTTGCATTTTATTATTTACAATATCTATTTGTCTTCCTTTATCACCTCGTTTGGATTTTTGAACATCAATAATTATTTCAGAATATAAATTCAATACGTTATTATTCATCTTAATTTTGTTAAGAACCTCAGTTTTAAAAATTTTGTTTGTGGTTATAGCGGATAAACGTGTTTTACAATTGCCTTTACAATGATAGTATGCATATTTACCACCATTACCCTTCGATACACTGCCAGTTAGTGTACCACCACAATTTTCACATTCTAAAAAACCTCTTAGAGGTAATGCGTCATTTTTTTTAGATGGGAGTTTTGCGTTTCTGTTTCTTCCTTCTAATACATCTTGTACTTTATTAAAAATTTTTACATCAATTATTGAGTCATGCAATCCATCAATCCAATATGAATCTTCTTTTTTGTATTCAGGAACTTTTACCATACCAGCGTAGGTTCTATTTCTAAGCATATTGTAAAATGTTTGTTTACATTTTGAATAACCTTTTTTTCTAAATTCTTTTCTTATTCCTTCAACCGATTCAACCCCCAATGATACCGCGTTAAAAATATCACTTACGAATTGAGAATCCTTATTTGGTTCCATGCTTGCATGTTTACCATAGCGGACCCTTCTATAGCCATATGGAGGAGTGCCAAGAAAAGCCCCTTCTTTTGTTGCTCTATACATTCCATCCTTAGTTCTCAATGAAATATTATCATTTTCAACTTCTGGCATTACTAAATACATCGCAAGCAACATTTTATTATTAGGGTCCGATAAATCCAACGGTTGTTCCATAGCATTAAGAGTTATGCCCCAATCGTTAAATTTTTTTATCACTTTCAGAGCTTCACTTAAGTTTCTTGAGAATCTATCCCATTTAGTAAATAATACTCTTTTTATAGTTTTTCTGTTTGCTTTCGCAAATTTTTCTAGTTCTTTCCAAACAGGACGATTAAAGTCTTTAGCTGAATGGTCTTCTAAAAAATCTTTAGCAATTCCAAACCCTTTTATATTACAACCTGTTTTAAGTACTTCTTGTTGGTGATTTCTACCATATCCATTATCAGCTTGGTCATCAGTGCTGACTCTACTGTAAATTATTGTATCTAATTCCATAATTTTAATTTTATTATTATTTTTTAATTATTTGTTTGCTCAAACTGTATTTGAGCTATTGAGTATAGAAGCTCTCTCAAAACTTCAATCTCTTCATCCGTATATTTTATTCCATTTTTATTTAAAATGTTTTTACATTTTGTTAAACTTAACATGATTACTAACCACTCTGTTCCTCATTTTTTTACTAGGAGTGGCGAGGTGCGTTATTTTTTTATGTCTATCGACTGTAACTATAATCTCTATAGTATTTTTTCCGTTTTGGCATAGGACGAAATACCACAAGCTAAAAGCCGATGGTTTTGGAAAATGAAACCACTTTCCAGGCCGAAAAATTTAAACTATGTTTAAATAAGAAGTGACTTTTAGCAAATTGCTTTTAAGTCATATGTTAAATGCCCGTAATCTTCATTTTGTTTGTTGGGCAGAAGAATATTATTGTACAAGTCGCTATAAAATAGCACCATAAAAGTCTTGTGAAGCAATTATACTCCACAAACGAAAAAAATACAAGTTTTTTACCAGGTTATTTTCATAAATTTGGTAATTAACGTGAAAAAAACGGATAAGGTGAGCCACTGAAAACGGAAATTTTTGAGCCACTTAAAAACTCGTTTTAGCCTAGGTTGTAAAAGGGTAGCAATAATTATTTCTATGCTCACGTTGACCGCCCTATCCATTTACTCAGCTAAGTCTGCATAATTATGCCTTTGGAATTAATAAATTAATGGATTAAGAATGTAACTTTCGAGTACATAAATCAACTTTGGATTTATATTATCATAAATTCGAAACACTTTGTCATTAATTGTCTGCTTGTCTTTAAATTCAATAATGGCATCTTCGAATATAACTTCATCTCCATTATTGATTTTCTCCAGAACCATAGACCTAATTTCATCATTGAAGTTAATTAAATTTGCGTCAACTTTAATATATTTCTTATCACCTTCAACATTGGACCTTGCAGATTTTATGTTATCCAAATCAGATTTGGATTCTTTTAGCTTAACTACAACAGGTTTGTTTTTCTTATCATTTGAAAGTTTTACAGTCGTTTTAACGCCCTGTTTTAAAATAACGTCATCCATTACTTCTTTTACTTTATTCGCATCGCTAGGGTGACAAATTAAAGCGTCATAGACATACCCAACATAAATGAATTCTTTATTCAATACTTCAACGACTTCAGTCATAATTTTAACTTCTTTTGCAAATAATCTTCGTGAAGTTATATTGTGTTTAAATTCACTTGAGTATTTTTCCGCTATGACACTTTTTAACATATATGGCTCATTTTTTTTATAGTAATCATACAATGGTGATTCTTTCATTTGCCAAACTTTCTTGTTGAAAAAAGACAGATGTTCCAGTTTAATGATGTTAACATCGGTTGACATTTCTACTGCCAAATCACTGTGGGTTAAGTATTCTTTTTTACCACCGTACAACCCAATGGCAATATTTGGATGCAAGCAAGAATAATCAGCTTCAACAATGGCTTCACCATTAATTTTAATAATTTGCCTAATCCAAGAAGGCATCAATGTAAATGAATCAACAATTCTGCCTCCACTTTTTTCACTTCCAACTTCAGGAAACATCAACCCATCTTCGGTTAAGTAATTGAATATTTTAATTGAATCTTCTATAAATGAATATTCATTTATGAAATATGACCTAGCATGCTTCCCTAACTTTTTCAATAATTTACCTTTTTTTGTTTTGTAATTCAACTTGATAAGTCTATCTCCTTCCTCCCATATTTGGTCGATTGTTGGCAATGAAACATCTTCATAAAACTGAATCAGATTTTTTACAATTGGATTTGATTGAGACTTACCAGAAACCCTTATAAAATGCTTATTTAAGAGCCTTTGAGCCTCTTTTGTTTGTAAATGATAGCTCACGATACCTTTGCCAATATAAGCCTCTCCAAATCGATAATAATAGTTCTTTTTCCTAATGATTGATTCGTGGTCACATTCAATAATTGCACCTTGTTTTGTGGGATGTTCTAAGGCTGTAATAACATCTTTATATGTCATTGGGTTTAGGCTTAATAACTCTCTCAAATATTCGGCATGAAGAGATTTCCAACCATCTTTCTCTGGGTTATCTAATCTTTCAAAATAGGTGGATGTAAGTTGGGTGGTGAACATCAAACATAGTTCAACTGCTACATCAATATCTGGATGGATTTCTTTAAGTAACTTTTTAGGTATAAATCTTCTAAGTACATACTCTACCTTTTTAGGAATCTTAATGATATTCCTATTGATGAAAAATAGGGGGGATTGAGCATAAATATCAGTAGTAATATTGTCATCAAAACACTCTACATCCCTTGTTATATCTATTGATTCTTTATCTATTACCTCATGATATATTCCTACATCATTAATGAAGGTAGATGGATAATTGATATTAATAGCTAAATATTGATTATTAGATGTATTATTTATAATATCTGGTTTAATTCTATTTAATTGATTAGAATTATTATTAGTATCTGATATAGGTAATTGAATTTGATTAGTAGGTAATAAGCCCTGTTCTTGTAAATGGTTTGAGTTCATAATTATTAATATTCTGCATTGTATGTTTATGGGGTTTCTGCTTTTTTTTTTTATTTAACTGGGGCAGAAGCTGAGAGCAGTCAATTCTCTCAGCACCCAATTGAATACCAATGGCATCCAATAATAAATATCTCCGACATTGAAAACAGTTTATAATTAATCGATTTTTTATCATAAAACTTTAAATAACTCCATATTAAGCCTAGCTAGAATGACCATTTGGGTCAAACTAGTAATTAGCATTCGGTATTATTGTTTGGAGATTTTGTTTATTAGTTCCAATTTATGATGAATTCAATCACCATAAATTGGATTCTAAATAATTAGAATAAGAAAACTTCGTATCTATTCTTTTTTTAAAATTTTTAACCGAAGTATTTCTTTCTGATATATTTCTTCAATTTGTTCAATAAAATCTTCGTAGTGCCTATTAACAGTTTTTAAGCCCATCGGAATTATCTTTGACAAATTTTCTGCAGTTATGTGCCCATTTTTTTCAAAATCCCAATCGCATAATGCTTTGGATATTTTATATCTGGAATTACTAAGGGCACTTTTACCATATTCGTATTCTTCTTTTGTTGCCATCTTATTCGTTTTTAAATTTTGGAAATTCTCTAATCATCAAATCTTCTGGAATAGGTAGAATTTTATCGATTTGCTTGAAGAAAAATGGAACACCTTTCAACTTGCAATCTTCCCTAATCAATCTAGCCCAATCACAATCAAAAGGTCTTTTGTGGTGACCTGATTCCCCACCGTTGATTACCTACAAAAAACGGTTAAATTGAACCACTAAAAACAGAAATTTTTGAGCCACCTAAAAACTCATTTCAGCTTAAGCAACAAAAGGATTTTTAATAATTATTCCTATGCTCACTTTAATCCGCTCTGGGTGGCTCAATTTGTCCGCCCTATCCAGCCAAGTGACTTGTTTTCATTGTTTAAATTATATTATTAATTCTTACGTTAATTGAAGTATTTTGTCAGTTAATTCGTTAAATTTGGTTGTTTATATAATGTGGATATAGTCAATTGTTTATATCTAATTGTTAGCTACCATTTCAGAAAAAAATATGAAGAATCACCTAACAGTAGTTTTAGGAGCTGGATTTTCTGCAAACGCTGGAATGCCAACTGCAAGTTCAATAGCTGAAAGATTCAATCGTGATTTAAAGGAAAAACTATTATCTGCTTCTTCAAGTGAATGGTTTTGGATTGACGATAAGGGTGATTCTTTTATTGATAATGGAAAATTGAATTATGACTACATAGCTTATTCCTATGTTTTCAACGAATTAGTAAAAAGCTATGTTGCAGACAGAGGTGACTTTATCTATTACGAAGATTTCTATCAATTCATAATTGACAATTTCACAAACTCTGATTGGGTTGAGGGACTATTTGAAACAGCAAAAAAATCACTTCTGATTGATAAACCTTTTTTTCTTGAGAAGAAAAACAAAGAATACTATAAAAGTTATTTGTTTGCATTCGACCACAAGCAATTTCAAAAGGTAAGTGATATTCTAAACTATTTAATTGGCGATATTCTTTCGGTAATACCAAAAGACGATGCTGAACTGAAAGAAATTTATCAAGGATTTATAGACTATATCTCTCAATTTGAAAATGTAGACATCTTTACTTTAAATCACGACTTATTATTGGAAAGAGTTTTGGAACTAAATGGATTGAAATACTCTAAAGGTTTTAACACTGAAGATTCACCAATAAGTCACAACGATTTATCTGTTCCGTACTTCAATAACGCTTTCAACGAAAAAATTAAAATCCATAAACTTCACGGAAGTTTAGACTTTTTTCAATTCAGACATTATGAAAATAATGGTAGTATGTGGTTACAACCAACAGGTGAATATGACTATTATATGACAACAAACTACTATACCAAACACAATTCGATTAGAATAAATCCAAAGACTAAAGAAGTACTTCAAGATTATAATCCAGATATAGTTCCTAAGTTTATTACAGGAACAAGAAAACTGGACACAATTGACAATGACTTTTTGTTCAAACAATTATTTCAAAATTTCGGAGAGGTAATCAATAAATCAGAGAACTTATTCATTTCTGGCTACTCATTTAGTGATGAACATATGAACGAAAAATTGAAATCAAAAGAATTTAATTTTATTAATCAAAACCCGAGCAAAGAATATCCATTCGATGGAAATGGAAAAAATATAAAAAGTTTAAACGAACTAAAAAACGTTAGCTAACAATGGTAACCGTTGCACAAGACACTAGAAAATATAAAAAAATGTAAATAACCTCTTTTTAAGGAGCTGTTAGCTTTTAATAATGCCATAAATTGATGCAAAAAAGATTAAACCTACCTTTAGGTTTCAAAACACATAATATCCAATATACTTATGTCGTTTAATTCTCATGGCTATTGAAAAAATTTAAATTCATAGCTACGTTTCATTAATATAAATTTTAAAACAGCCAGAAAATGAACGAAATTATTTGTCCAAATTGCAAAAAAGCTTTTAAAGTTGACGAAGCTGGTTTTGCTGATATTCTTAAACAAGTTCGTGACCATCAATTTGAAGAAGAGTTACAAACACGACTGACTCTCGCTGAAAATGAAAAACAAAGTGCCATAAAGCTTGCAGAAGCTAACCTAAGAAATGAATTGCAACAAGAACTGGCAAAAAAAGATACTGAGCTGAACGCATTAAAAGCTGAAAACAGCACCCAACTTGCTACAAAACTAGCTGAAAAAGAATTGGAAATCTCTAACATGAAATCACAAGTTAAAAATGCAGAGACCGAAAAAAAACTAGGAATATCTGAAGCAATTAAGCAAATAGAGAAAGAACGTGACAGTCTGGCCAATGAATTAAAAATTAAAGAAACTGAAAAACAGCTTATTGAAACATCTATTAAAGAACAGTTTGCAAATAAACTTGTTGTAAAAGATGAAACCATTAAAATGAAAGATGATGAAATTGCTAGGTTAAAAGACTTTAAGCAGAAACTTTCAACAAAAATGGTTGGTGAAACATTGGAAATACATTGTGAAACTGAATTCAATAAACTTCGAGCAACAGCTTTCCCAACTGCATACTTTGAAAAAGATAATGATTCAAAAGGTGGAAGTAAAGGTGATTATATTTATAAGGAAACTGATGATTCAGGTAATGAAATCATTTCAATTATGTTTGAAATGAAGAACGAGAATGATGAAACTGCCTCTAAAAAAAGAAACGAGGATTTCTTTGCAAAACTTGATAAGGACCGTAAAGAAAAGAACTGTGAATATGCCGTTCTTGTATCACTTTTGGAATCGGAAAACGAATTCTATAATACTGGAATCGTTGATGTGTCTCACAAGTTTGGAAAGATGTACGTCATACGTCCTCAATTTTTCATTACCGTTATCACACTACTTCGTAATGCAGCTTTGAATTCAATGAAATACAAAGCGGAATTAAGTTTAATTCGAAATCAAAACATTGATATCACTAATTTTGAGGATAATATTAACACCTTTAAAGAAGGATTTGCTAGGAATTATGATTTAGCAAGTCGGAAGTTTAAAACCGCTATTGATGAAATTGATAAAACTATTACACATCTTCAAAAAACAAAAGATGCATTGCTGTCTTCAAAAAACAACTTAAGATTGGCCAATAATAAAGCTGAGGATTTAACCATAAAAAAATTAACCTATGGTAATCCAACAATGAGAGCAAAATTTGATGAACTGCAGGATAAGATTAGATAGTGAGGGCATAGTATACCACCTACAGCGGATAAAAGTGAGCATAGCAAAACTACCAATAAGTCACTTAACAATCTAATAATTTCAAACATAAGATGGTTCAAATTAACCATTTTTAGTGGTTCTTATTATCCGTCCTATTCACTTTGTTAACGATAACTAAAAAAAACCATACGATAACTAATCATATTTTTCTACCTTAGATAATTAAGTTAGATTTAAATATGACTACAGCAATTATCATTGATGACGAACAAAATGCAAGAGATTTTCTTCAAAAATTAATACTTCGTTATTTTAATAAAAGAATTGTTGTATTAGAAAAATGTGATTCTATAAAGGAGGGTATTATTGCTATAAGACGTTATAACCCAGGCATTGTTTTTTTAGACATCCAAATGCCAACGGAAAATGGTTTTGAATTGTTCAAAAAATTTGAAACCATAAATTTTGAAGTTGTATTTACAACCGCCCATAAAAATTATGCTATAGATGCTATTCGGCACTCTGCCTTTGATTACTTACTAAAACCTGTTAATCATATTGACTTGCTTTCGACAATTAAACGTTTTGAAAGCAAAAATGAAAATCTAAAACGTCAAGAACGTATCTCAATGTTGCTTGAGAATTTAAGCTCTCAGGATAATATTTTTAATAAAATTGCATTGCCAACACAAAATGGTTATGAACTACAGAAAATGAGTAACATCATTTATTGTCAATCAGATAGTAATTATTGCAAAGTTAAGTGCCTTGATGGCAAAGAGTTTTTGTTATCGAAGACATTAAAGCATATTGAAGAGCTTATAAATAACCAGTTATTTTTTAGGGTTCATAAATCCTATTTAGTTAATTTAAATTACGTTGCTAAGTTTGATAAAGCTGGAGAGTTTCATGTCATTCTCGCTAATGGAGAAAAGATTCCTGTTTCAGTTAGAAAAAAAGAAAATTTCTTAAATGCTATCATTCATAAAAAATAAACTGAAACTTTTTATAATACTATTTTTTGTTCAGTTTTTAAGCGGACAAAATTATCCATCGACTAATATTTCAATGACAGATGGTCTACCTAATAATCAAATTGAATGTATTTACAAAGATTCCAGAGGAATCTTGTGGGTAGGGACACATAACGGATTAGCTAAAATTGAAGGTGGAGCTATAACTAATTATAGTACAGATAATGGACTTTCAAATAATTCAGTTTGGGATATTGTTGAAGACGCTGAAGGTAATTTGTGGTTTGCAACTTTTGGTGGTGGTATTTCAAAATTTGATGGTAAAGAATTTACAGCCCAAAACCATCATGAACTATTAAAAAACAGCTTTGTTAGAAAACTTTTTATACACAACAACTATCTGCTTATTGGGACAGAAAAAGGACTGTTTATTTTAAATCTAAAAGATTATTCTGTTGTTGGATTAGAAACAGAACAGGAACGATTTCAGGTAATGGATTATTTTGCCTTTAAAGGTGAAATTTATATTGGGGTTTACACTCATGGCATTTATAATCTAAATACTGAAGATTTAACACTTACTAAAATAAGAAACACTTTTAAATCTGACTCTTCTTTAGGAACTTCATCAATCTTTTCCTTATATAAAAATAATGGGGACTTATATTATGGAAGTGCTGGACTTAAAATTGGTGACAATAGGAATTCACTCATTAAATTCAAAACATCAAATTTTATAGAGTCTAAAGATGAAGATATTTCTTTTGGTAATTCTATAATTTGGGATTTCGCAAAGGATTCTAATAATACCATTTATTGTGCAGCTTGGGGAGTCCACAAAAATGATGGCGGCTTATTTAAAATTGCAGATAGTTCATTAGTAAATGTTACAAAATTATTCGGCATAAAAAGCGATAAAGTTAGAACTCTTTTTTATGATATGGATTTCGATTTTTTGTATGTAGGGACACAAGATAAAGGTCTATATCAATTAAGCTTATCCAGAACTATCTCTTTTTTTAATGATATTTCTGGAATTATTGAATTTAAAGAAAAAAACTCTGACCTCTACATTCTTCATGAAAAAGGACTCGCTATAAAGTCTAATAACAAATTAATAAAGAATCAAAAAACAGAAATCTTTTTTAATTTTTTTACTCAGGAACGCAAAAAAGTACTTCCTTATCTACCTATAAATGAAAATTATAATTCTTTATATAATTCTATTAAAAACCTTGAGTTTTATCACCTTGATATTTATGAAAATGCAATTTGGGTTAGCAGTAGTTTTGGATTATTTAAACTTAATATACAAGGTGATATCATGCAATTTTTATATTATTCACCTTATAAATTTTTGTTTTTAGGTTCTGACATGTTAATTGCGCATAAGTTTGAAGCTACCACTCTTCTCCTTGATGTATTAAATAAACCTAAATCGAATGATATGGACAGTATTGCCAAGTTTATCCCTTTTTCACCAAAAAATAAAAACAATCCCGTTTACATTACTGAAATGGTTAAATATAAAGACCTAGTTATTGTTTCTTCGTCTAAAAGCGGCTTACATATCTTTAAAGATAAGGTGTACGAATCGTTAGCATTAAAAAACATATTTCGTGTTAGGGATATTAATAATATTTCCGTAGATAATAATTCAAAAACATTATTAGTTTCCACAAATTCTGGTGATGTTTTTTTATTAGATATGGCAACGAATTATAAAGTTTTAACCCATATAAAAAGAGATGAGATTGTTGGAAATTCTATAACTCTATTAGAGAACTATAAAGATGGATTTTTTATAGGCACTGAAAAAGGGCTAAACATATTTCAAAACGGTAGTATCCGTTTAATTGATGCTGCACAAGGTCTAAAAATAAATGATTTTACTACCAGCAAAATCATTAAAGATACTATATATGTTGGAACGCAATCAGGCTATTATAAAATTGATTTAGAGAAAATATTAAACCCTAAAAAAATCAATCCATCCACTAACTTAACCAATGTCAATGTAAATTACCAAAAAGACTCTACAAAGACATATACTTGGTTTAATTGCGATAAAAAGAAATTAACTTATAAATATTGGCAAAACACCCTAAATTTATCTTTTAAGACCTCCGATTATCCATATCCAAACAAATTGAGATATAGTTATCAAATAGAAGGGTTAGACCCCGTATGGAGCATCTACAGCAATAAACAAAACATATTTATACCTTATTTACCTATAGGCAAGTATAACGTGAATATTAAGATAAAAGACTTGAATACTGGTTCAATATCGCTTTCTAAATTAGTCACTATTACAATTTTACCACCTTTTTGGAAAACATGGTGGTTTATTTCTCTATTACTATTAGTTTTATTGATTTCAGGTTTTATTGCTTACAAAAACCGCATCAAATACATTAAAAAAAGAGAACAACAGAAAGCCAAGATTCAACAGCGGTTAGTGGAAACCAAACTAGAGGCTTTACAATCTCAAATGAATCCTCATTTCACTTTCAATGCCATGAATAGTATTCAAAACTATATCATTGATAATGACATTGACAATGCACTTATGTACTTAAGTGAGTTCGCAAAACTTATAAGAACGACCTTAGAGAATTCTTCCAAACACTTGATACTCTTGGCTGAAGAGATTAGTTATTTAAAATCATACATCGTCCTAGAAAATATGCGTTTTAATAATAAGGTGAACACAAAAATTGATTATGACGGATTGGAAGCAAATAGCATAGAAATCCCACCAATGATTATTCAACCTTTTGTTGAAAATGCATTTGTGCATGCGTTTAATAAAAACCATACAAATCCAAAGGTTTCAATTAAATTCTATATTGTAAATGAATTGCTTATGTGTATTATAGAAGATAATGGAAAAGGAATGAGTCACACAAATTAAGGTCAATTACATGAATCAAAAGGGTTAAAACTTGTCATGGAGCGTTTGAAACTCTTAAATAATTTTAGCAACAATTCATTCAAAATTAACTCAGAAGAGGGAAAAGGAACAAAAGTGACATTACAATTTGAACTTATAGGTTTAGACGATTAAGTTAGAATTCTCTACGAGAATTTCCTTTATTATAACCAATACTAATTCATTCATTTTTTTTGAAAAAGCTAGTCTATTTTTATATTGCTATTAATTAATTCTTGTAGGGAGGATTTAAAAGAGGCTACCTCGTTCATTGGCAGCCTCTTTGCCTTTTTAGCAATAATAATTGATTATCTAACAAGTTCAAACTAACAATCATGAAGAATTATTTAATTATCGGATTATTCATATATGCTGTAAATATTTTTTCTCAAATTCCAACGAATGGACTAATAGGTTATTATCCTTTCACTGGTAATGCTAATGACTTTAGTGCAAATGGAAACAACGGAGTTGTTAATGGGGCAATATTAACAACAAATAGGTTTGGAACTTCAAATTCTGCTTATTTATTTTCAAATTCGACTGATAATATTACAATACCTACAATTAGTTTGACCGATGTGTTAACATATTCAGTGACTGGCTGGTTTCAAAAATCAAGTGCCTCGGAGAATGCTGAGGGAACCATTTATTCCTCAAGCAATCCTTGTAATGGGCCTGGAGGGCTAAGGTTTACAATTGGAACCACTAATCAAGCAGTTTGGGGTTCTGAATATCAAGACTGTTCAAGTATGTGGTCTATCACTAATAATCAAAACTATTCAGACGACATTTGGCATTCTTTTGTTGTAACATTTAATGCTACTCCTGGTTTAATTAACGCAACTCAATTTAAAATATACATTGATAATGTTTTAGTTCCGCAATCTGAATACTCCCAAGGCAATTTAAATAATGTATTAGCTCCAATAAATAATCAAAATTTAGCGACAACAATTGGCAATGCAATTGGAGGTGTCTCTACTAATTTTCAAGGAAAATTAGATGATATTAGGATATATAACAGAGGCTTGAATGAATCAGAAATTGAAATATTACATAATGAAAATACTAAATGCAAAAAGATAGCTTTATTTTTTTTACGAGACACGAATGGAAATCATTTGGAAATGGAAGTTAGTTCGGACACTTGGCATTATTTAGCATTCACAAAAGCATCAGATTTATCTGGTAAGATATTTTTAGATGGAAATTTAGTGGCTTCAGGAAATTTTGATAATCTTAATTATAATTATTCGCAATTATATCTTGGAGTAGACTTTTTTACCACTTGGACAAGCTTTTACAGAGGCTGGATTGATGAGTTTAGAGTTTCTAATACTGTTAGAAGTGACTCTGAAATATTGGCAAATTATCAATCCAATTCACCACTGATTGTTGATGGAAATACTCTTGGTCTATGGCATTTTGATGAATCATCTGGGAGTCAATTTGTTAATTCGGCTAATGGTTTGAGCGGAGACCTATACAATGGAGTTTCATTTCAAACGGGCATGTTTTCGAATGCGGTTTATTTTGATGGAATTGATGATAGAGGTAATTGCAATATCAATATACCAGAATATGATTTAACTTTTGAAATTTGGATTAAAATTGAAGGGGAATCTGAAAATGTAGGGAGAACAATTTTTCAAGCCTATGGGGCTTATAATACAAATGCTTTGATTTTTGATGATTGCGGAAGCACTTTGAGTGATAAGGATATACCAATAACACAATCCATTAAAATATATCCCAACCCAGTAGCAGATATCTTATCAATCGAATCAGATAACCCAATAAATAAAGTTGAAATATATTCATCAATAGGAAAAAAACTTAATGTTATAAATTCTGATTTTAAATCAATCCATACTGATAATTTATCTACGGGTATTTACATTATTAAAATTTATATTGAAGGCGGTTTCATAAGTAAGAAACTGGTTAAAAACTAATGTGAGAATCGTTAAGGTTTTT
>Ga0100394_1003008_pt1 | contig 13903 bp, 5 predicted proteins | sample CryGeymeta201518_FD_81549 | JGI IMG/M metagenome (GOLD analysis project Ga0100394, IMG submission 81549) | Groundwater microbial communities from Crystal Geyser aquifers in Utah, USA - Crystal Geyser metaG 2015-18 | ecosystem: Environmental > Aquatic > Deep subsurface > Groundwater | place: USA... | reverse complement strand
TCTCCAAACATAATACCGATTTTCATTCTGGTTTGATTTAAAAAGACAATCGAGGTTCTGGTTTTGGAAACAACACTAGATAACATTCTCAATGCTTGGCTCATTAATCTTGCTTGACGACCTATATGCTGGTCACCGATTTCTCCTTCAATCTCAGCTTTGGGAGTTAAAGCAGCCACCGAGTCAATCACAATTACATCAACTGCTTTTGACCGAACCAGTGTCTCAACAATTTGCAAGGCCTGTTCCCCTGAATCGGGTTGAGAAATTAAGAGGTCATCAACATTTACTCCAACTTTTTTGGCATATTCAGGGTCCAAGGCATTTTCAGCATCAATAAAAGCGCCTACCCCTCCTTTTTTTTGGGCTTCGGCTAAAATATGCAAAGCCAAGGTCGTTTTCCCCGTGCTTTCTACCCCGAATATCTCGATTACCCTCCCCCGCGGCACTCCGCCTACTCCCAGAGCAGTATCCAAAGAAATCGAGCCAGTAGGAATAACATCAACATCTACCCGTTTGACCTCATCTAACTTCATTACTGCCCCTTCTCCAAATCTCTGCTTAATTTCCTCTAAAGCATCGTCTAATCCTTTTGAATTTTCTTCTTTCTTTTTGGCCATATTCTTCTATTTTATCATTGAAAATTGAAAATTGAAAATTTTGTCTAGACCTTCTGCCATTCATCATCCCTTTCTTTGCTCCCGTTTTCTTTTAAATATACTTTTCTCGGTTTTGCTCCTTCTCCCGGCCCTATCACTTCTCTCTCTTCTAATAGGTCCAAGAGTCGAGCTGCCCGGGCATAACCAACCCTTAACCGTCTCTGAAGTAAAGAGGCAGAGGCTTTATTTGATTCAATTACCACTCGTTTTGCTTCCTCGTACAGAGAATCATCTTCCAGCATAGAAATCCCCGAAGGACTTACTGGCTCTGTTAATTCCTTTTCCAAACTTTCCTCCAGAGTTTCTTGTTCTTCTTTTTCCCGAGCGATAGCGAAGGGTGAAGATGAAGCTTTAGCTTCATCGCCTTCTCCAAGACTTTCTCTTTTACAAAAAGCCACTACCCTTTTAATCTCACGAGGAGAAATGTAAGCCCCCTGAATTCTTTTAGGCCTGGATAACTGAGAAGAGATAAAAAGCATATCTCCCCCGCCCAAAAGGGTCTCAGCGCCAGCCCCATCCAAAATTGTTCTGGAATCAATCTGGGAAGCCACCTGGAAGGCAACCCGGGAAGTAATGTTGGCTTTGATCAAACCGGTAATTACATCAACCGATGGTCGCTGGGTGGCTACCACCAAATGAATACCAACGGCTCTTGACATCTGAGACAATCTGACAATTCCCGCTTCAATTTCCCTGCCCTTGGCAGCCATTAAATCAGCCAATTCGTCAATAATTAAAATGATATAGGGCATAAATGAAATCAAGGTTGTGTTCTGCCTTCCTCTTACAATCTTATTGTAAGAGGTAATATCTCTTGCTTTTACGGCCGCTAATACTTCAAATCTTCTTTCCATTTCCCCGATTAGCCAGTTTAAAACATTTACTGCTTTTTGGCCGTTGAAAATTATAGGGCCAAGAAGATGAGGCAAGCCATTATAAGTTGGGAATTCAACTCTTTTGGGGTCAACTAAAATAAATTTTAAAGTCTGGGGAGAATTTCGATAAATCAAACTCAGAATTAAAGAGTTCAGACAAATGGTATTATGATTAACAAAACCGTTTCCAACGAAAGAGTCTGAGCCTGGCACGCGAAAATCATATCCAACCCCAGAAGTTCTATCAATCTTTTCAATTTTGTCCCAATAAAAATTTCTTTTTGAAATTTCCATTAATTGTTGATACTCAAGTTCTTTAGAAATTGGTTGGTAAAATTCCAAAATTTTTTCTAGGCTTTGATAACCAGGTGCTCGAAATCCTGAGTTATAGTTCCTTAAAGAACTAAAAGCGTATTTAGGGACTAAAATCCCTGGTTGATATCTCCACCCTCGATTAGTTAAACGAGCAAAACGATTAAGGTATTTTTGACCCATTCTTCTAAGTAAAGAGGAGATATGAGGAATTAAGTCAACATTAGGATTTGGGGATAATTTAAGAAATTGTTTGGCTTTATTATATTTTTCTTTTCTTATAAAGCCGATTTCTTGAATGAATTTGCGTGCCTCCTCGCCAAAGATAGAAAGCCGATAGTAATCATTGTAAGTATAATTTTTTACTTTTTTGATTAAAAGCGAAGAGATTATACCAAAATTTAAAAGCATAAGATGAACCTGAAAGGCTAGTTTTTTACTACTAATACAAAATTCTATAGAATTTTTCCCTACATAGCCATCATTATCGAAAAGGGCCCTTAAATAGGCAGCAACTATTTCTTTAGGTGCTTCTCTAATTGCCCTTGGTATTTCTTTTTGAGGAGACTTCCAAGAACCCATTCCAAGGTATACTAAAAATTCTTTTAGATGTTTACTATTTACCTCTATCTCTTTAGCTTTATTCTTTGGATTCGAACCAGCTCTTTTTTCAATAAACTGAGTAATTCCAAAAAGTTCTTTAAGGGATTTTTTATAAAGCCGGATTAGATAAGAATTGGCTTGAGTATAAACTACTCTATGAATCCCTTTTCTTTCTATTGATAGTCCTCCGTCAGCGGTTAGAAGTCCCAGAAACTGGGATAAATGGGAAGTCATTTTAGAAGTAAAAGAAATCTTTCTATGATAACCCTTGATCTTGCTTGGTTTAAAATTAGAAAGATCCATTTTGTTGCCAAATAGAGCCGGGCCACGACTAATCGCTACATAGTCGCCTTTTTTGACTAAAGAAGCTGCCTTCCAACCTTGCGAACCATCTTTATTTATAACCCAAAGTGGATGTTCAGCCGTTGCTTCGATTTGATATCCACGGCTCGTGAATAATTTATAAAATTGACAAATTCCATTGTTATAGTTTTTACTCGTCGTTTCAATTCCGTCTCTTGTGATAAGTTTAAGTTTAAAATCAATTTCGCTATTTAAGGGGAGAGGGCAAAGCTCTTCAAAAGTCAACATCCCTCTCTCGCTAAATATTAAAGTGTCTGCGGCACAAGTCTTACCGGAGCCGGTACTCCCGGCTACTAAGAGGTGAGGCATTTTTCCTAAATCAGCAAAAAGCGGCTTTCCCGAGACATCCTTGCCCAAGCAAAAAATCAGAGGTAGAGGCGAGTCCTGAAAGCTTGGAGAACTAATTAACTCTCGCAGTCGGACAACCGCCCGGGTCTTATTAGGCATCTCAATTCCCACTAAAGAGCGGCCGGGAATCGGCGCCTCAATCCTCAAGGGATGAGCAGCTAAAGCCAGAGAAAGATTACTAGTCAAAGCCGTAATCCTTGACAACTTTATTCCCTCAGCCGGCTTCAAGGTATATTGAGTAACAGTAGGCCCAACATTTACTTCCGACATTTCAACAGGGATGCCAAAATCATACAAGGTTTTTTTAATTTGAAGAGAATTTGCTTCAATATCACCGGCGCTGACTGCCTTTTCATGATTAACTTCCAAAAGGTCAGGGGGAGGAAATTTATACTGGCTAGATTCTTTGGCCGCTAACTCATCTCCTTCTAATTCCTCAGCCAGCAATCCTTCATCGACTACCCGAGCGCCAGCGTAGGGTGAAGATGAACGAAGTTCATCGACTACCCGAGCGCCAGCGTAGGGTGAAGATGAACGAAGTTCATCGACTCTCGCTCCCCCTCTTTTAATTAAGGGAGGGGTAATATCTTTCATCTGGAATTCGATTTTCTTTCTTTCTCCGATTTTATCGAGAGTCCTCGATGCAGTCGGGACAATTTCCTGAGGAGCTTGAGAAAGAATTTCTTTTTTAGGTAACACCTCTTTATGAGGCAAAAACTCCCAGAAAATCAATAGACCTATTAGAATAAGGACAGAAAAAATAATAGGGGGCACCCAGGGGCCAAGATAATTTAAAAGAGGGTATGAGCTAATATAGCCCAGCCATCCCCCCTCTCTTTGAGTTAAATCCCGGATGGCTAATAGGCCTGAGATTCCTAAAATTAGGAGAGCCGCGGCCAAAAAGATGGGCGTGGCTAATCTTTTCTTTTCCGATTTTAAGAAGACCAGACCAGCTAATCCCAGAAATAAAGGAATGAGAAATATTGTTTTTCCGACCAGAATATAAATTCCTTGAAAAAGTGATTTCCCAACAATTCCTGATTTATCGAAAAAAGAAAGTCCGATAATAATGGCTGTTAAAAATATTAAGACTACTCCGATTTTTCTCCTTAACCTCGAAGTCAAAATAGGATAATTAATCTTTTCTTCGGACTTGTTTCCTCTTTTTTTAAACACTTTATTCTTTTTTCGGCGCTTAGATTTAGCCATTGTCTTAATTAAAAGTCCAAAGTCAAAAATTAAAAGTAAATAGGCATACTTTAAACTTAATACTGAACTTTGGACTTTTAACTTTTAACTTTTAACTTTCTCTAAATCCCGTGCCAGCTGGTATCAGCTTTCCTATTATAACATTCTCTTTGAGGCCGCGCAATTTATCCTCTTTCCCTTCAAGACAGCTTCTAATCAAAACTCGAGATGTCTCTTGGAATGAGGCGGCTGAGAGAAAACTATCCGAAGTTAAAGAAACTTTGGTAATCCCGAGAAAAATAGGAGAGCCCTTAGGTAGAGTTTCCTTTTTGTTTTTTAATTCATTTTTTACTTCCTCAAACTCGGCTCGGGTCACAATCTGACCGGGCAGCCAATTGCTATCCCCTCCATTTTTAATTTTCATCCTGGAAAACATCTGCCGGGTTATCATCTCAATATGCTTACCATGGATACTTACCCCCTCTGAAGTATAGATTCTTTTAACCTCCCTGGTAATATAACGTTGGGTTTCTTCAGGACCTTGAGCCCTAAGAAGTTTTCTCAAGTTTAAACTTCCCTCACAAAGCTGCTGACCTTTTTCAATTCTCTCTCCTTTTTCAACCCAAAGCCCTCTGCCTAAAGGAATTTTATATTCAACAACTTTTTTCTGGTCTTCGCCCTGACCAACAATAGTTATAACTCTCTCTTTCAAATCTATTTTTTCCACCAAGCCGGCTATCTCAGACATATTTGCTTCTCCTTTGGGTTCTCTCAACTCAAAAATTTCCTTTACCCGGGGCAAACCTTGAGTAATATCTCCTCCGCCAGCAACACCCCCTAAGTGGAAAGTTCTCAAGGTCAATTGGGTACCTGGTTCTCCTATCGATTGAGCGGCTATAATTCCTACTGCTTCACCTATTCTCACTAGTTCATTTCTGCCCATTTCCCAGCCATAACATTTCTGACAGACCCCTCTTAAAGTTTTACAAGTCAAAGGCGAACGGACTCTTACCTCCTCAATTGAAGAGCGGTCAATTGCTTTTGCTTTTTCCCAATCAATAATCTCCCCCTCTTTCACAATAACCTTTCCTTTCTTAAATTTGTCATTTGTCATTTGACATTTGACATTTTCAAGCGCTATTCTTCCTACAATTTCAAAAGCAAAATCTTGGCCAATATCTTCAGAATCTTTTCTGAGTAAGACCACGCCATTTTTATCGCCGCAATCTTCCTCGCTGACAATTAATTCATGGGCAACATCAATAAGACATCTGGTCAGATAACCGCCGGCTGAAGTTCTTAAAGCAGTATCGGCCGCTCCCTTCCTGGCACCGTGAGTAGAAATAAAATACTCCAAAATATCAAGCCCCTCTTTGAAAGAATGTTTTATAGGAAGTTCAATTATTCTTCCGGCTGGGTTAGTAACCAATCCTTTCATACCAGCCATCTGGATTGACTGCCCCCATGAACCTCTGGCTCCCGAACCGACGATAGAGACAACCGGTCCGTCTTTAGGCAGGGTTTTTATCACTAATTTCTCAAGTTTTTCTTTCATATCCTGCCAGGTCTCAATTACTTTAGCGCTTTTTTCCTCTAAACTCAAAAGTCCTTTTTTGTAATGTTTTTTAATAAGCTCAACTTTTATTTCGGCTTCCTCCAGTAGTTCTTTTTTCTCTTTAGGGACAATCAGGTCATCCATTCCCCAGCTTATTCCCGATAAGGTAGAATATTCAAGTCCTAATTCTTTAATCTTATCTAAGGTTTGTTCAATTTCCTCTTCATTGTATTTTTCAATTATGTCAGCTGTCATTCGGGAAAGAATTTTAAAATCAATATTTTCGTTAAAGTAGGGATAATCTTCGGGCAGAGCCTGGTTAAAGATAATCCGGCCAGCCGTAGTTTCTATTAATGGTTTTGAGGGGTACCCCGACCCACCTTCGGTGGGTGCCCCGGTGGGTCCTCCTTTAATTTTTTTCTTTAAAGCAGAACTCAAAACACGAATTTTAGCCTGGAGGTCAATTTTTCTTAATTCATAAGCCAGAATAACTTCTTCCGGCCCGGAAAAAGTTTTTCCTTCACCCTCCCGAGCACCAGCGAAGGGGGAAGAAGAAAATCTATTTTCTTCGCCCTCCCGAGCACCAGCGAAGGGGGAAGAAGAAAATCTATTTTCTTCGCCCTGAGCCCCTCCTTTAGTTTCAGTTAAAAAATAACAACCCAGAACAATGTCTTGGGAAGGACTGACAACTGGAAGCCCGGTAGATGGTTTAAGAAGATTTTTAGTAGACCTCATCAAGTTTCTGGCTTCTTTTTGGGCTTCATCAGATAAAGGAAGATGGACAGCCATTTGATCCCCGTCAAAGTCAGCATTAAATGCCTTACAAACCAGGGGGTGAATTTTTATTGCCTCGCCTTCAATAAGAATTGGCTGAAAGGCCTGGATGCCTAAACGATGAAGAGTAGGAGCCCGATTAAGCAGAACCAATTTATCCTTGACTATTTCTTCCAAAGATTCCCAGACTTCATCTGTGCCTTCTTCAATCAGTTTTGAGGCTCCTCGAATATTGTAAGCCAATTCTTTATCAAGCAGTTTCTTAATGACAAATGGACGGAAAAGTTCCAGAGCCATTATTTTCGGTAATCCGCATTGAGAAAGTTTGAGTTCAGGACCTACGGCAATAACCGACCTTCCCGAATAATCTACTCTTTTCCCTAAAAGATTTTTCCGAAATCTTCCTTGTTTTCCTTTTAAAGTATCAGCCAAAGATTTTAAGAGCCGTCGGCCGCCGGTAGTAGCGGTTGTGGTCTGCCCCTTGCGCATTCCGTTATCTAAAAGAGCATCAACTGCTTCTTGAAGCATTCTTTTTTCGTTCCTGATAATAACTTCAGGAGCCGAAATCTCAATAAGATACTTAAGCCGATTATTTCTATTAATGACTCTTCGATAGAGGTCGTTCAAATCTGAAGAAGCGTATCTTCCGCCGTCTAACTGAACCATGGGCCGCAATTCTGGAGGCAAAACCGGTAAAACTTCTAAAAACATCCTTTCTGGCCTAATTTTTGCTTTCTCCATCCATTGGAAAAACCTTAATCTCCCCAAGCTCTTGAGTTTGGAAGAAGCAATTGTTTTCTCGGTTTGTTTTTTTAACTGGCTGATTGTCTTTTTCAGGTCAATTTTCTCAAATATTTTTCTTAAGGTCTCAGCTCCGGTCCCGGCTTCAAAAATTTCTCCGTATTTCAAAGATAAATTCCAATAGGCGGTTTCTGATAAAACTTTTAAGGGTTTTAATCCCAAAACTTCTTCTCTCGCTTCATCTCGAGCTTTCTTTAATTCAGCTTTATCGAATTTTTTACTCTTGTCTCTGGATTTTGTTTTGTATTCTTCATCTATCCCTCCCCGAAGAATTTTCTTTTTTAGTTCCTCATTCACCTCGGTAATAATGTAGGCGGCAAAATAAATCACTTTTTCTAACTGCTGCATCGGCACATCCAAAACTAATCCTATTCTGGAAGGAACTCCTCTTAGAAACCAGATATGAGAGCAGGGACTGGCTAATTTTATATGCCCCATTCTCTCCCTCCTGACCGAACTTCTCGTCAGTTCCACCCCACATCGGTCGCAAATAACTCCCTTATACCTGATACCCTTGTATTTTCCGCAATAACATTCGTAGTCCTTTGTCGGACCGAAAATTCTCTCACAAAATAAACCGTCTTTTTCCGGCTTTTGGGTCCGGTAATTGATAGTTTCCGGTTTGGTCACTTCACCATGCGACCAATTCAAAATTTCTTCAGCTGAAGCAAGTTTTATTCTTATTGATTCTAAATTAGAAATCTGCATGTTCCTTTTAAAAGTTAAAAGTTAAAAATTAAAAGTTAAAAGTTGCAATAAAAAGTTAAAAGTATTATTTCTCCTTTAAGGTTCTGATACTCGAAGCCAAAATATTTGCAATTTCAATTAGTTCTTCAAGTAATCCATTTATTTCTGTTTTATCTCCTTTACCAGTATCTCTTAAAAGTGCTAACCAAAACTTTGATTCATTGGCTGACTTCAAAGAATGAGTTAGAAAATTAGTGAAGTCCTTTTTAGAACTACCGGCAATTGCCTCAATATAATTAGCTCCAATACTTGTTCCACTTCTGATAAGTTGATATCGAGCAACTCGACATAAATCATCATTTTTAGGTAACTTTTCAACGAATTTAATTAAACGCAAAATGAACTTATATATTCTTATTTTAAGATTTTCGCTAAACGCTCTATTATCTCGTTTCATTTCAAAAGTAAAATAAATACTTTGAACTTAATACTGAAACTTTGGACTTTTGACTTTGGACTTTTAACTCTTCTCTTTTACCTCAACACTCAGGCCCAGGGCCTTTAATTCCAAAGCCAGTAAATTAAAAGAGGCAGGCACATTGAGACTTTTTATTGGTTCTCCTTTTAAAATTGCTTCATAGGCCGCTCCCCTCCCTTGAATATCATCTGACTTTATAGTCAACATCTCTTGAAGAGTGTGAGCCGCTCCATAACCTTCTAAACTCCAGACCTCCATCTCGCCGAATCTCTGGCCTCCAAATTGAGCTTTTCCTCCTAAGGGCTGTTGAGTTATCAAAGAATAAGGACCGATAGATCTCATATGGATTTTATCTTCAACCATATGAACCAGTTTCATTATATAGATATAACCTATTGTTATCTTTCTGGGAAAAGGCTCCCCGGTTTTTCCGTCATATAAAAGCACCTGGCCTGATTCCGGCAATCCGGCTTTTTTTAATTCTGCTTTAATATCTGACTCGTTCGCCCCCAACAAACCCGGACTGATTGCTAAATATCCCAGTTTTTTAGCCGCCAAGCCGAGATGGGTCTCAAGAATCTGTCCAATGTTCATTCTGGAAACTACTCCCATTGGATTTAAAACAATATCAACCGGAGTACCGTCTGCCATAAAAGGCATTTCTTCTTCCGGTAAAATCTTGGAAACTACTCCTTTATTGCCGTGTCGGCCAGCCACCTTGTCGCCAACCTTAATCTTTCTAATTTGAGCCACTTCCACTCTTACTCTTTTTAAAACCCCTGGTTCTAATTTGTCGCCTTTTTCTCGGGAAAAAATTTTGACCAGAATTACTCTTCCCTTTTTCCCATGCTCTACCTTTAAGGAACTATCTTTAATATCCTTTGCTTTTTCTCCAAAAATCGCCCTCAGCAATCTTTCTTCAGCCGTCAGGCCGATTTCTCCTTTAGGAGAAATTTTCCCCACTAAGATATCGCCCGGTCCTATTTCGGCTCCGATTCTGACAATTCCCTCTTCATCTAAATCTTTTAATTTCTCTTCTCCAATATTGGGGATATCGCAAGTCGTAATCTCCGGGCCCAATTTTGTCTCCCTGACATCACAGGTGAAATCTTCAATATGCAGAGAAGTAAAAACATCATCTTTTACTAATCTTTCCGAAATACAAACAGCATCCTCAAAATTTCCTCCCCTTAAAGGCAGAAAAGCAACCAAAATATTTCTGCCCAAAGCCAACCGTCCTTTGTCAACTGCGGTTCCGTCCGCCAAAACCTCTCCTTTCTTTACTTTTTGTCCTTTGACTACCCTGGGTCTTTGATGAAAGCAGGTGTATTGGTTGCTCCGGACAAAAGTCCGAAGATTATAAGTTATCTCTCTCTTTCGGGTTTTTAATTTAATCTGAGAAGCGTCAACTGAAATTACTTTTCCTTCTTCCGGTGCCAGTATCTCCTCTCCCGAATCACGAGCCACGTTTCTCTCCATCCCGGTCCCGACCAGAGGCGCTTCGGGTTGAACCAAAGGCACTGATTGCCGCTGCATATTTGAACCCATCAGAGCCCGGCTAGCATCGTCATTTTGTAAAAATGGAATCAGGGCTGTAGCCACACTAATCGGCTGTTTTGAAGAAACATCTATAAAATCAACATCTTCTCTTTTAACTAAGGTTGGTTCTCCTCTTTTTCTGGCTTCAACCTCTTTGTCTAAAATATTTCCAGCTTTGTCCATCTTTACCCCGGCATGGGTAATGTTGTATCTCTCTTCCTCATCAGCTGTCAGATAACGAATCTCTTTACTAACCCTGCCATTTTTAACCCGGAAATAAGGCGTTTCCAGAAAGCCATAGGGGTTAACTCTGGCAAAACAAGCTAAGTGGCTGATCAAACCGACATTCTGGCCTTCCGGCGTCTGGATTGGACAAATCCTCCCGTAGTGAGAGGGCTGAACATCTCTGACTTCAAAGCCGGCTCGCTCTCGGGTTAATCCTCCCGGGCCGGTAGCGGTCAGCCGTCTTTTATGCTCAAGTTCAGACAAGGGGTTTTCATTGTCCATAAACTGAGATAATTGGGAAGAGCTGAAAAACTCCTGAAGCGCGGACATAACCGGCCGGGAATTAATGATCTGAGAAGGAGTCAAAGCAACGGCCTCTAAAGTTGACATTCTGTCTCTAATAATTCTCTCCATTCTCATTAAACCCACCCTTAATCTATTTTGTAAAATCTCGTGGAGAGTTCTTATTCTTCGATTTCCTAAATGGTCAATCTGGTCCGGCCGAGCCAGAGGGTCGTTATTCAAGCGAATAATCTCCCGAATCACAGCCATAAGGGCTTCTCCTTTTAAAACCCGGCCTTCTTCTTTAATCTCCCGAGTCCCGCCGTGGCGGGACGAAGGTGAAGATGAAGCTTTAGCTTCATCGCCTTCCCGAGCAATGGCGAAGGGGGAAGAAGAAAGTTTACTTTCTTCGCCTTCCTGGTCTTCTTGTTTTTTTAATTCGGGAAGCCGCTGACCCATTTTCCATCTCCCCACCTTGCTGAGGTCATATCTTTGAAAATTAGAGAACATATTCCAAATCAGTTCCTTAGCCGCATCAGGCCCGGCTAAATCTCCTGGCCTTAACTTTCTATAAATCTCAACAAAGGCCTCGGGTTGATTATGGCTACTGTCCCGCTTAAGAGTTTTTTCAATATACTTGATTTTTCCTTTGTCAATGTCTTTGAATTTTTTTTCTATTTCTTTATCATCTTTCAACCCAAAAACCCTCAATAAAGTAGTGGCTGCCACTTTTCTTTCCCGGTTTATCCGCACCCCAATAAAACCCGACGATTCGGTTTCAAACTCCAGCCAAGCGCCTCGGGAAGGAATAATTTTCGCTCCAAAGAGATTTCGGCCTTGAAAGGGTTTGGCCGTAAAAAAAACTCCCGGTGAACGAATCAACTGAGAGATTACTACCCTCTCCACTCCGTTAACAACAAAAGTTCCCTTCTCAGTCATCAAAGGAAAATCAGCCAAGAAAACTTCCTGTTCTTTTGTTTTATTGGTCCTCAGATTGCGAAGGACAGCTTTTACTCTTAAGGGAGCTTCATAAGAATCATCATTTTTTCTAGCCTCAAGCCCATTTTTATATTTTGACTTCCCTAACTTGTAATTTTTAAAAGTAAGTTCAAACTGCTTTTTAGTATAATCCTGAATAGGAAAAATCTCTTCAAAAAGTTCTTTCAAACTGTGCTTCCAGAACCATTCCCAGCTTTCTTTTTGGAGAGATAAAAGAGAAGGAAGAGGAAAAGAAAGTTTGGATTTTGAAAAATTTTTAATTTCCATAAAATTAAAAAACACCCTTATCCAAAAGGTTCCTATTAACAGCAAATTATCAACGTAAAGTTGCGTGGCAACCACGTTGCTTTACACAATGAATCAATAATAAACAATAATTGATAAATAGTCAATAACTAATTATTATTTGTTCGCTACTCGCCGTTTTCCGGATTGAGCTCCAATATCTTTTGAAAGTGGCTCAAATAAGATTATAACATTAGCTTTGTATAACTTTCAACCATTGATTTTCATGCTTTGCAAGAGACCCAATCCTGAATAAAGAGCTAAAAGTTGAGAACCGCCATAAGAAACCAAGGGCAGAGAAATCCCAACAATAGGCAGGAGACCGAGAGACATTCCGATATTGATAAAAATTTGGGAAAAGAGAAGAAAAGCAAAACCCGAAGCAAAAAGTCGGACAAAATTATTCTTTGAATTCAGGGCTATTTTAATAATCTTAAAAAGAAGAATTAAAAAGACAAAAAAGAGAACCGATACACCTAAAAGACCTGTCTCCTCGGCTAGAGCTGAGAAGATAAAATCGGTATGGGCTTCGGGTAAAAAACCATATTGGCTTTGAGAGCCCTTGCCAATTCCCTTGCCTAAAAGTCCGCCAGAGCCAATAGCAATTTTTGACTGATTAATATTCCAGGAAATTCCCATCTCGTCAATTTGAGGATTCAAAAAACTGATAAATCTTTGCTTTTGATAGTCCTTTAAAATAAATGCCCAGGAGATTATAAAAATTAAGGAGAAGACCAATATCAAAATTAAAAAGTGCGATAATTTTACTCCAGAAAGAATAACAATACCAACCCAGAGAAAAATTAAAATAAGGGTTGAACCCAAATCGGGCTGAAGAAAAATAAGAACGGCTGGCATTAGGACGTAAATCCCTGAGAAGAAAATATGGCGAAATCTATATATCTCAACATGGTATCTGGAGAAATATTTACTTAAAACCACGATTAGAATAACAGCCATAAAAGGAACCGGGTCGAAAGAAAAGGAACCAAAGTTATACCATCCTTTCACCCCTCTCATTTCTGTTCCCAGGAAAAAGAGGCCGATTAAAGATACTAGAGCCAAAATATATAAACTCAAAACCAAATAAGAATTTGTTCTTAGAATTCTGTAATCAAAAAAACTGAAAAGAATTATTAAAAAAAGCCCTAAGATAAAAAAGATGAGCTGTTTTTTGAAATTTAAAAAATTACCTTCTTGAGAGCAGATATTATAAATCTCTAAAAGGCCTATTGAGGTCAAAAAAACAGCTAATGATACTAAAAGCCAATCAATTTTTTTTAGATGAGAAATTAGCATTGATTAGTTATTAGTGGGTAGTGGTTAGTGGGTAGTAAACATTTTGAGAAACTCTTTGTCACTGATGATTTTGACTCCCATTTTTTTTGCCTGCTCAAGTTTTGCGCCGGGTTCTCTACCAACAACAACAAAATCTGTTTTTTTAGAAACCGCTTCAGAAACCTTACCGCCTAAATTTCTAATTTTTTCTTTTGCCTCTTCTCTGGTTAAATTGGTTAAAGAGCCGGTTAAGACAAAGGTCTTGCCTGACAGTTTGTAGTTGGTAGTTGGTAGTTGGTAGTTTTTTATGGTTATTCCAACTTTACCTAATTTTTCCAGAAACATAATGTTGTGCTTTTGTCTAAACCAATCATAAATACTTTGAGCTGCAACTGGACCTATGTCTTTAATTGATTGTAAATCTTCCAAAGATAACTTTTGAAAAGCTTGGGTTTTTAATTTCTGCGCTAAAAGCGCAGATGTCTCTTCCCCTACTTCTTTTAGACCCAAGGCATAAATAAATCTGGCAAAATCAATTTCTTTTTTTGCTTTTATGGCTGATATTAAATTTTCAGCCGCTTTCTCAGCAAATCCTTCCAGGGGAATCAAGTCGCCTTCTTTTAATTGAAAAATATCGGCTGGGTCGGAAATT
>Ga0100394_1003007_pt1 | contig 13904 bp, 15 predicted proteins | sample CryGeymeta201518_FD_81549 | JGI IMG/M metagenome (GOLD analysis project Ga0100394, IMG submission 81549) | Groundwater microbial communities from Crystal Geyser aquifers in Utah, USA - Crystal Geyser metaG 2015-18 | ecosystem: Environmental > Aquatic > Deep subsurface > Groundwater | place: USA... | reverse complement strand
GTAGACATCAAAAAACACATCAGTGATATTGCTGACAAGTATATCATCGCTAATGAAACCGCTGATGGCGCCATTATGTTTTTACCCGCTGAGGCGATATTCGCTGAATTGCATGCATATCATCCGGATATTGTAGAGGAAGCCTATCGGCGGCGTGTGTGGTTAACCTCACCAACCACGCTTATGGCCGTGTTAACAACTGCCAGAAGTGTATTGAAAGATGATGCCACTCGCCGCCAAATTCATTTGATACAAGAGCATCTCATTAAGCTGGCGGATGATTTTTCGCGTTTCCGTGGGCGTTTTGATAACCTGGCAAAACATATTGATCAAGCTGCAGTAGATGTAAAACAAATTCATACATCCGCACATAAAATAAGCAGTCGTTTTAGCCAGATAGAGAAGGTTGAATGGCTGGAAGAAAGTGATTAGTCTAATATTAGTACTAATTGATGTATTGTTTGAACAGGTGGTCAATGAAAACGTTAGCACGAAGGGTATATCTGTTATTGCTGTGTTTAGCGTTGCCTTTGGTTGCTCATGCCTCTCAGGTTTCTCAGGTTTCTCAGGTACTAAGGGCAATTGTTAGTGATTCAAACACCGCGCCCTATGCCATTTTCAATGCTGATAATCAATTACAAGCGGGCTTGAGCAAAGACATCATTGATGAGTTGGCAAGATATCTTGAGCTGCCAGTGGTTTATATTAACCTGCCCAGGGCACGTGTAGAGCCTTGGTTGTTGCAAGGTGAGGCAGATCTAGCGTGCTTTTTAAACCCCGATTGGGTTGAACAACCAGATGACTTGCTGTGGACGGACGCGTTATTTACAACACAGCAGCTGTTAGTGCGCCGACGCGAGGCAAAGCCTGTTACCGGCATCCAACACTTAGCTGGCAAGCGGGTAGGCACTAGCCGTGGTTTTACTTATCCAGAGCTAGAGCAAGTTTTTCGTTCAGGCGATGTTATTCGTGATGATGCTCATTCGCTGGAGAGTAATTTGCTGCGGCTAAAACAAGGCCGATTAGATGTGGTAATGACTGTAGATTTGTCCTATCACTTCTATGTTCAGACGTCAGCAGATCAGAGTTTTTCAGCTGATCCGCTTTGGTCAGAACCACCAGGCGTATATTGCGGTTTGAGCCGTTTCTCGCCAAATAGGGCACAACAGATTAAAACGGCGCTAAACGAGATAGTGAACAGCGGATTTATTCAACAAAGACTGAAGTTTTATACCAAACTACAGCGCTAATCCCTTATCTGCGTGGGTCGTCTTTTAGTTTCGGTATCTTTAACCCTAGTTCCTGTCCCCGGTAACGTGCATAGTAAGTGCAACCTATAAACATCATCGTAGCAAGAGCAAACTCTACAAATGACAAAAATTGATGTAAGCCTGTGCTTACCCACATATTCGTCAGGCTGTGAAGAAAATATATCATGACAATAAAATTAGCCCATGCCAATGTGTACGCATGCCCCTTAACTATGCCGTAAAACGGTAACCACAAAGGTAACCAAAGCAGCGCCAGTAGGACATAGCGATTACCAAGTTGCGGCGGTGCTAATAATAAAATCCAAAGCGGTTGCAGTAACCAAAGCCCGGCAAAACCCAATCTTCCCAATAATAAATAACGCGATGTTTTGTCAGACATCGGCACAAAACTGGTTTGTTGCATAGTTAACACCTGTTTGATTTAAGTTTCTGGCTCAACTTAGCCAGACGTTTACCAAATGCTTGGGCAAGCCGTTGCTCATCGACACTAAGCTTGGATCCACCATGGTGACCACTGACGTGAGATGGGCCATAGGGTGTCCCACCAGTTTGAGTTTGATGCAGCTCAGGTTCACTGTAAGGAATGCCGGTGAGCAGCATACCATGATGTAATAACGGCAGGCTCATACTTAACAGGGTTGCTTCGTTTCCGCCATGCATACTGCCGGAGGACGTAAATACTCCTGCAGGTTTATCGATGAGTTCGCCTTTAAGCCAAATACTGGTTGTTGTATCCCAAAACGCCTTTGCATCGGCCACCATATTACCAAAGCGTACGGGACTACCAAATGCCAGCCCGTCACACTGGCGTAGTTCATCTTGGCTGACAATGGCGTGACGGCTTGCAGTATCTGGATCCAGTGGTGGTATGCAGCGCACTATGGCTTCAGAGCCACCTTGTGCTACACCAATAGCAATTTTGTCAGCTAATGCGGCAACAGCGCCATGGCGTGAATAATACAGCACCAAAATACGAGTCGTCATGATAGCAAATTCAGCACGTTGCTAGGTGGCCGGCCAATTGCCGCTTTATCACCATGAACAACGATAGGGCGTTCGATGAGTTTTGGGTGTAAAGCCATCGCTTCTATTAACTGTTGGTCGGTTAGCGAACTGTCTGCCAAGCCAAGTTGTTTGTACTCATCTTCTTTATTGCGCAATAATTGACGTGCACTAAGTCCCAACATTTTTAATAAATGTGCCAGTTCCTCAGCTGTTGGCGGTGTTTTAAGGTATTCAATAATGTCTATTTTGTCAGTGTGTTGTTCTAATAAACTCAGGGTTTCACGGCTCTTGGAACAGCGTGGATTATGGTAAATTTTTAACATTAAAGGTCCTGTTAAAGGTAAATTTGACCGCAAGTTACATGCGACGTACCCGGTCAAACTCGGTTTGTAATTGGTTTTTCTTAGCTTCAAGGCGTCGGTTTTCAAGTTTCTCTTCCGATTTCAGATAGTTTAACGCCTCATTTAAATCATCTATAGCACGCGGATAGTCCGCTTGCTGATATCTTAGATCTGCTCGCGCTTCATAGTATTTAGCAAAATCACCACTAGCTTTGTAAGCATCTGCCAACATGCCATAGGCTAAAATATTGTCATTTTTATAAAACAACAGACTTTTTAAAAGGTGAATAGCCAGCCGATGAGCGCCAGATGAAAGTGCCACATTGGCATAATTGAGTGTAACAACCTGATTATTTGGGCGTAGCAAATATTGTTGCTCAAGCATGTTTAGGCAAAGCTGGTATTCTTTTTGTGCCAAAAGTATATCGGTGTAAACGTCAATGTAATACAGGTTGTGTTCGTCATTTTCCAGTAAGTTCTCAATGACCTTTCGTGCGGCATCCAGTTTTGCATTATCTAATAATGCGATGGCAAGACCGTACTGATTGGCTTTGGTATTGCCGCCTGGATCACTTAGTTTTTTTCTGAAAACGGTTTCTGCATCGTCTTTGCCATACTGATATCTAGCTAAAACGCGTGCCTGACTTAGCGTAAAGTCCTGGCTATCTGCAACGAAACGCATGGGATATTGCTCAGCTCGCAGTCGGGTGTCGCTGACTCTGCTTTGTGATAAAGGGTGAGTTTGTAAAAAAGACAACTGCTGGTTTAAAAAGCGGCTTTGCTCGGTTAATTTACGAAAAAAATTAGGAACCGCGTACGGATCAAAACCTGCATCCGCCAATATTTGCATGCCAATGCGGTCTGACTCTTGCTCATTTTTACGCGTAAAATTTATCGCCGCTTGTTGTGATGCCCCCTGTGTGGCCATCATTGCGGCCATACCTGCTTCTGGGTTAACAGTAGCCAGAACAATAGCACCAAGTATCCCCGCTAGCGTCAACGGCGCTTTTTGGCTTTGTGCTTCAAAGAAACGGGCGATGTGGCGCTGTGTAACGTGAGCAATTTCATGTGCTAGCACCGATGCAAACTCACTTTCGCTTTCTGCAACCGCTAAGGTGGCGGTGTGAGACGTGATATTACCGCCAAGTGTGGCAAAAGCATTGATGTTTTTGTTGTCTACCCAATAAAACTTAAACGGAAAATTTACATCGTTCGCACGGGCCACGAGGCGATTGCCAAGCGAATTAATATACTCGTCCAGCAGCGGATCATACACCATAGGCAAGCTACCACGTGTTTGCCGCATCATAACATCGCCCAATTGTTTTTCTTTATCGGGCGTTATAGTACTAAAGGCATTACCACCTAAATCAGGTAAGTTTGCTTGAGCATCAATTGTCACAACTTGCGCTAATGCTACCAGCACACAGATAAAAACAGGTTTGGTTACGACGGAGAAATTCATTGGAAAAACACCTGCCCCTGTTAGGTCATGTTGTTCTAAGGATGATGTTGACTTTGTCTGGTGAAATAGCGTTAAGTTCAAATCAGACAGGTTGTTAATTTACCATATATTTGTATTCATCTGGCAGTTAAGCGCCAAATTTTACATTATCTTCGGTATACTGCTACGAGTTTCGGCACTTTTGCCCGTATGTCAGATGTTGGAGTCTTAATATGCTGGATTGGTTGAAAAAATGGTATGCCAATAAGTTCTCAGATCCTCAGGTTGTGACATTATTCTTGTTGTTATTATTTGGCTTTATGGCCATTTATTGGCTGAGTGGCATTTTAGCGCCAGTGATGGTGGCGATTGTTTTTGCTTACTTACTGGAGTGGCCGGTAATTCATCTTAGTCGACTGGGTTTATCCCGAAGTGCGAGTACGGTGATGGTGGTTGCCGGTTTTGTTGGCCTGGCCACGCTAACATTAATGTGGATTATTCCTATAGTGTGGTACCAGGGGCGAAATTTATTACGTGATTTGCCGCAGATGATCGACCAGGGAAAAAACTACTTACTGGCCCTTCCTGAGTCATTTCCCGGCGTCGTGAGTGTTGAGCAAATTACCATTTTGATGCACTCGGTAGATGAAAGACTGATGGCATTTGGCCGTGATATGTTACAGATGTCACTGGCTTCTATTGTTGATTTAGTCGCGCTGCTGATTTATTTGGTACTGGTGCCACTGATGGTGTTTTTTATGTTGAAAGACAAAGCTCAGCTAACATCCAGCTTTGTACAAATATTGCCTGCAGAACGGCGGCTTATTAGCCAGGTTTGGCATGAAATGAATGCGCAGATCATGAATTATATTCGTGGCAAAATTCTTGAAATTTTAATTGTAGGTGCCTTAAGTTATGCCGTTTTTGCCATTTTCGGCTTGAATTATCCGCTGTTATTAGGGGTTTTGGTGGGTTTATCTGTATTGATACCTTACATTGGGGCGGCGGTAGTAACATTGCCTGTGGCACTGGTCGCGTTTTTTCAATGGGGGCCTACCGCAGACTTTGGTTATCTGATGTTAGCTTATGGCGTGATACAGGCCTTGGACGGTAATTTGCTTGTCCCATTGTTATTTTCGGAAGCGGTTGATTTAAATCCGGTTTTTATTATTATTGCTGTATTGTTTTTTGGTGGGTTATTTGGGTTTTGGGGGATATTTTTTGCCATTCCATTGGCATCGTTGGTAAAAGCAACGGTAAAAGCCTGGTCAGCAAGAGCACATCCGCAGAGCGGGGCTGTAGACTAATCTAAAATAATATTAATGTGATGCAAAGCGAGGTGCTGTGCATCACATAATTTACACTAGCTGAATAGTGTTTATTCCGTTGCTGGTATTATGCGCAGTAGTTGGCCGTCGGAGCTGTCTGTAAGAAGATACACTGCGCCATCGGGTCCTTGTTCTACGTCACGAACACGTTGACCAATCATAATACGTTCTTCATGGCTTACCTTATCGCCAGTGAGCTCTAGCCGTACAAGTTGTCCAAACTTAAGTGAACCAACGAAGAGATTGTTCTGCCATTCTGGAAATAGTTCGGCGTTGTAAAAAGTCATACCGCTGGGGGCAATTGATGGCACCCAATAATGCAGCGGTTGCTCTAAACCCTCCTGAGCGGTTTTACCGATAGCACCACCACCGTATTCCTCACCATAAGTAATCAATGGCCAGCCATAATTTTTACCGGGTAGCGCAATGTTAATCTCATCACCACCTTGCGGGCCATGTTCATGTGTCCACAATTGCCCGGTTTGAGGGTGCAATGCTGCCCCTTGTATATTGCGATGACCATAAGACCAGATTTCTTTTTTTGCGTTCGCCTGACTGACATAAGGGTTATCAGTGCTTGGTGTTCCGTCGGTATTAATGTGAATGACTTTGCCAATGTGGTTATCAAGCTTTTGCGCTTGTGTTCTTTCACTGCCTCGATCGCCTGTTGTAATAAACAATTTACCGTTATTGTCTATTACTAACCGGCTACCGAAATGATGGCGGCTATCATACTTAGGCTGTTGACTGAAAATAATACTGACGTCCGTTAGGGTATCGTCAATTAATTTAGCTCGCGCTACGGCTGTGCTATTACCACCAGTACCGGGTTCACTAAAGCTGAAATACAGTGTTTTGCTTGTGGAAAAGTCGGCAGCAATAATGACATCTAACAAGCCGCCTTGACCTCTGGCATCAATTTGCGGTAAGCCATTAATGGCTTGTCGGGTTTTACCGTCAGCGCTGATATGCTGCAGTGTACCATTACGCTCTGTAACGAGTATTGAGCCATTGGGTAAAAATGTCATGCCCCAAGGGTGGTTTAAACCCGTGGCCATGGTTTCAATTTGCACTGCTGCTTTTTCTGTCAACAGTGGGTCGGCGTGTGCTGATAGCGTCAATGACGCTACTAAGCTGGTTAAAAGGAGAGGCTTTAACATGTAAAACTCCATAACTTAACAATTAGACCTGATGTGCTATCTCAGTAATTATGCAGCTTAGTTTACAAACTGCTGCCAAAGGAGGGTTTTTTCTATGTTGGTTAACACTTAACTAAGATAATCAAGCACGACCTGATGGTGATCTTTAGTTTTGAAGTTATCAAATACTTTTGCAACAGTACTATCTTGGTTAATGAGAAAACTAATGCGGTGCAAACCATCATATACTTTGCCCATAAACTTTTTTTCACCCCAGACACCAAAAGTGTCTGCAACTTTATGATCTTCATCAGAGAGTAAGGTAAAGTTAAGTTCATCCCGTTGTGTAAATTTAGCGAGTTTAGCCGGTGCATCAGTACTAATGCCAATAATGGTAATCCCTTTCGCGGTTAAATCCGCTTTAACATCACGTAGGGCACATGCCTGGACGGTACAACCAGGCGTCATGGCTTTGGGATAAAAATAAACTAGAACTTGGCCTTGTTGCAGTAAGTTACTTAATTTAACCGGGCTATTGTGCTGATCTTGTAAGGTAAAGTCTGGTACTATTTCACCAGCTGCTAAGTAAGACATTGCGAACTCCTGTTAAGTTTGGGCATGGAAACTGCCCGTTAAATTCATGCTGTGAACTAAAGCCATAACATCAGATTCAATTTGTTGTGCCGGTTCACCTTCTGGCAACTCAAGTGTCATCATGGTATGCATGACACTCTGACCATACTCATCTAGTTTGCTTTCAGATTGTAAAGAACCAATGTAAACCTGCCTGCTTGCTAATAAACCGGTAATAGTACCTAATGTGCCCACTCGGTCGGCGCCTTTGTATTCAAGAACATAATGTGCAGCAACGGCTTTGCGTTGATGGGCACTGGTACGTTTGGTCATTGTGGTCAGATCAAGTTCCAGCCCTAAGCCAGGTAACAAATGTTCAATACGGCTAATTGCCGCTAAGTCGCCTGAAAGAAGCATAATAAATGTAAACTCGCCACCAAAAATAGCCATTCGACTGTCGATGATGTTGCAATTACAGTCGGTAACCAAACGCGCCAGTTTGCTGACAATACCGGTACGATCCGTGCCGATGGCGGTTACTACAAGTTGTTGTGGCATAGAATAAAACCCTGATGGCAAACCGAAAAATTGTGAGTAAAAAAGCTGGCAATAAGTTTACCATACCGCCAGATTATGTCATCCGTTTGTCTTGAATAGCGTTAAGGTCAGAAGGATTCTTGTGTTTAGTGCATTGTCTCTTTAACATAGGCGCCCTTAGCAATTATTGAGGCAATAAACGACATGTTCAGAGGAAGTTGGGTTGCGTTGATTACCCCTATGACGGACGCGGGTGACATTGATTATGTTAGCTTGGCACGTCTGGTCGAATTTCATCTACAAAATGGTACTCAGGGTTTGGTCATAATGGGCACTACAGGTGAAGCCGCAACGATCAGCTTTAAAGAGCAACTGGATGTTATTGCTAGAGTTTGCACTCAAGTAAATGGACGTATCCCCGTTATTGCTGGGAACGGAGCTAATTCAACAGCTGAAGCCGTTGAACGTACACAGATGTTAAGTCAGCTGCCAATTGATGGTTTTCTTACGGTAACACCGTTTTACAACAAACCGATGCAAAAAGGCATGATATTGCACTTTAATGCTGTTGCTTCTGCGACAGATAAACCTGTATTGCTTTACAATGTGCCCGGCCGCACCGGAGTGGATTTGCTGCCTGAAACTGTAGCAGAGCTGGCCAACACGGCAAATATTGTTGGCATTAAAGAAGCGACAGGCTCCATGCCAAGGCTTGTTGAACTTAAACAGTTTTGTCCTGACGATTTTATGCTACTAAGTGGCGACGATGCGTCGGCTTGCGAGTTTATGCTGCAAGGTGGCCATGGCGTAATTTCGGTGACGAGCAATGTCGCGCCTAAAGCCATGGCACAATTATGTCACTCGGCGTTGATTAATGAGCGCAGGCAGGCAGAGCAGATTGATGGCACACTGCAGGCGTTACATCATGACTTATTCATTGAAGCTAACCCGATACCGACTAAGTGGGCGCTGCGTAGAATGGGATTGATAACATCAGATTTTATGCGATTGCCATTAACCCAACTTGAACCAATTCATGGCACTGTAATCGAACAAGCATTAACGCAGGCTGGTATTCAGCTTTAACCGCATATTTACCTCGCGGTACCACATTTAGGAGTAGTAAAGTGCAAGATTGGATTAAAGGTAGTGTAGTTGCCAGCGTGTTGCTGACAGGCTGTTCTTTATTACAAACTGATCAAACAGAAACGTCGAGTCAGTCAGCAAGTCTTACGTCTATCAAGGTTCCTGATAATTTACGCAAACCCGCTGCACCTGGTCAGTTTGATATTCCGGAAATTGCAACAACTGGCGCGCTAACTGATATTCGCTCGCCGGCGTTAGTGTTAGCAACGGCAGTGAGTAGCCGGGTAGAAGAAGGTGATAAATTATCTCGGGTTTGGTTTGATCGCACCGATTATACCGGCGATCTTGTGCCATTTTTACATAAAATGCTGCAAACGCAATTTTCAGAGCAAGGCATTGAGTTACAACAGGATAGCAGTGGGTTAACCTACACAACTGGTTGGATCGCACGGTCAGAAGAAGACGGTTTTTGGTTTTGGGCGTCGGAACAAAAACAGGAACAATCCCGCTTTAGTCTTGTCATCGAGCCTCGCTCACATGGCCGCTCTGCCAGTGTCACTGTTCAGATGCTTGAACATCAGTATTTTACCCCGTCTGGCGAGCTTGCTAGTAATGATAAGCAACGTCAGGAAATTGCACTACTTAACCAAATAATTGACCGTATTGGTAAAGAGGAAGTGACCATTGCAACGGCAAATAAATCTAAAATTCCTGATGTGGCTATGGAGCCCGGTATGGATGCAGCTGGAAATCCAGCATTGCTAACACCGCAGCCAATAGAGGTCACCTGGTCACAGCTTGAAACATTGTTCACCGCGCTTAACTTTACTGTTACAGATAAAAATCGTTCGATATATACCTATTACGTTGACTATGAGAAACCGCAACAAGGTCTATGGTCAAAATTATGGGGAAGTGAAAGTAAACCTGTGCTGGCAGTATCTAATGGTGCCTACCAATTGGTTCTAAGCCGTGTAGATAAACAGACTGCGATCAGCTTGAGAGACAAAGATGGGGCCCAGCTAGATGCTGAAACCGTGTTGTCTTTGTACGAGCCGTTTGCCCAAGCTGCGCGTTTGGCAAGAGTTGAGCTGTAAACGTTTTTCAGCTCTAACAAACCTGACGACGTTAATGATGCGTCGTCGAAGACTACAGTTAACTATTTCGCGCTAAATTAGCATTAATTTGACGTCGATTGCTGCGCGTTTAACACTGTCTTTTTTACAGAGCCACCCATAGGTGGCTTTATTTTATCGTTGTGCATTGAAACAAAGCCGCTTTTGTCATTACACTGCGCTGGCAATTACGGAGATAATCTATGCTTGAAATTCAGGACTATTTGAAAATTTTGATTGGTATTTTTGCCATTCTGAATCCACTTGGGGCTTTACCGCTTTACTTGTCTCTAACTCAAGGCCATAGCAAATCTGAACGTAGGCAAACAGCCGCTAGCGCAGCTAAAGCTGCAACAATCATATTACTTATTACTCTGTTTTTTGGTGAGTTTATTCTGAGCTTTTTCGGTATTTCAGTTAATTCATTTCGTGTCGGTGGTGGCATTCTGATTCTGCTAATGGCGATATCAATGCTGTATGCCCAAACGAGTAATGCAAAAAATACAGATGCAGAACGCGAAGAAGCGGAGCATCGAAAATCTATTGCGGTTGTTCCTCTTGCAATGCCGATGTTGGCAGGGCCGGGCGCAATTAGCTCGATAATTCTTTATGCCAATCGCAGCGACGGGTGGCAACATTACGCTATTATGTCTGCCGAATTAATCGTTATTGGTTTGGTGCTTTGGGGGTTGATGCGTCTGGCTGATAAAATATCTGCCCGTTTGGGCCAGACAGGTATGAACATTATTACTCGTGTAATGGGGCTGATTCTGGCTGCTATTGCGGTAGAGTTTATCAGTGCGGGGTTAAAAGGGATCTTTCCGGTATTGGCCTGAGGTATTAGATGATGATGAAGATAGTCTTTTTTTGTAGTGTTCTCGTTAGCCTTTGTTTATTGCAGTCGGTAAGTGCTGGACAAATAAATGATTTGTATCAAGCTGATGTAGCTGCAGAGGGCGGCAATGATGTTTGGCAACAGCAAGCATTAATTCAAGTACTTATTCGGGTAAGTGGTAAAGCTGATATAGATTTAGTCCCTGAAATAAAAGAAGAATCAAAGCGTGCATCCGTATACATAAAACAGTTTAAGTCAGTACGGACAGCTGATGGCAATAGAATGCGTGTGTTACTTGATGCTTCAAAGGTTAATCAGCTACTACAACAACATAACATTGCCGTTTGGGGGGCATTACGTCCAGATATACTTGTCTGGCAGATAAAGCAAAAAGATGGTGAGCGTACCTTTGTTCGCCGGGCGGATCAGCCGCTGAATGTCGCTTTGCATCGAGCTTTTTTGTTTGCTGGCTTGCCGTTGCTGCAGCCATTATATGACATGGATGATTTGCTTAATTTATCTGAAACGGACGTATGGGCTGGTTTTTGGCAGCAAATTAATCAAGCAAGTGTTCGCTATGGTGCCGATGTTATATTAGCCGTTACAGTTGATGAAGTTAGCGAAAATGATAAAACGTTATTGCGCCTAAGTTGGCAACGTCAGGATAGCGGCAGAACCTTCCGAGATACAGTTACCGCAGCTGATGAACAGAGTTTAATGCATAACTTTGCATCGGTATTGGCGTCTCAGTTAGCAGAGCGTTATGCAACGCTTATGTCTGAGCAACACAGTGCAGATATTGAGTTAGTCATACAAAACGTAACAAATTTAACTGATTTAGTTAGAGTGCAACAGCTTTTGCAGCAAATGGTTGGAGTAACAAATGTCACCATTTCCCGTTTTGAAACGGATCAAGCTTATTATCGTCTGCAAACCAATATTGGTGCAGAAGGGCTGATGAACGCACTAAAGTTTAATCCGCAATTTAAGCTCAAAGATATGACAACGATGCTGGATAATGCAGCGCTTAATACGGCCTTGCAACCTGTGCTGGCTTCATTTGAGTATATAAAACCCTGATGCAGCCGCTGCAATATACCCTGGCAGTTACACTACCAGAAGATGAAACACTTGATAGTTTCTACGCTGCGGGTCAAACGGCAGCTGTGTCGTTTTTAAAGACTTATTTACACCAGCCTGTGCAGCAAAATCCGGTGTATTTGTTTGGCGCCAGTGGTAGTGGTAAATCACATTTACTCTATGCCGCTTGTGTGCAAGCTCAAGAGCAAGGTTTAGTCAGTCAATTGCTGACGATGGATGAATGTCGCCTGTTAAGCCCGCGCTTGCTGGATGATTTAGAACAACTCGATTTAGTGTGTCTGGATAACATTCAGGCTATAGCGGGTGAACTTAGCTGGCAGACTGCGGTATTTGATTTGTACAACCGGATGTTGGAACAAGGCAAAGCATTGATTATTGTTGGCAACGAAGCACCTCATAAACTGGGGTTTCAGTTGGCAGACTTGGTGTCCCGGCTGCAGGCTTGTACGGCATTTCAGCTGCGCTTGCTAACTGACGATGACAAACAAAAACTACTGCAACAAAAAGCCCGCTTGCGTGGTATCGATTTGCCTGATGAGGTTGCGCGTTATCTATTGAATCACCAAGACCGTGATATCCGAGCATTAGTAGCTATGCTAGACAAACTCGATAAAGCTACTTTGGTGCATCAACGAAAGCTTACCATTCCATTTGTTAAAGATATTCTTAATTAATACCACTAACTTAGTAGAAAAATTGCCTTAACAGCCTGCGTTTAGTTGCAATTCTGGTGTATCATTGGCGGCTTTGACATGACTAAACCCTAGCTGCTTTGAGGACACGCATGAACCTAACAGCAATATTGGAAAACGCCTTGCAGGCCGTTGCCGCCGCCGCAGATATTCCGGCTCTGGAGACTATCCGGGTCGAGTTTCTTGGCAAAAAAGGCAGTATTACTGAACTACTGAAATCTTTGGGCGCGATGGATCCCGAGCAGCGTAAGCAGGCCGGTGCTGAAATTAATGAATTAAAGCAAAAGGTACAAGACGCGCTAAATGCCCGTCGTGACTTGTTGCAACATGCTCAATTAGCGGCAAAACTGGCGCAGGAACAAATTGATGTTACCTTGCCAGGTCGGTCTTTAGAGCAGGGTGGTTTGCATCCGGTAACCCGCACCATTGAACGTATTTCAGCATTTTTTGCTGAACTGGGTTTTGAGGTAAAACACGGCCCTGAAATTGAAGATGACTTCCATAACTTCGATGCATTGAACATACCTGAACATCACCCGGCACGGGCAGATCATGACACCTTCTATTTTAATCCTAAGTTAATGCTGCGTACTCAGACGTCTGGTGTGCAAATTCGCACGATGGAGCAGCAGCAACCCCCTTTGCGTATTATTTCGCCTGGGCGGGTTTATCGTAATGACTACGACCAAACACATACACCGATGTTTCATCAGGTGGAAGGGTTGATGGTTGATACTGACGTAAGTTTTACCGAACTGAAAGGCATACTGCACGATTTTCTGCATAACTTTTTTGAAGAAGACTTGCAAATTCGCTTTCGGCCATCGTTTTTCCCGTTCACTGAGCCTTCAGCCGAAGTTGATGTAATGGGTAAAAACGGCAAATGGTTGGAAGTGTTAGGTTGCGGTATGGTGCATCCTAATGTGTTGCGTTCAGTTGGTATCGATCCTGAAGTCTACAGTGGTTTTGCTTTTGGTATGGGCGTCGAGCGTCTTACCATGCTGCGATACGGTGTAACCGATTTACGTGCCTTCTTCGAAAATGATTTACGTTTCTTAAAACAGTTCAGATAAGCGGAGTTAATTTAAATGAAATTCAGTGAAGCCTGGTTACGCGAGTGGGTAAACCCAGCCATTGACACCAACACCTTATCTGAACAATTGTCTATGGCTGGCCTTGAAGTCGATGGTATAGAGCCAGTTGCAGGCGAGTTTACTGGTGTTGTTGTAGGTGAAGTTGTTGAGTGTGGACCACACCCAGATGCAGACAAGTTACAGGTAACCAAAGTTGACGTCGGTGGTGAGGCGCTGTTAGATATTGTCTGTGGTGCAAAAAACTGCCGGGTTGGACTAAAAGTCGCTGTAGCGACAGTTGGCGCAGTGTTGCCTGGTGATTTTGTTATTAAGAAAGCTAAACTTCGCGGTCAACCGTCTCACG
>Ga0100394_1002985_pt1 | contig 13962 bp, 8 predicted proteins | sample CryGeymeta201518_FD_81549 | JGI IMG/M metagenome (GOLD analysis project Ga0100394, IMG submission 81549) | Groundwater microbial communities from Crystal Geyser aquifers in Utah, USA - Crystal Geyser metaG 2015-18 | ecosystem: Environmental > Aquatic > Deep subsurface > Groundwater | place: USA... | reverse complement strand
GTGCACCAACAAAGGATCATAACAAGAATCAAACGTGTCTCATTCTAGTATCGTGTCCCAAGGGTATGACAAAATATCTATATGATGCCATTGATCCATCTATGTTTACCAAACAAGATCCACGGTTACGACGACTTCCACTGGATGTGGGACGACCAACGTACGACAGTGTTTGCCTGGCATATCAAGTCATGATGACGGTACAGATTCGACACTGGTCGCCGCCGCCGCTATCATCAACATTAGCATGCATCGCCACCGAAATGGATGGCAACGAAAATAAGCCACAGCCATCTACGAACGTTGCCAAGGACGAGCCATCGAATGTTAGACTTCCACCTTTCAAGAAGAAAGAAACGGACATTGTTTTTCCACTCACACCGCTGCACGAAGCTTGTCAAAGTGGCAATACAGAATTGATTTCGGAAATGCTAGCAGAACCACAAAAATCCATGACTATTCCAGCATCGGAAGATTTACCCGAAGAATCTCTAACGGTGACACAAATGATCAACCGTCGAGTTGGACCCGACTTTTGGACATGCCTTCACTATGCAGCAGCAGCAGCTGCTAGTAGTAGTACTACTACTACTAGTAGTAGTAGTACATCACAAGAACAATCCAATGATGGAAAACAGGTAGATTATGAAACATTTGCATCTTGCACAAAAATGCTATTGGTTGATGGAAAGGCAGATCCGGGCATTGTCGATATTAAGAATCGACCACCCTACTTTGTAGCTGCACACGACAAGATTCGTGATGCCTTCCGTATGGCTCGAGCGACCTTGGGAGAAGACTACTGTGCATGGGATGACGCTGCCAAGGTCGGTCCCGCATTGACACTTGATGACATTCAAGCCAAGAAAGAACGAGAGGCAGAAAAGAAACGCATCAAAAGAGCTCGACAAAAACAAAAGAAAGCTCAAGAAAAAGCCGAAGCAGAACGAGATCAACGTCAACGTGAACAAGCCGAGATGGCACGCAAACAAGAGGAAGATGCGAAACGTGTCCGTGATGGCTTGCAACCAAAAACAGCAGTGGTGGGAGGCACAGCTTGCGATTTTTGTCAAAAGGTTGTAAAGGGAAGGAAGCGAAAGGACATGTTCAGTCGTTTGCAATACGTCTACTGCAGTGCTGATTGCGTTCAGAAGCACAAGCGTGAACTTATGGCAGCGGCTGCCTTGTCTCGTTTTGGAGGTTGAATGGCGGGGTCTTGACGCCGACATTATTGGCAGCTTATCGTTTTCTTTGTTGGGCGGTATTCTACTTGTAAGCGTCTATCTCCTTCCACGTTAGCTAGTACTAAAAGAGTGTGTTTCATGTTGAATTGTTTCAACTAGGCGCTCATACGCGATATTGACACTGGTCGTCGGAAGCGGCCCTCTCGGTTGTCTAGGCTCGTTGCTCACTTTATAACGCAAGAAAACGAGCCAGAAGAAGTCTCAACGTAAACATAAATCTATTATACCACTGAAACAAATGCTATCTCGTAATTTCGGCTGTTTTGCCATTCGCCGTAGTATTATCTTTGTTCGGCGGTCAAAAATACTACATGTTTCTTTCATCCAAAGATGTCCTCACCCATTATCTTCATTTGAGCAACAAGAAACTGTCCTTCGGTTTTTTGCAAATTGTGCGACAAGGAGGCTATCGGCTGGTTCGCAAGGATTGCTCTTTGGGTCAGTGTTTGCTAGTGTGGTATGGAGGCTATCGACTGATCCAACCCCGGCGGTGGTAATTGGCTCCGCTGATATACCTTCGATTGCATTTCCAATTAGATTTACGGGCATGCCAACATTAATTTTTTTGTTCTAATAGAACGTCTCGAAAGTCTTCGTCATCGTCAAGCAGCAGACCCAATCCAAGCACTGCATCTTCTTGCTTCCCTTCTTCTCCAAAGAAGGCCGTGTCTATATATTCGTATTCTTTCGGTGCCGACCCCGTACTGCTTTCTCCTTCGTCGTTGCTACCAGCATCCCCTGTAGTGTCTCTCAAAGAGGCCGTGTCTATATATTCGTATTCTTTCGGTGCCGACCCCGTACTGCTTTCTCCTTCGTCGTTGCTACCCGCGTCCCCTGTAGCGTCTCTCAAAAAGGACTTATCTTCGCATTCGTCCTCTTTCATTGTCGACCCCATACTGCTTTCTCCTTCGTATTCGCTATCACCTTTCCCTGCAGCATCTCTCATCGATTGCGTACCAAACATCGCTTCCAATTCTTGTGATTCTTCCCTGCGTTTTCGTTCGTTGAAGAGAGCTCTTTTGACCTTGTTGTAAATCAACTTACGGTCGCTGGGATTGGAAAAATGGAGTTGGTACATGTCATCAGCCACGCGCATAATAAATCGGCCTCCTCTATGGACAATCTTGTCGATAATATTTTCCTTGACCAAGACATTGCGATTCTCGACAAGTGCTTCTGCGTACTCAATGTAATGTTTCTGAACCAGATCTCGATATAGATTCTTTTGGCGGACAGCGTTCGTTTTTCTCCCTCTGCCAAAGACAGCATCCAATTTGGTGAGCTTGATATGCGTGGAGGTTCGAGTCTGGATTCCCGTACGCGCCGACGAGGGTTTTTTCTTGGCAGGCTTCGTTTTTGATAAACGCGAGGATGATGCCACCTTTGTCGTCTTTCGCTTTTTACCTTCAACGCTGGATCTGGGTCTTCCTGGCAATCTTTTAGTAGAAACTTTTTCATCCTGGATATCCAATTTCTTCTTCGTAGATTCTACCCCCAATTTTATGGGCTCTTTGACAGAGGCCCGAGCACGAGCTGAAATCTGGTTGCCACCACTCATTCCCTGCTTGGTGTAGAGGCTACGGGCTGTGTCTGTCTGGCAATTGATAGCTGTCCGTAGCTGAGCCTTGTGTAAGCTTTTGAGTGTCTTGGCGCCGTGTCGACGGGAGTTGTCACTTTCTCGGCAATTGCCTTTTCGTTTGTTTGTTGTTTTAATAGCGTTTTGATCGTTCTTGTTCCTGGTATTGCTTTTGGCGTCCACGCCTTCTTGTATATCTTGACGGATCGAAGCATTGGGGGCACGCAATGGTTCTCGCAGGATAGGACCCGAAGAAATCTTCTTCATGCCTTGGTCTGGCTGCTTTCTCACGGTTTCAGTCGACTCCGTCACGTCATGTTCTTTGAAACCTGCAGCAGCACTAGTGTTACTTACAGGAGCTGTCACCAACGAATTTTTCGGGTCCCTATCATCAATTGCTACTGCAGAAGTGACAGAGACTTTTCCCCCTTCTGTATTCGACTTCTGTACAGTATCCAGCGAGTTGCTTAGTCCCAGTTTCCCCATTGAAAAATTACCAACGTCGTCACTTTTGTTCACTGAAGTATCATTTTTTTTACCTACTAAACGAAGCCTGGATGCTTTTGGAAGAGTTCGAATGCAATTGATTGTTGCATTTGAAACGTCATCCACGTCCGGCCCAGCAGCAGCTTCAGCTGCTTGAACAAGTTTCTGCTCCAACACGAATTCTTTGGTACTGGACGAATCGTGTTCGTTTCCTTTTTGTGGTGTGACGAATCGGTGTGATGTCGCGGTAGGTTGTAATGGTGATGTTGCTGTAGGGGGGTCATATGCCATAATCGCAAAGGAACCAACTCCCTCGGTCGTCAATTTCAACGTCGTTCCTTGATTGTCACACTTGGTAGGCAAAAAGTTGATGCTGTGTAGTACCATGCCTGCCTTCACACCAGTGATATTAGCAGCATTAGCATTAGCATTAGCATTAGCATTAGCATTAGCATCAGTCAATCCATCTCTTCCAATGCTGGCAATAGCCCATCCAGTATCACACGATTTCAAAACCATGTCAAATGTTTCCCCCCCTTTTCTTATTCAACTTCACTGTAGCGACATGTTGTTTCTTGCTGCTATCTTTGCAAGTTTCGATACTATCAGTATCAGCAGTATCAGCAGTATCAGTATTCTTCTTCTTTTCGTTCAACGAGTTGTTCTGATTATCCACCGTGTTTTTCTTCATCGACGGCACTGCTGATATGTTCTGTAATTCAACGATTACTATTTCTTCTTTTTCTTCTTCTTCTTCTTCTTCTTCTTCTTGAACCTGTTGTTTGGATGCAACGGATGATTGTGTTGTACTTGTATCGTTTTCATCTTGCCAAAAATGAAAATTCGTTGTTGGTAAATCGTAATCACGCCATATGCGTTCCAGAAATTCTTCGGCCGATTCTTCTTCTTCTTCTCCTCCTTCCTCCTTTCCTTCATCATCATCATCGTTGATATTGTTGTTGTTGTTGTTGTTGTTCCCTTTTTTTTCGTCGTTGACTTTCGTTTGACTTTGTTGTTGTTGTTGTTGTTGTTGTTCCAGTTGTAGTAGTAGTGGTTGTTGTTGTTGCGGTGATGGTGATGATGATGGTGATGATGGTGATGATGAATGACGGGTCTGACCGCAACAGCCGCCTCTACTAGCAGCAGCAGCAGCAACAGCAGCAACAGGAACAGGAGGAGGAGGAATTTCAAAGACGGACGTCGATGTAACACAGTCCGGAGAAGAAGGTTTCGTAGTTGTCGGAACAACGATTTGGATTGGTTGATTGTTGTTGTTGTTGTTTTGGTAAGTAGAAACGTCCCGTGATACAATTGTTGTCATTGGATTGTCTGTTTCATGTCTTCGTTTCTTGATACTATCATCATCATCATCATCACCATCATCATTGTCCGGTTTGGACGATAACGATGACTTTGTCATTTCAGGATGAATGCTTTTCTCTTCTGTAATGTTTGCTGCAACAATCTGTGTTTGAGCATTATTATTATCTTTGGTTATTAGCAGTGTCTCGTGTGATTGTGATTGTGATTGTGATTGAGAAAGAAGAAGACGACGACGACGACGATAATAATATGGAATGACAGCATTCTTATTCGTAGAAGAATTAGTATAAACTCCGTACTCGTTGTTGTTTGGTTTTGTCCATGTTGTGGTTCGTGTATATACATTGTAATAATAGGTTCGACCTGTGATGGGATCGATAGCATCTTTCCAAATGACATGTGATTTATCTGCATTTTTTTGTTGATGAAATAGTGGTAGTGGTGCTGCTGCTGCTGCAATCGTTGGTTGTGTCACAGGAACAAGCATTCTATTGTTGTTGTTGTTGTTGTCTACAACTACCGCTTTCTTCTTGTTTGGTATTGCCACCACTCGTGCGAATGCATGATGAGGATGATGAGAATGATGAACGAGATGATGATGATGATGATGATTTAGAGTGGACTGTGGATACTGATGATCATGACTATTTGATAATAATTCGTCTCGAACTGTTTTACGTGACTGTAGATGCTTCATGTTTGATGATGATGATGATGATGATAATGATGATGATGGTGGTGCCGGTTTCTGCATCTCATCATGATGAGAATGAAAGGTCATTTTTCGGAGTTATCAAGAATTAAGATTTGATCCGATTTTTTTTTTGGAAGCAAATCCGAAATGAAAATCCTCAACACGAAACGATAGCGTAGCGTAGTAGGCTTTATGAGTGACACAACTCAGAGAGAGTATATTCAAACTACTACTATTGAAACGTCGTTGGTTAAATACTTGAGAGAGATGGATTATCACTTGTTGCTTTGCCTACTATGGTATGTTTTCATTATTTTTCCCTGGTATGCATTTATGTCCTTCGTTTCGTATCCTGTATGTATAAATGAATAAGCGCGCGGTCATCTCATCAAGCATCATTCGAAACAACGAACAAACAAAATTCGAAAGCACACGAATGAGAAACCAAACAAATTCTGTCCCGGCATTTTGCTTTCACGGATCCAATAATAATCAATCAATACACCACCCGGGCACTATTTATAACAGGCAAGTGAATTTGCGTACATAGATCATCATCATGATGAGAACAACTACGAAAGCAAAAAAGAGAAGGAAAGCTACAGTACAAAAACCGAAGTTTATTATTTTTTTACGTGCCGCAGTCTACCATAGCTAGTAGACTAGAGCAATTCCGTTCCAATTTGCAATCACACAGAATCAAAACAAACAAAAACTGCATACACCAACAACAGCAACAACAGCAACAACAGCAACAACAACAACAACAAGTGCACTTGATAAAACAAACCAATTACAGAATGACAGTCGAGAAAGAAACTACATCATGCTATACTACTACTGCTGCTGCTGCTGCTGCTGCTCCTTCTTCTTCTTGTTGTTGCAGTTGCAGTACTATTCCTGATAGTGTTGCCGACAGCAGTGGTTGTTGTTCGTCATCACTACCACCACTACTACTTGTGGAGAAGAGTCCCTACCAGAAGGTTCTCATTGTTGATGACAACACAGCAACAACACCAACGACAACAACAACGTCATCATCAACTTTATCTCCTAGACTTACTACTACTACTACGAACAACAAGAACAAGAAGAACAAGAAACGAACGATTGGTTATGCTATTTGTGAATCAAAAGACCCGCAACATCGAAAGACGGCTATACTGTGGTTCTATCCACTGTGCACTTCCAGTTTGATTGTCGATTCGGCAGCCGAATCTGGTTCTTTTGATACGTACAAAGCAAGTATCATTTCGGTCGATCGACCTGGTGTGGCAAATACTACGGATCATCATGATCATCATCATCATAATAATAATAATAATAGTGCTGCTGCTGTTGCTGTCGAACGTATCGAACAGCACGCCATGGATGTCATGGCTGTACTGGCACACCACAGCGACATTGAGCACGTGTACCTGTTAGGTGTATGTCTCGGTCATCCGTTTGCTGTTCAGGTTGCTCGACAGATACTACTTTTGCAGCAGCAGCAACAGCAACAGCAACAAAGCAAATACAAACTCATGGGAATGACCTTCGTTGCACCCTTTGTATCGACAAAATGTCCTCATGCTTGGCGTGTGGCTCGATTGGGTGCATCTGTACCATCGTTGGTACTCAGAATCGCTACCAAAACATTGACATGGATCATGTCTGCTTCCATGGCAACGGTTCTAACAGCCGCACAGTTGAAAAAACTTATCACGGACGAAGAACAGAACGAATTTAAATGGAACCACGAAACAGATTTTGAACGTGCCGTTTCAATGGCGTTGCGAATGAATGATCTGTCACGCAACGCTACAGCAGTGGAGGCACAGTTAGGAGCAGATCCATCGTGGCAGAACCTTTGTGACGAATTTGCCAAAGAAAATAATTGCTGGGGTTCCAACAACAATGACAGCAACAATGAAGCAACAACAACAACAACAACAGAGAATACATCATCTACGATACCGATTGTCATACATGCCTGTCGTGAGGATATTGTGACACCTTTAGAATCCGTTATATGGGTTGCACGCCGCTGTTATGGTGGTGACACAGTCGTATCAATCAACGAGAGAGTGCATTCACACGAAATCATGACCATGCTAGGAGGTCCTCCAGGAAATCCAGTGATGATGCATGACATTGCGCGCAGTTGGGGGTTACTTTAAAATGTACAGCATTGCATTGTTCGAAATTTACGGCGATGGTGTAATTTGACACTCGCCTGCGCATGCTCGGGCGGTCTGCAGCTTTCAGGAGCAAGAGTCCCACCAAGGACCAAAAGAGGCATTTCAGAGGAGAGAATGGCCATTAACATACTCTCTACTGTACTCTGGATAAATAGTTGCAACATTGCTGCAAGCACTGCAGAGAGCGAGAAGGCTACTTTCCCTTCTCGGTCTGCTGAAATGTTGGCGGAGGATGCCAGTTAAACCTTTGCTTGTGAAATTGCATTCAATGTATCATTAATCACTGCTGACCAGAACGTGCTATTGTCTTACCAGGTACCTACCAGTACTCTCTGGCTGGGAACACAAGTTGAGGATTAATGACATTGCCAACCGCCCACACAATTGCCAATCGAGTTTATATGGTACTGGTAGGTAGAACTCATCACAGAGAAAGATGGACAGTTCACTATGCGAACCGTTGATCCAGGGAAGCGATGCTTGTTTAAACTAGAAAGTCTCTCTCGCTTCACCGGCAAACCGAGGCTGACGTGACAGTCTGGCGACTGTGAAAATAATGCTCGAGGAAAGAACCATGTCCCCGTCAATAAATTTCGGTTGATGAAGATGGCTTTTCGCCCAAAAAGTGACTACCGTAGTCCACGTCAAAACTTCGAGTCTTGAAAATCTCCCTTACATAAATAAAATGATGAAAATAGGTACGGCGTAAATACTTCTACTTCAATTGCCTGGTGTACTTACAATAAAAATAAATGGAAAGAATTATGTACAGTAGTACCAGTAATCTTTTCGTGGACTACTATCAGTACTGGTACAGTACTACCATAGTACACTACAAGCGTGGCTACTTGATGAGTACTACCATTCGTAGAATGGTACCTGGTACCAGGTACCACTACCTGGTACTGTACCTGGTACTGTACCCTAGTACAAGTTACTACAGTAGTAGTACCTGGTACTACGGAGTAGTACCCCCCCTGGTACAGTAGTGGGTACAGGTAGTACCCACTACTACTAGTAGTACCACTACTACTTGGAGTAGTACTGTGCTCCAGTACTGGTCCTTCAAACCGTTTTTATGCGGCAACTATGGTATGGAATGTGCCAGATTTGACTAGGTCTACTGGAAGTGTCAGCCACAATAGGATCCCACCAATATCCACGCTAGTAGATTCGTCGCTGTCAACCGCGACAAAGAAATTTGAGTTTTCATTCTTTTCTTGTCTCCCCGCGATCTCGACCAAACCGGTTTGCTTGAACCTTCCCTCTCTCTTCATGAAACAAAACAGCCGATAATGGCAAATTTCCCTTCCAAGTCCACCCGCGTTGTTGCCTCTCAATCTGTGGGAAATAGTTCTGAAAATATCGAACGGCGAATCCCGACCGTTGTTGGACAAAATTCAGTGATTCAAGCATACACTGACAATGCCTTTCTTGGCTTGGGAGATCGCCCAACGCCACTCACTTACTTGCTTCATTCTACTAGGCCGCAGAGAAGACCACTTGCCCCAACTACAGAACATCGCAAACAAGGAAGTGGGAGCGACAGCCGAGTCTATCCTGAATAACGCCCTCGACTTACCGCCAAATCTCTTTGACTGGCGAAAAAACTCAAAGAGTATCCGAAAAGACGAAGACGAAGAGATGGTATCTCTCAAGCTTTTTCAAGAAAAAGCACGGTATCCACGTTTTCAGCAGAAGAGTAATAGCAAAACCAAATTCACGCTAATCAAATAAAATGCACAGTCATTGATCATACTCGCCCTTTTTTGTTTCTCTCAATGTGTTGAAATGCTGTATAATACGATAGTCGTGTGCGGTATAAAGACAGAATCGCTTTATTAGCTACGCTTGTGTTGCAGCCTGACGAGCCGGGTCTAAACTGCCATGGAGGTTTCAGCTGGGATATCGCCGGAGAGCAAAGATTCCTCAGGCATTTTGGCAAAATACCATTCGGCTTCCGTAATCATGTCACCTTAGGTCAGCCGCCCTAAAGAAACCCGCAAATCATATCACGTGGTGGTGCGTATCGTCGATCGGGAAAGCAATTCCTGTACTCGTGCGAGCTTTAAGCTCAAAATCCACCGGCTCGTTCTCAGTTCCCGTGCTACTTGTGCTCGCAGGGTGATATCGAGCGCTGGTGCCTGACGGCATTCCGTTTTGAAATTTCATGAAGAAAGCGGTGCTGACCCCAAAAGACACGACACCCACCAGCATAGTAGAGTAGCTAGCGATTGCCATGACAAAGGCTGTGGCGAACATCGTCGGCAGTAGGAGAATGACGCAGCCAATCGTCCCAAGCGGGATGCGGTAGGGTCTCGGCACTGTTGGGAGGTGGTGAAAGTTGAAGGTGTGAGACTCGAAGTAGACGGAGTAGCCGAAGTGAAATACTGCGGTTTGACCTTACCATCCGGTTTGGTTATCCGTAACTTGATAAAGGCTGCATATTCCAAAACGAGGGAAACGCCATAGTTGAAGTTCAACATCTCTACGAGCTGATCTAGACGAGCTGTGCAGAAGATGATGACAATGATGGTAGCTAGAATGATGGCATTTGTCGGCGTTCCGTGTCGACTGCGGACTCCCAAAAATGACGGAAGGAGGCCTTTGTGGGCCATTCCATGGAGCTGAAAGACGTCGCTACTCAGCTCTGCCTGATACAGTGCTAGATTACTAATTCCCGCCGAAAACACTAACCATTTCGCAAGCCACGACCCGGCAACTTGCTGGGCAATAACTGTCAAATATCCATCATCCCAGTCCTCCTGTAGACCCTTTGAAGCTCCTATGGCAAACAAAAGAGGAATGAGGTATCCAGTAACGGTCATGATCCAAGCAAGTGTAAGCGCTCGAGGAATTACTTTTTCAGGATATGGTCCTACTTCCTCCGCAAATGCACTGGCAGAGTCAAAAGAATTCAGATTCCAAAAGAGATTGTTGGCAAAAGGTCGGACCATAATACCTCCAATGGCAGCACTCGGAAAGAAACCACCTGATAAATCATAGTCGCTGGAATTGCTAAATTCCTCCGCTGTCAAAGAGGGCATTTCCAACCATCGGCTGGGCTCCAGTTTGTTGCAGCTGAAAATGACGAGAAATAGAAACGGGCTCATCGCCAGAATGCCAATGGCGATCGAGACGTTGCCGACGATCTCGAGTCCCCTCCAAGTCATGTAACCCATTCCAACAGCAAACGCAGAAAAGAGGAGAAACCGAGCACCAGGATGCAGATCATCCAGGTTGATGAGCGAGGCCAGATAATCCAAAAAGAGCACAGGATAGATCGCGTTGTCTGTTGCGCCCGAAACCCACGACAACGAACCGTTGAGCCAGCCAGCATATTTTCCAAAGGCTTCCTCGACCCACACTACTCCCCCACTGGCATCTGGATACGCACAACTCAGCTCTGCCGTGATGAGACTCTCTTGCATGCTCCATACAAATGGCATTATCGTATAGAAGAGCAACGCATAAAAGTTCCCGCCAGCTTTGACACTCTCTTCGACGCCGTATGGTCCTCCAGCAACCACATAAAAGATAAGTACTGATAGTGGCCAGACGGACAGTGTCGGGGCAACGCTCGTATAGCCGTTATCCAACGAGGTACTTGCTGATTCCGATTGGGACAGGGACTCCTCTTCCACGTGCATGTTGTTGATATTTGCAAGATTTTCTTGACCTCGTTCATTCTGCAATGCCGTCTCTTGTTCCATAATACTGTAGACTGTAGAGTAGTAGTATGCAGCTGTCTGTAGCAGCACCAAAATTCTGCACACTTTTCGACGCTGCTCCTAGGCAACCAATCGCTTTGTGGTACCAGGTAATATCTAATTTCAAACTTGTTGCAAATTTATACTGGTACCGTATTTCGAGTATTCGATATTGCAATTCTGCTCTTGTACAAGGTATTGAGTTCCGCGAGAAGCTTCGTTGGCGTTGTGTCATTTTTGCTTTTTCTGCCTTCGATTCTAACTGAAGCAGAGTGAGTTTTGCAGAAGTAGAGTTATTATTAGGGGTAGGTAAACAGAGCAGAAGATTGAGGAGGTTCGTAACGCTAGTACTACTATCGTACTACTCGAGTAGCTACTACTAGCGTAGTCTAGTAGAGTACTACAATTCGTACTACTAGAGGTCAGAAGCTGATCTAGGCACTCTACTTGGAGTACTCAACTGGACATTGAATAGGAGGAATCGATCTTAGGCCAGACAGAGTATACGTTCCTGCAGCGTATGACTATTCACTATTATGGTATGCAAGATTTTATTTATGACAAGCTAGCTTGCTGTATTACAAGCATTCTGGTGCGCTCTGTATTCTGGAAATATTCGGAGATATGGCTCCGTCAATTGTGCCTTTTGCTGAATGTAGACAGCTCGCTGCGTCTCCGCGGTCAAATCAGGATCAATGCAACCGTTTGCTTCTAGCCAAGAGTACAAAGGATTCAAAAGAACATTAGACCATCCATTGATCATGGCAAAGTTGCAATCAAAGCGTGTATGGTGTAAGTGGTGCTCTTTCATACCCAGAATGAGATGTGCCGATCTCAGTACTTCTAAACACACCGAGAGCCACTCTCGATGTTTCCAAGTGTTATGTGCAGCAGCGTGAATCAACTGTACGTGCATACCAGCCGTGATAAAAACGGTCCAGCCGAAGGCCACGCACGGAGAGCCGATGCTTCCCGTAGCACACAAGCCAAGATAGATCCAAAAGAAGGGGACTGTTAGTAATCCAGTTGTCAAAATCCCAGAATCTAGTATATCATCGTGAAGCCAATTGTGCTGCACGGCATGATGTCGTTGAAATCCCCATGCCGCTTGCTCAACCAAATCTCTCCAAAGTCCCTTGTCTTTCTGTATGTGGATTTTGATGGTATCCAGTCGCATATGGACTAATCCTGTGACCAAGTCGGCAATGAAATATGCCACTATAAAAGCCAAAAAGAAATTGAATGGTGACAAGGTGGGATCTTCTGACTGTCTGTCTTTTACTAACCTCAGGACAGAGTAGCCACAAATCCACGGCATTGGTAGAACAAGACGGGCACGACACAAAGAGCTGGGGTTTGATAATAACTCCAAAACAGGTTTCTGTCGAAAGCGATCTTGAGCTTTTGCGTACGCATCCGTTTGTCGTTTCTCAAATTCGTGGATTGTACCCTGGACATACGCGTCGTCCATAAGAAGCATGGAACTTGGTGAAGATGATGCCATCTAATCAAGAGTAAGAAGCGACAACTGCGCAATCAATTCCAAGTGGTTTTTGTTCGGTAAATGCCAAGTCGACATTAGACATTGGAATCAATGAAACTTCTGTCTGCATCAAAAGATTGAGCAGTCCCGCGCTGTCAACAGGTGGCTTAGTGTTACAATAGACCTAATATTGTCCAGTACCAGGGACCTGGTAGGGTCTACTGTATTGTGTAACAACACTGGTCGATGCTGGTTGTTGAATTCCGTCCGTATTGTTTGAAGTTTGAAGAAGGAAGCAAACCTGCAAACCTGCCAGTACGAGTTTTAAAGGAAGTCCGGGACTGAAGACTGGGTAAGTCACGAAAGGTGAGAGGAAAGACGCAGCTTTGCCCTTTACTCTAATATGTACCAGGTACTACCTGGTACGACGAGTAAATTACAATAGCTCACCATCACGAGAGAGAGAAATGGCCTACAAAATGTTGCCGACGGCAGGGAATGTCCCTTATTCTTCGCCTTTATAACGTGCTTATTTTGTTTTGCTCTGGGCAAGGTATTCATTGGGATCTACCTTGGACCATGCCAAATCAAATTGTGATGGAAGAGGGCGTGACCAGGAGATCCAGTTTGTGACACTCACTTCTTGCCATTTTTGTTCATCTCTGTTGTGCAAGTAAAGTTTTAAACCATTCTTTTCAAACAAATCAAAAATGGGTTCGAGTTGGCCCGCACTGCGACATATCTGTAATCTTACGTAAGTCATTTCCATGGCTGCGTAGTTAATGGTGAGTTTAGACAGATATTCGAGTCCCCCCGTTAGCGCCACACACTCCGAACCTTCCACGTCGACTTTGAGTGCAACGTGTGAGCCAGGTGCAGGTAAGTTATCTTGAAGACTGTTGAGAGTGACTCCTTGGGCGTAATCTTTGCCCTGGATTCCTTCTGGAGGATTGCTACTGTCAATATCTTGAATAATGAGAGTCCCATAATTCAGCTCTCCTGGTTTCCGGACCGCCCTGGTAAAACCCCTTAGATTAAAGGATACCCATTTTGTGCTATCTGTAACGGCAGCTCCATAGAGTGTGATTTTGCTGTCGCCGGTCTGGAAAACGTGCGGATTTTTCTGGATAGTTTGGCAAATCTTTTCTTGATTGGCAGCAAATGGCTCAAAGACATACACCTGCACATTGAGAGATGCTGCCGCAAATAACGAATACATACCAATGTTGCCTCCCATATCGAAAAAGTGTCTCGTTTGGGAACTTT
>Ga0100394_1002962_pt1 | contig 14028 bp, 10 predicted proteins | sample CryGeymeta201518_FD_81549 | JGI IMG/M metagenome (GOLD analysis project Ga0100394, IMG submission 81549) | Groundwater microbial communities from Crystal Geyser aquifers in Utah, USA - Crystal Geyser metaG 2015-18 | ecosystem: Environmental > Aquatic > Deep subsurface > Groundwater | place: USA... | reverse complement strand
CGAGCTGATACGTGAAGCCTTGATGATGCAGGTTGATTTGATTTGGAATGGCGGTATTGGTACCTATGTTAAAGCAACCAATGAAAGCCATGCCGAAGTCGGCGATAGGGGTTCAGAGCCACTGCGCGTTAACGGTAGAGATCTTAAAGCTAAAGTTATTGGTGAAGGTGGTAACTTAGGTGCCACACAACGTGGTCGTATTGAATTTGCCATGAACGGTGGTTTGGTTAATACCGACTTTGTCGATAACGTTGGCGGTGTTACCTGTTCAGATAACGAAGTTAACATTAAGATTTTGCTGAATACATTAGTTGCAGCAGGCGACTTAACGCTGAAACAGCGTAATAAGTTATTGCTCGATATGACAGATGATGTCACGGCGATCGTATTAAAAGACTGTTATCGTCAAACACAGAGCATTAGTATTTCATCATTGCTAGGTGGTGAGCAGTTAAAAGAATATACCCGCTTTATTCATACATTGGAAAAAGAAGGCAAGCTGAATCGTGAGCTGGAGTTTTTACCAACGGATGATGAACTGGCCGAACGTATGGCAAAGGGGCAGGGACTAACACGCCCAGAGCTGTCGATCCTAACTGCCTATGGCAAAATGGTATTGAAAGAGCGATTGGTATTACCAGAAATATTCGAAAATGAGTATTTTAAGCGTCAGCTTTTTGCCAACTTCCCGCAAATGTTGCAAGACAAATATGCAGCAGAGATGGAAAACCATCCGTTAAAAGCGGAAATTATTGCCACTAAACTAGCCAATATGTTGGTAAATGAAATGGGGCCTAATTTTACGCAACGTATGCAGGAAGAGACCGGTGCCGGTGTCGGTGAAGTGACATTATGCTATGCCATCGCACGTGATTTGTTCGACTTATCGGCTATGTGGCGAAAATTAGAGCAGTTGGATAATGTTATTCCTGCTGCTTTACAAACCAAATTGTTGCATCAATTGCGTCGGACAATGCGCCGTGCGACCCGTTGGTTCTTGCGTCATCGTAACAAGGCATTAGATATCCAACAGACGGTTGATTTCTTTAAACCGGCTTATCAGCAGTTATCTGAGTCGTTAGGTAGCTACTTAGCACCTTCAGAAGCAGAACAGTTGCAGCAAAAACAAGCGGCACTGGTTGAGCAAGAGGTCCCTGAAGATATTGCTCAGTACTTAGCCCAATTAAGTACCGTGTTCTCAGTGATGGATATTGCTCAGGTAGCAGATACTGAAAAAATGGCATTGCCTATAGTGTCTGAAATCTACTTTAAATTGGGTGATAAGCTGGATCTGCATTGGTTCCTTGAGCAAATTACCAACCAACCGGTAGCAAATCACTGGCAAGCACTGGCCCGGGCGTCGTATCGTGAAGAGCTTGATTGGCAACAACGCGCCTTATCTGCGGTTGTTGTTCGTAGCTGCGATAAGAAATGTGCCGCAGACGAAGCTGTTACCAGTTGGGTAAATGCTAATGACGCGTTATTAGAGCGCTGGCGTTTGATGTTGTCTGAGTTTAAAACAACGAAGAGCCATGAATTTGCTAAGTTCTCTGTTGCACTGCGTGAATTAATGCTGCTAAGTCACCACTGCGACCCTGTAAAATAATGTTCTAAGTGGCTACAATACCCCGGCAACACCGGGGTATTTTTTTGTTTATAAAAGGCACGCTATGTTTTATCCAATTGCACAAAAATTAATGTTCGCCTGTGATGCTGAGTGGTCACATAATTTTGCTCTGGGCAGTCTAAAACATCTGGCGCATACGCCTTTGGCTGGCTTGTGGCGTCAACATGTTCCAACTAAAGCGTTGACCGTTGCAGGGATCCGGTTTGACAATCCACTGGGCTTAGCGGCCGGACTGGACAAAAATGCCGAGTGTATCGACGCCTTTAGCCAAATGGGTTTCGGCTTTATTGAGGTGGGAACAGTGACACCAAAACCACAGCTGGGCAATGATAAGCCACGTATTTTTCGTTTGCCACAGTCTGAGGCCATTATTAACCGTATGGGATTTAATAACAAAGGTGTCGATTATCTGGTTAATAACGTAAAAAATGCCCGTTATAAAGGCGTATTGGGTATCAATATTGGTAAAAATAAAGATACGCCAAACGAGCAGGGTAAGGACGATTATATTCACTGCATGCGCAAAGTATATGCCCATGCCAGCTATATTACCGTCAACATTTCATCCCCAAACACACCGGGGTTGCGTGATCTTCAGTTTGGCGATGCACTGCTTGATTTACTGCAAAGTGTGAAAAATGAACAACTCGATTTGCAGGCGCAGCAGGATAAATATGTTCCTGTTTTTGTTAAAATAGCTCCTGATATGGATTTGGTAGCCGTTAATCAGGTCGCCGAAACCTTAATTAAAAGCCAAATGGACGGCGTTATTGCGACCAACACCACATTAGATCGCCAAGATGTACAAGGCCAACGTTATGCGGGTGAAGCGGGTGGTTTAAGTGGTTTACCGGTACGTGCAAAAAGCACCGAAGTGTTACGTCAATTGCGCGCAGCGGTTGGCAGTGCAATGCCTATTATTGGTGTCGGCGGTATTAATGATGCTGATTCAGCAAAAGAGAAACTTGCAGCTGGTGCCAATTTATTGCAAGTGTATACTGGTTTTATTTATCGTGGTCCCGAAATGGTTAAGCAGATCGTTACTAGCTTATAATGATCAACAGCTGATCTGGGTATTTTAGAACAAAACAATCTTTAACATTTTGATCAGCTTAGTGTAATTATTAAAACGTCTAATAAATAAACAACATATTTCAAGCAGGGATTTGCATGCTTAGGCCATCGGAGCACTGGAACTGGATTTACTGTAGTACTAAAGACCGTTTGTTACTGGATATCAGTGATGAGGCTCAGTTTTGCTCACCTTTTACCAGTTCACAATTAGCTTGTAAGCCTACCCAACAGCCGTTATCTATGGCTGAAGCTCAGGCATTTTGGCAAATTGATGACAGTTTGCAGCAGCTTGAAATGCCAGCGGCAGTTCGTTTAGAGTTATGTTTAACAGCACTTTGTGCCCCCTATTTACAACAGCAAGCTCATAAAAGTTGGTATTTCCAGCAAGGAGCGGATTGTTCGGCTAAACCCTTTGAATTGGTGATGTTGAGAGGCCTAAGCGGCCAATATGCTTTGGTATTATCTTCAGAGACAGATTGCGTAACCTGTTTGCTATTAGGTGATATCAGTACGCTTTCAGGTAAGCAGTTAAAACGGCTTCAGGTTATTCGTGTCTTACGCAATCGGATCAGCCCGCTTAAATTAGATATTCCCTTTAGGCATACTGCCTGAAATTAACAATGCTTTATTTCACTTCGTTACAGATCCGACTACACTAGCGTCAATTTTTTGTAGTGGAGCCGTGCAATGTCTGCCATCGATAATTTATCTGCTCAGTGCGAGCCATTTTTTCAGTTACTGCAATCGGCTATACATGAGCAGCAGTTGGTTAAGTTGGTATTGAGTAAATACCATGGCGATGAAGCGATAAAACAGTTACAGGTACGGCCTGTCGAGTTAAAACAACAATGGCAACTCAGCTTTACTTACAAATATCAAACGCAGGACATAACGCACAACTTTGACGCTAACACAGCTATCAGTGAAATCAGAAAGCTGCTAGGCCATAAGTACAGTGCAGCCAATCTGTTTGCCCTCCAGAATGAAGCGCAATTAACCTTTAGTAAAAAAGGCAAGGTGTTGTTCCAGCAAAAAAAGCTATCACAACCCGTTAGCCTATCTGCGATGGAACATAACCGGGAAAAGCAGCGCTATCTCACACTGCAACGGCCCTTTTTACAAGCGCTGGGGGTAACCGATGCTGGTCAGCAATTAGTCCCTGCCATGTCAAGAAAATGGAAACAAATTAATAAATTTATTGAGATTTTTTCCACTGCAGTAAAAGACACCGGTTTAAGTCAGCGCCAGCAATTGCATGTCGCTGATTTTGGCTCAGGAAAGGCCTATTTAACCTTTGCAATGCACGATTACCTTTGTAACACCTTGGGTTTAGAGGCAAAAGTAACCGGTGTGGAGCTAAGGCAGAACCTGGTAGATTTATGCAATAACACCGCAACGCAACTTGGCCTTAACGGAATTGATTTTGAGCAAGGTGACGTAAAGCACTTTAAAGCACGTGGTATTAACGTGATGATTGCACTACATGCCTGTGATATTGCGACTGACTATGCCATCCATATGGGTATTGCTACCGGTGCAGAAATTATTATGTGCTCGCCGTGCTGCCATAAACAAATTCGACCACAGATGAAAATGCCTGATGTACTGGCGCCGATGTTAGCGCATGGTATTCACCTGGGGCAAGAAGCAGAAATGGTCACCGATAGCCTTAGAGCATTGCTGCTGGAAGCATTTGGTTATCACACCAAAGTATTTGAATTTGTGTCACTTGAGCATACCAGTAAAAACAAGATGATCTTAGCGACAAAGGCTAAGAACAAACCGGATAAAGCTAAAATTTTAAAACAAGTTGATGAGATTAAAAATTTTTACGGGATTAAGCAGCACTTTCTCGAAGGCCTGCTCGATGCTGAAAATTCAATATTGTAAGCTTTGTTATCCAATACGACAGGATCAAATATGTTTACGCCGGTAATATTGGCGGGAGGTACGGGAAGCCGGTTATGGCCGTTATCACGTAGTCATTTTCCCAAACAGTTTCTGCAACTCGACGACAAGCACACCCTGTTGCAGCAGACGATATTAAGATTAGGCGGCTTAGCGCACGCCAAGCCATTGTTTATTTGTCATGAAGAGCACCGGTTCGTTGCCGCCGAGCAAATAAGACAGCTTAATTTAAAACAGGTTGATATCTTGTTAGAACCAGCAGGGCGCAACACCGCACCAGCTATAGCATTAGCTGCCATGCGTGTCGCGACCCAAGGTAACGCAAATGCGTTACTGCTGGTGCAACCGGCAGATCATGTTATTGCGGATGTTAAGAATTTTCAGCAGGTAATACGCCAGGCATGCTCTTATGCTGAAGAAGGCTATTTAGTCACCTTTGGTATCGTGCCTACGTCAGCAGAAACAGGTTACGGCTATATCAGGCGAGCGGCTGCTGTTGCAAATGCTTTTAGTGTTTGCCAGTTTGTTGAAAAGCCGGATTTTAATACCGCTAAACACTATGTTCAAACGGGTGAGTATTATTGGAATAGCGGCATTTTCATGTTTCGTGCTGATGTTTATTTAGATCAACTTAAACAGTTTAGACCTGACATCTATGCGTGTTGCCAAGCGGCTATAGCTGAGCAGGTTACCGATTTAGACTTTATTCGAATCAACACTGAGGCATTTTTAGCCTGCCCGGCTGAGTCTGTCGACTATGCCATTATGGAGCACACAGCAAAGGCAGTTGTGCTGCCGCTTGACGCTGGCTGGAGTGATGTTGGCGGTTACAATACGCTGTGGCAATACCAAAGCAAAGATGATCATAACAATGTGATAAAAGGCGATGTCATGACGCTTGATACACATAATTGCTATTTGCACAGTGACGACAAATTGGTATCGACGCTTGGTGTGCAAGACTTGATCGTGGTCAGTACAAAGGATGCGGTATTAGTTGCCCACAAAGATAAAGCACAACAGATAAAAGAGCTGGTTAATCAACTTGAACAGGCCGGACGTGTGGAAGCCGCCTCTCATCGTGTGGTCTATCGGCCATGGGGAATCTACGACTGTGTTGATATGGGGGAGCGATTTAAAGTAAAACGCATTACGGTAAACCCTGGTGCTAAGCTATCGTTGCAAATGCATCATCATCGTGCGGAGCATTGGATAGTCGTTGCCGGAACGGCTTTAGTGACTATTGATGGTGAAAGCCAGTTTATTAGCGAGAATCAGTCGGTGTATATTCCGATAGCGGCAGTTCATGCGCTGGAGAATCCGGGTAAGGTGTCACTTAAATTAATAGAAGTGCAGTCTGGCGCCTATTTAAGTGAAGATGATATTGTGCGGTTTGAAGATAACTACGGTAGAGTATAAGCCGTGTGCAATGCTAGCTTGCTACACGCATCATAAAAGCGCCATTCATGTCACGTGCTAATGCTTTTGTTTAAATCACTGGCATGGTTAAATTTTTGAAAAGGAAAGCACAATGCGTGAGCTGTATATTGCTAATAAAAACTATTCTTCCTGGTCTTTGCGGCCCTGGGTTTTAATGCAGCAACTCCAAATCCCATTTACTGAACAATTGGTCCCGTTTAGTCAGCAAGGTAATTTTGACAAATTTCGCACTTTTTCACCCAGTGGCAAAGTCCCTTGTCTGGTACAAAAAGATCAGGTGGTATGGGACTCGTTGGCCATAGCGGAATTTTTGTATGAAAGCCACAGTAGTGTTTGGCCAAACGACGCTAAAGCACGCGCTTTTGCTCGTTGTGCAGCCGCCGAAATGCACTCTGGCTTTGCGGCACTTCGAAATACCTGTGGCATGAGCTGTGGCCATCGTGTGCAACTACACATAGTGTCTACAGCCTTGCAGTTGGATATTGACCGTTTATCTGAATTGTTTGAGCAAGGTATCGCACAGTTTGGAGGGCCTTTTCTGGCCGGAGATATATTTAGTGCGGCAGATGCTTTTTTCGCACCTGTGGCATTTCGCATGCAAAGTTATGATTTAGCCTTCTCTACAGAAGCAAAAAATTACCTAGAAAGACTATTGGCACTGCCATCTATGCAAATTTGGTATCAACAAGCGTTAGCAGAAGTTTGGACCGACGATGCACATGATCAGGAAATTGCCAGTCATGGCAAAATAACAGCTGATTATCGTCAGATAGGCTAACGGCGTAGCTATTGTGGCGCTGATGTGGCAAATTATTCCGCGATAACAAACAACACATTAAATATAATTATAAGGAAGGGAAATGGAAGGCTTTATTAGTGCGCTAAACGGCATTATCTGGAGCCCGGTGCTGATTTATCTGTGCCTTGGTGCTGGTTTATTTTATTCAATTCTTACTCGTTTTGCTCAAGTTCGTCATTTTAAAGAAATGTGCAAACTGTTGCTGAATAACAGCGAGTCGGAAAAAGGGATCTCATCTTTTCAGGCTTTGGCGGTATCACTCTCTGGCCGGGTTGGGGTAGGTAATATTGCTGGTGTGGCAGCCGCTATTGGATTTGGTGGCCCTGGCGCTATTTTTTGGATGTGGGTAGTCGCATTTTTAGGTGCCAGTACGGCTTATGCTGAGTCTACGTTAGGTCAAATATATAAAGTAGAAGAAGATGGCCAGTATCGTGGTGGTCCGGCTTATTATTTTGAGCGCTGCTTAGGTTGGCGTTGGCTGGGTATAATTTTTGCCATTTCGGCCATTATTGGTTGTGGTATTTTCTTACCCGGTGTACAGGCAAATGCGGTCGGTAATGCGGTTACGCAGATTTTTGGTGATGGTAATATGGTCGTCACCAGTTTTGGTGAAGTGGGTACATACAAGCTTATTGCCCTTGCAGTTATTTTGATTGTGTTGGCCTTTATCATCTTTGGTGGTATTAAGCGTATTGCTCATTTTACCCAGATAGTGGTGCCCTTTATGGCGCTTGGCTACATCGTTATGGCACTGATAGTGGTGTTTTTAAACCTGGATAAAGTGCCGGCAATATTTGGGCTTATCTTTAACGATGCTTTTACGGCACAAGCGGGTTTTGGTGCGGCAATTGGTTGGGGCGTAAAACGCGGGATATATTCCAATGAAGCTGGGCAGGGTACAGGCCCTCATGCGGCGGCTGCAGCAGAAGTAGATCACCCGGCACAACAAGGTTTAGTACAAGCGTTTTCAGTTTATGTGGATACTTTATTTGTCTGTACCGCGACAGCACTAATGATTTTAATTACACAGCAATACAACGTGGTGGGTGAATTGCCTGCCGGACAATTTATTGTGCAAAATGTTGATGCTGCCACTGAAATTGGCTCTGCTGCATTTACACAAATGGCACTATTTAGTGTGTTTGGTAATTTTGGCCAAGTGTTTGTAGGTATCGCGCTGTTTTTCTTCGCGTTTACTACAATATTGGCTTACTACTACATTACTGAAACGAATGTGGCGTATTTAAATCGGGTGTTTAATAACAAATTACCTACTATCGTGTTTAAATTATTGCTGATGTTTATGGTGGCTTACGGCACGGTAAATAGTGCTGGCTATATCTGGAATATTGGTGATATTGGTGTAGGTTTAATGGCCTGGGTAAATGTTGTAGGCATATTAACGATATTCTTTATGTATAAACCCACTATGCGCTGTTTACGTGACTACGAAGAACAGAAAAAGGCCGGTGGCCCCATTACCTTTGATCCGGTGAAGCTGGGCATAAAAAATGCGACCTTCTGGGAAAATAAGCTTGCTAAGCAGAATGAGCAGCAAGGTAAATAACGCTGATATCGCATTAATTTACAGACACAAAAAAGGGCTCAATAGAGCCCTTTTTTACTAACAAAATATTACGTTATTTAACTTCTACTATCCTGCAGGTATTCGACGCGCCCACGGTCTCCATTACATCACCGTGCGTCATAATCACCAGATCACCACTTTTTAATCCTGCTTTGTCTTTTATGGCATCAATAGCCGCATCTGCCAATGATTGCCCAGATAATACCGTGCTATCGAAAAACGCCGGATACACACCACGATACAGAGCCATTTTGTTTAGCGTCTTGGTATGGCGTGATAGTGCATATATAGGTTGAGGTGAGGTAATACGAGACATTAATTTTGCGGTATAACCTGACTCAGTTAAGGTGATAATGGCCTTAATACCGTCAAGATGGTTAGCGGCATACATGGCTGATAACGCAATGGTTTCACTGATTTCAGTAAAAGTTACATCCATGCGGTGTTTTGAAATTTGTACGCTAGGGTGCTTTTCAGCGCCATCACATACCCGCGCCATAGCACGCACTGTTTCAGTAGGGTATTTACCTGCCGCCGTTTCTGCAGACAGCATGACAGCATCGGTGCCATCCAATACCGCATTTGCGACGTCCATAACCTCAGCCCGGGTGGGCATAGGGCTTTCAATCATGCTTTCCATCATTTGCGTGGCCGTGATCACAACACGGTTTAGCTGACGAGAACGGGCAATAATACGTTTTTGCTGGCCAACTAATTCGGCATCACCAATTTCTACACCTAAATCGCCACGGGCTACCATCACGGCATCAGAAGCTCGAATTATGTCATCCAGCGTCTCATCGTCTGCAACTGCTTCAGCGCGTTCAACTTTAGCCATAATACGCGCCTCCGACCCAGCTGCTATAGCAAGATCGCGAGCCAGACGTAAATCATCGCCACTGCGAGGAAAAGAAACGGCTAAATAATCAACGTCAATTTCTGCTGCAGTTATAATGTCGCGCTTATCTTTATCTGTCAGGGCAGGGGCGGTTAAACCTCCTCCCTGGCGATTAATGCCTTTATTGTTGCTGAGTTTACCGCCTACCGTAACCGTCGTGTAAACGCGCGAGCCTTCAACTCTATCAACTGATAATTGAATTCGGCCGTCATCAAGTAACAACAAATCACCAGGCTCAACATCCTGAGGCAGCTCTTTATAGTCAATACCAACCTGGTGTTCATCACCTTCACCTTTGCCTAGCTCGGCATCCAGTACATAAGGTTGGCCTTCTTCAAGAACCACTGCACCATCTTTAAAAGTGGAAACGCGAATTTTTGGACCCTGCAAATCACCTAATATGGCAACATGTGCACCAAGTTTTGTCGCAGCAGCGCGTACCATGGTGGCACGTTCACGGTGGTCATCCGCACTACCATGCGAGAAGTTTAAACGAAAGACAGATGCTCCAGCCTGGATCAGTTTTTCTATGGATAACTGAGTATTGGTAGCCGGGCCTAGTGTAGCGACGATTTTAGTTCTTCTGTGCATGGTTTATTCCTGCTTGTTGCAAAAGAGGGCGTTTCACGTGGGTTTAGTGTAATGTAATTTTATTACAGAATACAGCCAATGGCTGAATAAAAACGACAGGTTGGTGCAGTGCAACAAGCACTGCATTGTCCATTAATTATTGAAATCTTTTTTATCGAAGCGAGAGCCGCGCAGACTGTCTTTAACTTTCTTTAGGTTTTCACGAAATTTAGTGCCCCGCCGTAATGTAAAACCAGTGGCAAGAATATCAATAAGTACTAGCTGCGCAACCCTTGAAGCCATTGGCATATACATATCAGTATCTTCAGGCACATCCAGCGATAATACTAATGTACATTCTTTGGCAAGTGGGCTGTCGTATGCGGTGATACCAATAACCGTTGCGTCATTCTCACGGGCTATGGCCGCGATGTCACATAAGTTTTTGGTGCGTCCTGTGTGACTAATGCAAACGACAACATCACCTTCAGCACTGTTTATCGCACTCATGCGCTGCATTACAATATCGTCAAAACACACTACAGGAACGTTAAAACGGAAAAATTTGTTTTGAGCATCGTGCGCTACCGACGCAGAAGCACCTAAGCCAAAAAAGGAAATTTTCTTAGCCTGCGTTAAAACATCAACGGCTCTATTTACCGTGTTAATATCAACACGTTGCCTCGCAGTATCTAACGCCGCCATGGTTGATTCAAAAATTTTTGCCGTGTAGGCCTCGGGGCCATCTTCTTCTTCGACATGACGATTAACGTAAGGTGTGCCATTGGCGAGGCTTTGTGCTAAATGCAGTTTAAAGTCAGGAAAGCCTTTAGTATCCAGCCGGCGACAAAAACGATTAACTGTCGGTTCACTTACATCAGCCATTTTTGCTAAGGCCGCTATACTACTGTGTATTGTCGTTTGTGGGTTAGCTAATATAACATCAGCTACTTTTCGCTCTGACTTACTAAAGTTGTTAACGCTAGTAACGATTTTTTCCAGCACGTTCATCCGGTAATTCCTGACTTATTATTCGGTCTATACAGGTTGTAACAAGGTATGTAGCTCTTCAGCACGGTAGTCAAAGTGGTATTAAATTTACCACAAAATGACAGAACCGTTGCTAAGGCTGCCTTATTATATAAGAATAGTCAAAACATTACGCATTCTGTAATTAAATTACATTATATGCGGTTTACAACCCGTTTATGCTGCGATAGTATGGCGTAAGTGTTGTAAAATTACATCTAAATCAAGGGTCAGTTATGACGACAACAGCACAAAATTCAGCATGTGACTTAATTTTATTTGGTACTAAAGGTGATTTAGCGCGGCGCAAACTATTGCCGGCGATGTACCAATTAGAAAAAGCAGATTTACTTTGCACCGAATCACGCATAATCGGTGTTGCGCGCGATGATATGTCGACAGAAGCTTACGCTGAGCTGGTGTTAACCAACCTGAACAAGTTTTTAAAAGAGCCATTGGACAATGACGTTTGGCAGCGTCTGCAACAAAAGCTGGTGTATGTGCAGCTAGACTTGACCAATGAGCAAGATTATAAAAAGCTTTCATCCGTCACTGATATAGCTAAACGCGTGCCGGTAAGCTACTTCGCTACACCTCCATCATTGTTTGGCCCTATTTGTAAAGGTTTGGCCGCTGCAGGTTTGGCTGAAGAGCCAGCTCGCGTGGTGCTGGAAAAGCCTATCGGCCATGATCTTGCCTCTTCAAAAGTAATTAATGATCAAGTGGCGGCATTTTTTAAAGAAAGCCAAATTTATCGTATTGACCACTATTTAGGTAAAGAAACGGTGCTCAATCTGTTGGCACTTCGTTTTGCGAACGCCATTTTTGCTGGTAACTGGGATCATAATTCGATAGATCATGTGCAAATAACTGTGGCAGAGGAAGTTGGTGTAGAAGGGCGTTGGAGTTATTACGACGATGCCGGCCAAATGCGGGACATGGTCCAAAACCACTTATTGCAAGTGTTAACACTTATTGCCATGGAGCCTCCAGCACGGTTAGACGCTGACAGTATTCGTGATGAAAAACTTAAAGTACTAAAAGCACTTCGTAGAATCGACATTAGCAATATTCAGGAGAAAACCGTTCGCGGTCAATATGCCAACGGATTTGTCGCAGGTAAAGCCGCACCTGGCTATCTGGATGAAGAGGGTGCGCGCCCTAACAGTAAAACAGAAACCTTTGTCGCAATTAAGGTTGATATTGATAACTGGCGTTGGGCTGGTGTGCCATTTTATTTGCGAACAGGTAAGCGGATGGCCTCTAAACTTAGCGAAGTTGTGATCTGCTTTAAACCACAGCCGCATAATATTTTTCATGCCACTTACAATCAATTACCTGCTAATAAACTGATCATCCGGCTACAACCTGATGAGGGTGTGGAAATTCAGGTAATGAATAAAATACCTGGTTTGGGTGAACATATGCGGCTACAGGAAAGTAAGCTGGATTTAAGTTTCGATGAAACCTTCAAAGCACAGCGAATTGCTGATGCTTATGAACGCTTGCTGCTTGAAGCCATGTTAGGTAATCAATATTTATTTGTCCGTCGTGACGAAGTAGAACACGCGTGGAAATGGGTGGACGGTATTTTAGATGCTTGGAAAACCAGCAATGAACCGCCAAAGTCTTATCAGGCTGGCAGTTGGGGCCCGGTTGCCGCTATCTCTTTATTAGCACGTGACGAACGGAACTGGGAAGAATAAAGCATGATGGAATTACAACAATTTGCTGACACCAGCGCCTTAAATAACGATTTTGCTAACCGTTTGGTCTCTATTTTACAGCAGGGTATAGAACAACGCGGCGCTGCGTATTTGGTTGTTTCTGGTGGTAAAACTCCGCAAGCCTTATTTAATACACTAAGTCAGGTCGATTTAGCCTGGGACAAGGTGACGGTGTTGCTGGCTGACGATCGTTGGTTAGACGATAACCAACAAGACTCAAACGAACGTTTGGTCAAAGCCACGTTATTACAACATAAAGCCCAGGCCGCAACATTTGTCAGTTTATATGCTCAAGGTGCTTCTGCCTTTGAAGGTGTTGCAGAGATATTGCCGCGGGTGAGTGGTTTGCCTCAGTTTGATGCTGTGATATTGGGTATGGGAGAAGATGGCCACACAGCATCATTGTTTCCTTGCAGTGCACAAATTAGTGCTGGGTTGGCTTTAGATGCTCCTGCGGTATTGGCAGTTGAACCTAAAACCGCCCCCTATCAGCGTATGTCGCTAAGTTTACCGCGCTTGTTAAATAGCCGACATCTGTTTTTACATCTGGTGGGAAGTAACAAATTAGCGGTGTTAAACAAAGCGATGGCAGAGCAAGACGCGCTTGCTATGCCGATACGAGCATTTTTACATCATCCCGTAGCGCACGTTACGGTGATGTATAGCGAAAACTAGGGGATAGCCATGGATCCTGTGATTCAGAAAGTAACGGACAGAATTATTGCACGTAGCCAAAAAAGCCGTGATATTTACCTGCAGCGGCTTGAAAAAGCACGGTTAAAAGGCCCGCACCGGGGGGTACTAAGCTGTGGTAATCTGGCGCATGGTTTTGCCGCCTGTAATCAGCAGGATAAAGCCGATTTACGTAGTTTAACCAAAGCAAACATCGGTATTGTTTCGTCTTACAATGACATGCTATCAGCCCACCAACCTTACGAGCACTATCCGGCCATTATTAAACAAGCTGTTGCTGATGTTGGCAGTGTGGCGCAGTTTGCAGGTGGTGTACCGGCAATGTGCGATGGTGTAACGCAAGGCCAACCTGGCATGGAGTTAAGCTTGCTTAGCCGCGATATTATAGCTATGTCTGCTGCGGTTGGCTTGTCGCACAATATGTTTGATGGTGGGTTAATGCTGGGCATCTGCGACAAAATTGTGCCGGGCCTGTTTATGGCAGCACTAAGCTTTGGACACTTACCCTTTATTTTTGTGCCAGCAGGGCCAATGCCTTCAGGCATACCCAATAAAGAAAAAGCTCGTGTGCGTCAGCTTTATGCTGAAGGTAAAGTTGGTAAAGAAGAATTACTTGAGGCAGAGTCAGCGTCGTATCATTCGGCTGGAACCTGTACCTTTTACGGTACGGCGAAT
>Ga0100394_1002939_pt1 | contig 14086 bp, 10 predicted proteins | sample CryGeymeta201518_FD_81549 | JGI IMG/M metagenome (GOLD analysis project Ga0100394, IMG submission 81549) | Groundwater microbial communities from Crystal Geyser aquifers in Utah, USA - Crystal Geyser metaG 2015-18 | ecosystem: Environmental > Aquatic > Deep subsurface > Groundwater | place: USA... | reverse complement strand
GTTGCCTGCGGGCGCTTCGAGAAGTGGGCTACTCCGGCGTGTTGATGGTCGAGATCACCGACCGACCTGGGAAGCCGGTCCCCACCCCCGCGGCGGACATCCGGGAGAGTCACGACAACCTGAAGGCGTTTCTCAGAGAAGTCAACTGGTGAAGGGGCGGGGACAGCGGGGCCAATCAGCAATCCCCGACACCTGGGTCGACACCGCGGTCGGGTATTCACAACCCACTGTCCGGGAGTGCTGTTGAGTTCATCCGGCAGCTCCCGGACCTGCCTGCGGAGCTTTCGGCCGGTCTCTGCTCTACTCGCGACTCGCTGGCACGCCATGGTGGCACCGGACGGAGCGATTGTCACCGGCCGCCCCTTACCGGGCCATGGATGGCCGGGGTTCCCACCAACCGCCCCAGGAACTCCAACCGGTCGGAGTCGCAAGAGCGTGGAACACGATGAATAGATGAGCCCCGCGCCGCGCCTCGCCTCACAGGCGCTTGCGCCACGTGATGATAGGAGCCGGGGTATACTCTACGCGGATTGCTCGGGCCATGGGCAGCGCGTCCTCGGGTGGCAGGACAGTGCGTTCGCCGGAGAGACTGTCGCCTCAGGATTGCTCTGCCAATAGTGAATCGCGAATACACGACCGCAGTGTCAGGGACCAGCGCCAGGCGGGTCCGGGTGCCGTCGCACGGTTCGACGCCATTGCCCGAGGGCCCACGCCCCGATTCTGCCCGAGTGCGCGATGACTGCGAGGGGCGTGAGGGGAGTTGGCGCAGCCTCAGGCTGTCCCCGTGGCACCAGCGATTCCACGTGCCCCGTCGCTGCGTCCGGATCAAGGAACCATCGATGGCTTGCAGTTGGCGACCAGTACTCCGCTACTACGTCTGCCAACAGCGGCTCAAGCCCCGGCGCCTGCCACCAGAGCCGGTATATTGCCGACCACGCGGCGCCCGCGTCGCGCCACGCCGTGCGCTCGCAGTAAACGAGGGTGCCTTCCGGCGACACACTTGGGCTTAGCAAGGCAACGGCCGGGCGCAAAGCCGGCGTCGTCTTCTCGTCAGGCGTCTTCGCCGCCGCCTCGCCCTCGTCACCGGTCGGCAGGATCGGAGCGATCTCGATGTCTGCCGCCGCCTCTCCCGAACTCCGGGTCGGCAGTGCGTAGCGCCACAGGCGACGGAACGGTCTGGGGCCCAACGGAACCCTCGGTGGTCCCTCGGGTTCACCGAGGATACCAGCAACCCCGCGCTTCGTTCTCACGGCGCCAAGCTCCATGGCCGCAGCCGGCAAAGGGATCGACAACGACATCGTGGCGACAACCGTATCCTCTCCGTTTCGGACCTCGAGCCACGGTGTTCCGCCAGTGGCGGCCTCCGGCACCATCGAGAAGAGCACGCTGTCCAGAACACTGTCGCTCGTGGCGGCCATCGGTTCGGCGCGAAAGCACTTGATGTCAGCCGGCCCGGTCTGATCCGGCAGCCGAAGCACGCACGCTTGTGGGTCCAGTTGCTTTGGGGCCGCAAGCGGAAGACACACGATCTCTCCTCCCGACATCGCGAAGCGTGGGTGCCATGCGTAGCCTGGCCCGGGCGCCGGGACCCAGTTCCAGAGGCGTTCGCCAGTTGTCACGCCCGTCTCTTCGTTCAGGCGCCAGACGTGGACCAACACCCTTCCGGCAGAGGTGGTGCCTTTGGCTCTGTAGAGAATGAGGAACGGGTAACCGGGCAGAGCGTGCAGCCCAACGATCGCGGCGTTGGACTGCCGTTCGCAGAGCGGCGCGCGAACCAGAGGCGCGCGCTGCGCACGCTGCGCTTCCTCGCTGAACAGCCTCTCTATTGCCTGCTGAAGGGATGGGGCAGTGTTCAGCGAGGCAGCCCTCGGCCGAACACACCACAGACCCGCGGAGCACACCGCCAGCGCCGTGGCGAACTCGATCCATGGCCGCCGCTTCACCGGGCCGGCACCCCGTGGGCAATGCACTGCTCTCGTAGATCCGCAATCCATACTTCGTCTCCCTTCACGTAAGCCAACGTCCCGTCGGCACCCAGCCCGCACGCCTCCAGGCGCACTTCACGGTCCCCCTGACCCAGCAGGGAAGCCAAGTGCCACCCCTCGCGGCCCAACGCGCACTCCCGCCACGCGCCCTTCTCGTCGGGCGACCATACATACCGCCCGCACCAGTCCAGCGGCGTCAAAGGCTCGGCCGGATTCCGCCGTGCCCGCCAGTCCCAAGTTGGGGTCAAGTACGCGACGAAGGCGTCCACCGCCGTCCGGTCGCCGTTTCCCCAACCCACCATCAGTACTTGGACGTATAGGACTTCGCCTTCACTCACCTCCGCTCCACGCCACGTGTACGCCACGCCGATCCCAGCGCCGAGAGGCGTGCCAGGTCCAAGCCCCTCAGGCGCAAGTTCGGCGGGCGCGAACGAGGTTGCCGGTCTGTCCCGGAGCCGGATCGTCCACGTTCGCCCACTGGCGACCGCGGCGCCGCCCGGGGCCGAGAACATGGTCAGGTCGCACTGGCTGAAATCCCGATCCTGGTCTCGCTCCGGGTTCGCGGCGGCGCGCGGTTGGCTGCGGGCGGCGATATGCACCGCCTGCCCCTCCACTGCCCATCGAATGTCGCGGGACGATAGGAGCAGATCCTGTGGAACAGGCACGGTACCCAACAGCTCGCCGTCCCACCCGAACACCTGCAACGGTCCGCGGCTGACAGCCAACGGCGCCGTGTCTTCCGTGGAGGCATCTTCCACCACTACCGTGGCAAAGGGCGGGCGCTGCGCCTTGGGCACGTGATCTCCGCTCTGGTAGGTCCAATGGTTCTGCTGGGGATCCCAAGTGCACACGCCCGCGACCCTCGGCCGCCACGCCTCAAACTCCGGCTCCTGATTGAGTGCCACCGAGTGCAGACGCTCGCGGTACCATGTGCGGGGGTTGAACAGAGACCACTCGGCATCCCTCAACTCCTTCGGGGCCCGGGGGCACTTGGCGACCTGTACGACGCGTGGTTGGGCCAGCGGGCCTTCTACGTGGAAGTTCCTGGCTTCACCCAGGTCCGTTGGGTGGAGCCGCTCGGCGTCAACGAAGCAGTGATCCAGACCCTCGTAGGTGACCGCTTGGACCTATACCTTGTGCGCCGTTCCGTCGAAACGCAGGCGGCGCGGGACGAGTAGGGGCGGCTTTGCGCCGGAGGCTCTCAGCCGCCGCTGCCAACCTGTCAGGACCGGAAGGATCGGCGCTCTCACCGGCAGCGCGGGGTCAAGGGTCGGTGCTGGCGGGGACACTGGCTGGCCGAAGGGGCCAACAAGTGGGCCGATCAGAGCCCGGGTCGCGCCTGGGAGGCGAGGCGGCGGAGCAGCCTCGGCGGCCGGCGAGTACCCAGCCCACCCCGCAAGCAGTAGCGGCACGATTTGCGTGCGTAGGTGCATGATTGGCTATCTCTCGGTGTACTTCCAGTGCAGCCATTCCATCGCCCAAGTCCCCGTGGTCTGGCCAGGCACAAACACATAGAGGGGCAGATAGGTCGTATCACTGGTGCGGCTCTTCAGCATGGCTCTCGTATGATGGAGCCAGCTCACATAGTCGCTGTTTGCGGTCGGCGCGATGCACCCCAAGGTCCCTGCTCTCCCAGACGTGGCTGCTGGTGTGCCCTCGTCGTGGTGGACTCGCAGACAGCGGCGCACGCTTACTCCACCTTGCAGGTCGGCGTTTCCCCATGGGTGGTGAACGTCACCGTTCAGATGGTTCAGGATCTTGAAGCGGTCGTGCCTGTATCTGCCGTCGCTATCGCGGAACCCCGCACCGCCGAGATAACTGGCAAGCTGTCCCCCTTTGTCCGGCGTCAACTACTTTTCCCGGTCGACGACAATTAGATTTCCCGGATGGAGTGGATGCTCAGCTTCCGTCAGCGATCGCTGACGGAAGCTGTTTCGGCGCCGGAGGCGGGCGCCGTGTCGGTCGTCGTGGTCTCCCTCCCCTCATCGTCGGTAGACTGTCCAGCCTCTTCCAGTCGGTAGCTGGACAGGTTCAGCTCGAGGATGAGGCTGTGGTGCACGAGGCGGTCAATGGCCGCCGCGGTCGTCATGGGATCCTTGAAGATCTGCTCCCACTGGGAGAAGGGCAGGTTGCTGGTGAGCATCACGCTGCCGCGCTCGTAGCGATCGGCCAGCAGCGTGAACAGGACTTCCATCTCTTCGCGGCTCTGCTGCACGTAGCCCAAGTCGTCCAGGATCAGTGCTTCGTAGCGGGAGAGCCGCTTGAGAACTTGCGGTAGCGTGAAGTCTCGTTTGGCAACCAGCAGCTCCTGCACCAGCAGGCTGCACGGTCGGAACAAGACGCGGCGACCTCGGTGGATCAGGTGCTGCCCCAGCGCGCAGAGCAGGTGCGTCTTGCCACTGCCGGGGTTGCCGAACGCCAGGACGTTCTCGGTCCGGTCCAGGAAGGAGCCGTCCAGGAGTACGCTCAACGTGGCGTCGACGCGCTGCGGCAGCCGCTGGCGGTCGAAGGTCTGGAGGCTTTTCTCCAACGGGAGTTTGGACTCACGCAGGAGTCGTTGGATACGGTTCTGGCGACGAGTCTCCCGCTCGTGCTCCATCAGCTCCAACAGGAACTGCTCGTAGCTGAGCGACTCTCGTCGGGCGCTGGCGGCGTGTTCCCCGTAGCTTCGCCGGACGGTGGGCAGGAGCAGCTCTTTGAGGCAACGGTTCAGCGACTCGTCTACGACAGGCATGCCGTCACCCCCGGGACTGTCTGGACCGAGTTGCCCAACAGCGTGTCGTAGCGCCGAAGGTCCACGGGCGCCACCTGAACCTCCGCTCGTTGAGGGCGCTGATCCGCCGCCAGTTCAGCGGCGACCGCCTCGATACTGAGCGGTTGGTCGCGCCCCAGGAGAGCGCACAGGACGTTCTCTACGCCGGTCTCGTTGTCGCGGGCCAACGTCAGGAGGCGCAGATACTCCCGATCCGCCACGCGGGGCGCATGACGTTTGTGGAGCGCGTCATACGCCACCCGGAAGCGACTGGTGGGGAACAGATCCTGCTGATACCGGTACTGAGCAAAGGCGCCCGGTTTGCGCACCAGCCAGTCCAACACGTGCCGATACTGGATGGCGTGCTTCTGGCGGCCGCTGAGCCGCGGCAGCGTCTCCTGCTGGCGCTGGGCATACCAGGCCTCCAGATGGTCGGCGTAGATGCGCACCTCCACTTGCTCGCCAATCAGCCGGCTGTGCACCGAGTACACGTTCCCCTGCACCGAGATCGTGCTGCCGGAGCCGACCCGCGAGCGCAGGAACGTGCACGCCTCCAGACGGCGGCTCGGCAGCGCACGGAACAAGGCGCGCTCTTCCGCCAGCTTCGCTTGGCGACCGGCATTGAGTTGGTCCAGCAGTTGGCGCACGAACCGCTCGTATGCCTCCCGGCTCTCGAAGTCGCGGCTCCCGCGGAGCAGGAGCTGCTGGTCCAGCGCCCGCTTGAAGCGGTGGTGACGCTGCTCCACAACTCCGTTCTCATGGGGACTGGCTGCCTGGGTATAGCGACCCTCGAGACCGTAGTGCCGCAGCAGTGCCGCATACCGTTCGGTGAAAGCCGCCTGCCCTTTCAGCTTCTGCACCGCTGTCGACAGCCGATCCGTCTGGTGGAGCCGTGGTACGCCGCCCAGCGCGAACAGCGCGTTCTGCAGCCCCTGGCTCACGCTCTCGAAGCTCTCCGACGAGCACAACGTTACCGTCTCCCACTTCGAGTACGCCAACACGAAGTGATACGCTCGATGCGGAAACGGTCGCCCCTGGAGCGTCACGCGCAGGTTGTCCAGGTGCGTGAAGTCCGATTGGCAACGCTCGCCCGGAACGTACTCTTGGGCGAAGAACACCTCCTTCGGCGGACCATACGTCGCCCGCCACTCTTTCACTCGACGCTGCAGCGTACGAAGTTGACCGTCGGGAAACCGCCCCGGACAGCGGCGCTGCACCTCCTCGAACAGCGTCTTCGCCTCCAGACCCGGGTTCAGCTTCAGCTTGGCCTCGAACTCCAACCACACCTCGGCAAACGGATCCTCCCGGGTGCGCCACTCTCGGGGCTGCTTCAGCTCACTTGGCAACCGACCAACACGAAGGTACTTACGGGCCGTCTTCTCGTCCATCCCCGTCTTCAGCGCGGACACTGACAACGGCTTCCTCTGTTGCTTCAATCTGCTCAACTCCCGGACTTGTTTGTCCGTCACCATTCACAGCTCAACCTCCCCAAAACCGGAGGATGACGGAACGCTAACACACCGGGAATTCTAATTGTCGCTCAACACCCTTTGCTCAACAGTCGATATGGGTGTCCATCAGCCCCTTCGTGGTTCTCGTTCACGCCCCAACAAGCAGGGGTTGGACCGCCATACCGCGGTTTCTGGACGTTGGTCAATGGCTCACCGTTGACGTACTTATACGAGGAGCGCCACTGATGCGTGCTGGCACTGCTGTTGATTCGGTTTGCGCTCCAGGCCAAGCCGGTGGTGTCGTTGTTGCCTGATCGGGCTGCCCACGCTCGGCCGCGTCGCCAGCCGAGCTCTTCACTGGTCCAGTTGAGCTCGTACAGATCTGATCGGTCGTGCTCGTCGTTAAGTTGGAAGCAGAGGTATGACCACACGTGCCTGACTGAGTCCTGCCCGTTGAAAGCGATGCACCGTTTGGGGTGGTGGTTTCGGCCTTCGGCCGCGTGCCGGTCGTCCGCCGTAGTCACGGCGCGGAGGTTCTCCACCTCCGCAAGAGGCGGCAGCGTGAAGACCACTGCGTTCTCTCGGGTATCCCTGACCTGTTCGCTCAGCGCAGGCGACTGGTCGAGCGCGGGCACATCGGCGTTCTGGAACAGCTCAACGTGCAGGGAACCTTCCTGCGGCGGTTCCGAGAGTCGGTACATGAAGTAGAGGTGGAACTGTGTGTCGTCCTCTATTCCCCCCTGGTCAGTATCCTCTGTGTCATCCTCCGCCGCTTCGGGATCAGTCGCGGCTGCGCCAGGGTCATCCTGTACGTCAGTCTCCAGGCGGTCCCATTCGGGCGCAAGCGTCCCGGAGCGGTATCCGCATCGGTCATCGTCGGCCGGCTGAACTACCACAATATCGAACGTGTAGAACCCCGTCTCGACAGGATCGTCGTTGTCGTCCCTACCATCCCACGTCACCTCATGCTGGCTGCCTACCTGCTGCACCAGCGCGAGAGTTCGTAGGAGCTGAGTGGGTTGGGCTGTCGAGCGGATGGTCACCTCGATGTCAACGGGATCGTTTAGGTCGTTGTCATCCAACGTGATGGCAATGTTCTGTGGCGTCGGATCGCGCTCGCCCGTCTGCTCGTCCACGGGACCGACAGGGAAGTAGTCCTGCGGAGTGACGTGGGTGATCACGAGGTTCTTCACTGTCGGCTGCGTCTCTCCCGTCTTGGTCACGCCGCCGGTTCCGCCGCCGCCGGGCATCTCGCCGCCGGGGGAGAACGTCGCTGTCGCCACCAGCCGGTGCGGGAAGTTGTGCGTGGGCAGCGTGTTCCACGTGCACTCGTAGGTCAGCACGCGGTGGCCGTCCACCACGGTGTCGCTCACCTGCGTCAGCCCGCCACCGCCCGGATTGCCGGGATCGCCGCCGCCTTGGGACGGGTAGACCGGGATCCACTCGACCGGGTGCAGGTCGGTGATCTCCTGCGCCTGCACGCTGTCGATGGTCACCGACAAGCCCTGGGCCATGGTGATTTGCAGCGTCACCGTCACATTGCCGCCGATGACCTGGCCGGTGGTCGGCTCGACGATCTCCAGGTTGCACTCGCCGACGCCGTAGGTCGGGTTGTCCATTTCGCCGCCGGCGCCGCCGGGGATTGGCGGTAAGTCCGGGTTGTTGGGATCGGGGTCGAACGGGCCGCCGGGGTCAGCCTGTCCACCCGGTCCGGCGGGCGCGCGGTGCCGACCGCGACCGCAGCCCAGCGGTCCCACCGTGACTGTGGCGTTGCTCGTGCCATCGGTGACGGTGACCTCGATCTGCTGGCCGCAGACCTCGGGGATGGATTGGGGCACACCAAGTGAGTACGCTGGCGCCGGCGGCGCCGCGGTCATTCTCTCGGTTCCTTCGCCACATCCCACAGGATGGCAACCCCTGTGTCGGGGCCGGTGAAGAAGCACACCTGGGTCAGGCGATGGAAGTCACGCAGGTGCAGGTACGCCACCCCGTCCTGGTAGTACGGTCTCTCCATGAGGTCGCCATCCACAACCTCTGCCCTGCCGTTTGGCTTGTCGATCGCCAACTCGAGCGTCCCTCCCCGGCGGAAGGCGAAGCGGTCAATGAAGCGCAGACGGGTCGTTGTCTCCGTCATGTCGTAGCCGAAGCTGGACAGGTACTGTGCCGCCATGTACGGATGGCGTTCGTCGGGGAGGAACTTGCAGGGGTACGCCAAGTCCAAGACGGAGTCAGACCCAGCACGACTCCGAGTTGCCGGCCAGGTGCATCGCACATTGCCGTACCGGTCCGTATGGGCAGCCTGGGATGAGGTGTATCCGCGCCGATCGCACAGGAACGCCCCTGCAATCGCGTCTATCGTGAGGTTGTCCGGCCACAGGTGTTCCTTCAGGTCTGCGCCATTCACCTCAAGGTCGCCTTCTGACTTGATCGTCACATTCGCGCGCCACGCCAGCCGGGTCAGCCCGAGGTCATCGCGCAGGTTCACTAACCAGAGCGAGTTCACCCCCATGAGGGTTGCTTTCCTGGTCCCCTCGAACGCACGAGAGCAGACCTGAGCCACGATGTCCTTCAGGCGTTCTCTCGCTGCCTCTGGGGTCAGCATGTCGGGAACCGTCGTTCTCGGCGCCGTGGAACAGATAGTGGGTACCCAGATGATCTCGCCCGTCTTCCGCACAAGCACGACAGGAATGTAGCTTTCTGACCGCGCCACGACTCCTTCACCCAGGTCCCGCTGTTCGAACGCGTCCACACCCACCTCGGGATCAGGTGTGTCTGAGACAGGTTGCCACCAGCCATCCTTCCCAAGACGCAACGACACATCTACATGCCAGCTCTGCGGGGGCACGCCAAAGAAGAGCTTCCTGACGAAGGGCAGTGCGATGTCGCCGGCCTCTTGGGGTGATATGCCTTCCTTCCACGGCAGCGCTGGTTGGTCGTCCAGGCCATGCCACCATTTCTCTTCATTCCCGCACTCTTGCAGCTCGCCCGTGGTCCAGTTGACACGGAAGGTCCACCCCTTGGCATCGGCGAAGACGTGCCGCCATTGGAAAGGCCCCTGGGGGTACGGGACGCCCTCCACACCCAGGTACTTGATTCCCTCCGGTCTCCAGGGGCCGAACCTCTCAACCACGGCGCGAGCCTCATCCACACCCACGGTCAGCAAGCGGAAGTCCCATGGGGTGGACCGGGCTTCCCGCTGCTGCGAGTAGACCCGCGCGCTTGCGAGCAGGGCAACCAGGACCAGGACACCTATCAGCGCCCTACGGAACCAGGTCATCCCAGTACACCCCCCTTGTGACCGTCCGCGGCAGGTCGTGGACAATGTTGGCCCCCTTGCCGCCGAGCACGGCAGTCACCGGGTAGTGCAGGTACAGACCTGCTCCGCCTGTGACTCTCAGAGTGGTGCCAGCGCTCCCCGGATTGACCTGCAGGTTCGCATGCCGGAACGCCTTCCCGACGTCGATTTCCTGCCACCCGTGGGAGTTCGTCGAGGAGTAAAGTCCCTTTTCAACATCACCAACCCCCAGGCAAGCCAGTTCCCAGAACCAAGGGGAAAAGGCCCTCACCATTGAGTCCGGCACAGCCTTCTGGGGCACAATGCTGCTCTGAACGCCCAGCCTGCTGAGCTCACCCGAGAAGTGTTCCTCGCCACTGCTCATCACAAGCGTTCCGGGCGCCGCACAGGCCAGTATGACTGCGCACTTAATGTTCGCACCTGCACCTCCGGCAAGCGTGCCCGTGAACCTCTTCTGCCACGTGTCTGCATAGTCGCTGCCGCTGAGTTGGGTGTCGGCGTCAGGCGACCTGTCTGCCAACCCGGTGGGTGTGCCGAACACCAGTACCTCCTTCCTGCCGTCGCGTTTCATGAACAGCGCCCCCCCCATGTCGTACAGCCAGCCGTGGCCGGCGAACGAGAACACGTGGGGGCTGTAGGGGTGGGAGTAGCCGAGCGCCTGGTAGACTGTGTCCGCGTGCGGGTCCACGCAGACCATGTTAACCTTGGTCCAGCGACGACGAGGCGGCGTCTTGCTGGTGTCGACGGAGTACGCGCCCGTCGTCCAGTCGACGTTCCGCTTCCACCACCTCCCGTAGGGGCTGACGACTCCTACGGGGCCACTCACTACGGTCTGGACCGTGCTGAGTTGGCACTTCTTCGCCTCCTGACCAGTCTGGTCGAAGTCGCTCAGGACGAAGTTCGCTGAGGGACGAGGCACGGGGTTCTGGTTGACAGCCAGCATGCGTCTCGGTTGGTGACTCCGCGTTTCTGCCCGGTGACCGTCACTTCCCATGAAGAGCGCCCGCCAACTCTCCTCGAGTTCCTCCTCAGGAAGCGTGCCCACGACCACACCATCGTGCCACTGGCCGAGCGCAGTCGGACCGGTGGCCGAGCTGCGGAGTGCAAGGGCGCCATCCAGCAGGTGGAACTCGACCGTCTCGGGGGTAAGACCACTCGCGTCGGTAAGCAGATAGCTCAGTCTGACGGTGGCGGTACCCTCAGCGATCTCTTTGGTCATCAGGTGCCCAGGGACTTGTTCGCCCTCCACGACCGCCTGCTGCGGGATCCCCAAGTTGTAGGGAGCCTTGAGGGAGGTGCCATCGATGGGCGCTTGGTCTTCGTCGATCTCCTCGACATGGATGTCGAAAGTGTATGTCCCGGCAGGCGCCCAGTCGCCCCCCGGGCCCTTGCCTCCCCACGGGGCTGTCACCTCACCCGGTGCTTCCGCGGTACCTGTCAGGGCCACATAGCCCTCGGGACTCCACTCCTCCACGCTTGTGTCGCGGATGTGGACGCGCCAGGCATAGCGGTGCGGATCGCCGATATCTGTGATGGTGAACCTGATGTCCGGGCTCTGGAGTTGGGGATCATCGCTATCCAGGTCTAGCTTCAGGTAGTCCGCGTTGCCGGCGTTAGTCTCCACGTCGGTGATCACCAGATTCCCAACCACCGGCTGTGTCTCCGCCGTCTTCGTCACGCCGCCGGTTCCGCCGCCCCCGGGCATCTCGCCGCCGGGGGAGAACCTGGCTGTCGCCACCAGCCGATGCGGGAAGTTGTGCGTGGGCAGCGTGTTCCACGAGCACTCGTAGGTCAGCACTCGGTGGCCGTCCACCACGGTGTCGCTCACCTGCGTCAGCCCGCCACCATTCGGATTGCCGGGGTCGCCGCCGCCTTGGGACGGGTAGACCGGGATCCACTCCACCGGATGCAGGTCCGTGATCTCCTGCGCCTGCACGCTGTCGATGTTCACCGACAAGCCCTGGTCCATCGTGACTTGCAGCGTCACCGTCACATTGCCGCCGATGACCTGGCCGGTGGTCGGCTCGACGATCTCCAGGTTGCACTCACCGACGCCGTAGGTCGGGTTGTCCATCTCGCCGCCGGCGCCGCCGGGGATTGGCGGCAAGGTGGGGCTGTTGGGATTGGTGTCGATTGGGCCGTCGGGATCAGTCTGCCCGCCCGGTCCGGAAGGCGCGCGGTGCCGACCGGGAGGGCAGCCCAAGGGACCAACCGTGACTGTGGCGTCGCCCACGCCGTCGGTCACCGTCACCTCGGTCTGCTGACCGCAGACGTTGACGGTGATGGTGGTCGTCCCGGCGGCGGGGTTGCCGTGGCTGTCCAGCAGCTCGACGTGGATGGTGACGGTACCGTTGTAGCCCTCCGGGAGGATGTTGGGGGTGATGGTCACGGTCAGGCGGCGCTGCAGCTCGAAATCGTGCGTGAGTTCCCCGGCGGGCGGCATGCCGATCGTCGCGGAAGACCGGACGTACTTCGCGTCCTGCTGGCACTTCAGCGAGTAGCCGCCCGGATACAGCTCCAGCGAGTATTGCCCGTCTGCGCCGGTGGTGGCGCTGGCGAAGACCTTCTCGTCGGACTGCCAGTTCGCTTGATCGGCGTAGGCAGTGCACCACGCCTGCTGCGCGGCCCAGTACGCCTGCCACGCGGCCCAGTCCTCGGGGTTCGCCGGCGGCTGGGGCTCTGGCGGCCCGATATACACCGAGTAGGAACGCACCGCTTTCACGAACGCCTGTTCCACCGGAGTGTCCGACCTGCCGTCCAGCACCGTGCCGCTGACTGTGCCTTTGTTCTTCAGCTCGAAGTCGGCGGAACTTTCACCAACGAACGGGTCGGGCGTCGCCGCGGAAAACGCTTTCGCGGTCACCGTCACCGGGCCGTCGGGCCACTTGGGCGCGCCCCACGTGTCGCTTCCCGCTTCGACAGGAGTGCCGTCCGGGCCGATCTGGCCCGCCTGCCATTGGGCGGCGGTATCCCACCACGTGCGGTAGATCACCGTCAGCCCCGTCGGGTCGTCGGGGTCCAGCTCCGGCTCGGGACCCGGGGCTACTTGCGCGAGGATCTGGCCGCCCGCCTCAAATCGCACGCTATCGACCGAGTCGACGTTGACGTAGCCACCCATCTGGAACTCCTCGTCGAAGGGGATCCACATGGAGGCCGGGGTGACCTTAGCCTTCAGCCCGACGGAGCCCTTCAGCGGCGACGGCGCCGGTCCGTCCACGCTGCCCATCCCCGGGTGCTCCGGGTCGGCGGGAACCGTGACATAGGCTTCGGGCCCGGCCACGGTGGGCGTGTTGTCCACGGTGAAAGTCACCGGGTCGCTGGAGGCAGTGGCTTGTACGGCCTGCTCCATCGGCGGGTTGTCGGGCATCTGCACCATGTGTGTGTAGGTTACCTGGGCCACCAGCGTCTGCTGCTTGGCTGCGCCGTGCAGGGGGACGCCCATGCCCACTGACCACTTCGCCACAGAGACCGTCGGGTCATATTCCAGCGGCTGGAACGACAACTCCCAGTAGCCCAGCCACGCCACGCACTCGCCATTGGCGTAGAGGAACAGGTCGGAGAAGGTGCACGAGGGGTCCGAGAGGGTCACGTACCCCCACACCGGCAGGCTCATGCCTGCGACCGTCCCGCCGCCGGGGAAGACGATCTCGACCTGCACGGCCGCCTGCGGCGCGGGCGGTGGCGGTGGTGGTGCCGGCGGATCGCCGCCACCGGCCTGCGCCGGGTCGTAGAGGGTGAGGTGGTTCGACGCGCCGCATGCGGACGCGGTCGCCGTGATGGCGAAGGAGGGATCGCCCCCGGCCGTAAGCGTGGTGGTCGCCTGACCGTTTTGGCCGGTGGTCCCGGCGCCCTCGGAGAGCGTGCCGTTGGTGGCGGAGAAGTACACGGTCACCCCACTCACGGGCATCCCCCACTCATCCAGCACCGTCGCCGTGAGCTGCGAGGTGCTGACGCCGTCCGGGGTCAGCATCGCGGGATTGGCGGAGAACAGCAGCGTCCACGGAGACTGCGTGTTGGCAATGGGCGAAACGCCCAGCAGCAACAGCCCCGCGACCAACCCCGAGACGGCACCCCGTCGCCTCCCGACGAGCCGTCCGCGCGGCCGCCATTGGCCACCCTTCAGGTATACTTCAGGCACACAGGTCTGCTCTTTCCTATGCACGTTCCGCATCGCGAACCCTCCCCCCGCCGCCGGAACAACCACTTCTACCGCTCGCCAAGGTCCCGGTTTAGGGATGGTGGAGTCTACCCCAGGTTCGGGAGCGGCGCAAGGGGACGCGGGTACGTCCGCGCCCGCCAAACCGGTCCCCACAACAAAGGAGCCGCCTGCAGGCAGAACCTGCAGGCGGCTTTTCGTGTTCGGTGAGGAAGTGGTCGGGGTGGCCGGACTTGAACCGGCGACCTCAGCGTCCCGAACGCTGCGCGCTAGCCAAACTGCGCTACACCCCGAACAGAGGAATAGGGTACCACGAAAACGGAGGCCGGTCAATGGCCGGCGTGACGCTGTGGCGATCAGTCATGGTCAAAGCCCTCATCGTCACCGTCATCGTCACCGCCCCCCTTCCCCTTGCCTTTGCCTTTCCCCTTCCCCCCTGAAGTAACC
>Ga0100394_1002938_pt1 | contig 14088 bp, 8 predicted proteins | sample CryGeymeta201518_FD_81549 | JGI IMG/M metagenome (GOLD analysis project Ga0100394, IMG submission 81549) | Groundwater microbial communities from Crystal Geyser aquifers in Utah, USA - Crystal Geyser metaG 2015-18 | ecosystem: Environmental > Aquatic > Deep subsurface > Groundwater | place: USA... | reverse complement strand
TAAAGATGTTATTAGCGGATACAAGTGCTGCCTGCGTTACGACCATGATCGACTATTATGGTTTGCCGGGGGATTTTCCTGGACGAGGAGAGCTATCTAAAGAGTCCATTTTTGAGCGAGCCAACCGTCTTGAACAGGCGTTTGCCCGTGATGTTGACCATCGTAGATTTGTTCCCTATCTGTCCCTCCATGAATTTGAAGCCTTGTTGTTTTCGTCGCCGGAAGAAATTGCGGGAATTGCTCCTGATGTGAATGCTGAAAATAAATTGCTGGCGATCAAAAGGTCTTTCGCCTCGCCGGAAGAGATCAACGACAATCCCCAAACGCACCCTGCGGCTCGAATCACCGGGCTGATTCTCGCATTTCGAAAGATTCCTCACAGTCCATTAATCGTCGGCAGGATAGGGCTCACGAAGATTCGGAACGAATGCCGGCACTTCGACGCATGGTTAACGAAACTTGAAGAATTTGGTGAATAACACTGGTGTCCCAACGTTGATTTTTGATAGCACCCTAACTTAGTAAAATGTGGTCGTATTTGACGTAAAATGCCATTTATCGATTTGAAATATTTTTTGCGGATGCGCCAGTCGCCCTCATCATGGCAACTCGGAGAATGCAGTCAACACTCTGATTTTGCTTGCCATCTCCGCTTATGTTCCTGTGGCCATCGTGAAGGAAACCTTGAATCTGGGCCAAAGTCTCTACACAATTCTACAGGTTCTGAGCGTTACCCTTTTCGAAAAAGAACTAATTTATCAAGCTCTTTCAAGTGCGAATCGCATAAATTGAGAGGACATGTTCAGCAACCAGTCGAATCTATTCGATTAACCTTGGGACAGCAGTGGGTGAATAAATGGATTGAATAGTTATCGTTTGCAAAAAGTAGCGGTTTCCGAAACTATTTGCAAAAGTTAACTTTATGGAAATTAAGCTTCGCTTTCACGGAGGACTGACGTCGCATGTTGGCTGGAAAAATCAGGAATGAAATGAAAATATTTGGCCTGAGATCGGCGTAAGTTTGGCGCAGTGTAATTCTGTAAGCGCATGATATTATACTGATATGTATAATGTCAATTGCGCCATGGCTAAGACAGGCATTAATAACGCTACATCATGAGGGATAAAATGGGCAAAATCGCTGATGTTGTTAAACTGAAGACAGGTTATGCCAATTTTGTGAACCTGAAGAGCGCTTACGACGAGGCCAAGGAAAACGCCGATCGCATGGCCATGTACCGGCCGACCAAGTCACATCGGACAGCATTTGAAAGACTCTGCCGGGGGATTTATCAGCCCGCCGACCGAAAATTCTACCTGCTGAGCGGTTCCTATGGCACTGGAAAATCCCACCTCTGCCTCATGTTTGCCAATTTTCTCAGTCGCTCCAGCGGCGATCCCGGCATCAAGGGGTTCTATGCAAATTATGAGAAACTTGATCCCGATGTGGCCAAGACGCTCAAGAATATCCGTAAGGATGGTCAGTACCTGGTGGCGATCTGTGACTACCACTCCGGAAGACGTTTTGAAGAAGTTGTCCTCAAAGGTATTTTAGATGCCTGTCATTCCATGGGGCTTGCGGTAACGGTCCAGACGGAATTTAACGAGGCTGAGCGGCTCCTGGAAGAATGGCAAAAAAGGGGACACAGCGGGGTGCGAAACTTCTATGAAGACTTTGAGAAGTCTATGATAAAAACGTCCCCTGGCACCTCTGTGGCCCAATTGAGATCACGACTGAAGGAATGCGATACGGATGCCCTGAATCTTTTCCACGGGGCCTTCAAGGAGACTATGGGCGGACTGGCTTTTCAGGCCCAATCGGGAAACCTCATCCCCATCATCAAGGGTTTGATCAAACAACCGCAATTCAAAGAGCGGTTCAAAGGGCTCGCTATTCTCTTTGACGAATTCGGGTTTACCCTGGAAAAGGCGGCTTATGCGAAGGACATTCTTCAGGGATTCATGGAAACCCTGTGTAAGAACGAACCCAATGTCATTTTTGTGGGGTGCATCCACAAGGACTTTAAGGCCTATGCCGATCGTTACAGCAAAGACGATGCGGCAGTCATGAGTGCCCGGATCACCCCGGTAGATCTCCTCAACGAAGGGGTTGAAGAAATTATCGGCGCCATCGTGGAGGTTGACAAAGAATCCGCAACATGGTGTCAGGAAATTCAGCCGAAGACCACTCTTTTTGATCAGTTCCTGCCGGTATGCACGTCGCTGAAGCTCTTCCCCTGGCTTGACGATATGCAGCGAATCCGGGAGAAGGTCCTGGAGGATATATACGGTATCCACCCCATGGCCTTAGCCTGTCTGTTGAAACTCTCTTCCGAAATCGGGTCCGATGCGCGCAGCACCTTTACCTTCTTCTCCGGGGATGTGCCGGATGCGGAAGGATCATATCCCGGTTTTATCGAAAACGCCGAAATAACAATTAGTGGCGGAAAGCTTAATCTTTATACCGCAAATATGCTGTTTGAGTTCTTCCGGAAAGAACTTTCCCTGAAAAACCCGGAGTTGCGGGAACGGCAGCGTCAGGTTGTCAATGGATACTATGCCAGCCTTGACGCCCTTCGCAAGACCGGCGATGGAGATATGTTCGGTGACGTAATGGATGAACGGCTGGCGATCCTGCGCACCATCCTCATTTACGAACTTTGTCAGATTCCCGCCAATCTGGAGAATATCCAATTTGGTCTCTATTGCCTTGCCGCCGCGGAAAGAAAAAAGGTGGAGAATCGCCTGAAGACCCTGGTGAAGTCCGGGGCGGTCTTCTTTCGTCAGCAATCGAAAACTTATGAACTGGCCGCGGGTACAGGGGAAGACCCGTATGATCTTATCGATCGTTTTCTGGCCGACGAGTTGCTCCATCCCAAAGACCCAATCGGCGCTTTGCTGGCAGAGGCCGGTGACTCCCAGGAACTTGAATTTCTTTCCGCCAAACAATTCAATCTTCCCTTCAATGAGGATAAACGATTCCATCGACGCTTCGTTTGGGCCAAGGATCTGGGAATGAAACTCTGGCAGGAGTTTCATCAGCAATGGGAACAGGAAATGGTGAAAGAAAAGAACGGCAGTGAAGGGACCGTCATTTACACCTTGTGCGAAAACGAGGCTGATATTCAGATCGCCAAAAACGCCGTCAACGACATCCCCTATGACAACATGGCCGTTTCCATTCCCCATTCTCCCCAGCCATTTATGGATGTCCTGCTGCGCGTTAAGGCTTGCCGGCATTATCTGCCTCCCAATGAAGCTATGAAGATCAGCGCCCAGACGGAATCACGGCTGCGCGACATTTACGAAAACCCCGAAGACGGTTACCGTACGCAGTTGCAGAGAATACTGCGGGATATTAGCAACGGTGAAAAGGCATGTTGGTACGGCAAAGATGGGAAGGCACTGGTAGATCAACCCCACCAGTCTCATAAACCGGCGGACCAGCTTTGCGAAAATCTGTATAAGAAACATTGCCTGATTAATCACCCTGACCTGAATTTCTGCCACGACGACAAATGGCGGACCGGCAAAAACAATGCGCTTAGGCAGGCGGTCAAGGTATTGATCGAGTCCGAACGGGTAATGATCGACAACGGCAATCCCGATAATCACGGGGAAAAGCGTTACCTGGAAAAGGTGCTCCTGAAAGGGGCCGGCGCTCTACGAAAAACGGGGACGGAAGGTACGGTAACGTATTTCGAATGCGAAGACGATCCGGGAAAGATTTCAGATAATTACCCAATATTGAAGTTATTATGCCACGACCTGGTAAATTTGCCGCCGGGAAAGATGTTGGCCCTTGGGAATTTCCTGCGGGATGCCAGAAATGCACCCTACGGCGCCGGGGGGACAGCCCAGATTCTCGCCCTGGCCCATGTCGTCCGCGCCTTTGGCGAGCGTCTGAGAATATTCAGTGATACTACGAAAACATCGGAAAGGCATATCAGCGCCTATGATGATGTTCTGCAGATTGTGGCTGATCCGGCAACGAAGGTTGCCCTGGAGGTTTTTCAGATATCGGACGCCCAGCGCGGCCTGGTCGATTCCGTCGCTAAGGCTGTTCATGCCCCGCCTCTAAAGCACGGTGAAACCAGATCCGTTGATAAAACGGTTGCCCTTTTGAAAGAGTGGTGGAAGACGCTGCCCACGGCAGCCAAAATCATGGACCTCTATGAGAAAAAGGAACAGCAGCGATTGAAGGGGCTGAAAGATTTGCTCGACGGCGCTGACCATATGGAGCGGTTTGACCTGATACTGCATCGGTTACCATCCTTTTACAGTAGTGAGCCCATCGGAGATCATCTTTCAGCGAAGGGTGCTCAAGACATCGGCAAAGGCTTTGCTGCTGATGTAAAACGCCTGGATGCTGGTCTTCAGACTCTTCAGAAGTCTGTGGCTAAAGTGGTTTGTGAAATCTTTGGTGCAAAGGGTGACATCGTGGAATGTGAGGTCGCCATAGACAAATGGTATAAGGGACTGAATCCGCATCAGCGTGATCCGTTAAGATACGACGATAGTGAGGCTTATGAACTTTTGTCGCAATTGACTAAATCGGACGACAAGACGACTTTCCTCTTCAAGAAACTGCCCGAAGCTTATGGATTTCAACCGGTGCCAAATTGGACAACCATCCAGACCTCGGATTACGTGGCCAAGATCAAACAAGCCAAAGCAGCCATCGACGAGGCCAAACCTGCTGTTCCCATTCCTGAAAGCAAAACGAAAATCTATGAGATTGGTGCAGGGGAGACCCCGGTAATTACTGTGCCTGCCGGCGCCACAAAAATTATCTACACCATATCCGGGGAAGATCCCAAAAAATCTGATGCCGCCGTAGAAGTGAACGAAAGAATGGATCTTGCCGGTCTTGTCAAAGGCAAGTCCAGCGTAGTTGTGAAGATGCGGGCTTTGGATAAGGAAGGGAATGCCAGCGATGTCTTGACCATAGAAGTTGTCAATAAGGAGAAGAAGTACGAAATTGGGATCGAGCAGGACCTGTTCGGAAACATGAAGGCAACGTTCAAATTTCCCGATAACATTCAAGGGCTTGCCGTTGTCGTGAAGTCTCTGCTGAAACAGAGCGCTGCGCGGGGGATATTGACGAAAGAAGCGGGGGAAAAGCTTGAAGCGGCCATTCAAGAACTCTTCGATGATAAGGGTAAATAATGAGCCTTGAAGTCAGCTATATTGGGGATTATGCATATCGTCTTCCGGAAGACGTTTTATTAACCGAGAAAGATGCCGATTATGTGAAGGCATGTCGCGCCCTGACAGCAAGCGCTGCTAAAAAAACGCCCCTGAAGATCTGGGTTCGTAAACATTATATTTACACCTGGCTGCAAAATTTCTGTGAACAGACCCAATTACCCTGCCATTTTTCAGAAAAAACAGCGCGTCTTGTCCTATCCGATACCTGGGGCGTTACGGTTCCCGACTGGGTGACGGATGAAGATGTTGTCTCGCTGAAGCTTCTTGATCTGGCGGTGAAGAACGAACAGCCCTGCCGATTCGCAGAAGCGCTCCTGGGGCATTTCCTGGGTGCGGTGTTTCGCGGAGAGCGGCTGGATCGGAATCGTATTGCGGAGGTGTTGCTTGCTCTCTGCCGTCAGGAAACAAAAGAACTGTTTGAAAATTACCCCCTGCTTGCAAATTGTCTCCGGGAACAAGGTCAAGTCTGGACGCTGCATGCCGATCAGAATTGGGAAAAAGCGTTGACACCTCTTCTCATCAACAATCCGGAAGACCTATGGCATGATCTGAGCCTGTGGGCTCTTCTTGCCGGTTATCCGGCTAAACTGCTTGAATATGTCGTGCCTTTGCAACAGGCGATCTTTTTGCGGGGCATACCTGCGGATGTGTTAAAGGCTATTCCGTTGGAACCTAAGGGTATTGAAGAAGCAACGACACAAATTGAAATGTTCTTTAAGGATATTAGCCATGATGTTGATTCAAGTACTGAATTCCAGAAAGCGGTTCAATGCACATCCGGTTGCCTGATAATTGAATTCAAACTGCTTAAAAGTCATCTGTCTGCCGGCCGCTTCGCACCTACCGGGGAAGACATTGCTCTTGTTAAAAATAAGTTTCGACAATGCTTGGGGTTGGATGCTGTCGAATTGACAACTCTTGATTATATGGTGATGCCGGAGAGACCGCTCTTGCCGGAAAAAGATTCGCTCAATAGCCCATCTGCATGGGCCTCCTGGGCGGTCAATGCCTATCTGCCCTACCGAAACTGGCAGACAAAAAAAGGCCATGATGATGCAAAGCTGGAAGATATGGTTCGGTCCTTCAGTGACTGGTATGTCGGGAATTATGAGACCATTCACCAGAATGCCGAAACCAGTTTAGTACATGCCCTCGGTGCTTTTCATGACTCTATCCAAGCAGAAACGCTCTCCCTTGTTCTCCTGGCCGACGGACTTCCCGTGACGTTCTGGCCGATGTTTGAGGAGGCCTTGCGGAAAGCCGGTTTCCATCGTCACCTCCTGGAGTATCGCTTTGCCCCTCTGCCCACTGATACGGAATTTGTCAAGCCGGTGCTTGTCAGCGGTGATTGGGGTACGACACAGAAGTCCTATGAGGCGATCCTGCAGGAACGTGCGACTAATGACTGGCCTGGTAAAAAGGTTGTCTATTTATCGAGCCTGAAAATGCTATCCGACTTCATGGCGCCCATAGAGCCTGCCGTTGTTCTCCTCAATTTATTGGCCAGCGACGAGATCCTTCATGGAGACTCGGAAACAAAGGGTGAGACTCATGAGCGGGAACTGTATCGCCTGTTTATGCGGGTCGGTGAGATGATTTCAGCGATGCTGGACCGTCGGCCGGAGCAACGGGAGTCTTTCGGGCTCTATGTTCTTACGGACCACGGCGCCTGCTATATTCTGGATAGTGAGAAGCAATCATTCGAATCAAAGATCGTCAGCAAACTCTTTGCCGACGAAAAGCGCCGCTTTGCCATGATCGGGAAAGAGGTGGCCGACACGGTGCCGGAGAACCTCTGGGCCTTGGGATACCGCTTCGTTCCTCCCTTCATAAAAAGTGACAGTGTCTTCTTTATTCCCCGCGGACATAGTACGGTTCGTGCCGGCGGCTCAGGAAAACGATATACCCACGGCGGCGCTACGCCGGAAGAGGTGATAGTGCCGGTGGCTTTTTTTAGGGCGACAAAAGCGGCCTGGAAGGCACCGGCAGCGAGGTTTCTCGATCTGCGAATCGATACCCGGACGGGTAAGGAAGTTTTCTATGTTCAGAGGTTAATTTCCTTGCGGATGGAGATGCTGAATCCCAATGTGGAGGACATCCGTATTGTACGCGTGGCGATCGTGAAACCCAAGACGGAGCTCAAAGGCCAGGATCTTCCTGTGCTGACAAAGGGGCAGGCCACGAATGTCCGCCTGGATTGCTATTTCGACAAGTCCGCCCTTGGCCAGGAAGAGTTGGTTCTGCAATTTGTTTATGAAATTGCCGGGGAGGAAAGGGTCATGGAAATGAAGCTTACGGCGGAATTCAAATCGGCTGTCACCGGTGGCTCCAGCTTGAAAGACTTAAAATAGGAAAAAGGTAAGACAATGAAATCATTCGAGACGAAAGCGCGCGACTACTATGGAGAGGTGGTCATAAACAAGGGACTGATGTCAAAGGCCGGTTTTGGGGCACGGGCCATTCCCGTTTATGTGGGGGAATGGATCATCAGCCAATTCCTGGCTGGTGACGTCCTGACCGATGAAGGCAGAGAGGAAATCATCAAGATTGTGTCATCTTACTTACCTCAGAAGGCGGATAAAAATATCCTTCTCAATAGATTGAAAGAACAGGAAGAAGTAAAGATAATCGATGACTTCCGTGTCAACGTCAACTTGTCTAAAAACACCCATGAGCTCCATATCCCTATACTGGATGACAACAGTGCCATGATTCAGAAGGGCATCATAGATGATAACCAGATGCTTCTGAAAACGGGCATGTGGGGCCTCGGGACCCTGCGGTATGTGCCGCCCGATGGTGAGGAGGTAAAAAAGGGGCAGGTCTGGATGGTAGACTTCAAGCCCTTTCAGAGTCCGGGGGTGGATCTGAAATATTTCCGGGAATGTCGTAAACACTTTACTCTTCCGGAATGGATTGATCTTTTAATATCGAGCTGCCAGTTCAATCCCGATACACACACTATTCCGCAGAAGATGCTCCTCTTGAGCCGGATAATTCCGCTTGTCCAGCCGAGGATTAATCTCGCTGAGTTGGCGCCCAAGGGTACGGGGAAATCATTCGTTTTCGACAATATCAGCCGGTATGCCGCCGTTATCCCCGGTGGTAAACTGTCTGCACCCGCCCTGTTCTTTAACAGCCAAAGCAAGCAAATGGGGTTGATGCCCCGATACGATGTGGTCGTCGTTGACGAAGTGCAGAAAATCCATACGGATGCAGCCGGTGAAGCCATGGCGGCGCTAAAGATGTATCTTGAAAGCAGCCGTTACCGGAGGGCCACCGGGGACATGGGGACCGCCGAATGCGGCTTCGTTATCCTGGGCAATATCACCATTGGTCCTGACAGGCGGCCTCTGTACGAGACAAACGGCATTTTCAAAGAGCTACCCTCTTCCCTTCAGGAGTCGGCATTTGTGGACCGTCTTCATGGGCTCCTCGAAGGATGGTTCATGCCTCGGATCACTAAGCACACCCCCTCCAAGAGTCTGGGGTTTAAGGGGGATTTTTTCAGCGAGGTGCTTCATGAATTGCGCAGCGATCTCCAGTATGCCGACTATGTTTCTCACAGCATGCGCCTGCCTGCCTGCGAAGATATGCGTGACCACAAGGCCGTCGCCCGGATTGCGGAGGGGTATCTGAAACTGTTATTTCCTGATCTGCAGGTTACCGATGAGGAATTTGTCGAATACTGTGTGAACCCTGCCGTCCGGATGAGGCAGCAGATCCGGGATGAATTGGCCAGACTCGATCAGGAGTATCAATGGGTGACCATCAAGAGTGAACGGCCAGACGATTTTCAGATGTCCCATCCGGAAGAAAAACCGGAGTCTGACAAAGCCGAAGCGCCGGTTGACAACCTGTCGCCGGATAGAAAACCGATAGAATCAACATTAAACATTACCGATGGCCAGCGGGGGGTTTCCTACTCCAGATTATTCAACCCCTATCTCATAGGGGCAAAAAATATCAAGCTGGTTGATCCTTATGTTCGTTATGACTATCAAATTCACAACTTCCTGAATTTCTGCGAGGGGTTGACCGCATCGGATGCGGGATTGTCAATCGAGCTTGTAACAGGTGCGGATACAAAATTTCAGGAAAATGAAATCGCTACAAAGTTTGATGAGATTAAGGAAAACCTTGCCCAGGATCGCATCAGCCTGACCTATCGCTTTGACACAACGATACATGACCGTTGGATCGAAACCGATACAGGGTGGCGCATCATACTTGGCCGCGGATTGGACATATTCCAGAAGCCGGAAGGTAAATTCGCGCTCGGTTTCGTAGATCAAACCAAGCGCCGCTGCAAGGCGACGACGATCACGTATACAAAGAAGGGATGATTATACTGTCGAATCTGAAGACGAAATATGGGGGGTAACGTTCTGTTTTGCGTCGAGCTTTATGGAGATTAAAGTGAAGATTTGCAGGGATTGTTTACGGCCCTTTGATGATGATCAAGAACAGGATTATGATCCGGCAAGGGAATTGGGGGACATTTTTTTGAAAAGTGCCGGGGCTACCAGTGATGATCTCTGCCCTGAATGTAGGAAGAAGTTGGGGATGTTGAATTTGATGGGATTTAGGCCATAATCTTTTAAGAAATCTTATCAAAAACAAATTTTCTCAAGGTTATGAGAAATGATATCAATGGTATATGGTAACTATTAGATGTTTCACGGAGGATTTTTATATGCCCACAATAGTTGAGCTTGCAAATCAAGCAGGACAGCTTACACGCGCCATGAGTGCACGTGCTGACCTTAATCTGCATTCTCCCATGTTTTTAGGGTTAGCGAGTGGATTCGATGTCGCTATTACTCTCATGGAAGAGTCCACAGGAACAAGATTCGGTGGCCTTAATTCTGAGTCTGCCTTAAAAGTGGTTGGATACTTTCGAGATGAGGCAGGTAGGAGTGCGGCTGTGGACTCACAAGTTGCATTTTTTTATAGCTCGTGGGCTGAGATCATTGAGTCTACATACATTAGCAGATGACCACTAACTTAAGACACTGTCTGGAAGGAAATAGAGAGTTATCGGACTATCGGTTGCAGGCGATGAGAACAATCCGCATTACTCAATTCTGACAACTACCCACCAGCAATCGCTTTGAAAGTGACAGCAATAACCGGCACATTTCTTTTTTCTGTCCTCGCGCCTGAGCAGTACGGGTTGAAAGCTGCTACAGAAACCCAGTTCCCCAAATTCACGACTACAATAAATTATCAACATGATAGAGTTTATTGGTACGCAAGTGAAAGAGCGGTCGCCCGAAGTTTATAATACTTTTTCAAATCCGCGAGAACCGGATAAACTCTTAAAGCTTTTCTTCCACCGATTTTATCTTCCCCTCAATCCGGTTCACAGCCCCCTCGCGGTAGTCGGCCTGGACCGTCATGTAGATCCGGCCGCACTCCTTCCGGAGCTCCTTGAAGCAGCGATCCACCACCCCCATGACCTCCTCCCACTCCCCCTCGACGGCCGTGCTCATCGGGCCCAGTTTGTAAGGAAGGCCGCTCTCCCGGATGATTCGCACGGATTTTGCGACATAGGGGCTGACGCTCGTCCCCTTGTCGGTGGGGAAAATCGAAAAATGGATCAATACGCTCATATGACCACCTCACTTCTTTTTCAGAATCGTCACCAAAAGAGTCTCTATTTTCTGGCATTGACGACAGAGGGTGTTCCCGTTTTGGTCGACGAGGACCATCGAGGGGACGCCCGGGATGTCGTAAATGCCGCTTACGATGCCCTCTTCATCCAAAAGCACACGGTAGGGAAGCCCGTACTTGGTTGTGAATTTGGCCACCCTCTCCTTCGATTCCTGGATGTCGATATTGACGATCAAGAGCCCCCGTTTCGCATAGGTCGTATGGAGCGATTTGAAATGGGGGATCTCCTCCTTGCAGAAGCTGCACCAGGTCGCGCTGAAGATGATCAGGACCGGCTGCTTCCCCCGGAAGTCGCTTAAACGGAATTTCCGGCCGTTCAGATCCGTGAGGACGAAGTCCGGGGCCTTCTCCGCGATGGCCGTTTTTGCGGCCTCACGCGGCTTCGGTGCGGACCTGGCGTCCGCCGGGATAAGAACAGGGCATAGAACCGCGATGGCCGCGATGATCATGACCTTTTTCCAACCATCGGTATAAACCATTTGTTTTCCTTGGTACTTTCGTAATCCGTTTCCAAGCTCTTTTAAACCCAGAGCATTCCGGCATTGATCAGAAAATATTCTCCCGCTCCCAGCATGATCCAGCCGAACAGCCGGCTGATCCGGACCATCGATGCACCGGACTTGGGGATGCCGGCCAGGAGACCGGCAAACGTACCGACCATGATAAGCAGGGTCCCCATTCCGCATGCGAAGACAAACATCAGGCCGGAGGCAAAGGCCACATTCTGCCGGGTCGCCGCATAGCTGAGGATTACGGCGAGAACCGGCGCCATGCAGGGACCCATGACCAGGCCCGAGGCCGCCCCCACCCAAAAACCGCCGGTGATGCCCCCCGTCCTTTTTTTAGACCGCATCCGTGTGATGAAGGCCGGTGTCGGGACTAAGAGAGCGAAGACGTCCAGCATCGACAACCCCATGAGAATGCATATATTTCCGATAACGAAATAGGCCCAGGGGTTGCTCTGAATCTGGCCGAACAGCTTTCCGGAAAGCGCAGCGACGGCGCCGAGAATCGCGTAGGTGACGGCCATGCCCAGCACGTAGATCAGTGAGAGAAAGAACGACCGGCTTCTCGAACCGCCGCGGGCGCCGATGAAGGCGACGGTGATCAGGATGACCGGGTAGGTTCACGGGGTGAAGCTGATCAGCACCCCTCCGAGATAAACGGCCAGAAAGGACAGGAAAACCGATTCCTGCAGGTAGGCGGACAATCCGCCGACAAAATTTTCTACCATGGGTCCCCCCACCCGGCCGCGTCGATCGCTTGGGTATCTTTCAAGCCCTTTTTATGGCTAACATAATACGAAAGAAAGATAAAATCCTTTTATCTCGTCGTCCCCGGGGGGAGGATGACGGCGGCCGCGGCGCGGACGATCCGTCCAGCGAGCGTTTCCGTGGTTCGGAGCGCGCCGAAGGGGCAAACCTCAAGGCAGCAGAAGCAGCGGATGCAGCGGTCGTAGTCAAAGCAAAGCGGCTTCGCCTCCGGGGTGATCGCCCGGGCCGGACAGATCTTCCAGCACTCCCCGCACATCCGGCAGAGGGCGGGATCGCAGACGGGCCGCTGGAGGAGCTGCCGCCGGATCCATCCTTGCAGGAACTTCGGTCCGAAGATGAGCGAGGTGAGGCGGGGGAGGCGGAAATCCCGGATTTCAGGGAGCGCACCGTCGATCTCCGCCTCGGGTGCGGGGAAACCCATCTCCCGGGCGGCCTTCAGGACCGGCAAGCGCTCCGGGTCGAGGCCGACCATCCGGCAGACGGTCCGATCGAGCGCGAAGGGATCGCAGCCGGCCAGCAGCACGCCCAACTCGCGGGGGACGCCGCTCATCCCCGGTCCCTGCCCCTCCAGCGTCAAGACGCCGTCGAGGATGTTGAAGGCAGGCCGGATGGTCATGCCGATCCGGGCGATGAGCCAGGCGAACGTCTGCCGGTCGACGCCGGCGCGCATATGCCACTCCGGCTTCCGGTAGCCGACGACGCAACCGAAGAGGTTCTTGACGGCGAGGGTCAGGAGCATCTGGCTGTGGGTCTTGAGCTTGGGGAGGTTCACGATGACGTCCGCCCGGACGGCGTCCTCGGCGATCTCGATTGCGCCGAACGGTTTGCCGATGTCAACGCGGACGGAATTCTGGAACGGCCGACACTCGCAGTCGAGGCCGCGAAGGGCGTCACGGATCCCGCTCATCCGGAGGAGCAGGTCGAAGCTGCCCATTGCGGGGCTGTCGGCGACAAGGGGACGGGCGCCCCGTTCGTAGCAGTATTCCACGACGGCCCGGACGACGGCGGGATGGGTGAGAACGGCCTGGCGCGGCAGCGCCGGGGAGAGGAGGTTCGGTTTGATCAGGACGCGACTGCCGCTCCCGATCTTTTCTCCTCCCATCGCCTCCATCATCCCGAAGATCACGGGCCGGAGGGTGTTGAGGTCATAGGTCGCATGGCGGACGATCACACGCATCTGCACTCCCAAAAAGGGGACAGCTCTATCTTCCAAAGGAAATTAGATCTGTCCCCTTTTCTTATTTTTCTTGCGGAAGGGGATCCGTGGCGGTCAGTCATCGCCGAGAGTCCCCTTCCGCAATTCTTTACCGCGCTTTATAAAACCCCGAACCCGACAAGCAGGGCGAAGATGCTCAAGACGCAGCCGCTATAGAGAAGCGTCACCGTGGTGTAACCCATGATCTCTCTGGCCGACAGACCGGCGAGCCCGAGGAGGGGCAGCGCCCAGAAGGGCTGGATCATGTTGGTCCACTGGTCTCCCCAGGCCACCATCATGGCCGACCGGACCGGATCGATGGCCATCATCTTGACCGCCTCCATGGTGATCGGTCCCTGGGCCGCCCACTGCCCGCCGCCGGACGGGATGAACATGTTGATGATCCCGGCGGCCCAGAACTGGAACATGTAGAAGGTCTCGGGTGCGGAGAGGGCGACAAACCAGCCGGCGATGACCTTGGCCAGACCCGTTCCGATCATGATCCCCTGAATCCCGCCATAAAGGGGGAACTGCAGGGCGATGCCCCCGGCCCCCTTGATGGCCGTGCTCACCGCCTTGATGTAATTAACCGGTTTGCCGTGGAGAATCACCCCGGCGATGAAGAAGATGAAGATGACGATGTTGAGGTTCAGATCGAATCCTTTTGTGGAGAAGTGGTAGTAGAGGTAAATAAGGCCCATCAGACCGAAGATCATATTGATCGTGTAACTG
>Ga0100394_1002935_pt1 | contig 14094 bp, 15 predicted proteins | sample CryGeymeta201518_FD_81549 | JGI IMG/M metagenome (GOLD analysis project Ga0100394, IMG submission 81549) | Groundwater microbial communities from Crystal Geyser aquifers in Utah, USA - Crystal Geyser metaG 2015-18 | ecosystem: Environmental > Aquatic > Deep subsurface > Groundwater | place: USA... | reverse complement strand
GAAGTACGCTCACGGGCGCGCCGGGTGGCACGTGAACACGGCGGCTTAAGCATGATCATGGTCGACTACTTACAGTTAATGACTGTGCCGGGTATGAGCGAAAACCGTACCTTGGAAATTGCCGAAATTTCACGTTCACTCAAAGCCCTGGCGAAAGAATTAAAAGTGCCGGTGGTCGCATTGTCGCAGCTGAACCGTTCACTGGAGCAGCGCGCTGATAAACGGCCGGTAAACTCCGATTTACGTGAGTCCGGTTCTATCGAGCAGGATGCTGACTTAATTATGTTTATCTACCGTGACGAAGTGTACAACGACGACAGCGCGGATAAAGGCACGGCTGAGGTTATCATTGGTAAGCAGCGGAACGGCCCCATTGGGCGGGTGCGGTTAACTTTCCACGGCCGCTATTCACGCTTTGACAACTATGCCGGTAGCGCGCGGTTCGAGGACGATTAATGCATAGCCGGCGGCCACAAGCCATTATTGATCTTAATGCCTTAAGCCATAATTATCAGCAGGTAAAACAGCTGGCACCCAACAGCAAAGTACTCGCCGTACTTAAAGCGAATGCTTACGGCCACGGCATGTTAGCAGTAGCACAGGCCTTAAAGCATGCTGATGCATTAGGCGTGGCGCGCATCGATGAAGCCTTAGCATTGCGGGCAGGCGGTATAACTAAACCTATCGTGCTGCTGGAGGGTTTTTTTCATGCCGATGAATTACAACAGGTGGTGGCGTCTAACCTGCAGCTGGTTATCCACCATCGTGAGCAGGCTGAAGCGCTATTGGCCGCAGTGTTGGATGCGCCAGTACGGGTGTGGTTAAAAGTTGATTCTGGTATGCACCGGCTGGGTATTTATCCGCATGAATTTGCCGAACTATATCAGCGTTTACAGCAAAGCCCGAATGTACAAGGGCCAATGCGTCTGATGACGCATTTTGCCAGTTCAGATGAGCTACAAAACCCAGCCACACTAAAACAGCTACAGCTGTTTCAACAGGCCTTACAAGGTGCGCCGGGCGAGCTATCGCTGGCAAATTCAGCTGCGGTGCTTAATTGGCCACAAAGCCATGGCGACTGGGTACGCCCGGGTTTAATGCTGTACGGTGTATCCCCTATGGCGGCGCAATGCAGTGCCGATCATCAACTGCAACCGGTCATGACATTGTGCAGTAGCGTGATAGCGGTACGCGAGGTTAGCGCAGGTGATGCTGTGGGGTATGGTGGTAGCTGGATAGCGGCACACAACACACGCTTAGCCGTTGTAGCAATCGGTTATGGTGATGGCTACCCACGGGGCGCCGGTAACAACGCCGATGTGTTAATTAACGGCAAATGCCATCCTATCGTTGGGCGGGTATCTATGGATATGATTACGGTAGATATTGGTACTGCTCCAGTCGCAGTTGGCGATAAGGTGGTTCTTTGGGGAGCAGATTTACCCGTAGAAGAGCTGGCGCGGCGGGTAGATACCATTCCTTACGAGTTACTTTGCAATATTACCAGCCGCGTACAGTTTAGCTATATCCGTCATACTTGAAGCTGCAGCTTTGTTGACGGCGCTCTCTCGCTGGAACGCCAGCCCGGCCCAATCACATAGTTTATCTATGCTCTTGGGTACTCGTTCGCTTGTCGCCTCGCTGCAACTTCAATTATTTTGGATATATGAAGCCTTAAATTGTAAAAAAAAACGCCGGCATCAGCCGGCATTTTTCTGAGAAATCGTTGCTACTTATCAAAACTAACTTCAATATGCACTTTGCCGAAGTCAGAATCGAAAGGCATCAAAATCTTTGCGCCTTCTGATTTATGCGAAATAGTGTGGTTTTTGCCCGATACCACAACCGGGGTGGCCATGGTAAAGTCGTAACCTTTTTCGCCTAGTACCCGCTTTGCACCACCAGTAACCATGTTGGTAATTTCACCAACCATGTCAGTCACATCGGCAGTAATGCCTTTTGGCCGCTCGCCCAGCATACGAAACATAATTTCTACCGCTAATGACTCTTCAAAGGTAATAGAGAACGAGCCTTTGGTTTGCGGGCTTACCATGCCAATTAAGCCAGACACATCGCCACGGGCGACTTCATCTTTTTTAATCCGGGGCTGCCCTGGAACGATAGTGGTATTGGCCATGGTACTTAACACATTGACCAAAGACGATAAAAACGGATTTATAAACTCAACATTCATGTTTTTGCCTATCAGAATACGGGATAAGGGCTACAGCTTATTAAGATTAGAAAGCTTTTAGTGAATTAACAAGCCAGATCCTTGATATAAATAAGTTTTATTGTACTGCTTTGCAATCTTTACACAAACCATGCGCTTCAATGGTCTGATGCTGAATAACAAAACCCTGCGCTACTGCCTGACGGTTAAATTCTTCCTGCAACAAATCTGAGTGTAACTCAGTTACATTACCACATTGGTCACAGATCAAAAGCTGCGCAGGATGATGTTGGCCAAAATGATGACAGAGCAAAAATGCATTGCTTGATTCAATTTTATGAATAAAGCCTTGTTCGGTTAAAAATTCCAGTGCCCGATATACGGTTGCGGGTTTTGCACCAGGCTCTGTTTGTTTTAGTTGTTCCAATAGTTCATATGCGCCAATACCGCCACTAAGGTTGGCCAGCAAGCGAAATACTTTTTCTCGGATTGCGGTAAAACGGGCGCCATTTTGATCGCAGATGGCGCGTGCTCGATTAACCAGAATTTCCGTCGACATTGTTAGCTCCTGTCAGCAGTTGGGGGCAGTGTAACATATTGAACGATAACTGCCACGCTGTCAGAAGCGGTATAAACCACAACGGTTACAGACGGTTAATTTGGTCTTTTAATTGATAAGATTTGTCGGTCACTATTGACTCAAGTGTTGCTAAACGCTGTTTAATCCGTTCTTGTTCTGTTTTCAGCTCGTCCAGCTCGCGTGAGTCAGCATTGTTTTTGTTGCCGTGATAAATCTTGTATGCCGACAGTGATATGCCGCCAATGATCGCTAACGCTGCAATTTCAAATGGTCCCATGGTGTTGCCTCCCGTTTTTTTATATGAAAGCAAAATGGATGCCAAACAATAAATATATAAATATCATGTTGTTACCTATTTTTCGCTATTCAGTTTAATTTGCTATTACATAAAAGTTAGTCAATTACACCATAATATAGTGGTAAACTTTGTGTTCTATCTAGCGATTAATTGTAAGCCATTATGACTGACGAACACTGGATGCAGCATGCGATTACGCTAGCAGCAAGAGCAGAACAACAGGGCGAAGTACCGGTAGGTGCGGTTCTGGTAAAGAATGATCACATTCTGGGCGAGGGCTGGAACCAGATGATCAGTTTAAATGACCCCTCAGCTCATGCTGAAATGCAGGCGATTCGTGCCGCTGCTGTTAATGTGGGGAATTATCGTCTGGTTGACTGTAGTTTATATGTAACATTAGAGCCATGCTGTATGTGTGCAGGTGTTATGGTACATAGTCGAATAAAACGACTTATTTTTGGTACCCATGATGCCAAAACCGGTGCTGCCGGTTCCGTACTTAATGTGGTACAACATCATCAGTTTAATCATCAACTAGACATTGTGTCTGGCGTTTTGGCAGCGCAGTGCGCCGAACAATTATCCAGTTTTTTCAAGCGACGAAGAGCGGAGCAAAAAGCGCTTAAACGTGCTCTTCGGCTTGAATAACAAAACCCAGATAATGACGCCGGCGTTGATGTAACTTCTTCACTGCGAGATTACGTTTAATCCGGCGCCGACTAGACGCAACGTCGACTAAGCGCCGACGTTTAGCCTGTAGCTGTGGTTTTTTTCGTTTTAGCATGTCATGTCTCTTAAAACTTAATAAACGCTACTATGGGCACAACAGTGGCAAGTTTCAATATGCATACTAGTTGTTCTCATTCGGCAGTGGTGGCAATATTTCTGTACTGATTTGTTCGCTTAAGCGTTGTTTCTGTTGTTGTAACCGCTGTTCTGCTTGCTGGCGTTCATCGACCCATAGCAAGGTATCGTAGTAGCGACGGATATTTTCGACATAGGTTACCGCTTCGTCACCGCGGGCATAACCATATTTTGTCGTCTGATAAACACTTTTTTGCCGCAGTTGAGGCAAACGCTGTTTAACATCCAGCCATTTGTCCGGGTCTGCACCGTCGCGTTGTGTCAATACTCTGGCATCTTCTACATGGCCCCAGCCAATGTTATAGGATGCTAAAGCAAACCAAAGCCTATCTGGCATGGCAATTCGTTCAGGGATACGGGTAACCAATCGATGCAAATAACGGCTGCCTCCCTGAATGCTCTGCTGAGGATCCAGCCTGCTGGTGACACCCATTTGTTGCGCCGTTGGCAAAGTAAGCATCATCAAACCGCGCACGCCCGTTGGACTTTTAGCCTTAGGGTTCCAGTGCGATTCCTGATAACTGAGTGCCGCCAGCAGGCGCCAATCCAGTTCACCTGCGTACTGCACAAACCAGGGCTTTATGGCTGGAAGGGTTTGCTCAATCGACTCGATATAAGCCAGGGTGTCAACATAATCAAACTGTTGTACATGACCAAAGTATTTATCTTCCAATGCGATAAGTTCACCGCCCTGGTACATAGCGCCAAAAAATTCAATTAATACGGCATACAATGAATCGTCCTGATTATCTGCCAATAACCAGGTAACGGGTAAATTGTCACGAACGGTAAAAGCAATGCTTAAGTTAGGGTAAAAACGCCGGTTGAGAGCCAACTGATTAGAGTCCGTCAGCGTATAGGTAATATTGCCGTCGACTACCTGCTGCAGAATTTCATCGGCGTCTAATGTTGGATGCTGTCGCCAGACAAGTTCAGGGTGTTCCTGAGTAAGTTGTTGCAGGGTTTCAGCATGGCTACTGTCTTTTACCACCACTACACTGTCGGTAAGTTCATTTATCGAGCGCGGCCATACATTGCCTTGTTTAAACACTAACACTTCGTTTATCCAACGATACGCTGGTGAAGCACGGTATTTGCCCTGGCGCAATTCGGTTAGCGTAAGTCCACCGGCAATAAAATCTACCTGCCCACTATCGAGCTTTTGTAGTAACTCGTCTAAATGATAACTGGGAAATAATTCTAATGTCACACCCAGCTTGTCAGCCAGTGCCTGAGTCAGTTCCAGCTCGAAACCGGTTGGGCCATCAATGCCAACATAGTAACTTGTGGGGCCATGTAGTACACCAACCCTTATGTTATCTCTCTGATATATATTATAAAGCTGGCTTTGCTGTGGTTCGGGGCTACAGCCAATAAGCCAGACTAATACCAGTAGCAAAAAGCCACTTCTACGCATGCAGTTCCACTCGTTACAAGCTTGATTGGGGCTGTTATAGCAAACTTCTTGTTCGACGTCAGTGTTTACTCATACCACTTAGGCAGAAATTTCTTTATAATGGCGCGCCTGTTTTAGGTTCCATCGTCGTTCAACCCACGGGAAAAGAAAACCTATGTTGATCCTGCGTGGTGCACCAGCACTGTCCGATTTCAGAATTCAGAAGTTACTAGACCAATGCGGCCAAAGTGGCTTAACCGTCAGCAATATTTATGCTGAGTTTGTCCATTTTGCAGATATCAGCAGCGCATTGACTGATGCGCAACAGCAAACGCTGGATAAACTGCTCACCTATGGGCCGGCTATTGCAAGCCATGAGCCTCATGGCCAATTAGTATTGGTAACCCCGCGCCCCGGCACTATTTCGCCCTGGTCATCAAAGGCAACCGACATTGCCCGCAACTGTGGTTTAGCCAAGGTATCGCGCTTAGAGCGTGGTATTGCTTACTACGTTGAAGCGGCAACAGCACTGAATGCTGCCCAGTTAGCGCAGGTTGCAGCCTTACTGCACGACCGTATGATGGAAGTGGTGTTTAACGACTTCCAACAGGCGACAGCACTGTTTGCCAAAGCGGCACCAGCACCGGTAAGTTCAGTAGACATTATCAACGGTGGCAAAGCGGCCTTGGCAAAGGCCAATACCGAAATGGGCCTGGCACTGGCCGATGATGAAATTGATTACCTGTACGACAACTTCACAGCACTTGGCCGCAACCCGAACGACATTGAGTTGTATATGTTCGCCCAGGCGAACTCGGAACATTGCCGCCACAAAATTTTTAACGCCGATTGGACTATCGATGGCGTAGAACAGCCTAAATCGCTGTTTAAAATGATTAAAAATACCTTCGAACAAACACCGGACTACGTGTTGTCTGCCTATAAAGACAACGCCGCGGTAATGGAAGGTTCAACGGCAGGGCGTTTCTTTGCCCAGCCTGGCAACAATACTTACCAGTATCACCATGAAGAAATCCATGTGTTGATGAAGGTAGAAACTCATAACCACCCAACGGCAATTTCACCTTACCCAGGCGCGGCAACCGGTTCAGGCGGTGAAATTCGTGACGAAGGCGCCACCGGTGTAGGCTCTAAGCCCAAAGCTGGTTTAGTCGGTTTTTCTGTGTCTAACCTGCGTATTCCAGGTTTCGAACAGCCCTGGGAAACGGACTTTGGCAAGCCAGAGCGTATCGTGTCGGCATTAGACATTATGCTGGAAGGCCCATTAGGTGGCGCAGCGTTTAACAACGAATTTGGTCGCCCGGCCATTAACGGTTACTTCCGTACTTACGAAGAAAAAGTACCCAGCCACAATGGCGAAGAAGTGCGGGGCTACCACAAGCCGATAATGTTGGCCGGTGGTTTAGGTAATATTCGCGCAGAGCATGTGCAAAAAGGTGATTTACCGGTTGGTGCCAAGTTAGTGGTATTGGGCGGCCCGGCAATGAACATTGGCTTGGGCGGCGGTGCGGCATCGTCAATGGCGTCAGGCCAGTCGGCAGAAGATTTAGACTTTGCATCAGTACAGCGCGAGAACCCGGAAATTGAACGCCGTTGTCAGGAGGTTATCGACCGCTGCTGGCAGCTGGGTGATGACAACCCTATCGTATTTATCCACGACGTAGGTGCCGGTGGTTTATCTAACGCCTTTCCGGAGCTGGTAAACGACGGCGGCGTTGGCGGTAAGTTTGAACTGCGCAATGTGCCAAACGACGAACCGGGCATGTCACCGCTGCAAATTTGGTGTAATGAGTCGCAAGAGCGCTACGTTATGGCCATTCCGGCAGACAAAATGCCGGTGTTTGAGCAAATATGTAAACGTGAGCGTGCACCGTTCGCGGTTGTTGGCGAAGCCACAGCAGAGCAGCATTTAACCCTTACTGACACTCATTTTGGCAGTACACCCATAGATTTACCGCTTAACGTCTTGCTGGGCAAGGCGCCGAAAATGCACCGAGATGTACAAAGCGTACAAACCGCAGGCAAAGCATTGGATTTAACCGGCGTTACGGTAAAAGATGCGGCAGAGCGTTTGTTACGTTTACCAGCCATTGCCGAAAAAACCTTCCTGGTTACCATTGGTGATCGCAGCGTTACCGGTTTAGTGGCGCGCGATCAAATGGTTGGCCCGTGGCAGGTTCCTGTGGCGAACTGTGGTGTTACCGCCGCCAGCTACGATACGTATCATGGCGAAGCTATGGCAATGGGCGAACGCACACCCGTTGCACTGCTAGACTTTGCCGCCTCAGCCCGTTTAGCAGTGGCCGAAGCCATTACTAACATTGCGGCTACCGACATTGGTGATTTAAAGCGCGTTAAGTTATCGGCTAACTGGATGGCTGCTGCCGGACACCCGGGTGAAGATGCCGGTTTGTACGCCGCGGTTAAAGCCATTGGCGAAGAACTTTGCCCTGCGCTGGAAGTCACTATTCCGGTAGGCAAAGACTCGATGTCAATGAAAACCAAATGGCAGCAAAACGGTGAAGACAAAGCAGTAACCTCGCCGTTGTCGCTGGTGATCACCGCCTTTGCCCGCATTGAAGATATTCGTAAAACGGTAACACCGCAGTTGCGCACCGACAAAGGCGATACCAGCCTGATACTTATTGATTTAGGCCAGGGCCAGAACCGTTTAGGCGCTTCGTGTTTAGCCCAGGTGTATAAGCAACTGGGCCAGACACCGGTCGATTTAGATAGCCCTGAGCTGCTAATCAACTTCTTCCATGCTGTGCAGCAGTTAACCCGTGAGCAAAAGCTACTGGCGTATCATGACCGCTCAGACGGCGGTTTGTTTGTTACCTTGGCTGAAATGGCTTTTGCCGGTAAAGCCGGTGTGCGCGCCGATGTTAGTGCGCTGGGTAACGACGATATGGCGGTACTTTTCTCGGAAGAGCCAGGCGCGGTTATTCAGGTAAGCAACAGCGAGCTTCAGTACGTTAAGCAGGTGCTGGCGCAGCACCAGTTGGGTAATTGCAGCCATGTTATTGGTAGCGTAAGTAACAACGACGAGCTGGTATTCAGCCGTGGCGACAAGGTTATTTTAAGCGACAGCCGTACTCGCTTACGTTGCATCTGGGCAGAAACAACCTACCACATGCAGGCACTGCGTGATAACCCTGAAGGCGCCAAACAAGAATTTTCCGCCAAAGCCGATGCTGCCGATCCGGGTTTAAATGTAAAACTCAGCTTCGATGTTAACGAAGATGTCGCAGCGCCTTATATCTTAAAAGGCGCCGCACCCAAAGTTGCCATACTGCGCGAGCAGGGCGTTAACTCGCACGTGGAAATGGCCGCTGCCTTTAACCGTGCGGGCTTTACAGCCGTTGACGTGCATATGAGCGACATTTTAGCTGGCCGAGCCAAGCTTAGCGATTTTAACGGCTTGGTTGCCTGTGGCGGCTTCTCTTACGGTGACGTATTAGGCGCCGGTGAAGGCTGGGCAAAATCAGTATTGTTTAATGATATGGCCCGTAAGCAGTTTGCCGAATTTTTCGAGCGTAACAGCACCTTCTCACTAGGTGTGTGTAACGGCTGTCAGATGATGTCAAACTTAAAGAGCCTGATCCCGGGCGCAGATTTATGGCCACACTTTGTGCGCAATAAGTCTGAGCGTTTTGAAGCGCGCTTTAGTTTGGTTGAAATTCAGCAAAGCCCGTCATTGTTCTTCAATGGTATGGCCGGTTCACGTATGCCAATTGCCGTATCGCACGGTGAAGGCCATGCTGAATTTGCCTCTGGCGAAGCATTCGCTAAAGCCAACCACAGCGGCACCGTAGCCATGCGTTTTGTTGATCACTACGGTAAAGTTACTGAGCAATACCCGCAAAACCCGAACGGTTCCGCTGCCGGTATTACGGCACTTACCACAACGGATGGGCGTGTCAGCATTATGATGCCACACCCGGAACGGGTATTCCGCGCAGTAGCCAACTCCTGGCAGCCAGACGGCTGGCAAGAAGACAGCCCGTGGATGCGTATGTTCCGCAACGCCCGCGTCTGGTTAGGCTAACGCCAACTTAACGAAATAAAAAACCTGCTACGGCAGGTTTTTTTATGCCGTTTTCATATCGACACACTGATAAAAGTGGCTGCCGTATCCTCCTCTGCGTCATTAAAACGATGAAAAGCCACATATCGTAATTAATATATGTATATATAAACAGTTATAGTAAATATGGTGTAAATTTGTGGATCGCGAGCTTAAAACCCGCTTTCACGCATAGCTACAGCAGCACGCTCTAAATATGTAGTTGATTTAGTGAAAAATGTTGGCTAATTTAGCGAAATGTAAAATCATGATAGAAGGGAAAATCCCGCGATTGATAGAAGGGAAAATCCCGCGATTGATAGAAGGGGTTTTCCAAACTAATAATTTGTTATGTACTTATTGGCTTCGATATAATAAAGAGGTTTAAATTGAAAAATAAAATGATTGCTGTTGGCTTAGTATTAATTTTATCTGCTTGTGCTTCAACCAGAGAGCTCGCACCTACTTTTGATACAAACTTCAAAGCTGATACAGCAAAATTAACTTTTTATTCTCCAAATTTTTCAGCAATCCACATGCCTCCCCTTATAAATTCGTTCGCCTACATCGATACATATATCTTTAGTGAGTTTTGCGGTGACGGAAGTAAACCCGTTTCCAAATCGTCAGTAAATAAAGAAAATAGAAGCCAAGACTCGCTGTTACCTACGGGAAAAGTTGTTGCCCACATTGGATATAACGCTACTGGTGCAGGTGGTTTGACTGGCGAGTCCTTTTACGTCATGAATATCAATGCAGGTGAGCACTATAAAGTAACACTGACGGAAGCGCGTCCTTTAGTCACAAGCTATTCGGTTAAAATAGTAAAGATGGACGGAGACAAGGTGCTGCCTTTGGAGGTACTTAATTTTGATCGCAAGAAAGATGTTTGTAAATAGAACGCACATAACAAACAAATTTTATCGCCAGCAAAAAGCGCTGGCTGCGACGTCAACCCGCTGCGCGGCTTTCCGCGCTAAATTTGGGCGTTATGCAACCAGTGAACACCGATGAAATATTACAGTTTAGATAAGCAAGATAAGTTTTCTATGAACTTGGACACTAGCAAGTTTATAGGTATTTATTGTTGTCTGGTGATTTCAATTGCGTTTACTATTCATACACCAACTTTCGAACGTTGGATTATTACAGCGGTACTTGCAGCTTTTTCACTTTTAGCGTTTTCTTGGGCGAATGAAGTTAAGTTGATGTCCAAGCATCTAGAGGGTTACCGCTTTTACACACTTACAACATTTGCGTTAGTTCCTATTGTTGCCATACCTTGGTTTTTTGCAATTCCATTTGGTATCACAATGACACTAACGCTTCTTGTCGGCCTCAATTGTTTGATATGGCCTTTTGTTACCGTCAGTGAGTATGAAAAAAATTACACAGCTATATTCGGTTTAATGGATGCATAACAATCGCCATCAAAACGCCGCTTCGCGGCTCGACTCGCAACAAGTTGCTCGCGTTTGTGGCGGGCGTTAAGCACCCTTAGAGAAAATGCCGAGAATTAAAAGTGAAGAGGAGCAGCTGGCGGGCAAGTTAATCTCTGCAATCCAAAAGATTTGGGGAGATCAGGCTGGTGAGCTAGAGGCCGAACTAACAGAATCGAAGATGGGCCTTGGTCACGATCTACTAAAGGCAAGAAACTCAACCGAAATGAAAGTGGTGCTTGGCGGTAAAACGGTAATGCAGCTACTCGGCGAAGAGTGGCTAAAGAAATATCCGTTAATCCGTCCATTCGCAACCAGACTGAACCAAAAAATCTATGAGAAAGATGCTTAACAAACGCAAGCAAACCGGCCTATCGGCCTCGACTCGCTACGCTCGCGTTTGTTGCGGGCGTTAGGTTTCTAGCATCATGATGTGAGCTCAAACAAGGAGAAGTAAATTGAGAGGTTCCGAAGAGTTTTATAGTAGTCCTGAAACCAATGACTGGATATACATTGGAGGGGACATCTACAATCGGACATGGTCAAAAGTTGGCAAGACAACAAATGGCTTGGACACACGCCATAGATCTTCTCAAAATCCTGGATATTTCATTTTTACTGCTTTTAATATAATTCGAGGCAATGTTCACGAAATCGAATCTAACTTACTAAGGTATCTTGATGTTCAACCGGGTTTAGAGAGATTAATTCATTTTAGCACCGGCAATAAAAGTGAGTGTTTTCGGCTGAATCCAGCACAAATGACTTACCTAGTTGAAGACTTTATTGGTAATAATTATGGTTTATGTGTTACTTACGAAAATAGTTTGCATGGAGGCATGAGTCGCTATGAGTGTCGATCTGATATCTGCCGCTATTACGATGACTCAAGGTACCAACCAATTCATCCGGTACCTCAACCGAACACCCTAAATAGTTCTAATTATTTTTCAGGAAACCAAGAAGAGTATGAGATTGACCTTGGTGGCGGTCATTATCTCGATGTGGCCAGTTGCATGATTAAACATGTTGATGATGATTTTTGACAATATTTTATATATAAATAAGTGCTTGGTCGGAAAACCTAACAAGTCAATTAACTACGCGCCTGCGGCGCCGGACGCAGCAGAGCTGCGCCGGTTATTGAAGCGTTATGTGCCACAAGGAAGGTTATGGCTGATTCTTTAGATGTAGTATTTGAGTTCGTAGAACCAGTAATAGAAAAACTTGAAAAAAGTGGCGCAGATAGCCTTTCTGAGCTCGAAACTACAATACTGTCAGTTTGGTTACTTGAAGCCGATGTGAATAATGGCGGCTTTAATCAATATTTTTGGAATTCATCAGGGGATTTTGCAAATCAGGTAGTAAGCTCTCTTCATAAAATCGGAGCTGAAGAAACGGCTGGTATCGTACAAGCAGCTTTAGCAAACTTTCCTAATTCAACCCCGCCGACAAATAGAAATGAACGACAAAATACTCTAGAGGCCTTGGAAGAGTCCGGTGCATTAAAACTTGATAGCTTAGATAGTGAGTTTTATGAATACCCTTGTGATTTAACAGAGTTAATGTATCAATATCTAGCAAAGCAAGGTGCGGTAAGTGGCACATAACAAAAAAATCAAGTCACTCACTGCGTTCGCTGGGACGCTTACACGCAGGGCGGCTTCGCCATTATGCCCCACGTGCCTGCGCCCCTTATTTAAAAGTTAGCCTTTACCAATGAGTAATCAAGCTATGAATAAAAATATACTTTCTTTGGGAAGAGAATGTATTCGTTTGGTTTCTTCCGACAAAGAGCGGTTTAGCTTTCTTGGTGGAAAACCTATGGTTAGTTCTAGTTTTGGATGGCCAAGGAAAAACGAAAAACCACTGGGTTTTATTGCTCAACTGGATCTAGAAGAAATAAATACCGATAAAATATTGGATTGGCTCCCAGGAACCGGAAGACTTCTTTTCTTTTATGATCTTGAAGAGTGGCCGTGGGGCTTCGACCCAAAAGATAAGGGCGGCTGGTCAGTTATTTACGACTCAGGTAACAGTGAATTAAGACTACAGGATGTTCCATCGGATATGAACGTCGAACATGTAGCACCGACCATTAAATATGTAGAACGAAAGTTATTTACAAGTTACCCAGACGGCCAAAGGGTTGATTTCGAGGCCATTGGTTTGTCTGAAGATGACGACGATGAGTATTACGATTTTCTAGACGAGCATTTCGGCGATGAGCCTCGACACCAAGTAGGTGGATTCCCAAGTCCAGTTCAAAACGACTGCATGGAGGAAGATTGCCAATTGGTAAGTGGTGGCGTCTATTGCGGCAATTCAGATGGCTATAATTCTGATCAGGCAGAATTACTAAGAGCAAAAGAAAACGATTGGAGACTTCTCTTTCAGTTTGATTCAGATGATGATGTTGAGGCTATGTGGGGAGATATGGGGATGCTCTATTTTTGGATAAAAGAAAGTGATGCTAGAAAAAATATATTTGCGGGTGCTTGGATGGTTTTGCAATGCGGCTAGAATCCAAGGCTAACAAGGCGGTCAAGCTGACGGTTATTCCGTTGCTTGTTTATGTGGCGGTCGCTACGCTGCCACAACACAATCAACTACATAGCCGCAGCTTACCGCGGCGTTAGGCGAGAATGGAGTCAACATTGAGTACTGCCAAAGACATCCTCAGCACATACTTGCACTTCCGAGACGGCGGACTAGCCGATACGGTTCCCGTGTCTCAGTCATTCTGGAGTGAGCTGGCTGCTGGGAAACATCCGCAGCTGGATCAGGGCAGGCTCATGTCAGCTTTCACTTTTTCTGAGCCGTGGTCCATGTGGGAGCGCCACCCTGCCGGAGAGGAGCTGGTCATGCTAATCTCTGGCTCAGCCGCCGTCGTTCTTGAGGAGTCTGGCAACGAACGCACTGTGCAGTTGAGTGAACCCGGCTCCTATGTTCTAGTGCCGCAGAATGTCTGGCACACAGTTAAAACTTCAGTGGCAACCACTATGCTGTTCCTTACGCCTGGCGCTGGCACTGAGCACCGTGCGGTCGGGGCCTAACAATCAAATCTTGCGGAGCGCCTTACGCTGCGCTTCAGTCGCCCGCAAATTTGGGCGTTAGCAGGTGTTCGGGGTTTTAACGGTTTCAGTCAGTAGTTTTATTCCGGCATTGCTCGCGTTTGGTATTTTTAGCGGCAGCGCCAAAAGCCAAAGTTCGCCAGTTTGTGAGTTTGCCGCAAACGGTGGTGGCGGTAGCGTTGT
>Ga0100394_1002931_pt1 | contig 14102 bp, 11 predicted proteins | sample CryGeymeta201518_FD_81549 | JGI IMG/M metagenome (GOLD analysis project Ga0100394, IMG submission 81549) | Groundwater microbial communities from Crystal Geyser aquifers in Utah, USA - Crystal Geyser metaG 2015-18 | ecosystem: Environmental > Aquatic > Deep subsurface > Groundwater | place: USA... | reverse complement strand
GCTTCCAGATCCATGAAGAGCAAACACGATGCTCCTAATCCGCAGCCCAGCGCGACACCGCAAACAGCACCCAGCAAGCTAACGTTTCGACACACGGTCAATCCTCGCTGTGCCGCGGTGAGAGTCGTGGGCTTGATCAGATTGTACCGGTGCAAAAACCGTTCGAGGGATCCTCCAAAAATGACGCCACTGACATCGCTCACTACTTGTCCGGCTGCTGCAGCCGTCATGGTGGCTAATCCCAATGATACACCTAGTGTATTGTCGATAAATTGTCCAGCTTGAATCATGACGATGTTATCCATGAAACCAAAACCTATCATGGGAACTGCCGAGGCTGTGAACAGTACCTTCAGCTGGGATTTTGTTGGTTTGGGAACAATGCTAGATGTTCCTCCTGCACATTCCTTCGAGGCAGCTTGTTGATGTTGCATAGAAAGACCAGGTGTCGGCTGCTTCTGCTTTTTTGACGAATGAATCGTCCGTTTGATGGTAGGAGGAGCGAGATTTATTCTCGGGCGATGCATCAGTGCAGCCAAGGCTTTCGTTCGCATTATTGTTGTTGTCGAGGCATGCATTATCGTTTAGTAGAACTTTTGCATTGAGACAGAGCAGCTGATAGTCTGAAGTCAGTGAAAATGCAGTACAAGAGAAGTGAATTAGTCTGGTGCGGAAAGAAACTTGATGCAGAGTATCATGTATGATATGCAGATGTATGTGTGTGCTACTAAACTACTCTTATTAGGAGCCAAAAACGAGTGGTCAGAATGCATATCATTCTCATCAGAATTATTTTGGAGAGTGAGGTGGTGTGTTTTCTAAAACCAAGATAGATACGGTACAGTAGTTTTGATGACCTCATAGAAGTCGTCCTGGGCACATAATATTTGATTGGGCAGGTGTGCTCCTTGATTAATGCCGAAGGGACCATTATTTTCATAGTCTACCTCTGCTCAAAGCATCACAAGAATGCACTAGAATTTGCTTTGTCTTGTTTGACAGTGTCATAATTTTTCAATATTTTATAAAAAAATGTTTTCATCCCTGCCGACCCACATCACGGACTTATTCATCCCCACAAATGGCTTCTCCCTGGCCCGCGGACACTTGAGCTTCAAAGTCGTAGCGCACTGCCTTTGGCAAAATCCGTGGAACTTCCTATTTTTCTTAGTATCGGGCCCTTTCTAAATTCCTTTTATTACGATGTATTCAAGGTGGAAATTTCGTTGCCTAGCTAGACAACGATGGAACCATTTTATATGACTACTACTACTCTTCACTATTGAAACCATCAAAAGCCTTTGAGAAAGCTCTTTTCAAATTATATTTGATGAAACCAATGTTTTCTTTTGGCCGCCAACAACAAACACACGAAAGTACAGCTGCTAGTCTATATCAGCGCAACACAGACCCCGCAGACGCCAATGAGCCTGCGACTCGTGGAGCCGTAGCATCGGCCCCACCAGGAACAGTTGACGAAGTTGACCTTTACGCCTACTGATTATCAATTCCACACTCCGTTGCGCTTTGCGTCAGAAAGGACGATTTAGAAAAACCCGAATGTATCCACAGGCCCGATCCCAGGAATGCCGACACTGAAAATGTTTGATTAATTGGCAGAAGGAAAGAAAGCGTATCATACTATTTGTATAGCTCTACAAAAATGTTGCCACCCAACGAAATGCCGCTTGGTAGCCTTCTCCTCGCAATACTGATATCCGAAAGGCTGATACTTTGTCGGGTCCGTGCATCCGGCTCAACTCGTCGTAATTCATTTTTTCACAAATTTCTTGCGATGTAATGGCGGCTGGTAAGTCACACTTGTTGAACAAGACAGCAATAGGAATACCCTCTACCAACTTTTCTCCAATCAGCGCATCCAGTTCAAATCCAGCTTCTTCCATTCGGCTGGTATCGGTCGCGTCCACCAGAAACAGTACTGCGGAGCATTCGCAAACATAGTCTTCCCAGATGTGCCGGACAGCCTCGTGTCCACCCAAATCCCAGGCTTGGAAGGTCAAACCTTGAAAACTGAATTTGTCAGATTGGTACGGTCGATCTGTCGGCGGAAAGTGTTTCACATCACCCGTCCGCAATCGATGTAATAGTGTGGTTTTTCCAGCATTGTCCAACCCAAGCAGCAGTAAGGTTCCCTCCTTCCCTCCTCCCAGTCCCAATGAGTCAAGGAGAGATTTCCAGATGGTATTCCAAAAATTTATCAGTATGGATGCCATGGTATTGTGTATTGTGTATTGTTGTTGGATTGCGCTCCTCTGTTTGTCGGACCTTTCCTGTCTTATTGCCTTATTGCCCAACCTACTATCCACTGTGGCTGCACTTCTTATCGCAGAAAACTTATTCCTATCAGTTAACTAATAAAACTATTATTTTATGACTCCAATGGTTTGACCAAGACGATGTTAAAGTCGCTTCAAAAACAGTTAACGAAACGTGTTGCTGTAGGGTCTAGTGCGTGAAGTAAAAAAAAACTGAGTAGACTACAATCGTGATGACATCTTCGACAGGTGTGCGTCAGATGCTTGCAGGTCCCATTCGTTTTCCGCGTACTGGTAAATAAGAGCGAGACCGAAGGACTTCAAAAAAAAAAAAGCAATCACAAGACGTCCTGCGACCAAATCCCAACCAGACACGCTATCCACGCGAAGAACTTCGACTTTCCAAGCGCGTAGTGGGTCAAGAGCTTTCGGGATATTGTAGGCAGGTGCATTCTGGATTTGGTTTGAGAGATCCATCGACGGATTGCCAAGGTACTAAGTAATCCGACACAATCTCAGGAAAAAACTGGCTGCATTTTTTAAATTATCTTATAGCTGATAGACTTCGTTATCATTCTAAATTTTGAGTAGCAACTTATAACATTGGTCCTCGTGTGCGTGGTAGCAAACTTCATGTTTTCATGGACTCCCCTCTCACCCTTGTTTATGTGCAAACCCAATCGCGTACATATATTATGATTGCTTTCAAAATGAAAAATGAAAACAGGAGAACGCCAAAGGCACAGAGGCTACCAGATGTTTGGCATTCTAGTAGTGACGCAAGAAATCTGTCCACTGATCCTTGCCTGACTTGGCATTTCTTGCAGGTGCATATTTTGCTACGATTCAAGCATTCCAATTGATCGGTTGCCTTTTGAACCATCTGAGAGGTAAGAAGGCCCGCCCGGAGGACCGACGTGACAAGATCCTTTTGAGGATCCAAGTAGCCAGCAACGATATGTGCCTCTAGTTGCAGTAGAAAAAAATGAAGCCCCTTGTACTGTGCCTCTACCTTGCCGGCAATTTTTCCGAGGGACGTGTGAACCTGATCAGGTGCAGCCCCCGCACCATCGGAGAGCTCCTTGATGGACACTATCTTGACGCAGTCTTTATAAAAAGCCCGAAGCAGATGGACTTCCGCATACTGGATATGTTTGAGGGCAAGATACTCAAAGGCTTTCGGAATGGATCTGGAGTAGCTCCTTTGATTCCGAAAGGTTCGCAATGCTAGAAATGCTTTATTAGGGGAGCGTCGAAGTGACTCTCTAGCGAGCATGTAGACCTTGGGGATGAGTCCAGGAATGATAAAGTATCCAGCAAGATGAGCCAGGGCAGCCATAGTCTGGAATCGCTTCTCTTCCGAACACCAGGGCACATCAGGAATATCCAGTCGCCGGTCTTTGCCATATCGTAAAAAAGTCATCAAAGCTTGTAAATGCATACCATCGGAATCGGGAAAATTCACTACATAATCCGTGTCTGCAAATCTACCACTAAACAGAACTTGAAAGTAAGGGCTTGTCTGCGCCAAAAGGCTTGGGTTAGCAACCAATTGGCTGTTGTCGCTGCCCTGTAGGAAGACAGTTGTTGTGGGATGTGTATGTTTAGATAGCCCAGTCGCAAAATGATCTGGGTTATGCAAAAGACCTTTTTTGTTGATAATTGAATGAAGTAGTGTAGTATCGTCTCCTTTGTCTAGCTTTCCGTCCAACTCTAGATGAATAGTTTTGAGCGAGACAAAGTCCCGCAGAAAGTGCGCCAAAGCACGGATACCACCAGGAAGGATCTTTTTCACATGCAGATTGAGTTGAGTGGGAGGTTGGCGGAAACGTTCCAGTGACCGTGAAAGGAGTTTGATGGCCACGGTATCCAATTGGTAAATAACGATAGGCTTGTCAACATCAACGAGCTGGAAAGCGACGCACTTCTCTTTGTTGAGAGGTTCCAAAGCTGCCAGAAAAGTGTTCACGACTGTAAGAGAAATCTGTTGACGAAATAAAGCAATTACTTTGAGCTCAGTAATATCAGAAGAAGCATAGTTCAGAAGATCTGCGGCCTGCATGAAATCGAGACTGAACATGTCCAGTTCCAACTTTACTGACTGAATATTTGGATTGGATTTTGTTGATTGGAGAAGTGCCAGGGAGAACATCAAACTGCGACTTGGAGCTGGAGTCAGCCTGACATCGCCAAGAGAAACTAAAATTTCTACCGTCTTGAGAGCATTGTGTGACCTTATAAATTTCAAAAGAGCGCTGCGATTCTGGGGGCTCCACGACAAGCATCCAAAAGATTTGACTTTTAACGTTTCTACATGCAGCGAGTCGGACTTGGACAGGCACTCAGTAGAGATGGAGCAGCTATCGCTTTGGTCCAAAGAGGCTGGCGGCATAGCACTTTGATGCATATAACTTTCTGATCTCGGATCGACTGGCAAAGTGTTTGCACAGAAAATGCATATTTTTTTCGTTACGAGTCCTGAAGTTGTCGGCTAAACTGGCTAGACACTAGAATACAAGAAAAAGAAATGCTTGTTCTCCGCCGCTCCTTCTTTGCTGGCTGTAGTCTGGAAATTCCAATTCTTCTGTGCTGGCCCTTGAAGATGACATCCACTAAATTACAGAAGATTTGACGAAGGACGGTGTTGTAGGGAACAGAAGAAATAATGAAGAGGATGTCTCGTATCTCGTATTAACTGGACTCGCAATAAATGAAGATTTTGAACATGTTGTTGTTGTTGTTGAAAGCTGTGGTTTAGTAGAGGCTTGGATGATCTCATGTCAAAACAAGTGTGCGTCTTTTTTTATCCCTATCCTTATCTTCGCACTACTAGTGTACTAGAGTACTACTACTAGTAGTACGTCGCCAGGAAAATAAATCAAGTCGTCGTTATTCATTTTTTTATTTTTTAGAGTGGCAGCTGTGATGGTAGACTCTCTGGTCTACAATTTATTTTCCCAGTATGTAAATTATTCACCCTTATATTGGGGCGTCCGTCCTTCTTTGAAGGCTGCCAACCCCTCCAATCGATCTGTAGTCGGAATCACCTCTTGATAATATTGTCGTTCTACATTGAGAGCCTCCTCCATAGTAGCAGTCTCCAGGCCTTTCAACATGGCTTGTTTCGAAGCCTTGATAGCAATCGGTCCGTGTTGGGCAATTTTCCAGGACAATTCCATGGCTTTGTTTAATGCCTCTCCTTCCTGGGTAACATGTTGGACAAGGCCGTATTCGTAAGCTTCCTCGGCTGTCACCCGTCTTCCCGTCCATATTAGTTCTTTGGCTCGCGCCATGCCAATTAATCTCGGCAATCTCTGTGTCCCTCCTGCCCCCGGAATAATTGCTAAAGATGTTTCCGGCAAACCAAATTGGGCTGTTTGAGAAGCAACTATCAAATCGGCTGCCAAGGCAATTTCCAATCCGCCTCCTACGGCAACTCCCTCCACACTGGCAATGACTGGTACCGGTAATCGGCTGACCCGTTCCATAGTGTTCCGCAACAGCGTCACGTACTCGGAGGCTTCATCTTGTGACATTGTAGCGCGCTCTTTCAAATCAGCTCCGGCCGAAAATACCTTGGACGAAAACGACGTCACGACGACACAGCGACTGGTCGACAACGACGACGCCTCCAATTGGTCCAAACAATCACGCAATTCCCGCAGCATATTTGAACCCATGGCATTCGCCTTGGGGCGATTTAATGTCAAGGTCGTTACTACAGCATTTGCGTCTGTTGGGGCCACGTGATGTTGCATTAAAATCTCATTTCCCATTCTTCCTTTTGAATTTGTTGTTGTTGTTGTGTTGCTGCTGCTGCTGCTGCCTCCGGTAATATTCATGGTGGTACGAGAGGCGAGGAACCGCCATCCTGGTCCGTTTCGTTGGAAGGCAACATGCCATTTGCTTTTCCAAGATTCTTTCCAAGAACAGTAACTACTACTAGTACCATCAAGCAGACGATGACACGTAAATAATGGTGCAACGGCCCGCTGTGAGGCGAAGATACGAATGGTAGAGGTTGAATTCATTAACGTAAAATCGGTTGGCAGAGTTAAAGCAGATACCAGTAATAATATGGAAAGGTACCTGTTCACCTGTTGTTCACTCCAAATGTAAAGTATCCGTGTATCTGGTGTCATACTCTTCCTACTACTACTACTGGGAGTCTACTACCGTACTCTACCGGTACTATCAAGTACTTAGTGTACTCTAGAGAAGTAGTCTACTAGGTGTAATAGGGATTGACGGATTGACTACTCCTACTGATGTCTCAAACGGGCTTGCTTGTACTAGGTAGATTACTACTCTAGCTAGAGTTGTTGTCAACAGGGGTTGACCAAACAATACGATTTTTCATTGCTTTCATTAGGGCTCAAGTGAAGTGATCGCCGTGCGCTCTGCTCATCTCGTCAAAAACCAATGCGCTACCACGGCACTATCTACTACCGAGTACCTACTACTAACTACTCCTACTACTACTAGCTAGTAGACACAATCTGCCCCCGCTTGAAGATAGAACGTATCCCGTTGCGCTGTTTTCGCATCTCAAGTTTAGCTAATGAATGATTTTCTACTTTATTTAAGCCAACGATAACAGAGTCGCAGCAACAAAACAGCATACGAAGAATACAATGGCGGATCTCCACAATATTTTAAACGAGGTCGAGGATGGCGTTGAGGATTACTCTGATGATAACAACCACAACGACAACATCAATCAACACGATGAACCACAAGAAGAAGAAAACCAGCCATGGGACGACGATGGTGATTCTGAACAAGTTGATTTAGAAGAATTGCGACAAAATCAATTTCAAGAAGACGAAGCTGATGATGATGCCGATGCGGAAGCCATGGCCTTGGGTGCCAACAATATGTCCAGTCAGTCAGCAGAACTGGACCAACGTCATTATTACCGCCGCTTAAAATATTGCTGGCAACAAGAATTGGCCAGTCCCGAACTGTTGAGTCTCCATGACGAAGATAAAGAAATGATAACCACGGTTCAAAACCAATTGGAACGTCGCGACGCGACGCTTGTCCAGCTCACAAGCAGCGAAGGTGTTGGGGATATGGAAGCCTTGCTGGCGAGCATCATCAAGGTTGATATGGATCGGGCCAAATTCATGTTGACAGATTTGTTGCGCACGCGTCTAAAGAAAATTCAAGAGCACGCCTTTTATATGATTCAAGAGGGATATCAAGATCGCATGACAGATCAAGAGGTGAGATACGCGGTATACGAATGGGGGAAGGATTTCTATATTCTTTTGTGCCAATAATATTTAATAATATCATCATCTCAACAAATTCATTCATTGTTCGTGACGCTTACAGGTCGAATTCCTTCACAGTTATGAAAAACTCGTCAAGCACCATTTGCAGAGTACTGTTACGGATCATATTGTCAAAGACGCTTTTAACGGTCTGACGGATAAAGGAATGGTCGATCCACCTAACCAAGAACAATATGTCTTTTGCAAAGTCGAGGAAACCTCTGAAATTGATGCTGGAGGCGGTGTTCCTCGAGTGCACGAGGCGGGAACATCACTGATTACGCGATTTGATGTGGTGCGTCATTTATTTGCGGAAGGAAAAGTATCACTGCATCTATAAAAGCAACATAATCACAGCAGCAGCAGCAGTAGCACCGCCACCATACATGAAGGCGGCCAGTAGCTCATGAATTATAAAGCCATAAGCAAAATTTATATCCAATCACTAAAAATGAGAGCAAGATTACCTAGAGATACCCACAAACGCCCAAAGAGTGAAGGATCACTGGATATGTTTTCTAATATGTTAGTAGAAGTTCCCATCTTATCTATCTTTCCTAAGAAGTGTAGTTGAATGTTTTGCAGGTGCAAACCATGCTTTTGTCAACAATCAACGTGGGAGAGCTGGAATTTTTGAACTCATACTTGACATAGGCTGGCCAATCCATTGTAGAAAGGTAGGCATGCCTAGATTCTGTTTTCAAAAAGCACACATATTTATATCCGTGGAATCAAACAAGGTTGGCATGATGCAAACATTATTTTGGCTGTCTTTGCTAATACATCGTCATCGCCGGGAGCGCAATTGTCAGGTTTTTTATTTTGCCCACCCTGCGTGCTGTCGTGCTTTGCTTGTTCCACAATTTTCGAAGACCAAGAGTGGCGGACGAAATGCTACCGTACTCAGTATCAGTTTTGAGGCGGAAACTTTCGGGATCCTCTCGTTGGTATTTTACCTACGTCACCCATCATCACCTCGACCTATTCAGAAAAGTAATAGTAGCAGCTACAACAAGAATACTACAACGAAGTAGAAAGGAGCTGCGCCTCCTACAGACCGTTACCTGTTCCGATTTAGCCATGGGTGCTCTGTACTTCATTTTTTCGTGAGGAAGTTGTTTAGAGCGGGGGGGAGGGGGCACCTTACAATTACCGTTGGCGGTTGGGGAACGAAGGCGCACGCAAATCTTGAAATAGTTCATTCTTTTTCCGGGACTTGCTTCAAAGCGGCACTAAAGAATACGTAATTTAAGATTAGGGATATTGTGGTAAATGCGGTAAAATATTCAGATTATCAAATTGACCCATACTTAGTATCTTTCAACACGATGCCAAATTTAACCTCATACTCCTCTGCAATTTAGGCGTGACAACCATTCGAGTAATTGCCAATTTTGTCGGCTACGTAGCTCAAATACAACGGCTTCGCAGTGCGCCGTTGTTTAAAAGGCATCGTGCAGCTGTCTAACGTCTTCTTTCGTGCAGCTTATAGCGTAACTGCCACCAACACTTTCTTCGGTCTATCTCACTCATCACTTTGCTTCTAAGCAAAGACCTTTACACTTTGCGCTACTACTACACCTTTCTCATTACTTTAAACAAGAAAGATAGAGCTCAGCTGTGTTTATAATTTCGTCTTTGCCGATCTGTTCTCTCTTCATACAATCTCTCTGCTGCCAACATCCATACTGCAATACTGCATACTGCATACCATGATGTCTCAAGAAGTTCTTTGGGAACCAGCCCATTCGAGATGCGAGCACCCAGACTATCAGCTTCATTCTCCCGTGAAGCCCAGCAGTCGGCAGTCCGTAATATCTACTTCTGCTACAGAGAAAAATACAAGTTCGGAAACGGGCAATCATAGCTTCAGTGACGAACAAGCTACCGACGATGAATGCTACCTGAGCGATGCCGTGGCTCAAAAGCTGGTTCTTAGAACCGAGCTACGCGTATCGGAAAATATGGCCAGGAGTCAGTTTGTACGCGATCATTGCCGGTTATACAACCTTCCACGGTTTTCTCAACACGATGTGGAGATTGGACCTCTTATTGCCAAGGGAGGGTTCAGCAATGTTCATGCGATTGCTTCCTTTCGTGGAGACACTGAACTTGCATTCAATAGACCGACGCAGCCCACTTTCTTTTATGTTGTGAAGCATTTGAATCCTCGACTGGCCGTGTCCAATTCCAAAAAGTTATTATCTGGGGCTCGCGATCTATTCTGGGAAGCTCACTTGCTGTCATCGTTCAACCACCGACACATTTTGAAGTTGCGCGGATGGTCGTCCGAAGGCGTCGGAGGATTCATGTCGACGGGGCGTGCCGATGGATTCTTCCTCATCTTTGATCGTCTCGAAGGCACTCTCTTTCAGAGACTCTCACAGTGGAGAAGACGAGCCCGAGAAGACGAAATGCTCAACTTGATACACAAACGCAAAAAGTATCCCGCTACTATGACGCTCTTGCAACAACGCTTGAAGGTGGCACGCGATGTTGCCGATGCCTTTCGTTACTTGCATGATGTGTGCAATGTTTTTCACTTGGACTTGAAGCCCGGCAATGTCGGGTTTGATCAAAATGGCTGCTGTAAGGTCTTTGACTTTGGATTGGCAGTCGAGGTCATCCCACAAGGCCCCGACCCAGACCAGGTCTTTGATTTAAATGGAAAGAAGGGAACTTCCAGGTAAGCATAATGTCTGTGCCTCGTTTTATACCGTATGGAGTAGCATCGATGAATCAGCGTCTCACGCGATCTACTACTATTCATTCTTTGTTTTCATTACAGATACATGGCTCCTGAAGTCATTCTGCGCAAGCCTTACAACTCCAAAGCTGACGTTTACTCGTTCTCCATCCTAATGTGGGAGATGTTAAGTCTGACCAAGCCCTATGGTGGCATGGACGGTAACGACGTCAAAGAGAATGTTGCACACAAGGGACTCCGCCCAAAAATCCCCAAGGAATGGCCGTCGCAAATCCGCACGATTTTGAAATATGGATTCTGTAAACGACCAGAGGAACGCCCAACCATGGGACAAATACAACAGACCCTGGAAAAGATTCTGGTTGCTCTGGCAAACGAAGAAGCTGCTTTGTCATCATCGTCGACTCCGCCAGGACCACCTGCGTTACACGCTAGTAAGACCCACCAAGGTCACTTGTCGCTGTTCAAGTTCCCGTCGTCGTCAAAATACTAATACAGGAAGCTACAGCTCTGTGGTATTATACCACATCCTTGTTAGGGGTATTGTAATAGTAGTGTATCACGAGTTATCTCATACTAGTACCCTGGATGTTATCCTATAGGCAACCTCTCTATGCTAGCTTGATGTATCGAGCGTGCCAGGGTTGCTCTACTAAAAGAAAGAAATGAATAATAGAGTCACTGCACAAACATACACGTAAAATGCCGAGACCGAAGTGCTGTATTTCAAAATGTGTTTTAAAAGATGATAAAGGTGTTATTTGTGAACAGAAGGAGATTTCTGCAGAAAATAGAGCAACTGGTTTTCTCATTTCAATTGTGTTGTCGAAAAAGAAGAGCCGGATCAATATTTGACTTTGGCAAAGATTTTTGTACCTTCACCAGAATTTTGTGGAATTCTTGCATGGCTGGTCGATCTTCTGATTTTACCGCCCAGCCCTTCCGTAAAAGATTCTTGAGTTTGCGAGGCCACGACCAGTATACCTTGGGCCTTTCATGCCATTTGCTGACACGTTCCTTGACTTTTGCGGCGTCCAACTTTGAGTAGGGCTTTTTACCAGCACAGGCTTCCCAACACAGAACGGAAAAGCTGTGGACATCTGCCTTTTCATTGTAGTTGAGACTAAGAATAACGGCAGGGTCCATGTATCGTGCAGTTCCAATGTTGCCAGTCAATTCGTACGTACGGTGAGGATCCCGAGGATCTAACGCAGGTAATTCCATCGCCAGACCAAAATCAATCAACTTCCAACAGCTATCACGCGGACAATAGGCGACGTTAGCCGATTTAATGTCTCGATGAACGATGCGGCGGGAGTGACAGTAGGCGAGAGCAGCGGACACATCGACTATGATGGAAATCTTTTCTCGAAACTGTTCGCGTTTGATTTGACGAACGGACACTTTCTTCTGGAGACCCTGGTATTTACCATTATATTGCAATTCGTGTTGCCATTGGTAGACTTTCTGAAAAAGAGTGTCGCCAAGTCGGTCGAGTACCATAAAAAATCCATCGGCACGGCGAGTCGTTTTGAATCCATCAATTCCGTCCTTGGAAAGACCCCGGAGCTTGATGATGTTTTTGTGGTTCAAACTTGAAAGAGTATGCGCTTCAAACACTATATCTTTGGTTGCACCCGGCAGTTTTTTGAGGTCCAGCATTGTAGAAAGAGACTTGATCACATACTGTTGTTGCTCCTTTTTATCATTGGATAACAAATTATTGCTCGTACTATCATTGAACAGGCCAGGCACATGGTTGCTGCTATTATTCTCGGTAAAGTTAACTTCAATAATCTTGGAGAATCCTCCCTTGGCAATGATATTTCCCAAAAGCAGGCCATCGCGGGCAAAGCGGGGAAGACTTTCGAGATTGGAATTCTCCTTAATGCTGGGAGAAGTCTCCAAAAATGCGTCCAGTTTGCGACAGACTTGTGCCACCAATCGCTTGGAAAAGTCTTCTGACATTGTCACTTCGCCATCGGCTGTAACATCCGCAGAAAGAGCAACTGAAGAGGAAGTCACAATTGTGCAAGACTTTAGTGCTGATGAATCGAAGGATTCCTTCTTTGTCACCGTGGTGGCTGCCTCGGTGGGAGATTGAGAAGAAGGCTTTTCCACAGCAGGTGATAAAGAAGAAGAGAATTCATTACTTGCTGGAGAGGTAGATTCATTGGATGTAACTTGCGAGGAGGAGTCATTGGAAGAAGAAACATTGGCAGTTAGGGCAGCCGATGTATTATTCCCTTCTTCTTTCAAAACAGAAACCTCTTGCTGGTGGTCCTCTTGTAGAGGAACTTCTTGAACAGTACCAAGTGCGGCACGTCCGCTGGAGATAAATCCCATCGTCATATTGCTTCTTTGAGATAGAATTGTGAGAGAATTGTGAAAGTCCGGCAAAGAGAGGTTATTTGTATGCGTTGTATTATTCTGGTGCCGAAAATGTAGAAGGTCTACAGGTTGGCAGTCCGACAAAAATTGTGCGAGAGAAAGGTACTTTTACTCCCTAGTAGGATCATACCAGTACAAATCTCAATCGATGAAGTGAGCGCGATTAAGCCTGATGATGCGGGGCGAAGGCGCACGAAGTCAAGCCACGTATTGTTGCTGCAGGCATTGCGTTCGATTGAAAAGACGAATGAAACTACCAGTACTACTACGAATCTAAAGGTCATTGGGTTTGCTTAAATCGCAAAAAGATCCGAACGAGACTACCAGGTACCGTATGTACACAGAGGCCTTTTACACGCAAAGTCCTCACCTGAGCACTGTATCCATTTCACTGGAAGATTTATTACATTAATTATACCATTCATAGGAATGATTGATCAAATCCAACACTCTGAGGAGTGCATCTGCTAACTACCATTCGGTACTGTATAAGACATACGTCTGGAATGCGTGGTTTCGACAAAGGCAGCTTCCTTCCCCAAAAACAGTTATGGGACCCAACAATTATTTAAATCGTCAAAGATAAGAGGTGCTCTGTAGTCGCTTTCCACGAGGGATTTTTTAGTCATAATATTTTTTCATTGTTTTATGGGAATGATTACACGTGTAACTTTGTGCAAACAACAATCCGCAATCGACAAGCTTGCTCGAGACCTGACTGATCCACCCGGTTAATACTCCAGTGCTTTCCCCCGCAAAACCTACTCCCCCTGAAAACTGTGTTCCAATTCTGCATTGCAGTGTCGAACATTATTATTTGATGTCACAGTTGTATACGTCTTAGATAGACATCGCTCTTTGCTATATTGTTATATGATGTCACAGTTGTATACGTCTTAGATGGACATCGCTCTTTGCCAGGACTTGCGACAGCGCAATCTATCGAAGCAACGGACAAGGCATACAACTGGTGGTTGTCTTGCCATGCATTGTTTCCCCGTCGGCTGTTGAGGCCTATGATATAGATAGGAACAACGAGGCAGTTCTTGTTTTACAACTTGCAAATACTCTTATCATATATGAAGATATATATTTCTAATTGCTCGAGTAATGAATAGTTCTATATTGTGTATGTCACTGTATTTACAAGCACAATCTGCGCCGCTAGTCCCTTTAAGCGTACAATGAACTGTCTCTGAGAATTTGACTGCCACGTCGTTTGTTAGGGCCGTTCTTAATATCATCTGTTACCTGCTCATTGCTAATGATGATATTGGCGTGTTCCATGGAGTGTCCTTTGATGCATTTGGCATTCTTCAGGTCGTTGGTTTCCGCCTTTTTATATGCTGCTTCGGGGCCATCTCCGCCGAACTGCTTGGTTTCTTCCTGGTTCCAACTCTTGAGATGACGTTCCAACAATCTTCGTTTCGTTTCTTCTAGACTGACGTC
>Ga0100394_1002916_pt1 | contig 14127 bp, 9 predicted proteins | sample CryGeymeta201518_FD_81549 | JGI IMG/M metagenome (GOLD analysis project Ga0100394, IMG submission 81549) | Groundwater microbial communities from Crystal Geyser aquifers in Utah, USA - Crystal Geyser metaG 2015-18 | ecosystem: Environmental > Aquatic > Deep subsurface > Groundwater | place: USA... | reverse complement strand
AGGGACTTTTTTACGTTAATGTACATTCGGGACACATTCTGAAACAAAATCCAACACTACGAGAACAGCACCTAGCTGCAACCGCAACTGCAGCAGCTACAGGAGGTGGAAATCATTATTATAATTCTGGTGACGATTATTATTTATTGCACCAGGAAGATACCAAAGTGCGATTGTTACCGAGAAATCCCAGTCCACTTATTGCTGCTGATGGTGGCGGTGGCGGCAGTGCAGCTGCTGCTTCTGCTGCCATTCTATTGCCACAAAATTACAATCAACGCAAAAAGAAGTACGATCCACACCAACAACACCCCTACGCTCATGCTGCTGCCACTACCACCAACGCCACAATAGCAAGTGGACGACGAGGAGGATCAAGTAATCATCTAGGAAGACAGACTACATTGCCAATCAATATTGGTGCCAGCAATAACAGCCACAAACACAATACCGAGAACAACTTTGTGTCTCCCTTACCATCGGAAATTGCAGCCGATGATAATCTCGTTCGACAGGCCAAATCGCAGTCTCTAGAAGAAACAAGAATGTGGAAATCTCAGCGGGATAAGGATCAGCATGTCTTGCATAAAGTATTGCAGCAAACAAAGGAACAGGCCAAGGCCGAACAGGAACAAGAAGAGGAATTGTTGACACAAGCCATGATACTTTCGGAACAACAGCAGCAGCAACAGCATCAAACACTGTTATTAGAGCAAGAGGAAGCAGCTGAATTGGAACGTATTCTGCAATTGTCCCTGCAAGAGGCACCCACCAGGTCGTTGCCAACATCTTCGTCATTAGTCGATCAGGACGAGGAAGATAAAATCATGCAGCAAGTCTTGTCTCAATCTAAATTGGAACACAAAACACAACAACAGCAAGAAGAAGATGAATTGGAAAGAGTCTTGCAATTATCGTTGGCAGCAGCACTAAAGCAAAAGCGACAACCCGCACCAAAGCTAGGGAATGAAGAAGACCAATCGCAACAACAACATCATCACCAAGATGAAGACGAATTACAGCGAGTGTTGCGCCTGTCCATGGTAGAAACCCCGCAATCAGTCACTTCTCGCGTACCATCACAATGCGATGGGTGGCCAAACAAAGTTAATGAAGAGAATGACTTGAAGCGGAATAATAAAATCATTAAGAACACGCAAGATCTACTACTAGACTTGCAGGACGAAGAAGAATTATTGGTAAAACAGTTACAGAAACCACCAGTATCAAAACCTGTTGACAATCCAACAACCATTTCATCGACACTCCCCGTCGCTGAAGATTTGTTGCAATCCATCTTGTGCCGCAACAACAACAACACGACGCCTTCTCCTTCTTTGTCGTCCACACAACCATCATCCTCCAGGCCTACTGCGCAGCAATTATCGCCATCATTAACATCCGTTGCCCAATTTGCACCACAAAAACACCAACAAGGCGATAACAAGGCGACAACAATTCCAGGACCAGATTTTCCATCCCCTGTCATGGAGCATCGTATGATGGAGATACTTCAACGCCCCATGATGCCAACATCATCAACATTGTTGTTCTCATCGTCGTCTTCATCCAACAACAACCTTCCGCAAGGAGAGACGACAGGAAACAGGAACTTCTCCTCTGATGAACCGCTGAACATTCGATAACATTGTTCATGTACAGGTAGCGGCTTGGTTGCGATGCGGATCGAGTACGCGCGTTTATAATCTAGTATATAGCACGGTTTGTCATACGACAAAAAAGACTGCGTGGACAAACGATCGCATCCAGGCCACGTTTGACAACGACAGAAACAAAAAGAAAGATCTAACAAAAAGCGCAGACAGACCTATTGCCTTACAAAACCACGAACCAGGGAAACAAGTTTAAAGTAGCCTCAAGCTTGAACCTTACGTGACTACAAAGTTCTGACAAGGACACGTTGGAGTACGAACGTGTACTTAGCACCTGCTGTAATATTATTGCTCGTTCTCTGTAGCGCCTACCAGATTTTAAAACAACGAAGGAAAGTACTTGAACTATCTAGAGAAAAGCTATCCAAATGGAACGGCGCATTAATGCTATTCGTATAATTAGCTTTGGCTAGTCGTAGCTACTAGGGCAATGCAACGTCGCTGACAATTTGTGCACACATCACCATCACATTTGATAAGAATTTGGACCGGATTTGGCCGTCGTGGAAGTGATGTACTACGTACTGTGAGAGAACAAAGCTGCAACGTAGAGGAAACGTTGAAAAAGAAGACACCTTTCGAATGCTTACGTTGACTGGTACCAGTAGGCTGTGTTGAGCATTTTGTAACTTTTGCCGAGAAATCACAGCTATTCGTTTCCGAGTTTTTGTTAAGAAGCCTCTTAGCGAGACGAGAAACAGACAGTCGAATATCCGTCCGAGGAACCCACAATTGAGAAACAATACGTGATTGCATCTCTGGAAAAGTCACAATTTGAAGCAAAACATTCTTCAGGGGACGAATTTGTGTCTGTCTTTATGGCGATGTCAGTCTCCTGCGTGTTGGCAACTTCAGAGTGCTGTGATCAGAGCGGTCGGTTTCAGTTTTCCGCACAATCTCCGAACAGGTAAAGTGTTCTTTTACTTAATGGTATCTCATTTGGCGGACTCCAGCTTCAATTATCCTTTAAATAATAAGTGCGCTTATTTTTTCATCTGACATCTTACTACAGTAGTACGGTAGGACCGTACCCTGGTAGTACCAGGTACCAGGTACCTTGTTGCTGCATTTCTTCGGCTTCGGATTGCCTGTACCAGTAAGGTAGAAAAGCAAAATGGATGTAGGCTGACGTTTGACCTGGTCACACGACCAATCAAAATGTGCCAAATTAAAAAGTTGAGCCTTTCGAGTAGCTTCAATTATTTTCTATTCTTTCGGATAAAAAATGATATTGTTAAAAATATTTGTTTTCACTCGCGTGGCTCAGTTTCGGTGCGACGTAGAGTGCTGACCTCACAGTGATGCTTTCGACTTTCATCATTCGTGTCAACAACAGATCTATTCCAGACTTATTTTCGAAAACCTGTCGCCCTCGTCTTTTTTTGAGACCGATTTTCCATCTCACAATTTTCTTTATCTCGAACTTAAAAGGCATCGATATAAAGTTTATCCTTTGACTACCTTTTTCAATCTTCACTTTAAAAAGTAAACCAATCTTTCTCAACCGCAATCATGTCTAACGAAGTCGGAAACAACGTTACGCCCATCGACAACAAGGATGTAGACCCCACCGCTGGAGAAGTCCTTCTGGATCGTAAGTTATATTTTGATACGAAAACGAGTTAACCGATATAGTTGAAACGAACATCTAAAACTCGTCTCTTGCTCGCCTTCTCTACTACAGCTGCCCGCCCCTGGGGACGCGGAATCGTTGCAGAACTCAGGGAGTGTGTTGGAAAATGGTGGTTCACTGAGATGACCAACTTTAACCAGAAAACTATTGCTGTCTCCTTTTTGCTGTTTATCAGTATCATCCCTCCTACCCTATCATTTGGATCCAGCTATGGAACAATGTCCAACAACAAGATGGGACCTATTGAGACCATCCTTGCTACTTCCTGGATTGGAGTTGCATATTCTCTCATTGGTGGTATGCCCATGTGTATCATTGGTTCCACTGGTCCTGCCTTGGCCATCATGACAGCCATCAAGAGCATGTCTGATGCACTTGATTGCGAGTATCTTGCCTTCAATGCCTGGGTCTCTATCTGGCTCTGTGGATACACTTTTCTCTGTGGTTTCTTTGATGTGACCCGTTACGTGAAATTGGCTACTCGTTTTACGGATGACATTTTTGCTCTTCTCATTGTCGTTATCTTTATTGTCAAGGCGCTTGGTGATCCTTTCCCTGGTGGCTCTGCTGGTCTCTTCCGTTACTTGGGTGAAGGCCACAAGTCCCACCAACCCCATGCAGATGATGAAGACTACAACTACCAGAGTGTTGCCTTCTTGTCCATCATCCTTGGTTTTGGTACCACTTGGTTAATTTTCTTCCTCCGATCCTTCAAGTTCAGCCCTTTCTTCTGCGGTGACATTATCCGCAGTTCCATCCATGACTTTAGTGTCACTACCTCTGTTGTCATTTTTGCGTTGATCAAGGAACTTGGATTCCCGGATGTGAATACTGAGCAATTGAATGTCCCTGATCGGTTTGAGCCTACCTTCCAGTGCTGCACTTCTTCCTGTGAGAACTTTTGGCCTGATGAATGCCGTGATGTTGAAGCACCCGCTGGAGTCCGAAACTGGTTTGTTGATCTTGGAAACATTCCTGGATGGGCCCCGTTTGCAGCTGCTGGACCTGCCGTCATGGGATTCTTGCTTGTTTACCTTGATGATGGAATCACTTGGCATTTGATCATGCACAAGCACAACAAGCTTGAGCATGGAGAGGCCTACAGTTATGATATTTGCTTGATAGGACTTTTCAACATGATCAATGGACTTTTGGGTCTTCCTTGGTTGGTTGCCACCACAGTCCCCTGCATCATTCACTTGCATTCACTTGCTGAGAAGGACAAGGATGGAAATATCATCAGTGTGCAAGAGACTCGTTTGACCATGTTCTTCTCCCACTTGTTGTTGGGATTGACCATGCTCTTCTTGAATGCCTTAAAGCTTATCCCTGTGCCTGTCTTGTCTGGAGTTTTCCTGTTCATGGGTCTCTCTTCCCTCCCTAGCATGCAATTGTGGAACCGCATGTTGCTCTTTTTCCAACAACCAAGCAGAATCCAGGAAACTGTCTACACCAAGTACATGGAACTCAAACGTGTCCACATGTTCACGTGCTTCCAGCTTGTCTTCTTCTTTGGAATCTTTGTTGTCATGAACATCAAGACCATTTCCATTGCTTTCCCCTTCATGACCTTATTGTGTATCCCTGGGCGTCTCTACCTTGCCCCCAAGTTCTTTGCCGGATGGGAGCTTTGTGTTTTGGATGGCGAAGAAGATCAGATTGAACGTTGGGAAGAAGCCAAGGAACTTTCTCTCCGTGGAATCAAGTACGGAGACAAGACTTCTCCCAACGACGATTGCAGCGATGAGGAATCTCTTCCCGCCAAGGACCCGTGAATGAGCTCGATGTCTAAAGCGTGAGCTTCTGAACTTGCTGCTCCGCTCAGGCTATACGTGTTTGCATATTTGTGGATTCGGGTTTTGGTGGACTACTCCGGCGACGATCGGCTCTACTGTTGCTGGCTTACTAGTTACAAATTGCAGGTCTCCGCCTCTTCTGTGCCCGCCCGAATAGAATAATGGATTAACAAAAATAATACCGATCAATCAAAAGATGCCTTCTTATTGAAATTCACAAGAATTGTGTGTAGCACCGAAAATAAGCGAAGTTGTATGACAAAAACAAAAATAAAATGCTCAGTACAATATCTAGTTTATCGACGAAGCTCCAGCTAGTTATCTCAGAACAATATCTACTACTGAGTAGAGTAGTAGTTTATCGACGAAGCTCCAATTATCCCTTCAATTATCCCTTCTACTCGACTTGAGTATGAAGAGAGACGGACGAGTTGATTGCGATCAAATGCTCGTCATGAGATATGATTCAGGCTGTGTGAGATGGCACTCGGTCGATGCCATCAAGGATATTTTGGTACTACTGCTCATTGGGAAAGCTCTGCAAGCAGAGCTACTCTCATCATTAGACAAACAGATCGACGTTCCAGTTTTTTTCTCCTTACACAAACATTTATAGGCAGCAGCATCTGGTCGGGTAAATCGACGAGATCCAACGCAGAACATCGGTGACAGACGGATTGTGCACTCAGCTTAGTATCGGTGTAGCAGCTGCAACAATAACGTCATTCGATTCATTCGATGCCACCATCCTAGAGGGTATGAGACAACTACTACCGTCTGCTAGAAGATTGTCTCAACTGCTATACTAATGCGCCGCAAGTCTAGCTCTAGCTTATTGTTCTACGAAAGGCAGTAAACCGAAATCTTCTGTAGTAGATGCATTCAGCTACAGTACAAAAGGGTACTTGCAGAGCAGCGCAGCACAAACTTGATCCGTACCAGTACTGGTTCTTAAATTCATCTCACAACTCTTAAATGTTTATTCATGTGTTCAGCAATGTCATCATTGGAGGGTCGAAGAAATATATATGTATAAATATGTAGAGAGAGGCTTTGTTTACCAAAATATTTCCAATTCTGGTTTGACAATGACATGAAGACCCTCCAATTCATCTCGTTGAATGTAATATAACAATTCACTCTCCTCTCCGTGTGGGTTGCCAGGACCCATTCCCCCTCCTACTTGTCGACTTCCAAAGGATACGTCCGGAACTATGCAGTGGATGGCAACATCTGCCGGCTGAATGCTGTATCGATCTTCTTCATGAACCAAAAATTCGATGTAGTCATCAAAGGCTTCCTCCATGGTCCAGGCCACAATGGGTTGCAACAAGCCTTCTTCTAAAACTCCCAATTCCAGCTTGTTTGGAGTCGTTTTGCGCGAAAAAATAAACGTATCCATTTCAACGAGGGAATCGAAGTCGATTTTAGAATTGGCAATCGCACTTACCCTTTCGCTGGCGGTGGCTGCTGGTGTAGTAGCAATAGTACTTTGATCATCATATACTTTATCATCATCATCATCATCGTTGTCGTCGTTTTTTATTTGCAACATTGATGTGGAACACGTTGATGCTGAAGAAACAATTGTTCTTAATGGTACGGCAGCAGGTCGTATTTGGGTCTTAATCTGTCGACCTCGATTTGAAACTATAGGCAAAACGCATGGTCGTTTATGTACCAAAGCCGAGACCGTCAATGGCAGAAACAAAACGACGTGTGCGATACAAAATAATAATATTGGAATATGTTTGCCAAAGATAGAGGATGGCTTTTGTCTCGTCATTGCTTCCTGCAGATTTCTTCTCTATTGCTGAATCTTTCAAGTTGTTGCAAAGTTGTTCTAGCCTTTGTTCGGCTATCAACGGAGCAACCGGTGGAATGCAGACGTTGTTACGCGGAATGTTATCATGGTTGAAGAAATAATAATAATAATTTTCGAGAAAATCAAAACTGTGTATCTCAGCGCGACGTCAGCGCTAAGTACTACAGTAGCTGGTACGTAGCGAGTAGGCGATTGATTCACGAGCATGATTCTTGATGAAAAAATTACAGCAGACTAGACTAAAAAATGATACACCGTAAACAGAATCCAAATAGGTCACCAGCGGCCGCAATTGAGGCTTGTCCCGACAAAGCAAAGCAAAGCAAATCAAAGCAAAGGAAAGAGGCCTACTAGGTAGTACCTGGTACTAGGTAGTACCTGGTAGAGAACTCTGCAAGTCAAGCTGTGCAGTCTTGGTAGGTCCAGATCAAATTCCTTTTTTTCGACACTTGACCTGCGTATCGTCTAGAACAGGAGAGCTTAAATACAGCCATGCAAGAGATTAGGTAACTAAGCAAGAGATGCAGCCCAAGGTGTGGTAGCAACAGCAGCTGCTGAGGTGGTTCAGTAGATGCAGGATGAGTCTCCACTGTACTGGTACTAGACTACTAGCAGTAGCAGTACTAGCTACTGTACTACTCTAGCTAGTAGTCGGTGCTACTACTAGAGAGTAGACTAGTAGTTGAGGAGTAGTAATCTAGCTAGTACATTGTACTCCCTCGAGTAGACCTAGTAGAATACTTTTTACTCAGCATAATCGCCGTGTAGATATCCTAACCTTCTACGAGTAAAATACGCCGGTCTGTTCTCGTACGTAGTAAGATACGGCTCAACGTCACTTGAGCCCTAAAGATACGCTTGATTCCCAATGCAACATGCCAAAGCTACGCTTTCCCTCCAACAACAGAAACCAACGATGGCAAGCTAAATTTGGCGTTCTCACTAGTCTACTCTATCCGATACACTAGACTACTACCACTGCCGAGACTGCAGAAACTACTATCACCCTGAAAGAGTTGAACTCAGTTAAACACCGATAGACAATGCTGATAAAACGAGACCTTCTGCAGCTGGTCTTGCTGTTGTTGGCACCTGTAAGCCAACACGCCTTTCAAGCAACCCTTACGCCGATAACCAGAGCCTACGCAAGAACATATCAACCAACCGACCAAACCACTTCAGCAAGCACCACTAGTAGCAGAGACAACCGCTTCAGTACCATTGTATTTTCTTCTCCGAACGATGGTGATAAAGAAGGCGACAAACTAGCAGGCGGCGTCGATATCGCAGATGTGACAAAGGAGACGGCAGAAGCTTTGAAGGCAGCTGAATCGGCACTCAATGACGCGAAAAGGGCTCGTTCGGCACGAAATTCTGAGCTCCAAGCTGAAATCGTTGCCAGTGCTGTCGGGGGTGGAGTCATTGGAGCTATTCTGGGAGTAGGTGCCCTCATTGGAATCCCTGAACTCGCTGATTCCGTTCCTGCTGCCGTGCCCCCCCTGTTTCTAGGGATTGCCCTTTCCGGTGCATCGTATGCAGGGGCCACACAAGAAGGACGAGCGGGTCGCATTGTTCGAAACGTGGTCGGTAGAGGTACTCTGGCTGTGGGAAAGAGTGCCAAAGAGGCCGCCAAACGACAAGTAGATAATGCCGTTCAGGAGGTCAAAGCTGTTCCCGGAAAGATTGCCGATGCCGCCAAACAAAAAGCTGACGAAACTGTAGAGGGAATTAAACAGATTCCTAGCAAGGTTAAGGATGCTGCCATTGATAAGGCAGATGAATTTGTCGAAGAAGTCAAGGCCACTCCTGGTCGTCTTGCAAATTATGTTGAGAAATCTGCCGAAAAGGCCGTCGATGGTGCACAGAAAAGGGTAGTTAAGACTGTTGAAGATATCAAGGCTTATCCCGGTAAGAAGTTGAATGAGTTAGAGCAATATGTCGAAAACCTGTTAGAAGGTAACTCCATGGACATTAGCTTCGAAGTGCCGGCGCCACCCAAGAGTCCACCTCCACCTCAAGTTTTGAAACCTCCAGAGCAGGAAGTCGCCCGTTCCACCCAAACCCCCCAAACACCACCACCTAAGCCCAAGGTTGAGGCTTCTTCACTCCAACTTCCCAAGGTAGATATTCCCAAAATTGACATTCCCAAACCGTCGCCCAAGCCGGCGGCGAAAATTCCTTCCCCACCAAAAAAGGCTCCACCGAAGCCTGTGACAAAGTCTACCCCCAAATCTTCTCCAGCTGTATCCTTCCCAAAAGTAGAATTTCCGAAGGTTGACCTGCCAAAGATTGAAGCACCCAAGATAGAACTTCCTTCTCCTCCCAAACCAGATCCAGCTGTCGAGGAAAAGCGAAAGGCCGAGGCTGCTCGAAAACAAGAAGAAGCTCAGAAGCAAAGGGAAGCTCAACAGGTAGCCGCAGAGGCCAAAAAGCGCGAGGCCGAGCAAAACAGAATCGAAGCAGCCCGTGCAGCCGAAGCGAAAAGGGCAGCTGACGCCAAGGCTGCGGAAGAGAAACGACAAGAAATCGAAGCAAAGAAAGCCGAAGCTGCTCGTATTGCCGAACAAAAGAAGCAAGAACAGGAAGCAGAAAGTGCTGAAGCCGCTCGGGTCGCTGAACAAAAACGACAAGAACTGGAGGCAAAGAAAGCTGAAGCGGCTCGTATTGCCGAAGAGAAGAAGAAGGAACTGGAAGCGAAGAAGGCCGAAGCTGTCCGAATCGCCGAAGAGAAGCGTGCTCAAGCAGCTGCTGCTGCAGAAGCTCGTAGAGAGGAAGCCGAACGAAAGAAAAAGGAGCTCGAAGAAAAGAAAGCCGCCGCTGCAGAGGAGCGTCGTCAACAAGCGGAAGCTCGTAAGGCTGCTGCCGAAGAGAAGCAACGAGAGCAAGAAGCAAAGAAAGCGGCGGTACGCACCTCCAAGCCAGCTCCTGCTACTGCCCCTCGCCCAAGTATATCCTTGTTTGGTAATGGCCCTGCCCCTGCCCCTGCTGCTTCGAAGAAGGTGGCACCTGTTCCGAAGGCAGCTCCCAAGCGACCGACACCCATGGCTCCACGTGGAGTTCCTACCATTGTTGGCTGGAGTGTTAAGCGCGATGGTATGTTTAAACGTTGCCCGTTTCTCCTCATTACCGTAAACTTTTATTATCAATGCGAGCCACTCTAATTCTCCAACGCGTTTCTATTTTTTCCAGGGGGTATTTCTGGTCGAGTTTACGGGTCTCCCAACTTTGCTGACGGTGAGCGTGTCGATACATCCAAGATTGCATCCGGGGATGCGGCAAATTACAATGTTGTCAAAACTGGTTCTGGAAGCCGTTATTTCTTGAGTGACAAGGTTCCAGCTGCCACTGGTGGCACCAAACCTGCAGCAAAGCCAGCAACGTCTGCTGAACCTCGATCTACTACTACCCCCAGATCTACTTTTTCCTTGTTTGGTCTCGGCGGAGGGGACAAAGAACCCAGGGCTGCCTCCGAGCCTGCTCCCAAGGCTGCCCCGGTAATCGCACCACGCCCTAGCATTTCTTTGTTTGGGAGAGATTCTCCGAAGTCTGTTCCGAAACCAGCCCCAACACCTGCGCCCAAGCCAGCTGCCGCTCCCCGTCCCAGTATATCATTATTTGGGGGAGACGCTCCCAAGCCGGCGCCAAAGTCTTCAGCTAAACCAGCGCCCAAGCTTGCTGCTCCGCGCCCAAGCATTTCGCTGTTTGGAAGTGGCCCTCCCAAGCCAGCGCCCAAACCAACTGCTCCTCGTCCGAGCATCTCGTTGTTTGGTGGTGGTTCACCCAAGCCCGCCTCTAAGCCTACTGCCCCGACCGCGCAAACATCCAAGCCTCGGCCAAGTTTTTCGCTCTTTGGAGGAGGAGATGCTCCTTCTGAACCTGCATCCAAAAAGTCGGTATCCAAACCTACTCCAAAGAAGTCGGTATCCAAACCTGTTACTAACAAGCCTGTGTCCAAGCCCGTTCCTAAGAAGGTCGCACCGAAACCAGCTCCCAAGCCTGCAGCCCAGAAAGTTGCTCCCCGGGGAGTTCCAACGTTAAAAGGATGGAGGGAGAACCGCGATGGTACCATTTCTGGTTCAATTAGTGGTTCTCTTAACTTTCGGGACGGTGAACGGGTCACAACCAGTGCCATTTCACGCGGACGAATCGCTGGTGGTGAAATTGTGACGACTGGAAGCGGGTCAAAGTATTTCCTTGCGTAATTAGAAAGGAGAAAAAGCTCTCCTGCAAAAAAAGTGTATGTATTTACTTGAACCGGCCTAATCATAAACAATCAAGCCTGACTGAGTTACGTGTACGTTTGCTGTATTTGACTTATTCCATATCTACTAAGCATGATCATAGTACTAAAGGATGAGTGTATTTGCTACTGGCTACAGTACAAATTCAATAGTGGCATCTTACAAGAGCTCCGTAGTTTTGAGAGAGTATTTCGATCTATATTAGCTAGAAGTAGGAGGCGCTACAGCAAACGACCAACTTCGAACGACTCTAGCTTCCCTGCTAATAAGCTATGCGCTCATCCAATTTCATGTCACATTTAAGCAAGCAAGTAAATATTTGCATTCTTACAATAATGCTGTGTTTTCTTATTAGGCTAGTAATAGTCTAGTGCTTACGGCGACCAGTTGAGCATGTGTGCTGTCCACGGACACGGATTCCCCACCAGTGTCTCAAACCACGGTGGGCACGAATCTTCTTCATACGTTCAATGTCGTCACGAAGCTTGGCGGCAATGCTCTGTGCAAAGATTTGGGAGTACTTTCCGGTCTTGTAATCCTTTTGTCTGTTGAGGAACCAGAGGGGGATCTTGAATTGACGAGGATTTTGAATAACAGCAACCACCTTTTCAATTTCATCGGCCGTGAGTTCTCCAGCACGCTTGTTAACGTCAATCTCTGCCTTCTTGCAGATAAGATCGGAAAAACGACGTCCAAGACCGTTGATCTTGGTTAAAGCAAACACAACATTACGCTTTCCCTCAACGTTGGTATTGAGAATACGCAAAATGTGCTGAAATTCGGGTCCCTGCATCAATGAGGACGACCTGTTAAAATTGTGAGCAGGCAAATATTGGTGTGAGAGAAGAGGTGGACGAAGCTATTCATATGGGCAACGTAATGTGTAATGCACTGCAAGTTTGGAGGTGTGGCGATTATTACGATGGCCAAAGATGACGTAATCTACTTCTGGATAACTTCCACTAGTCGAGGCGACGAAAAGATACACCGTCCAGGAAACACACTGCTCATCGAAACCACAAACACACATACACAGGCACAGGCGTTCCGCATCATCTCCCCTAATATACTCCTTTCCCCTGTAGCAGTATACTGGGATACCCATTATTCACCGGTCTACTTACATGATGGAAAATAAATTAGGTATACTACTGGACTACAAGTAGGTCTAGTGGCGCTGATTTTCTTGTTGGGCAGTGATGATACTGCAGGTCGGATCTCCTTCCTGTTTGGCTGTTGTTGATTGTTGTTGAATTTTGGGTAAACTGAGTGAAGCGCAAGAGGGGGCTTGAACGGCAGGATACGTAGAACTGAGTACACTTTCTACGCGTAGCTTACCTTTTTACTAAAATGTCTCATCATGCTGTAGTCTGGCCTACTATCCGAATTTTAGGGGTAGAGATAACAGAATCAGAAAACTCGATCACTAATAAAATCAAAGAATAATAACCTTGTGAGAGTTAAGTTCAGATAGATGATGATGTCTTCAACACAAGAAAACTCGACACAAAATAAATAAAATAATGAGAACTACTCCGAGTCCTGGAGTGAAGTACTAGTATTTCTCTGTGAATAGAGGAATCTGCTATGATGAGTAATCTGATGCTTATTTCCTTATTAAGCTAATCGTACTACTTTAAATAATAATAAATACAATACTCGGAATACAGAGAGGACTGAACTCGAGAGTGTAATACGAAGAACGGAGTTCACAGTTCATTGATGAGCTTTGAACAAGAGCGTGTACCGTGTACTGTGTATCGGCAATCAAGGATCAAAACCACAGACAATAATACATAATACTCCGAGAAGTTATAAAACAGTAAAGTCTCCATCGGGTAATATGATTAATCAATGAGAAGCATAATCATCATCATCATCACAATAATTGAATCAATAAAGATTAATTAAAACGAGACCTGGATTAATTGAAACGAGACTTGAAAGAAAGGATCATAGGTCCACACACCACACACACAAACGGGGCGCACAATACGCAATGGACCAACCGCACACCACTTCTGCTGGAGATAATAAAGATCGGAAAAGAAAAATTGTGCACGATTTTCAATTACAGCAGACTCCACGATCCGCTTCAAATTCCATTTCGACTTCTACCAACAACACGAGTGATCCGTGGCTTTCTGCAGAGGTAACTAGGGGGGAGGGGCATCGTACACTACCACAGAAAGTTCCTGCTCGATTGTTACCTCGTCCTGGCCAAACAAGCAAGATCAGTACTCATCCTATTGCTGTTAACCGAGAACACCATGCCCCACAGCCTCCGAGTACTCATATACATCATCATCGTTACCCCGGATGTCAGTTGGAACAAAGAATTTCACCTGTCTCTAATTCTTCCACGGCCAACCTCTCCAGACGCATGTTTCCCGACAAGCTGATCCAATTTCGAGATACTGAAGTGGAACATGATGGCGATGGTGATGCTGTACCACTCTCGTTGAGTCCAAATCAGGCAGAGACGGAAACATCCATTGCGAGGGCACTATCAACACAACGGCAACTCGTTCAAAGTCAGCAGCCGCAGCAGCAGCAGCAGCAGCAGCAGCAGCAGCAGCAGTATTACCGACAGCGATCTCTATTGCCACCACCGGATAGCAACAATGATTCTGCGAGACGCTACATTCCCAATATAGTAGCGCCTCACAGAGATCACAAAGTCACTGACCCGCACTACTGGTGGTTGGTGGATTTGGACGGGGACTGGGAACAGGGTGCATCGGTAGTGATTGCACGATTTCTTCAGGAAAATCCGCAGGCATCGTTATCATTTGCCAAGAATGTGCTAAACGCCTACCGACAGTACCTTGTCTTAACAGCCAGGCTTCAAGATTTTAGATGCACACAACTGCGAGCACCGCCCATGGTGGAACGGATGTGGAAAGTGCATCGAGATGATTTGTATCATTACGGTCATGACTGTATGATTTTGGCAGGT
>Ga0100394_1002911_pt1 | contig 14134 bp, 8 predicted proteins | sample CryGeymeta201518_FD_81549 | JGI IMG/M metagenome (GOLD analysis project Ga0100394, IMG submission 81549) | Groundwater microbial communities from Crystal Geyser aquifers in Utah, USA - Crystal Geyser metaG 2015-18 | ecosystem: Environmental > Aquatic > Deep subsurface > Groundwater | place: USA... | reverse complement strand
CAGAAATGGGTAGCAACAACGAAAATATTAAAATAAGCTCAGTAATTGCGATTGCGGACATAGCCTCTTGCACCACCGCCATACCGCCTAAGGAGCCAATAACTGCGCCCCAAATACCAAAGCTGGCAACGGTAATAAGCGCCCCCACTAAGCCCGTTGTCAGCACGGTTAAAAACTTACCTAAAACAATACTGACCCGGCTAATTGGACAAATTAGTAAGGTTTCCAACGTACCACGCTCTTTCTCGCCGGCCCCCATATCAATAGCCGGGTACGATGCTCCTAACAAACACAACGGAATTAAAATATACGCAATTAGCGCACCGAACTTTTCACCGATATTTTCGCGTTTAGCAGCGGTATCTACCTTCTGTACATCGACAGGTTTGATAATCGCGCTTAATTTGGTTTGATCTACATTGAGCTGGGTTAACGCAGCACGCTGTAAGGTTTCATTATAATCAGACATCATTTCGTTGAAGTAACGATACATAAAATCGAATTGTGATGACTGGTTATAAATAATTTGCCATTTAGACTGCTCGACTTGTTGGCGCTTAGTCGCAAAATCAGCAGGAATCACCACAGCAACATCAAATTCATCATTGCGTATGGCTTCTATTAAATCAGCTTCAGACGTTTTATCTGAGTTAACTTGTTTAAAATTTTTATGATAAAACACCTTTTCAGCAAAATCAGGCGCTTGATCGGCATTTAGAATGACATAGCGGTGCTCTTCCTGCATGGCTTTACTGGTCGTGCTAGACAACACTAATCCCATAACACCAAAGATAACCGGGAAGATAAAAATGGGCAGCAATATTACAAAAATCAGCGTCTTTTTATCCCGCATTAGCTCGGTTAGCTCTTTAAAATAAACCTGCCACATTATGCTGCTCCTTGCTGTTGGGTTATAACACTGCCTTGTAACACGGATAAAAACGCATCACGCAAATCGCCATTGTCAGACAACGCTCTAAACTGGCCAATGTCGCCACTAAACGCACTTACGCCTTTATCAATTACCACCACCCGGTCACACAAGGACGCAACTTCGTCTAAATGATGAGTAGAGAAAATAACGGGTGTACCAGCAGCTTTTAAGCCTTTGATAAAATCCAATACCGTTTGCACGGTCATAATATCCAGCCCTGTTGTAGGCTCGTCCAGAATAACGACTTTAGGCCCGTGCACAACAGCACGCGCAATAGCGGTCTTTTGCTTCATACCCGTAGACATATTGTCTGCGCGGCGGTTGGCAAAGTCATGCATGTTTAACAAGGTAAATAGCTCGTCAATACGTTGCTTTAGGGCCTCTTCTTTCATGCCATGTAAACGGCCAAAATAGGCAATATTCTCAAAGGCAGTCAGCTTGCCATATAAGCCGGTGTCGGCAGATAAAAAGCCAATTTGTTGCCTGGCTTTAACGGGCTGTTTTAACACATCGACACCATTTAATAGCACTGAGCCAGCGTCTGGTTTTAATGCCGTAGATAGCATACGCAGCGTAGTGGTTTTACCAGCACCATTTGGCCCGAGCAAACCCAACACCTCACCCGGCCCACAGCTAAAACTGACATTACGCACTGAGTGGAACGCATCTTTGCTATAACGCACATCTTGTTTTTCGGTGTCAGATAATTTGCTGTTTTTACCAAGTGCAAAAGCCTTGGCAAGCGCCTGAATTTCTATCATGTAACCATCCTGTCGTTATAATTCTACATTTAATTATCAATAAGACTCAGATCAGAAGCAATTAGTTGATGAAAATTAAGGCAAATAAACTGTAAGCAGTTGTTTGTAATTAGCCAAGTTCCATACTCACTATGATAACGGGGCTCATTGTACTTTAATAAGTTCCATCAATAGTGTTAACTTACTATTAGCACACGTACTGCTATCATTACACCCGTTTTAGAGCCATGCGTAACCCAATAGCTATTTGTTACTCGGTTTCTACTTTTACAACGTCTTTTAATAAATATAAGGACTGTTATGCGTTTTTTGTTACTCATTTTACTATTTTTAACCAGCACTGTGCTTCTGGCCGAAGTGGATCACCCGCTGGTAGGGGCTTATCCCGGAACTTCGATTAAAAGCTACGCCGTGACAAATTATGCTGAAATAGAGCTGCCACATAATAAAATCACCGACAACGCCGAATTTAGTAGCAAGTCAATTCTGGGTAAGCACACCGGCCATATTTACTTTATTGAAGGCGAACATTCGCCACTGCAAATAGCTGAAAATTATCTCGATGTTGTAAAACGCTTGGGAGGAAAGCTGATTTTGGTTTGTCGTTCTGACTGCGGAAGAAATTTTTCTGATGAATTATTAAAAAGCCGACATTGGACACGTAACGTTTTTCTTAGCATGGCTACCTTTTCGCAAGGCAGTAACGAGCATTATTATATTCTGGCGCAGCTAGGGCCTGATACACATCCTACTTACATACAATGGTTCATTAGACAACCTTATGGCGACAGAGTTGAAATTGGCCAAATAATTAGCGAGCCTCAGCAATTACAACTGGGGCTGGTAACTATTTCGCCTGAAGCATTAAGCAATTCGCCAGGTAGCAGCCCAGCTGCAACCAGTTTAGGGCCAGATAGCGCTAAAGGTGGTGACCACCCGCTTATTTCACGTTATGCCGGCGCTAAGCTTACCCACCGTACTGACACCGAATATACCGAAGTGCGGCTACCAACCGGTATTGCCAATAATAACAAGCAGGTTCCACATTTAACGCTGGCAGGTAAGTCTACCCTGTTGCACTACGAAGCCAGTAAAGATCAGTCTACCTTGCAGGTGTTTCGTAATTACCAACAGGCGCTTAAGGATGCTGGCTTTAACATTTTATTTAGCTGTGAGCACCAAAGCTGTGGCGATGAACAACGTAAATTATTGTGGCAAGGCAGCCCCGATTGGAATCGTTTTAAAAGTTATTTAAGTAATAGTAACGATAAAGATGATGACTACCGCATGCTAACAGCCCATAAAACAGTAAACAAACAAGACATCTACCTGTCGATATATGTACTAAAAGCGAGTGGCTCAACCAATGTGAATATCGCACACGATATTGTTGAGCTAAGCAGCATGCAAACTAACCGCGTCAGTATTGACACCGCCTACCTGCAAAACGAGCTAAGCCGCAGCGGTAAAGTGGTATTGCATGGCTTACATTTTGCCACCGACAGCGCCAGCTTGTTGGCAGAATCGGATACTGCTTTAGCAGTTATTACCGACTACCTGAAAACCCATCCATCGCAGCAGTTTTATGTGGTGGGCCATACTGATAACAGCGGTAGCCATAGCCACAATATACAACTGTCTAAAGCACGCGCTAACAGCGTGTTGCAGGCTCTAATTAAACAAGGCATTAGTACCGAGCGTTTATTAGCACAAGGTGTTGGCGCCATGTCACCACAGCAGCACAATGCCAATACCGAGGGTAAAGCCGCTAACCGCCGGGTAGAGCTGGTTTTACGTTAAACGGTACTGTGCCGCTTGGGGCGAAAGTAATCCTGATTACTATAAAATTGCGGCTGCTGGTTGGCCGCATACCATAGCGGCACACCTAACAACGGCAAAGGTGTTAACTGTGATTTATTTAACAAATCACCTTGGGTTATTTGTCTTACTAACTGCTCATCCACATACGCATAAGCTTGGGGTAATGGCCATTGGCAAAAACCGCTTGGTACTTCAACAAACAATGCTTTTGCCGTTAAGCCAATAAAAGGGGCTGTCGCCATTTCATATAGTGCATGGCCAAAAATCATTGGCCGTATGCCTTGCCACCAGTCGTGACGTTTATTAATAAAACTGTGCTGCCATTGATGTTCTCGAAGCAGATTAGCATGTTCATAAGTACTGGGTTGCAAACAAATGACTAAGCCGCATTCATCAAACAACGTGAGCTTATTACGTAACTTGCTACGTTGCTTTAATCCGTGTTCAGTTATTTCGTTGATATGCAGCTTATTGAGTAAACTTTTGGTCTTTGGAAACAAACTCCAGATTAAAGCACCAAAAAAGTCATGCCAATTTTGCCGCCGGGTTGGCACCCGCTTAGTTGCATAAATATATTCTTCATAATAGCGACCATCTGCACTGAGCTCATCGTTATCAACAAAGGTAACAGCGGTATGTTGCGCGCATTGGTTCAACCAGTTTAGATCTGGCCAGTGCTTGAGCTGGCAAACATTAAAACACTGACACAGGTCGTTAAAGATGCTGTTGCTATTTAACACAGTGGCATCCCAGTGCAGTGGTGGCATAAAACGGTTTTTTACATCAGTTTTTTGCATAAGCATTATTTTCTGTTGCTGTGGCTGAAAGTTCTCAGCATGAATTACTAACAAAAAGCGCGAAAAAGCGCTTGCAATTTTACCATGGCATGGCACATTCAAGGGGTGCGTTTAGACGTACATACTGCCAAATTACCCGCGTAGGTTGAAATCTATAGGGTACAAAATGTGTTTACACTAAATTAATTAATAGAGGTTATCATGTGTTCGATATTCGGGGTGCTTGACATCAAAACTGATGTTAAAGCCTTGCGCCAACAAGCGCTACAGTTATCCAAGTTATTACGTCACCGCGGGCCAGATTGGTCTGGCGTGTGGAATAACGACAATGCCATTTTAGTGCACGAGCGCCTGGCAATTGTAGATACTGAAAATGGAGCCCAACCCCTTATCAATGATAATCGAAATCACATTCTGGCAGTGAATGGTGAAATCTACAATCATAAGGCGCTGGAAAAACAACTTGGCGAGCCTTATCCATTCAAAACAAAGTCAGATTGTGAAGTGATATTACCACTGTATTTGGAGCATGGCGTCGAGTTTATTGACATGCTACAAGGGATGTTTGCATTTATTCTGTATGACGCAGAGCAAAACCGATACCTGATAGCACGCGACCATATTGGTATAATTCCACTGTATTATGGCTATGATGAACATGGTCAATTGTTTGTCGCCTCGGAGCTAAAAGCATTAGTACCGGTTTGTAAACAAATTAAAGAATTCCCGCCAGGCCACTACTTTGATAGTAAAGTTGGTGAGCTACGCAAGTATTATCAACGTGACTGGCAAAGCTTTGATGCAGTAAAAGACAACCCTGCCAGCCTGGAAGAGCTTAAAGCGGCGTTGGAGAATAGCGTTAAAACGCATTTGATGTCAGACGTACCTTACGGGGTATTACTGTCGGGGGGCTTAGACTCGTCGTTAACGTCAGTTATTGCCCAGCAATACGCCAAACGCCGGGTAGAAGATGACGACCAAAGCGAAGCCTGGTGGCCACGGTTACACTCGTTTGCTGTTGGCCTTGCCGGATCACCGGATTTAATTGCCGCGCAAAAAGTCGCTGATGCCATTGGCACAGTGCACCATACGGTGCATTTTACTGTGCAAGAAGGCTTAGATTCATTACGCGATGTGATTTACTTCCTGGAAACTTACGATGTAACCACCATTCGCGCCTCTACCCCTATGTACTTAATGGCGCGTAAAATTAAAGCCATGGGCATTAAAATGGTATTGTCGGGTGAAGGCTCAGACGAACTATTTGGTGGTTATTTGTACTTCCATAAGGCGCCGAATGCGAAAGAGTTTCATGAAGAAACGCTGCGCAAACTTGACCGGCTACATATGTTTGACTGCAACCGTGCTAACAAAGCGATGTCGGCTTGGGGTATTGAAGCCCGGGTACCATTTTTAGACAAAGAATTTATGGACGTGGCCATGCGCTTAAACCCACAAGCCAAAATGTGTGGTGGCGGCAAAATGGAGAAACACTTTTTACGCCAGGCGTTTGATGGTGTGTTGCCTGACGAAATACTGTGGCGGCAAAAAGAGCAGTTTTCAGACGGTGTAGGTTACAGCTGGATTGATAGCTTAAAAGCCCATGCTGAAAAAGAAGTGTCGGATCAGCAAATGGCTACTGCCAGCTTCCGTTTCCCCATCAATACCCCAGATAGCAAAGAAGCTTATTACTATCGGGTCATTTTTGAAGAGCACTTCCCACATGCGGGCGCTATTGCCTGTGTACCTGGCGGTAAGTCAGTAGCCTGCTCTACGCCAGAAGCCTTAGCGTGGGATGAAAAAATGGCACAAATGACCGATCCATCAGGTCGTGCGGTGCGGGACGTTCACACTCAAGCTTACTAAAGCTTAACCTTATACAAAATCAAAGGCCACGCTATTGCGTGGCCTTTTTGCTTTAGATTTTTTAATTACTCAATTTGAGCAGAGCCTAATCGGGTATCTTGTTTTTGCTCTTTGCTACGAAACAGGTTTTTCACATCTTCTAGTATTACGTACAGCGCCGGTATTAGCACTAAGGTAATTACAGTCGCAAACAAAATACCAAAGGCCAGGGATACTGCCATCGGCACCACTATTTTAGCTTGCAAGCTACGCTCTAACACAATGGGTGCCAAACCTACAAAGGTAGTCAGCGATGTCAGTAAGATGGCTCTAAAGCGCTGCGAGCCGGCTTGAGACACTGCATCACGCACTGATAACCCCTCTTCCCTCGCTCGGTTAACAAAATCCACCATAACCAAAGAATCGTTCACGACAACGCCAGCGAGGGCAACTAAGCCAAACACTGACATAATACTCATGCTCAACCCCAGTACCATATGGCCAATTACCGCTCCCACCAAACCAAATGGGATGACACTCATTATTATCAGCGGTTGGCTGTATGATTTTAACGGAATAGCCATTAACCCGTAGATACAAAACAGTGCAAAGATACCCGCTTTAATTAAGTCGGCTTGCGCATCCATTTCATCCTGACTTGCACCGTCTAGCTCACCGGTTACCCCTTCATATTTGTCACTAATTTGCGGAATAAAGTCGCGTTGCATCTCGCCAATAACTTTACCCGGTTCAACTGTCGCCTTGTCTACAGCCGCGGTTACGGTAACAGCACGTTCACCATTAACACGATTTATTGCGCTATAGCTTGGCTGCAAGGTGTAACTGGCAACCTGAGCAAACGGAATTTCACCCCCCCCGGCAGTACGGATACGCATATTTTCCAAGCTGCCAATAGAGCTTCGCTCATTGCGTGGATAACGCACCATCACTTTTACTTCTTCGCCATCGCGCTGCATACGCTGTGCTTCAGCACCATAAAAACCATATCGAACCTGACGTGCAACATCAGCTAGTGTTAAACCCAACAAATGCGCTTCCGGTTTAAGCTCTAATACAATTTCGTCGTTGCCGCCAAGCAAATTATCTTCAATGTCATACACACCGGCATATTCCGCTAACTTTGCTTTTAGCTCTTCCGTTGCCAGTTTAAGGTTATCCAGGTTTGAACCTCGTAGCTGCAATGCTACATCACTGCCACCACCGCCACCGGTTGCCGCATCAATTTTAAATGCTTTTAAACCCGGAATTTCTGGCATTTCTTCGCGCCAGCGATTGGCAATTTCAAAACCGTCGATTTCACGACCTTCGCTTTTCTCAAGCTCCACCACCATTTGACCGGCCGTGTCACCATTTAAGAAAACTAAACGGTGCTTAACAATATCTTCATCAAACTCAGCATTTAGCTTTTCGTTAGCCCGCATAAGCGCAGCTTCAGCTTCACGCATGGCATTTACGGTTGCCGCATTTGAAGACCCGTCCTGCATCGTCAAGTTTGCATTGATAAAGTCACTTGGGATATTGGGGAAAAACACCCAGCGCACAAAGCCGCCACCCAGTACACCAAACATTAAGATCAACATGGCAAAAAAAGCGGCCATCGTGACATAGCGATAACGAATGCAGCGTTCAACAAACGGCTGGTAGGTATTGTAAATAAAACGATTCATCACATTTGAAACCGATAGGCGAACGCGTTTTAAGCCATTGCTGCAGGCACGGCCCATGCTGTAAAACAGGCCTTTGCGATCCGGATCCCACGGTTTAGTGTCCATATTGACTATGTGTGATGGTAGAATCATTTTTGACTCTACCAATGAGAAAATTAAACACAGCACAACGACCCAGGCAATGGAACCCCAAATAGGCGCCTGTGCCCCACCGACCATAAGCATTGGTGTAAAGGCTGCAATAGTGGTGAGTACACCAAAAGTGGCGGGCATAGCGACCTTTTTCGCACCGGCTATTACGGCCTCAGCTGACTTACCACGTTTTTCAATTTCACTGTAGGCACTTTCCCCGATAATAATGGCATCATCCACCACTATCCCCAACACCAGGATGAAACCAAATAAACTGATCATATTGATAGAAACATTAAACAACGGCAGGGGTAACATCGCCATCGCCCCGAGGAAACACACTGGGATCCCAACCATTACCCAAAAAGCAATACGAAATTCGAGGAATAACGTTAATGCAAGCAATACCAAAAACGCTCCCATTAACAAGTTATTGCTCATCAAGTCTAACCGGCCTTGAAGGTAATAACTTGCATCGCCCCAGTGCGCTATGGACACTGACGATGGCAGGTCTTTTTGCTTTTTCTCGACATACTGTTTAACTTGTTCGGCAATTTTAAGGGTATTGTCATCACCGACAGCGTCAACACGAATAGATATCGAGTTTTTACCATCAAAGGTTGATAAATCTTCGCGCTCTATAAAGCCATCGTTAATCACGGCAATGTCGTTTAACGACAAGCGCGTACCATCAGCAAAGGTCAGCAGCACAATGTTTTCAAAGTCTTGGGCAAAATATGCCTGACCTTTAGTACGCAGTAAAATATTACCACTTTCTGCTTTTATTGAACCGCCTGGCAAATCGACCGAGCTACCACGAATGGCCGTTACCACCTGGTCAAAAGTTAAGCCATACTCTTTAAGCTTGGCTTCAGAAAGTTCAATAGACACTTCATAATCGCGCGCGCCAATAACATCTACTTTGCTTACGCCGGGAAGCTTTTTCACTTCATCACGTACGTCTTTTGCTAACTCTTTTAACGTGCGCTCGCTGGCATCACCATATAGCGATAACCACATAACATTACTTTGAAAACGAACCCGATAAACTACCGGCTTTTCGGTTTGCTCTGGCAAAGAAGAAATGGCTGAAACTTGCGTTTTAATCTCATCCATAACCTCTTGCACGTTATAGTTACTGGCAATTTCAGCCCGAACCGTTGCTAAACCTTCTACAGCAGTAGAACGAATTCGCTTGATACCATTAACCCCACGTAAACTCTCTTCTATTTTATCAATAACACCCGTTTCAACCTCTTGCGGTGCAGCCCCTAAGTAAGGCACACGGATGTTAACTTGCTCCAGCACAATTTCAGGGAAAATTTGTTTTTTAATAGTAAATAAAGATGCTACACCAGCGACCAAAATAATCGCCATTAACAGGTTGGCTGCGACGCTATTGCGCGCGAACCACGCGATAATGCCTTTGTTAGTATCCATACCTTACTCCTTTACCTGACTGGTAAGCGCTGTGGCCTCCTCTGAAGCGGCGTCGTTGGCAACCTGTTCATCCGTGTCGCCCGAAACACGCACCACAGTTCCAGCCAGTGGGTTAGCAATAGCAGACACGGCTAAGCGGTCACCGTCTAAAAAACCACTGCGTACATAGGCATGACGTTCGTCACTGCGCTCTAAAACAACAGGCCGGAACTGCAGTTGACTATCTTTATCAACCACCAAAACCTGTTGCTGTGCTAATAACAAATAGCGCGGCACTACAATAACATTGGTTGTGGCATCACCCAGAATCTCTGCCTGAACAAAGCGGCCAAAGCGAAGCGGTGTTTTGTCTGGCGAATTACGCTGATACGGGTCTTGCACTTGCGCTACCGCATAGATAACGCGGCTGCGTTCATCTAAAACACCCTCTGTACGCACTAATTTCGCAGGCCACTGCACCACTTCACCAGAAACCGTAGCGGTAAGTGTGACATCAGGCTTAACTGAATCGTCTGCAAAATCGGGTAGCTGAATAAAACCTGCATCATTGTCCGTTAATGGTAAGCGAATTTCGGCTACATCAGTGCCATAAATGGTGCCGACACTGCTACCACGGGTAATGAACTGTCCCAGGTTTGCATTTCGGCTTTTCACCAAACCTGCGTATGGGGCTCTGATTTCGGTGCGGGCCAAATCACGGTTTGCACGCTCTAACTCTGCCTCAGCAGAACGAACGGTTGCTAGTGCACTGGCTAATTGCGGGCGGCGTAATCCTAATTCTGGCGCCGTTCCATCAGTAAATGAACGCCATTCTTCTTCTGCTACACGACCACGGGCTTTTTCTTCCTCTAAAGCCGCTTGCGCATTAGCTAAACTCGCCTGTGCTGCCTTTACATTGGTTAAATAGTCAGATTGCTCTACCCGAACCAGTAAATCGCCTTCGTTAAAAAAACCGCCCTCGATAAAATTGTCCGCCACCTCAACAATGCGTCCATTAACCTCAGAACTTAAATTAGTTTCTAAACGCGGTTTTACGGTACCTTGCGACCGAATTTTATAGACCAAATCTTCGGTTTGGATAGTCTCAGCATTAATCAGAACAGACTGACGCTGCTCCTCTTTTTTCTCAGGTGGTTTACGCATACTTATTAGGGCGCTTGATGCCACCACAGCCAACACAATGATGACGACTGGAACTGCAATTTTGATAACTTTTGATGCCATGACAATTTCCATGATGCTATTTACTTAGCGTTATACTAAAACGCTTACCTATTAAAGTAACCTACTGAATGTTACGCTTTGTATCTGTAGAGTTTAGGTTAGGCTGGCAAACCCGGACAGTTGATGCATAAGATCATTGCAGGTTGGCATCATCACCCCCAGTGTTTTCAAGCTTTGAACACAACAAAAAGACAAAAACCGTCTGCATCCCCATCCTGCTGAAAACACATTTAAGTAATATCTTGTTACAACTGCACTTAAAAAGTTTCGCTTTATGTATCATTAAAATCAGTTATATCGTTCACTCAAACTATTATTTGCACTGGATAAGAAAATTCCCTATGGTATTTCAACCAGCGGCATGTTCATATTTTCACCATAATAAAACCGCATAATTTCAAAGACACTGACAGACGTATTGAATTTTAACCATTATGTTGAGGGAATAATTATGAGTATTAATAAGCAATATCTAAAAACCAAACCGCTGTGCAAAGTCACTTTTACCCTACCTGCACAGAGGCTGGAGAAAATAGAGAACGTCGCTTTGCTTGGAGAGTTTAACGACTGGGATCCGCAAGCATTACCGATGAAAAAAAGTAAATCGGGTGACTTTACTGCAACGTTAAATTTGGAAAAAAACAAAGAATACCAGTTTCGCTACCTGGTCAATGGCGGTACCTGGCTAAATGATGAAGCGGCTGACAGTTACCAACCCTCGCCGGTATCTTACGATAACAACTCTGTCGTTCGACTTTAGATGCTAACGCAATAGAAAAAGGGCGCCGCAGCGCCCTTTTGTTTATCTGCGACCTGTTAGCACTTTTGTAATACTAAACACCCCACTGAATATCCGGCACCAAACGAACATAAAATGGCAAAATCGTCCGCGTTGAGCCCTTGTTTATTTTTATGAAATGCAATAATTGAACCTGCCGAAGCTGTATTAGCATACGTGTCCAAAACCAGTGGCGCCTCTTCGGGCAAAGGATCTCGGCCCAGTATCTTTTTCGCCGCAAAAATATTCATATTGATATTGGCTTGATGCAACCACAGTCGTTTTAATTGCTCAGGGGCAACGTGTTGCGCGGCCATCTCACCAAGAATAACATCGGCTACGATTGGCAGTAGCTCTTTGAACACTTTTCGGCCTTGTTGTTTAAAAAAAGGCACCATCGGATCTGCGGGCAAACAATGCTCGGTATAACCCACATCGCATCGTATGTTGTTGGAAAACTCTGTTTTTAATCGCATACCGTTAATTCGCCACGCATTGTCACTGCTGCAGGTGTCTTCGCCTTCAATAATGGTCGCAGTACACACATCGCCAAAGATAAAATGACTGTCGCGGCTACGATAGTTCACCTGAGGTGAAGCAAATTCAGGGTTAACCACCAATACCACTTTGGCGGTACCACCTCGAATGGCATTTACGGCATTACTAATAGCAAACGTTGCAGACGAACAGGCCACATTCATATCGAATGCATAGCCTGCAGCACCCAGTTGTTGTTGTAATTCAATAGATAGCGCAGGATACGGCCGTTGTATGTTGGACGCGGCACAAATAATTAAATCGATATCAGCTGCTGTTTTGTTTGCTTGAGCCATGGCTTCATGCGCGGCAACCAACGCCATTTCAACCATTTCTGGCAGTTGATCTTCATTACGTCGTTCAAACACCGGACGCATAATAGCGGGGTCAAGAATACCGTCTTTGTACAACACGTGGCGGGATTTAATGCCAGAGGCTTTTTCAATAAATTCGCAGCTGGAATGCTCCAAGCTTGTGACGTCACCTTTAGCAATCGCGTTGACATTTTCCTGATTAAACTGATCAACATACTGATTGTAGCTGGACACCAGCTCCTCATTTGTAATCGTCTGCGCTGGTGTATATAAGCCAGAACCGCTAATAACCACATTCTTCATCTCTAGGGCCTTGTTCTTGACAGCATTTGTTACCATCTTACATGTGTGGGCAGTATAACTGAATTTAGGTGACGATATAAAACGCTGAAATAACAACTCCAGTATTCAGTACCCGTTTATGCAAGCTGGTATACAGTAACGCCATGTCTGAGCCATAATAGGCTCGCTTTTGCTTTTTTCATGATTTTCAGGACAACACTCTTCTTATGTCGATGACCCGCTTGCTCAATAGTACGTTGCTGCTAACCATGTTAACAGTAAGCGGTATGGCTATTGCTCAGGCTAAGTTAACACTGCAAATAAAAGGCGTTAAGGGCCCGTTAAAAGCGAATGTAGACATTTATTTGCAAAAATTTCGTGACACCGAATTTAGCGCCGGAATGCGCTTTTATACTGAACTGGAACAAGAGTCCCGAACAGCGTTAGAAGCATTGGGGTATTACCATAGTAAAATTAGCATAGATGCCTCTCCCGAATCACCACATGCTTTAACAGTAAATATTGAAGCCGGAGAACCCGTTCGTATTGCACAGGCTGATATTCAGTTACTTGGCGAGGCGTCCACCGATGCTGATTTTATACAACTTCTGCAACAACAAGGCCCTGCCAAAGGTCAAGTTTTACATCATGGTCAATACGAGGGTTTTAAGCGTGCCTTGCAAAATCTGGCACTGCGAAAAGGCTATTTTGACGCACAGTTTCGCCTAACCCGAATTGACGTTGCTGCAGAGCTTAATCAGGCATTTGTGCATGTACATTTTGATGCCGGCAGCCGTTATCAATTTGGTGAAGTACGTTTTGAAGGCAACCAAATTGAAACGGCACGCTTGCAGTCTATGCTTCCATTTTCCACTGGAGACAAGTACCAAGCCAGTAAATTAGGTGAATTAAATCAAGCACTCGCTGCAAGCGCCTGGTTTTCCTCTATTTTGGTTGAGGGAGAAACAGATAATATGACGCAGTTTGCTTTACCTATTAAAGTTACACTGGAACCTGAGCGTCGAAATATCATTGAAACCGGTATTGGCTACTCGACTAATGACGGACCACGATTAAAGTTAAACTGGTTAAAGCCCTGGCTAAATAAGGCAGGACATAGCCTACGTTCGGACTTGTCCGTGTCTGAAAAAGAGCAAAGCATTGAGGCCGGATACAAGTTGCCTCTGGCGTCGGTAGCCACAGATTTTTATCAATTGCAACTCGGGTTTCGACATCGTGATCGTGATGACACTGAAAGTCAGGAATTGAATTTGTTGCTTGAGCGTTACTGGTTAATCAGTGATGACTGGTATCGTACAGCATCCATCCGCTGGCTTTATGAAGACTTTATACAAGCTGATCAGCGCGACAACATCAGCCTGATTATGCCTGGGATCAGTTATAGTCGCAGCAGGCGTAAAGGCGGCGCTTTGCCTTACTCAGCTGACAGACTGTCTTTACGGGTTGAAGTATCGAATGAAGCATGGGGATCTGATGCCAGTTTTGTCCGGCTTCGTGGCCGCGCAGGTTGGATAGGCAATGCGGGTGACAATCATCGCTTTGTCACCCGACTCGATGGTG
>Ga0100394_1002907_pt1 | contig 14141 bp, 9 predicted proteins | sample CryGeymeta201518_FD_81549 | JGI IMG/M metagenome (GOLD analysis project Ga0100394, IMG submission 81549) | Groundwater microbial communities from Crystal Geyser aquifers in Utah, USA - Crystal Geyser metaG 2015-18 | ecosystem: Environmental > Aquatic > Deep subsurface > Groundwater | place: USA... | reverse complement strand
TCTGTTGAAGAATTTGAAAATATAACTGATAGATTTTTCCGATATTTGATTATATGTAAATTAAAATATAAATTAAACTGCTCATTATCAAGTACTTAAAAAATGGTAGGGTAGAGTAGTTTTATGCCTTATCTCATAACTCTACAACTTTCTACTCCTATACTATTTCAGAAGTTTTATTGATATGATGTATAAACGTTGTGTACTCTACTATTTTCAACCGTCGTTGAGGTTAAAAAATTGGTAAGGATTTTTTTTATAAACAGTATATTTAGGCAAAATCAAAAAAAATAATTATTTTTAGACTATTATTTTTTAGATTCTATTTTTTAAACTTTTTGATTATGCGTAATTTTATTTTTATATTATTTTTATCATTATTAATAAGTCTGTCTAGTAGCTTAAAGGCACATTCTTTAGATTATTCAGTTGAGTTTTCCTCTGAAGAATCTTCTAAAAAAAGTAGTTCTAGTGTTATTCCTAAAAAAAGCATAGAACCAGCAAAGCAAAAAACAAAAAAAGAGAATAGAGAAGAAAAAAGAGAGCAGAAAAAACTAGCCAAACAACAGCGAAAAGAATTTAGAAAAGCACTTTGGAAAACTATCAAAGAACAGCGAAAAATAAATAAAGAAAACAGAAAAAATGGAACGAAAGAACCTAACAAGAAAATACATTGGGCTGCTTATGTAGCTTTCTTTGGAGCTTTACTTGCCCTTAGTATTTTTGTGGCAGCGATTGCAATAGGCTCAATGTATGCCATTTTTAGTTATTTGTTGCCTTTTGCTCTTTTGCTGTTGCCTGTCTCAATAATTAGTGGAATTATTGGTGTAAGTGTTGCAATAAATGACGATAATGAAAAATTTGATAAAACGTATACACTTGTACTTGCTCTAGTCGGAGGAATTGTTTCTTTACTTACCTTACTTTTTATTATTATCCTTATTTTAGCTCTTTCTGCTGCCTTTTAAAATTATATTTTTATTTAAAAAACAACTAATCAGCTCATTAATTTTACTACTATGTCAAAAGAATCATTGTACAAACAGCCTAATGTTGAGATTTCTCACGATGCAGCCAATTCAGCTATTTATATTTATTGGAAAGGATTTGTCATGTTAGATGACTTCAAAAAAGCAATGTTAAAGGCATTAGATTTTTATCAAGAAAAACAGGCACTTCATTGGATTATTGACCAAACAGAAAGACAAGCCGTACATCCAAAAGTAAATGAATGGGTATTGGAAGAATTTTATCCAAAACTTTTAGAGATGGCTCAAAAAGATGCAAAAATGGCTGTCATTGTCCCTAAAGATGTATTTGGGCGTTTTAGTATGAAAAGCCAAACCGACAGTTTGACCAAAAAATACGAAGAAATGATTCCCTATCAGTATTTTCAGTCTTTGTCAGAAACTGAAAAATGGCTTTCTTAATTTGAGTTTATACATATTTATTTTTTAACTTTCATAGAAAAAATAAAACAATTTGAAGGTAGCTTGGTTTATAATAGGTAAATCAAGCTACTTTTTTTGTCTTTGATTTATTTACTTTTTAAACTCAATTTTTTAAACTAGACTCAATTTTTATGAAAACGAACAAAATCATGTTGTTCTTTGTGCTTGCTTTTATGACTTTTTCTTTCTCTTCTTGTGATAAAGACGATGTAGTTAATTACGCTGACGATTTGCCCGGTACGTATGAAAGTCTTTCAGGTCAAGTAAATATAGAAGGTGCTATCAATGTAATTACGCTCTCAAGCAAAGGCGATAGTGAAGCTCTTACCAAAAATCTTATTGTAAAAATTACAGACAAAGACACCGAACAAATTGCAGGAATAGAAACTGTACGTTATTCAACCAACAACAATGATGTAGATATTACTCGTGTTGGAAACCTTATTACACTCAGAGTTACAAGTGCTGAGTATGTACAAAACCCTACTAATATTTATATTGGAACACAAAGAGTAGAATAATCTGTTCTCAAAACATATAAATTCAAAAGCCTAGTCATTTCTTTATAGAAATTGCTAGGCTTTTTTTTGTTATTTTTTCCATAACGATAGGGTTTGCAAACCCTACGTTATGGAAAAATAAGCTTGTAAAATTCTTATTCTGTTAAAAAAAAAGAAAAATCATTTTTATCTAGCTTTCCTTTTTCTAACTAATAGATTTGTTTGCAAATTGTATTCAAATCAATTTAAAACCTCAATACCACTCTCATTCTAAAGAATGAGCTACATAAAACTAACATGAAAAAATATTTTCTAACCCCTTTACTGTTCATTTTACTTTCAAATTTTGCTTTTTCGCAGGATATTGAATTAGAATTTACGACAGCTCAAGACCGTATTAATTCTCAAAATAAAGTCAATTCATCAACTTCTTGGCTCTCAAATGTTCCCATAAAATCAATAGGACCAACCGTTATGAGTGGTAGAGTTGTCGATATTGAAGTCAATCCAACTAATCCAACGGAGTTTTTGGCAGCCTTTGCTTCTGGTGGACTTTGGCATACAAACACCAACGGAACTTCTTTTACACCTTTATTTCAAGACCAAAAAGTGATGTCTATTGGAGATATTGCCGTTTCTTGGGAAAATTCTACCATTTGGATAGGAACAGGCGAAAATAATTCTTCTCGTTCGTCCTATTCTGGAGACGGAATATATGTTTCCTACAATATGGGCAAAACATGGGAACACAAAAGCGATTTAGAATTAAATGAAACGCAACATATAGGTAGAATAATTTTACATCCAACCGATAAAAATACACTTTGGGTGGCTGCGCTCGGTCATTTATATTCCAAAAATAAAGAAAGAGGAATTTATAAAACAACCGACGGAGGCAAAACATGGAAAAAAACACTTTTTATTGATGAAAATATAGGTGCAGTTGATTTAATCATTGACCCAACAAATCCGAATATACTTTACACTGCAACTTGGCAAAGACACCGAGCAGCTTGGAATTTTGAAGAGTCAGGCACAGGAAGTGGAATTTATCGTTCCGATGATGGTGGCGAAAACTGGACAAAACTAACAACAAAAGAAAGTGGTTTTCCAGTTTCGGAAGGGGTTGGAAGAATTGGTCTAGCGATTTCGAAAGCAAACCCAGATTGGATTTATGCGTGTTTGGATAATCAAGACCATAAACCTAAAGATGAAACCAAAAAAGACGGTAAAAAAGAGAATACTAAACCAACGCTTACAAAAGATGCTATCTTAGCCATGAAAAGTGAAGACTTTCTGAAAGTTTCTGATGCAGAGATTACAGAATATTTGAAAGAAAATCGTTTTCCAAGAAAATACGATGTTGCCTTTGTAAAAGCTCAAATCAAAAAAGGAAAAATTCAGCCAAAAGCATTAGTAGAATTTTTGGAAGATGCCAATTCTCAATTATTTGATACACCTGTAAAAGGATTAGAAGTTTATTTATCAAAAGACAAAGGCAAAACGTGGCAAAAAACACACGAAGGAAGCATCGACGAAGTAGTTTATTCGTATGGCTATTATTTTGGGGAAATTAGAGTTTCACAAACTAATCCTCAAAAATTATATGCTATGGGGGTTCCGATAATTACAAGTGATGACGGTGGAAAAAACTGGAAAAGCATAAACGGAGATAATGTTCACGCAGACCACCATGCCTTATGGGTTAATCCAAAACAAGAAGGACATTTAATAAATGGAAATGATGGTGGAATAAATATTTCATATAACGACGGCAAAACGTGGTCAAAACAAAATTCTATTCCTGTTGGTCAGTTTTATAGTGTTGCAACGGACAGAGCAGAGCCGTATAATGTTTACGGAGGTTTGCAAGATAATGGCGTTTGGACAGGTTCGCACCAATACGAATATTCAGATGTGTGGCAGCAGGAAGGTAATTATCCTTACAAGCGACTTTTAGGAGGCGACGGAATGCAAGTTGAGATTGATTTTAGAGATAACAATACTGTTTTTACGTGTTATCAATTTGGAAACTGTTATAAGATTGATAAAACGACAATGGAATCTAGCTACATTACACCTTCGCATGAGCTAGGACAAAAACCGTTTCGTTTCAACTGGCAAACGCCTTTACACCTTTCAAAACACCAGCAAAATATTTTGTATATGGGTTCGAATCGTGTTCATCGTTCGTTTGACCAAGGAAAAACATGGGAAACTATTTCAGCAGACTTAACACGAGGTGCAAATAAAGAAGAAGCCAAAACTGGCGATGTAGCTTATAATACACTTACTTCTATTGATGAATCGGCTTTGCGTTTTGGTCTTTTGTATGTTGGTTCTGATGATGGAATGGTTCATGTCAGCAAAGATGCAGGATATAGCTGGGAGAATATTTCACAGAATTATTTGAAACAGTTTCCTCAATATACCAATTTTTGGGTAAGTCGTGTTCAGGCTTCAAAACACAAAATGGAACGAGTTTATATTACGTTGAATGGCTACCGTTTTGATAATTTTGAATCAATTATTTTTGTTTCAAATGATTTTGGTAAAACTTGGGAGAGAATTGGAACAGATTTACCTTTAGAGCCTGTAAACGTAATTAGAGAGGATTATAAAGAAGAGAATCTGCTTTTTGTGGGAACAGACCACAATTTGTACGCTTCTCTTGATGCTGGAAAATCATTTATGACTTTAGGAAAAGATTTTCCTCGTGTGGCAGTTCATGATTTATCGGTTCAGCCTGTGGCAAATCATTTGGTTGTCGGAACACATGGGCGTTCGCTTTTTGTGGTGGATATTGCACCTTTGCAAAGTCTTGTAAAAATGGATAAGGAAAAATCATTCTTCTTAGATAAAGAGAAAATTACTTTCAATAAAAACTGGGGCAAAACCTATTGGAGTAAATGGTTTGGAAATTATGAACCAAGCGAAGAAGACCAAAAGTTTATATTCTTTACTACTCAAAAGTCAAATGTAGAACTTCGTATTTTGGATAAGAACAATACCGTTCTTCGTTCTGAAAAGCTAGATGCAAATAAAGGTCTGAATTATTGGAATTATGATTTGACAATTAATGAAGAAGGAGCTAAAAAATTATCAAAGTCACTTTCTACTAAAGAAAAACCTTTTTCTGTTTCAAAAGCAGATAATCAAAAGTATTATTTGCCTATTTCTACGTATAAAATTGTTTTGGTAGAAAATGGAAAAACTACTGAGCTTCCTTTTGAAGTGGTGGAGAAGTAATTTGATTGATGCTGAAATTTAATTATTTGTAGAGAACTTTTAAGTCAGCGAGGCTAAAATGGCTTGTCTTTTCATTTCCACATTACGTAATTTGAAAATCCATACGTTTAGGAAAAGGCAAGCCATTTTCCCTACATTGAAAAATAAAAAACAACAAATTTTCAAGCAATTTATTTTTAACTAGAATTGTTTAACTTTGCCTTTCGATTCCCTGCAATCTTCAACTACAAAAACACTCTCTATTATGTCTTGGTTTCATCGAAAAGATAAAAATATTACTACGCCTACCAATGAAAAGCGTGATTCTCCAAATATGTGGTTCAAAACTCCAAGTGGTACAATTATTCTCAAAAAAGAATTGAGAGATAATAATTGGGTCTGTCCAGACGACAATCATCACTTGACAATTACTCCGACGCAGTATTTTGAGATTTTATTTGATGAAGGCAATTATACAGAAATAAATACAAATCTTACGCCTCTCAATCCTTTAGAATTTAAAGATACCAAAAGTTATGAACAGCGAATCAAGGAAGCTAATGCAAAATCGGGTGTAAATGAAGCGGCTCAAAGTGCTTACGGCAAAATGAATGGAATTGATTTTATGGTAACAGCCATGAACTTCAAATATATTGGTGGTTCGATGGGTGCAGTTGTGGGAGAAAAAATTTCTCGTGCTGCTGATTATTGTCTTGAAAATAATATTCCTTTAATGGTTATTTCGCAATCGGGTGGCGCACGTATGATGGAAGCTGGTTTTTCATTGATGCAAATGGCAAAAACTTCGGCTAAATTAGCTCTACTTTCAGAAGCCAAAATTCCTTATATTTCTTTGCTTACCAATCCGACAACAGGAGGCGTAACGGCAAGTTTTGCTATGTTAGGCGATTTTAATATTGCAGAACCGAATGCACTTATTGGTTTTGCAGGGCCTAGAGTAATCCGTGAAACTATCGGAAAAGACCTTCCTAAAGGCTTCCAAACAGCAGAATTTGTGAAAGAACATGGCTTTTTGGATTTTATTGTAGATAGAAGAGAATTGAAAGCAAAACTAACTTCACTTTTGAAAATGGTTTGGATAAATCCGAATAAAGAAACTGCAAATACAGTTAAGAAAACGATAAAAAAGGTTAAGAAATAATTGAGTAAATTTCCTTATCTTAGCTTTCACAAATCATTTTTGAAAAACCGTTTTTGATAAATAATCAAGAATTCAAAATATACATTCTATGAAAGCAATTTTGGTAACTGGTGGAGCTGGTTTTATTGGTTCTAATTTTATTCCTTATTTTTTAGAAACTCACAAAGACTATAAAGTCATTAATTTGGATTTGCTGACCTATGCAGGAAATTTGGATAATTTGAGTGAGGTTGAATCCAATCCTCGTTACGAATTTGTGAAAGGAGATATTGTCAATAGGCAATTAGTAGAACATATTTTCGGAAAACACGACATAAAAGGAGTAATTCATTTTGCTGCCGAATCTCATGTTGATAACTCTATCACAGACCCAGAGGCTTTTGTCAGAACGAATGTTCACGGAACTTTTACGCTCGTCGATGTAGCTCGTAAATATTGGATGAATGCACCTTTTTCATACAAAGAAGGTTACGAAGACACTCGTTTTCTACACGTTTCGACAGACGAAGTATATGGAACGTTAGGAGAAACTGGTTTTTTTACCGAAACTACGCCTTATGCGCCAAATAGTCCGTACAGCGCATCAAAAGCAGGAAGTGATATGATTGTCAGAAGTTATTTTCATACCTACGGACTTGATGTTGTGATTACAAACTGCTCTAATAATTTTGGAGAAAAACAGCATCACGAAAAACTTATTCCTACCATTATCCGAAAAGCTCTTTCTGACCAGCCTATTCCGATTTATGGAAATGGACAAAATATTAGAGATTGGCTCTATGTTTTAGACCACGCAAAAGGAATTGATAAAGCATTCCTAAAAGGAAAAAAAGGAGAATCGTATAATATTGGCTCAAATAATGAATGGAATAATTTGGATTTAGCCAAAAAAATCTGTTCGCTTTTAGATACCATTAAGCCAAAAGGAAATGCTCAAAATGGAGCAAAATATGAAGATTTATTAACCTTTGTAAAAGACCGACCGGGGCATGACTTGCGTTATGCCATTGATTCTTCAAAAATAGAAAATGAATTGAACTGGAAAGCAAATACTGATTTTGATACAGCTCTTACCAAGACAATTAATTGGTATATTGATGATTTAGTAAAGATGCACAGTCGTGCATCTAACAGTCGTGCATCTAAAGAAGAACCTATAATAGAATTAAAAACTAAACCTGTTGAGCCAGTAAAGACACACAGTGGTGTGTCTCAAAAACATGTGTCCCAAGAGAAACACGTTTATAATTCTACTTTTTCTACAACCAGCTATAACAAAATTTTTGATACTGCTAATCTAAATGAATCCTTAGAAGCTCTTGCAGAAGTAAAAGCTGCCGTTATTCGTACACGAAAAGACTATGAATTTTATCAAGAAAAAGAAAAAGATGCTGAAAATAAAGCAAAACGAATTATAGTAAAAGCACAAGAAGGAAATTTGGATTGGAATGAAGCCAATAATTTAGCAATGGAACTTTTGAAAGAACAAGAACGCTCAAAACAAATGGCTGATGGTGCTTTGAATCAACTTGCAGAGTTAGGAAAGCTACAAGATAAAATCGAAAAACATTCTCAAACTGTAAAATCTATTAAAGAAAAACAGCGTGTCCAAATGCCTGATTCTTCTGAAACAATCTCTATGATAGAACGTATGAAAGCCAAAATTCAGAAAGATGAGATTTTGGGAGATTTGTATGAAGATTTTGGAAAAGACTCTGATAAAAACTCTTCTAAAAATGAGCCATTATTAAATGAAAAAGTCAATAAAGCTCTAGGAATTGACCCTGATAAAGATGCTCTGAATGCTCTCAAAAGCAAATTAGGAATGGATAAGAAATAATTTATATCTACCTGGCAATCAATAGTTTAGACACTTAATTAACTGTGCTTTATTTTGAAATAAGGTGCAGTTTTTTTATATTCAAATAAACTTTCTGATTCTTTCTAACGTTACTGGTATATGTTATGCGTGCATACTATTTTCACTTTCTTCTTTATTTCTAACTCCCTGTTGTTATGTCTGATCAAACTCCCCCTCAAGACCCAAAAAGTCCGAATTCTAATAAAGACAATTCTAACCCAGATTATATCCCTACCCCTCCCAAAAGTATTACCAAAACAGTTTGGAAAGTATTCCGAAAAGCAAAAAAAGTAACTTCTCAAGCAAATAGTATCATTAATGGTTCTGTTGGCGATAAATTTCAAGAGCATTCTATTTTGAAGCCTTTGGATATAAAAATGAATTTTTATCATCGTCAGAATCCTATTACATTACACAAAGAAAGTCTAAGAAAACGTTCGAATTATTCATATAACGACAAATCTGTTTCAAACAAAATTTGTGTTCTGATTCACGGACTAGTATTTAATGAAACATGTTGGCAATTCAAGGATAGAAGTGATTATGGAAAAAAATTAGAGGAAGATTTTGGTTATACACCTTTTTATTTGCGTTACAATACAGGTTTACATATTTCGGATAATGGACAAGAATTAGCCATTCTTTTGGAAGAATTGTATCAAAACTATCCTACTCAAATAGAGGAAGTTTATTTTATTTGTCATAGTATGGGAGGACTTTTGATGCACAGCGCAGCTTATTACGCACAAGAAGAGGGTTTTGATTGGGTAAAGAAAACAAAGAAAGTATTTTTGTTAGGAACGCCTCATTTGGGTTCTTTCTTTGAGCGTTTTGCCAATGTTACGACCAATATTTTACAGCGTGTTCCCAACTGGCATACTCGTTTGGTAGGAAAAGTAATCAATCTTAGAAGTGCAGGAATAAAGGATTTGCGTTATGGTTATTTGAGAGAAGAAGATTGGAAAGATAAAGACCCAGATACACTTTTAGAAAATACCAAAAATGAAGTTCCAAAATTAGATGGAGTAGAATATTTTATTATTTCGGGCAGGCTTACCCAAGAAGAAACACATTGGGTAAATAAATTTTTCGGAGATATTTTGGTTAGTAAAAAAAGTGCCAATGCTCATTTTATTGATTCTGATGAAACTGATTCTGAAATTACAAATGCACACCAATTTGCAGCAACACATCATTTCAAACTCTTGACAATGAATGAAGTATATGAAAAAATTAAGTTTTGGATAGAGAGAAAATAATTTTTAAAAAAGTATAATACGTAAGTTTACTGCACTACCAATTTGTATGAATTGCTATTTATCATACTTTATCAAGGGTGCATAACAAATTGTCGCACGAAAGAAAATAAAAACAGGGTTAAAATCCTATCGATTACCCACATGTCTAAAACATACTTTTTCTAAAGTAAAATAGCCAAAATATTGAAATTGAGTAGGGAAAAGACACGCCTTTTCTTAAACATATTGTATATTTTTGGTTGAAATATCAAAGACTGACTAGGAAAAGGCTTGCCTTTTCCCTACAAAAAACGACAATTTGTTATACACCCCTTTATCAAACATATCTATATTTTGATTTTACATTTCTCCTTCTTTCAAATAATGAATTTTTTCTTTCTTGAATTTTGGACAGTTTACAGTATCGCCAAAAGGAGTAAAAGTAATAGCTATAAACCCTAACACACCTCTATTTTTGAAAACATTATTATTATTAAAAAACTTTTTTGGTGTTAAATATTCCGTCAAAAGATACTGCATACCCAAACGAAAACGCCAACGAGGATTAAATTTATAACCTACAAAAATTTCATTATTGAGCATTCCTCTAATTTTGTAAGTACTAACAAAAGAACGCACTTCGGCTTCTACAGAAAGCGTATCTCTAGTCAGAGCATTAATAAGAAGAGCATTTCTATTACCTCCAAAACCAAAACCTACTAAATCTGTACTTGCGCCAATTTCTAGCCTATCATTAATATCATAGCTAATATAAAAACCCAAATTAGCACTTCCTAAAAATGGTTTTTCTACTAATAAAGAATCTCTATACGAATTATCTAGTGTGTCCGTATAACTTTTGGAAAGGTAAGGAACGCTATCGGTAATCCCTAAAGCTAGATTGAGCCGAATTCCTCCTCCAATACGCAAACGTTGTGAGTCTCCAAAGCCGTACATAGCAGCATAGCCCAAAGAACCAGCCCCTAATTCATCGCCTATGCCTAAAGCAAGTGTAAAACGGTGTTGCCAATGCGAAATAGTTTTGTGTTTTTTTACTTTTACCATTTGTCCAAAAGATAAATTTGAACAAGTAAAAATTAGTAAAAAGCTACAAAAAACAGTAAAAAATAATTTGGAAGTTTGTTGGTTCATAAGTATTAAAAGTATAACAGACTTCCTAGTCTGTGTGAAATAATTTGGCTCTTCCGACAATTTAGCGAAATTATAAACGGTGTGCGAATGGTGTATGTTCATTTTAGCTTTGCTGAAAAGGTTTCACCGTTCTTAAAAACGAATGAAACGCTTCCTTTAGTAGGTTAATCGCATCTAATTTGGGCGTTTTTTTTGATTTTATAGCTGCGTAGCTGCAAAATATTTAGCTTCGCTACTCTTCTGTAGAAAAAGACACAAACCAGAAGTTTTAAACTGTGTAGCCACGTAATATTGCATTTTTTGTTCATAAGCTATTGAATTTCAATATTACGCAGCTACGCAGCTTTTAATCAATGAGAGTAATTATTTTTTCTACCAATATTACGCTACTCTGTAGGCAAAATTCAATGAATTAATATAAAAACCCTCATTTTTTGGTGCGATTACCCTAGTCCTTTAGGTTTGTAGTAGATTAAATAGATGTAATTTCTTATCTTGTATTTAAGAATTCATTTAGCAGATAAAAAAACTAAGATGCTGCTAGATTTATAAATCTATCCTCAAATCTAGTCTTTATCTGCCTTTATTCAATCTCAAAGTTAGATAGTTTTCGGAGTATTTTTATTAAGCTGAAAATAAACTTATTAGTTAAGGTATTAAGTCTGATTGAATACGATGAATCACTTTTAAATTAGTCACTCCTAAATTAACTTTTTTATGCCAACTTACCAAAACTTTATATATTGATGGGGGTATAACAAATTGTCGTTTTTTGTAGGAAAAAGGCTTGCCTTTTCCCAAACTAGCTTGTTTGTATCAAAAAAAATATCTGTATGGAAGGAAAAGGCAATCCTTACTGTACCCTGCTATTTTTTTAAAACCTCGTTGACGGCTGCATTTGAGCCTCAACGACGGTTGGTTTGGCTCTATTTTTCAACCGTCAACAAGGTTTCACCGTCGTTGAGATTAAAAAATAAAAATAGTAGGGTAAGTAAATGGACACCTGCCAAAGCAGTGAAGCTAATTTAAAATGGATAATTGATAATTACATAAAACATTGATTATCAAATTATTACATTAAAAAATAAGATGCATTAATTTTGTACGATTACTTACAGTAGGAAAAGTAACTGCCATTCAATTATTGGTAGCTACAGACGGATTTACCAAGTTTGATACTGCTAAAAATTCTGAAATAACTTTAAAAGTGTTATTTCCATTAAATAATGGACAAATTTTTAATTTTGCTTTTAAAAACTCTTAACTTGCCTACTTGTTATGAAGAATTCATTAAAACAATCAACTAACCGAATCAATATGTTATTCAAAAATTTTAAAACTATTTTATCAGTATTACCCTTACTATTACTATTTTTTAGCATTTCTCTTTCTAGTTTTGCTCAAAAAATTAATTATAAAATAGAATTTCCTGCACCACAAACGCATTATACGAGTGTTACGATTGAGGTAAGCAAAATTCCAAAAGACAAAGAAAGTATCGATTTTGTAATGCCTGTTTGGGCTCCGGGGTCGTATCTTATTCGTGAATTTGCAAAAGGCGTGGAGAACGTAAAGTCTGATTCTGACATTGAAAAAACGGCAAAAAATGTATGGAAAGTCAAAACGAATGGCAAATCAAGTGTCAAAATTATGTATGATGTTTATGGTTTTGAGCATTCTGTAAGAACGAGTTTTATCGATGCTTCTCACGCTGCACTTATTCCGACAAGTATTTTTATGTATGTGGACGGAATGAAAGACGAACCTGCAACTTTAGAAATTGAAAAACCGAGCGATTGGAAAACAATTTCTACGTCTTTGAAAAACAAAGATGAAAAAGAAAATATCTTTGACATTCCAAATTATGATATTTTGGCAGATTCTCCTATCGAAATAGGCAATCAAGATATTTTAGAATTTGAGACAGCAGGTGTAAAACATTCAGTTGTTATGTACGGAAAAGGAAATTACAATAAAGCCAAAATCACAAAAGATATGGCCAAAGTAGTGGAAGAAGCAACGAAAGTTTGGGGTGAGAATCCAGCCGAAGATTACAAATTTATCGTTCATAACTCAAGATATGGAGGAGGAGGATTAGAACATCTCAACTCTACAAGTTTGGTTGTCGATAGAATGTCGTATGGAACAGAGCGTGGTTATTTAGGCTTTTTGGGTCTTGTTGCTCACGAATATTTCCACCTTTGGAATGTGAAGCGTTTGCGTCCTTTTGCACTTACAAATTATGATTATACACAAGAACAACACACTAATTTGTTATGGATTTTTGAAGGATTTACTTCGTATTATGACGAATTACTTTTGACTAGAGCAGGTTTTGTAGATGATAATTATTATCTAAATACACTTTCTGGAAATATTTCTTCAGCAGAAAACAAAAAAGGAAGGCACGTTCAACCAGTTACAGAAGCGAGTTTTGATGCGTGGATAAAAGCCTACCGTCCGAATGAAAACTCTGGAAATACGACAGTTTCCTATTATGGACAAGGAAGTGTTTATGCTGCAATGTTGGATTTAATGATTATTGAAGCAACCGATTCAAAGAAAAATTTGGATGACGTAATGCGTTATTTGTACGATGAATATTACAAAAAACAAAAAAGAGGTTACACAGATGAGGAGTTTCAGGCAGCAGTCGCAAAAATTGCAGGAAAATCATTTAAATCATTTTTTGATAATGTAGTTTATGGAACTCAAATACCAGATTATGCAACCTATTTGGGTTATGCAGGTCTTAAATTAATGGTTTCTGAAAACACATCTAAAGCAACATTAGGAATCAGAACTTCTGAAAGTGGTAAAAACTTGAAAGTAAGAAGTACAGAAAGAGATGGCGCAGCTTACAAACAAGGCTTAAATGTAGATGATGAAATCATTGCAGCCGATAAGTTTAGAGTTACTTCAAATGGAGAACTTGCTGAAATTTTGCAATACAAAAATGTAGGCGATGAGGTAGAATTATTAATTGCTCGTGATGGACTTTTGCAAACACTTACAATCAAATTAGAAGCTGACGATACAAAAGGGTATAGAATTGATAAAATCGAAAATCCTTCTAAAAAGCAACAGAAAGTTTATCAAAAATGGTTTGAGAAGAAGTAAATCAAATTAGAACTATTGTATTTTTTGGGTGCATAACAAATTAGCTACGCTGCTCTTTGGGTGTCGCTTAGTCAATTTGTATTACGTAGAGAAAAGGCAAGCCTTTTCCCTACAAGCACGGCATTTTTATTCAAAATTTATTGTTTTTTGTCTTACAAAAAACATGTGGGTAATCGATAGGGTTAAAACCCTGTTTAGCTAAATCCTTCAAAGTCATTTTAGTAAAAGAATGATTTTGAGGGATTTTTTATGGAAAATAAATTGTAATCTTTTTCTGAGAACTACGGAAAAGCACTTAACTTGTTGCTCTCATTCCCCACCCTTTTATTCAAAATTTTGGTATTATTTAATAATTATATCAATTCAATATTAAATAGTAATATTTAAAGTTAGAGGCTATTTAGCTGCGTAGCTGTGCAATATTTGTAG
>Ga0100394_1002898_pt1 | contig 14176 bp, 10 predicted proteins | sample CryGeymeta201518_FD_81549 | JGI IMG/M metagenome (GOLD analysis project Ga0100394, IMG submission 81549) | Groundwater microbial communities from Crystal Geyser aquifers in Utah, USA - Crystal Geyser metaG 2015-18 | ecosystem: Environmental > Aquatic > Deep subsurface > Groundwater | place: USA... | reverse complement strand
GAGCAAGACGTAATTGCAATCCACTTCGAACACAATCACTTGCAAATTGCGATCCATTGCGTTTGGAATGCTGGCCAATGTTGCTTTCTTTTCGGCGGGACTGAGATCCGGAAAGGCTTCGACAAAGCTCGTCATGGGCCGCATCCGGCTACTATTATTCTTCGACGCTTGCGTTTGTTTCAAAGGTTTTGTTGGTTGCTGTTGGCCTTTGTTGTTGATGCGGCATGTGCTGTTGTTGGAGAAGAATGATGTGCATTCCTTCTTTTTCTTTGAACTTTGGCATGTGCTCAAGCGTTGGTTGGGGTGGTCGTTTTCTGCTCCGGAAGCAACGGTCCGCTTCCTGTTACTACTCGGAGTAGTTGTTACTGGCATGGTTGTTGCCGTTTTCTTTGCAATTTTCTACAGAAGAGAGAAGAGTACTGTAACTTGTTGTTGAAAATGATGATAATGGAAACGAACAATCGAAAGTGGCAGATTCGTCGCCTTTACTCCTACTCGTGCCGTGGGCCCAATGTAAATGGACGTTGATGGATTGTTAGATTAAGTGATGATTATGTTTTCAATTTTTCATGTTGAGATTCACCATGAGAGGAGCAACGTGTGCTTCATTTCTTGTCATTGTGGCCTGGCAAAATAACTCTACTACTAGTACTACTATTCTAGTCTACTACTACTACTAGCTACTACTAGTCTACTATGGTGCACTACTCCTAGTAGTAGTGTAGCTATTACTCGTACCCAAAACTTTGCGCCAAAACGAGAGAGAAATGGCACAAGCCGGACGATGCGATCTATCCGGAATATACCTCACAATTCAAGAAAATTTTCTTATTCCTCGTGTACAAACAATTCTTTCAAGGTAGTCTCCGTAAGTGGAGCGAAACTGGCGTCATCCATATAAATTAATTATGACTACTCACACAAGGATAGACCCACGTCTTTGCTAGAGCTTGTAGCACTTGCCACACCCCAGAACCAAGAGCGAAAGCTGGGGTCGGTTACCGGATCGTAGAAGCGAAACTTGGAACGAAGTGCCGTTAATTCATCGGCTGAAAGAGTCGACAGGGCTGGAAAATGAGCCAGTTGTTGTTCGGGTGGATCGGCGTGTGATGGGGATAATCTGGAGGTGAATCTACGGCTCATCGAGTCACCCTCCTTGAGCATGTGAAGTTTGGGCATGGGAAAACGATTCTTTGAGCGTTCCTGCAGAAAAGTCTTAAAATCTTGCCGAATGGAATCATATTTGGGTTCCAGTGTGCCTTGCCCAGACCACACAAATAAGTCGTCTTCGTGATCGGCAGCAATAACACACTTACAAATAGAATTTTGTCGCAGCGAAGAGCATAAAATGTGAGGGCCCGAGTTTTTAAAAGATATGCCAAAACCCACGCGAGGATCACTTACATTATCCCACAAAGATAATGTTTCAGCTGGCACAGACTCTTGAGATATAGTGCCTAAAACAGAGCCAGAGCTCCATACTACAGGTGCCATCATATTGAGACAGTCTTCCAGCGGAAGCCGCAGAAACATGGACCTAATTTCGGCCCGATCGTCGGTAGACTGGATTGGACCAGTACTGAGAAGAGAGCCCCTTCGTAGATGAAATAGGCGCCTCACTGCTCCCGCCAGCTCCGGAGGAAAGGCAAAGTCAAGTGATGTAGATCCGCCGCTTTTTGCTCCCATTGATATTCTTAATGAAACAGAAAGGTATCAAAGTGAGTGAAAAGAGAAAAAATGTTTCACAAAGCTGGCAGAGCACTCGACATAGCTGAGGAAAGACTTACCCACCCAAACTTTGTTCTAGCCGCAGCAGTCGGAACGCCCCGGATACTCTTTGGATGGTAGCATCCAGATCGCGTTGTGCTTCGTAGGCAAGTCGTTCTAACTCGTCTTTTCCAGGCGCGAGCACGACCTCGGTAGTATCTGAAATTTCCCTTCCATACATGGATCTGTAAACAGCTTCTTTTCCCAGCAGTACGGGAATAACTTCCTCATCGACGGAATCTAGAAAATCGTGAACTGTTTTTGCAACTGGTAATTGGTGACTGCAAACGCGCGTGACTAGTGTCTTTCCATCCTTCTCCACATACCGCACGGTGCATTGAATAAATGCATTCTCTTCTATTGGGTAGTGTTCGTTGATGCGGAACATGACTGACAAAGTTGCCAGCGGATCAACGCGACCTAGCGATAACCTGATGAGTGTCTCGGCGACAGCCTCCTTATCTGGCAGCTCGTTTGTTTGAAAATTCCGGCTTGCAGCCATAGAGGCGCCTATGGCAAAAGCAGACCTTTCGTTACTTAGCAGATTCTTTTGATCGGCTTCCAAGAGCTCGCCCGATCCGACCAAGTGTGTCGCCGACAGGAAGCTGGAGTAATGGGGTAGTAAGAGAAAAAGGCAGGTATGAGAGGGGGTGGCTCAAGTCGCGCACACACTAAGAGTGCTCTCAAGCTATACCGCAGAATACAAACTTACGCCGACATTCGCATGTCTACCATACAGCCTTCCAGATGCGTAGAGGTATGATGATTTGATGTGACGGCAATAGTAGGATCAGAGTTAGTAGCTTTGGACTTGGAAATGTATGTTTCGCTCAACAGAAATTCCATATTGTACTTCAAATGGGGCGTTTCAAAGGTTTCGTGAGGAATAACGTATCCACCAGAAGGTTCCACCACTGCCTGAAAGACAGGCATTGCCAGTTCGTGGGCTCCGGTACAAAATACATCAATCCCAACTTCGTGTTCTTGCGCAACAGCGGCAAGCTTTTCGAAGTATTGGACCGCACTGGATAACCGCTCGGGTTTGATAACATCGGCTGGTTTGGTACGAGAAGGAGTTTTCCGTTTCGAAGATCGGTCCATCTCTGGTATAACTACGCTTCCGTCTCCGATGTTAGGGCATCCGTTGGTAAATAATAAAATTTGAGATCTCGTATTGGTTTTGCTTTGACTGATGGTTGCTAAATCAATGGAGCACTGCAAGGCTTCTCCTGTACATCGCGATGGATGCAATGTCGATTTCTTGGCATGAGCTCTCGCCCAAGGAGACTCACGCGGCGCTCCAGAAATTGTTCCATCTACCAACGCTTGTTGCCTCTGTCGAGCCTCCTTACGCTGCTTGAGCATTTCCAGTCGTGACACGACTTTTGGTGCTTCCTCAGGAAAGTCAACTGCCAAAGAACTATCTCCACCTACAGTGGTTCCAAAAACAGCCGAGATGCAACGCCAGAGATAGGACATATCGTCGTCACCATCGGGTCGAATGGTAGCCAAGTAGGGCCGTTGGAGGATTTGACTTTTTCGGTTGGCCAGGTGATCGTCGCTGGTGGCTTGCTGAATGGTACAAACGTCTGCCGCTGCCATCCCTGACAAGCCAAGTTGATACATGGCAACTGTTCTGTCAAAGACAATTAAACCGATCTTTACTTCGTAATTTTCTCCAGGCTTTGGTCGACAGGCAAATTGGATAGCTTCTCCGACGGCATTCGCTTCTCGCCGGCTCAAGTTGGCATCCAATAGTATGATATATGTGCAGGTTGAAATAGTAGCACCAAGGGGCTGTGCGTGTTGAAATTTTTGGTGATATTCCACAATCGAAGTGGACAAGGCGGCTGACAGTAATCCTCCTTGTTGAATCAATTTATCGTCCAAAACATTCTCGTCCGACCCGCACAAGGGACATTCCCAACGATTGTTGTCCAATAATTTACTGTATTGATTAATGTAGGTTAGACACGAAAGGCATATGGCGGGCGGCAAGGCTTCTCCTCCACAATCCACCACGGCCACAACGATATCTGGAGAGTAAGGAGCCATGGGTGTCCATATATATCCCAGGGGGAGCTCCAAGCAATTCTCCATGCCAACTCCAGGAGCACATTTCGTGCTGGAAAACTGGACGCCCTCTCCCGATCTGTAACGAGCTCCTCTTGGCTTGTCCATTATATCGTCTCGGTCGAACACGTCTAGCTAAGATGGAATACCTCTAACACTCCTCGTATTGGTGAAGCTCTTTTAATAAACAACAAGGTTCCCCAGTGAGTATTCAATTAGAACCAGGAGACGAGTGAGTTTTCTTGGGGCAATAAAGCTTGTTGCGACTTGCGACGATGCTGTACGTAATACTGTGGCTGGGATGGCATTATTGTATCGTAATATGTCTGGTACTACAAGTATGGAGTACTTGAAGAACTGTGAAATTTTACTAAACCACCAGGTAAAATCTCTACCATCCTACTCTAGTACTAGCTAGCTATACTGTATTCTCTAGTAGCTACTACTACTAGTAGTAGCTAGCTAGTAGTAGTCTACTACTACTAGCTAGCTACTCCGAGTAGCTACTAGTAGCTAGCTAGTACCATGTAATTACTGTACTGCACAGGCAGTAGTATTTTTTATAGTATTTTTAAATAGTTTAGTATCAGGGAGAGGGCTAGTAATATTTCAGTGATTTAGGGAGAGGATTGCATTGTTCGGAAGATGTGATTCAACATACTGCTTTTAGATGAATCGATTCATTAAGTATTACAACTACAAACGCAGCCGTTTAGCGACAGGCATCATCCTGTCGATATGCCATCGTTTTGACGTGCTCGGCTTCATCGTCCCTGACTGCGCAGAACGCATCAAACAATGTCTGCATTCGCGGTCTTCGCCTCTCTCGAATTCCCTCTTCATCAAAATGCATGGCATCGAACAAATACAAATCACTGCCAGTGTAGTACGTCTTGGCGGCTATATGAGCCGGCTGGGTCTGTAGATATTCCTTATTCCTTCCAAGAAAATTGTCGTACGTCACAAAGGCCACCTCCTCTTCTACCGCTTGATTCAAATTGTAAGCCAGAGTAATTTTTTTATACATGTATAGTCCGATCACAATCCAATAGTAAAAGAATGCAATAGGCTGAGCCACAAATCGATCCAAAAGGCGCTGACTTCCGCCCATTAAATTTCTTATAATATAATCAAAAGATGATGCTGTTCGTTCCGGCTTTCGCTAAAATGGACCATCAAATACTCTGCTTTTCTCCACCAACCAAGCGACTCATAGAAGTGGAGTACAGACGTGTAGGCAAAGGACGGCATTCTTGCAATGTTTTCCAAGACATAAAAGCGAGCGTAGGCTCAATCAATGGAATTTCCTTGAAAGATGGTGTCAAAGAGTAGAGACTTGCAGCTCTTGACGAGCAACTTATTTCGTTTCTGTGTTTCATCATCAACGGCTTTTCCAAAGACGGACGATGGACCAAAGTTAGGCATAAAACACTCTTCTTCCTCTGGCTGCAAAATCTCGGATGCTAAAAGATGCGATTGCGGTGACCTACATGATGCCGGCCGATGCACCGATGTAAATGCACTCCTGGAAGTGATTTGCAATGCTTCGTCGTTAAGATTGGCAGTATTCTATCAAGAGGAGGCGCGCTGAAGCTCAACACAGCAAAGACGATGTTCATCTGCTGCGAGCTTGCAAACAGTGGACCTTTTTGCACGGCGGTTACCGGCGGTTTACAAGGTACTGCGATGTCTTTTTTGTGATGGTTTCGGTTTTGCGCCGATTGCTTGTTAAATCTGAGAATGTATCTTCGAAATGCAAGTTGAGAGCTACTAGACTAATGCCTCCTATTGATATTGCTTCGTTATAATTGGAGCATTCGTCTTTGAGAGTTGATACTTTGTGATTTTTTATCACTCCAGCTCTTCTTATTTCCTCTTGTACAAACAAAAGTAATAAAAAATAATACAATGTACTAGACTACGTAGTAGTATGTCGTTCTGAGCTTACCATACTTTCTGAAGTTTCCAGATTTTACTTCAAAGATTGAGTAGACCTACTAGAGAGTAGGAACAGATCGATCTGTCCGTATCTTTCGGAATCGAAGTTCATGACGTACCTCCTCCAACTCTAAATGAGCGGCCTCCTGTGTCGAATCCAGAGAACAATCCTACTAGCCTACTAATAGTAGTAGTAGTAAGTACCTAGCTACTACTCTAGCTAGTACTCGTACCGTAGCTATCTACAGAAGCCAATAGCTACATGAGAACAGCGTTTTGGTATTGTTTTCCAACAGATACTACTAGCAAAATAGCCAAACAGCCATAGATGGGAGCTCTTGCGGTAGCTGCAGAACTTGCAGCAAAGGAGGAAAGATAGAGAGAGAAAACCAACGCGGTATTTAGAGGAAGTAAAGCAAAAAACCTCAATGAGAACTGAGTGGAGCAGAGATTTACAATATTTGAACGCAGTCACTTTTTGCACCGTAACGCCATTGGTTTCTCTCAAAGAGATAAAACCTTTGCGACAGGCAACTGCATGACGGCAACATCCGGATAGGCTATATATTCGCATCACGGACCGCTATTCTTCGCTTTGTGAGGTTGACACATGCTACTAACCAACAGGCCTGGGAGAAAATGGCGCCTGCCAGTGTCCGAGCAAGCGATTGCCATGATACTTGTCGCATTCAACAAATCCAAAACACGATAAGTCCTCTTCTTACCTGCAGTAGCTAGGTGAATTTAGGATTGTTGATCCATCTACGACACTTGTAGTTGATTCGACGGGACCAGGTTGCATATGAATCGAGAATACCGAAACGACTGTCAGTTTGTTTTATTTGTTCAATTGAAATCCAGTACCAAAGAACCTCTCTTGCTTAGAACCTATGCATGCATGTTGTCGTTTGTACTGCGCGACTCTCCCTCTGCCCCTTGCCCGCTTGCACCAATCTCTTGTCTCTTGTGGTGAAACGGTGAAACATGAAACCGTCAGGTTGCATTGTGTTAACTTTATCTCGTGACAAAACCGTCAGGTTGCATTGTGTCAACTTCATTCATGTTATAGCGAGCAAGAAAATGATAATCTATGCTAAGTTGCAGCGGCGGTTGTGTTCCCTAGTGAATACTGTAGCTGTAGCCACTGATAGGTGTTAGGTGTTAGATTCGTTTATTTTTTATTTTTTGATGTTTTATTATTATTTTTTAGACTTTTCTTTTCCTACCTGGTACGTACTATGGGTTGGGGGTGTTTCTGTCACTTATATGACGTCATTGATCAGTATTCAAAATTTTGAATTCGTTGGATTTTCAATTAATTTAGAGCAGTAAACTAGACCCTACTACTACTAGCTAGCTAGTAGACTACGGGCACCACTCCTACTAGCTACTAGTAGTACCAGGTAGCTAGAGTAGTAGACCACTATTAGTAGTACTAGTAGTACTAGTACTACTACTCTACTACTGAGTAGTAGCTAGTAGTAGCTAGTGCTAATAGTAGCTACTTCAGGGACTACTACAAAAATATTTTTGTGACATAAAAATGTTTCCTTCTCCCTTCATTTCATTGGCATCAATTGTCGCTGACAAGTAGGCCACCCCTACAGAACGAGTTTTGGTATCATTAAGTTTTATCCTCCTTCTCAAGTATTTGGAGTTTCAGCCGTAAAAGGGGAACTCTGTCTTGGTTCGCCGCTACCTACTCCCTACGACAAAAATGACCCTCCTGGCTTCAGCCCTTGTTTTAGCAGGAGGTGAGGTGGCGGACTGCTCATCGTCAACTACTAATTTGGTGGCAGCGACCATCTTGACTACCCTGGCGCGAGGGGGTGGGATCAATTTTCTTTCAGGTCAAAAGCAGAAACAAAAGGCTGCTTACACTGCTGCCCAAGCTTCAAAATCCTTCAACCAGCTCTGGTTTCACATTCCTGAGCCCTTCCGTTTTTTTGTCAGCGGAAATATTGGTAATTTGTGTTTCTTTGCACTGGAACGAACCATACATAATTGTCTCAATCGAATGGATGAAACACATCCCTACATCGTCGATCACAAGGATAGCATCTCCTTTTTTCTGGGGTACATTCTGCAAATGGGAACTCAACATTTGCTGCACGCTATTCTGGTGTATGGTCTGCACACGATTGATACCCGTGAAAAATACTTAACGACCCTTGCTGGACAATGCAGTGCTTACTTTACTGCCATGATTGGATCGACGCTTCTGAATACCGTCTTACGAAAACATGGATTTTCCAAGGATATGGCATTTTTCACCACGCTATATGTATTTGCCATCATCAATTATTTTGTGGTTGGGTGGGTGGTAAGGCGAGCCGTGGCCACTGCCGAAGAGCACGAATTGCAAGTCTCCTCCTCCAACCAACGGTTCCTAAATATGATGCATCTCTTTCGAAGGCAGATGCGAGGTGGCGAAGTGCTGCTTAGTGGAGTCGACGACAATGCCACAAGTGGAAGTTTGTGGCACTCGAAAAACCAATGGAAGAACGGGCTGCGATCTCGAATTAGATCAGAACCAAGCAGCGAGCAACACCATTTTTTATTGAAGCTGTAGTTGCTAGAAATTGCGAACTACCCATGATGGCAATAGACGATGGTGGTCTACTCAACTACTGGAGTAGTTATCGAGGATATTCATTGTGACCGTGATTATCTACTAGTAGTGCAAACTTTCTACAGATCTATTGGTCTGCAAATCTACAGCTTATTCTCATCGCTTTTTAGAAAACAGCTTACAATCGCTAACACAGAATATAAAGCTATTGATGGATGCAAACCCTAATTATAAAGTTGACTGTCTTCTCGCGGTTGAATTCCCGATAATTTATGCAGTCGCAGCGGCCTCGGGGTGCATCTTCGAGAGCCCAAAGTAGTTGAATCCCGTGATGACGAGCTCTTCTTCAGACTGCCCCGCCATACGAAATTGTCTGGTAGCATTTGCAAAAGCTTCCATTAGTTCAAAAGTATGTCCCATTTGAAGATGAACGTTTCCAATGTCGTTGTAGGTTTGCGCGATTCCAAAATGGTCCCGTTCCGGTTGCTCCCTGGTCATTCTAAGTTCTACAGCCTCTTCGAAACACTCTAGAGCCTCATGAAGCTCCCCTCGAGTTTGATAGACACGTCCAATATGCTCTAGGGTGGTGATGGCGTCCTTATGGTGCTTGCCGAGAGATGCCCTTTCGACACGAAGAGTTTCTTTGTAGTACGCCAACGATTCATCATCTTCTCCTTGCTCCATTAAGATGGTCCCAATGTTATACAAAATAATAGCCACATCATGAGAATCTCTACCCAGAAGCTTGTATCTGATCCGCAAGCTTTCTTGAAAGCTTTGGAGCGCGTAGTTATTCAGCTCCATCTTGAACAGGACAAGCCCAAGGGAGTTCAAAGTGGAAGCGACTTCGAGGTTGGTGTCACCGTAGGCATCTCGCCGAATACGCAACGCCTCTTGATAGACATCAAGAGCCTTGCTGTAGCTGTGGGTCTGATAATGGATCAACGCAATAGCAGAAAGAGTGACCGCGATTTCAGGATTGGCTGTTCCATTGCATTGTTGTTGCTGGATGGCGACGGCGTCCTTGTACATGCGCAACGCTTGCTGATACTCGGATCTGACTTTGTAAATTTGTCCAATATTTGTGAGAGTTACTACTATGTTTGGATGATTTGGATATAATACAGCCCGCTCCACTTTAAGTCCCTCTTGGTATATAGACAAAGCACCTTCTGTGTCTCCTTGCTCGTACAAGAGATTTCCCAGCTTGTTAAGACAGGAGGCAATCTCGGGATGGTAGATTCCCAAAGCAGCTTGTCCAACTGAAAGAGCCTCCCTATAGAACCGAGAAGCTTCGTCAAACTCCTGACGCTCATGATACACTTGCGCTATGCACTTGAGCATAATGGATACATCCCTGTGGTTTTTCCCAAGACGCTTCCGTGCAATGACCAAAAACTTAGAGTACAACTCCATTGCTTTGTCTAGCTGGCCTACCTGGTGATAAGTCTGTCCAGCATTGTACAAGCAAGCCGCCACATCCAGATGATCATCTCCAAATAATTGGCGACGCATGGTCAATGCTTTGGAGTAAAAGAGTACTGCACTCTCTAGATTCCCTTCTATGTAATAAACACGACCAATGTTGTTGAGGGTTGTCGCAACTTCCTTGGTGACAGCGCCTTGTCCCAGCACACTTTGGTAAATAGCCAGTGCCTCTTCATAAAAGACTAATGCACTTTTGGTTTTTGCTTTGGGTAAATGAAAGTGGAGCACCCCTAAACAATTGAGCGTGGCAGCAACGTTCAGCCTGCTTTCAACGTTCCCCTGTGATTGGCTGCTACAGATAACGAGAGCTTTGTTGAAGATCTTGATGGCTTCTTCGTATCTTCCGCCTCTGTAGAAGACACCACCGATACTGTGTAAAATAGCATAAATAGTGACACCGCCATTGTTGTAGTACGATAAAGTCCTGTCGATATTTAATCTTCCTTGCGTGATTTGAAGCGCTTGAAAGAACGAGTTGCAAGCTTCTTCGTTGTTTCCAATTCTGACAAAGACATAACCAAGATTAAACAAAATAGTAGCAGTAGCAGACGATACACTGCTTGTGGCATCAATCATGACGGGAGTTGTAAACGTTGGCATGCCTTCATCGTAGTCTTGGCGCTGGTAGATGTATTGGTTCTTTGTCGAGCCAAGATGCGTCATCTTTGGCAGAGATCCAGCGAAAAAAGCAAGCTGGTCTGCTTTTTGGAGAGCACGTCGAAACAAATGAATAGCTGTAGAAAGATCTGCAGAGGCACACTCAACTGCTACCACAGCCTGGTTGTTGAGCTCTGAAATCATTTCCATACTGGTGTGCGCTGTCGGAACATCGTTCGTGTTGTACACAGCATCATCGTAGGCAACAATATTTCTGGTCGAGAGGGTAAGCTCAGAATAGTTCATGCTATAGATTTATCGTACTCGTAATGGTGGTGCCTTTATCTTTTATCACTGGTAAGGTTTTTGATTTTTATTCGGAGTGAAATACTTGTAGTAGACAAGTAGACAAGTATGATGAGTTGAATTCTTGAAAAGCATGTTTTTATCAGCCAAGCATGAGTAGACTGGGATTCACGTTTTGATCTAGTCTTCAAATGACTGAATTTACTTAGGAGTTCACGTTATCGATCATTTTTTCATAAATCATAGTAGTTTCCGTAGCCAAATAAATAATAGTATAGTTCTTTAGCATTTATCATGCGATTAAATAAAGCAAATCCTGAAGTAAAATTGATCGATAGGCAGATCCACGGAATAAATGTTGCAAGGTAGCAAAATTTGCAAGTTGCGTTGATTTTACAAGGCTCACATCTTGGCGGCGAGCTTCATTTGTGAACCTATTGCAGTATGCGACGAAAGTAAATGAGCCAGAGACTCCCAGCTTAGAACTGGGGCTTGTTTTCTTTCGTCTGCTAGTCAATATGCGATTTTGTGTTATTTGAGTGGAAGACAGCAGGAAATCTTTTGTCTTTGGGACACAATGATGCTGCAGTAGGAGGAAATGCATCTGTCGCTCGACTCTCGGGTTGACAACGCTGCTTCACACTCTTATTCTCAAGATGCTATCCTTTTGGCTTAGGTTCGTTCTCAAATAGCTTGGAGGTATCTCCTATCAAGGGTTCCTCTATTAGAAAGTGGTACCAAGTAGCTACTTGGTAGTATAGCTAGTAGTACTCCAAAATTAGTTGTTCCTTTCTTGGAGTAGACTACCAGTAGCAACAAAATTTTCACTTTCGTTGTCCTGTTCACGTGGGGTTGTTGAACGACCTAATGAATTTCCAGATCTACCAGTAGTCTACCCTACCTGGCTGGTAATTGACTTGTTCTTGCTAATTGGTACCAGGATATGATCTACTATTAGTACAGGAGTACGTTCTGCTACAAGTAGTAGTAGTGATTCAAATAAGAAGTCATACATTACTACCAGTACTACGACTACCAGGGGTACTTCGGTATGGTACTACGGTACACCATAGTAGGCCAGTTCTAGTATTGGTACTACGTACTGGTACTCCCCCTCACATGAACCTCCTACAGTAGCTCTACCAGGGGTTACTAAATGAATTTCCCGATCTGCCCCTTAATTGGCCAGCTACCTAGTAGTGATATAAATAAGTCATGCAGTATGACTACTGTACACCTCACATGAAGAACTTCAGCAGCAGAGTTCCAGTGAGTACAGTACCGTGGTATGGAGGAGCATGAATTTGCCACTATCCAACGCGAAGAACAATCTTCCTTTATTCTTCATTCTAGTACTCTTACTACCTGGTGGTAGCTAGTACTTGCTTTCATTCAACCAGGAAACAGCTTGACAAGCACACAACAGCCGAGTACTACAGTACCAGAATTGCCGAACAGCGGAGGCGTTCATGGTTAACCACGAGAACAGATGAGACAAAAGGTTATTGCAGCCAATTTCTTGGAGAGGAAATTCTATAAGGACTTGAGACGGTTGCCTACCAACAGTCGTGATGTCAACATGTGAAATGTGAACACCACTTGCAACAGGCAACACAGTGAAAACTCCAGAATATCGATCTCATAACTCGTGACGACTTCCGGATTTTGTCGTAACCTGTTGGGCCAACTGGTTGGTTGTCAAAGCCTGTACATTATGTGAATGATTGAAAATTAGTGGCAGTAATGCTGACACTGTGGCACTATCCAGGCTCTGGATTCTGGATGATGCCATGTGTTTCGACAAAGCAGCCATATATGCATCTGCAATCTGTATGGGGTACGGGATATGTGGGATGAGAACAATATGCCAAGAAAGCAGCTGATGCCATCATAGAGGAATATCGCCAGTTGAAGCGAGACACAATGAAGTTCTTCTTAGAGGCCATGGTACTGGTTTTGCGATGTGACACCTGAAGCCACTCAAGTATTATTGGATTGAGAATGTTATGTTTCATGACCTACATTTTCAGTGAATGTTCCACATTTCAATCCTTGGCAGCGTTGTTGTGAGGAGCTGCCGCAGTTTGTGGCAGAACGCTGATTGCCAATCTTCCTGGAAATCTGCGAAGCATCAACAAAGTCGTATCGTTGTTGCTGTAACCGGGATCGTACGCCGTTGCAAATTTGTAACAGGCTTGGTAGAAATATTACACATTAACCTGCCTGTTTCAAGTATATGATACTAGTTTTCTAGCACGTGCAATCGGACTTTTCTGCAGAAACCCTGACCCCTATAGTAGTAGCTTGTCAGAAGAGCCCAGACATGAGTAATCGAACACTTCCACGGTTGATTGTTGGCTAAAACGTGAGAGAAAGGGCTCACAAGTGCAACCTACCATAGTAACTCGCAAATTGTCACCTAATCCTTAGAAAGCAAAAAGGTATGCGCAAAGTAGACGTCGGACAAAAACTAATGTCCCAAGAGTTCGAAGAGGAATAGTAGAACGAGAAGGCGGTGACGTTCGGATATTTCATTTGTTGCAGAGCGTTGCAAAAAGGAATTTGCGACACCGCACCTGTAAAAATAATGAAGAGAAGACAAGGGGCCGACAGATGTTTACTCCCAGCTCCACTAAAACTAAAACTGCAAATCAAGAGATTTGGTTCAATGATTTCATTGCCTTGGCCTCTTGCGAGGTTTGCCACATTTTTGTTCGTGGTCTTTTTTTTCATTTTTTTTTAGTTCATCAAATTTGTATGTATTTTATTTTCTGTTTTCTTCTTCTTCATTTTTAATGTGATGAACGTGACATGTTATGATGCCAAGAGGGAAGGGCTTGTCAGGTCGACTTCACTCTAGCTGCAGCCTTTTTAGGACTTTTTATCCAAACCACCATGGATGCAGATGTGCTCGCATCGTTTGACAGTCTTGCTCGGCAAAAAGTTTTCTCCTTTCAATACCACTAAACAAGTATCATAGCGCATATGTTGACCCCCGTCGGAAATCGACTACAGTACACCGCAGCCAAGTTTGCATTACGATTCAGCGCCGCCTGTATCACCGCCACCTTTGGCATCACCACCACCGCTTCCATCGCTATCTTTAGGCTTGACCCAACTCATAGATGACAGCTTTGCCTTTACATCGGTATAAGAAGGGAATTGCCCGCCTCCAAAACGACCTCTTCCGCGTCCTCGACCTCGGAATCCCCGTCCACCATACGAAGCACTGTATCCAAAGTTGGCTTGAACCATCGGCGAGGGATGGTTCTGTGCCGCCACAGCTGCCTCTCCTGTGACTTCCTTGTCGCCAGCGGCATTCCCGGTGCCTTCACCTCTTCCTTCGAGAAACCCTTCGCCGATGCGTCCAGGAGTGCTTCGACCTCCAAATCGGCCTCTTCCGCGCCCACGGAAGCCTCCACCGTGGTACGCGCT
>Ga0100394_1002891_pt1 | contig 14191 bp, 11 predicted proteins | sample CryGeymeta201518_FD_81549 | JGI IMG/M metagenome (GOLD analysis project Ga0100394, IMG submission 81549) | Groundwater microbial communities from Crystal Geyser aquifers in Utah, USA - Crystal Geyser metaG 2015-18 | ecosystem: Environmental > Aquatic > Deep subsurface > Groundwater | place: USA... | reverse complement strand
TAGCCCGTGCTTCGCTAACAGTAAGAATGTTCATATTCGGTTTAGCTCCTATGTTTCAACATACCGTTCTTTAACTGTCGCATCTAAAACGGAATACAGGGATGGTACCAATATTTGTACAATTAGGCAATGTGGATGTACAAACTTACGTACTAAGTTTTGCAGCATTCATAATTATTGGCGGAGCACTTTTCGACTAAATTTGCTCTCACCTTTTTCAGACTTTTAAATACCAAATGAAGCTTTTTTGCTTCGTTGGTGAATTTAACTCTCTCACTTTTGTAGGCGGCATAAAGCGCCAGCCGTTTTTTATCTTTGCTATGTTCGCTTAAAAAAATCATCATAGAACTTGACCCTAACGCAACGTTATAGCTGAGGCTTGCTGCATCGGGTGAGTGAGGTAAGTAAGGTGGAGGCGTAGCAGCGTGCAAAAGTGGTTTAGTGTTAGTCAGGTAAGTAAGCTCGCCGGTGTCAGTGTGCGAACTTTGCATCACTATGATCAGGTAGGCTTACTGACGCCACTGCGGCGGCAGGACAATGGTTATCGCTGTTATTGTGAGCAGCATCTGGTAAAGCTACAGCAAATTTTGCTGTACCGGCAGCTGGATTTTAGCCTGGAGCAGATCCGCGACATGATGCAGGCACCAGACTTTAACGCTGTAAACGCATTGCAGCAACAACATGCCTTGCTACTTAGCAAACTCGATGCAACAAAGCAGATGATCAATAACATTGAGGTGGCTATGACTATTGCACAAGGTAAACAAAATTTGCAGATCCTGTTTAGCACTGTGCCGCAGGATAAAGCGGAACAGTGGCAACAAGATTTTGCCAGCCAGTTTGCAGAACCTGGCGAGTACGAAACTGCGTTACAGGCAATGGGTAATGTAAGTGCCGCGCAATCACAGCATTTGACAGAGGAGTTTGATAACTGGGTAGCGCAGTATCTGCCGTTACTTGCCCTACCGGTGCAAACAGAAGCCGTGCAGCAGCTGGTACTGCAGCACCTTGCCATGCAAAACCGCTTTTTAAGCCAGATGATGTCGGATGAGGCTTATCAAGGCCTGACCGGTGAAATCTTTTTGATGCTGACAGAAGCGTTAATTGAAGAAGAACTGGCGCAGCAAATGTATGCGTATTATGACCCGGCTCTACCAGAGCATTTATACGAGGCAATGATGTATTTTGCTGAGCACAGCTTTAAACCTGCACCTGAGCAATATCGCTTTATCGGGTTAGAAAAGGTTGATAGCTAAGTTGATGCTGAAGCAGCAATAGCGGCGCAGGCAGTAACAAGCCAGCGCCGCTGTGTTAGTTGTTATGGACTGTCCGGTATTTCCGGCTCGGTTAATAACGCCAGCAGTTGCAACGACTCCTGCCAACCGGCATAACAAAACTCAACCGGTATCGCCTCTGGTATACCGCTTTGTTCGATATGCAATTCAGTACCGCACAACACTGGTTTTAGCTTAATGGTTACCAGCATTTGCCCTGGCAGATTCGGGTCGTCAAACTGGTCGTTATAGCGAATAAGCTCGTTCGGTTTCAGCTCCAGGTAAGTACCGCCGAAGCTGTGGCTTTGGCCGGTATTAAAGTTAGTGAACGACATTTTATAACCGCCACCCACCCGCGCATCCATACTATGCACCTTGCCGGTAAAACCATGCGGCGGGCACCATTTGGCTAAGGCTTCAGCATCTAAAAAGGCGCGGTACAACCGCTCTGGCGTGGCTTTCATTACCCGGTGCAAAGTTACGGTATTGCCTGACATAACGAATCTCCTGTGTTAAACGCAATAATTTGCTGTATCACAGCTTAGTCGAAGCTGCAGGGCTGGATTCGACAGGAGGGGAGAAAATTGTTTTTCTCGTGGCGATAGATGAATAAATTGTTTATTATTGGTTAAATTTATTTCCGGGCAAAACTGCCTGCCGGACACAAAACAATGACCAAATCCGCTTTTCTTATCTTCAGTTTATTCATCGCTGGTTTGGCTATAGCTGAGAATAGTGAAGCTGTTAACGCTGCGCAGCATGCTTTTTATAACGGTGATTATACAAAAGCTAAAGCCGGTTTTTTGTTGGCGGCAGAGCAGGGCTCTGTTGAAGCTGAATATTATCTTGGTTTAATTGCTAAAAATGATCCCAAAAATGCAGACTATCAGGTAGCACTGTCTCATTTCACAAACGCAGCCCGGCTTAATCATGCTCAGGCGATGTGGGAGTTGGGTGTGTTGTATGAAAACGGGGAAGGTGTAAACCAAAACCAGTTTACGGCGCTGGACTGGTTTCGAAAATCTGAATTTGCGTCAGCTATTGAAGCGCCAGAGAGCTTTTACGTTACCGGCAATAATGGTGAACTGACCGAAGTTTCAGTATCGCAATATATTCAACACCTGACTCAGCAAGCACAAAGCGGACTTACCGATGCTAAATTTGCGCTGGCCAAAATTTATGATGCCGGGGTGATTGTTAAAGCGGATTTACCACAAGCTTTCAATTGGTATCTCAGCGCGGCAACAGACGGGCATACCAAAGCCGCACAGCTGGTCAGTTATTTTTATTGCCGTGGAATTACTGTTCCGCGTAGCACTGAAAAAGCCAATGCTTGGCTGGAAACCACCGGATATTCAACAGACTGTGACTAAAAAGGACGACTTATATGACAAACAGACAACAGGATCTTTTACGTGAATTGCAGCACAATGAACACATACTACATGTCGTATCTGCTGAAGACTTGCAAAAGGAACACCTTGAGTTAAAAGGAAATACCAAGTTGATAGCTCAACAGGTTACCCCAGTGCTAGACGCCTTAAAAGCAGCGAAGCTGATACATGAAGTGGGTGGTTTTAAACCAGGTCAGGTAGTGCTTAAAAAATACGGCAATAAGCAGTATGTTATTTTTAAAGGCAAAGCCGGTGAGCGACACGTACTGAAAGGTACTAAATATTTAGCCGACAATCCGACCGTTGTCAGAATGGCAATTGGACCTAAAGGGATAGTCAAATCCGCCAAAGGAGGCTTTGTTATTACCGCCGTTCTATCTGTCAGCATAGAGATTTTTGATTACGTAATTAGAGATACCGCATTGTTATCTGAGATGTTGGGCGTTATCACCACTGATCTGGTTAAAATTGGTTTAAGCACTCTTGCTGGCGTAGCAGCCGGATTAGCTGTTGGCTCAGCAGCTGTGATCGGAAGTGTTGCGGCTGCGCCTTTCGTCGTTGCAATTGCGGTTGGCGTGTTAGCTGGTTTTGTTCTCGATAAAATAGATCAGCGTCTGGGTGCAACGCAGGCACTGATTAAAGCTTATGCCAGGATGGGTATAATGCTGGACGAAATCAAGTATGAAACAAGCCGTAACTTGAAATACCTTGAGGACAATCCTCAGTTTATTCCGTGCTTATTTGGTCCCTGTCATGGGATCAGAGGTTATTAATGTCTCCGAAAGTTGCACAGAGTGTTTTTCTGCTATTTAACCTGATCGCTGTTTTGGCGGTAGCTTATGTTGTGCATGACATTGTGAATGTTACATCAGAGCTTGCTGGTAAGCAGCCGGTTATTCCGCTGGATACCGGCATTAGTTACCTGTTGCTAATGTCGGTATTCTGGTTACTGAGTTTGGTACAGTTTGTCGGGCGCAGAAACAAACAGCATTTCATTATCAGATGGAGCAACCAACTGGTTATTAGCTGGTTTATTACAACCTTGCTACTGGCTTATTTTATTCCAGTGTTATTACAAGGGCGTTTACAACAAGCAGGCTACATACCCTGTGACGATCCTCAGGTAGTCTCAAGAATATCCAGAGGAGCAAGTCTGATTTTTGTGCATGGCCAAGTTTATCACGCGGCCGATGTTCAACCCGTTACCCAGCCAGAACAGGTATGCGAGCTTTTTGCGTCCGGCTTGTCAACGCAATAGCCGCTGCCGCGGCCGATCTTCGTTAAATTAGCATAGCTATTAGGTGCAACTATACTTGTAGCTGCGCATAACATTGGAGGTAGCTATGACGGAACCAACTACTTATCCCGATAACGAGCAAAACCGCAAAGGCTGTCATACCGAATGGCCGCAAGCCGTGCGTGAGTTGGCAGGCAGCTGGCAGAAATTTCCGCAGCAGGAAGAGCTGCGGGCAGGGCAGGGCAAAGATATGCCGCGAGAGTCGCTTTGATTTTTGGGCTAAATCCTTTAAATAGCGTCCCCACTTTTCCTGCTCACCATCGCAATAAAACTTCTGTGTGAATAATTTTGCTACTGCGCCGGGTTGACTAAAAACCCTGCCCAATCCCCTTGCTGGCGCTGATACAACCAGCCAGAATGGCGCTACTTTGCTGTTGAGGTGGTTATGGTTAATCTGGCGTTGATGAGTGCGTTTATTCCGACGTTTTTATTTGTCTCGGTGACACCGGGAATGTGCATGACACTGGCCATGACGTTAGGTATGAGCCAGGGCGTGCGCCGTACCTTGTGGATGATGTGGGGCGAAATGCTGGGCGTGGCGCTGGTAGCCATACTGGCGGTATGCGGCGTGGCGGCGATAATGCTGCAATTTCCGGCGGTGTTTCAGTGGTTTAAAATTGTTGGCGCTTGTTACCTTGGTTATATCGGGCTGCAAATGTGGCGCGCCAAAGGCAAGCTGGCGTTGCCGCAACCTGGTGAACTGCCAGCGTTAATGACGCGGCGTACCTTGTTTAGTCAGGGTTTTATTACTGCGGTGTCTAACCCCAAAGGCTGGGCGTTTCATATGGCGCTGTTGCCGCCGTTTATCGATAGCCAGCTGGCGTTTTGGCCACAGTTGCTGGTGCTGGTAAGCATCATTTTACTGCTGGAGTTCGGCTCTATGCTGCTGTATGCCAGCGGCGGTAAAGCGCTGGCGCTGTTTTTCGGCAAAGCCAACCGGGTACAGTACTTAAACCGCATCGGTGCCAGCCTGATGTTTGGCGTGGCGCTTTGGATGCTACTGGGCTAGCAGCTTATTGCTGGTGGCGATGGCCGGGCGCTTTGTTGCTGCCAAGGCCGCCGCTTAGTATCAGCAGTAGCAACCCGCGTAATAACTCCAAGGTGATTATAAGCGGCAGTACTATGGCCAGGCCGGTGAGTAAACTGCGTACTACTATTTTAATTAACCTACCTATTTAAACTGCAGCAAAAAATTGCGTCAAGCTTACCTTAATTGGTTTTGACTGTCTGTTGGCTAAGTGGCGACTTAACCTAATTTGAACGCACTTAACACATCGAGGTTGCGCTAACGGGCGCAACATGGATAATTTGCCGCGACAATAATGAAAATAACCGGAACTACGGAATGCGCATGAAAACCAAACCCCTAATGATTGCTGCCGTGCTAGGCTTAAGCTTGGGTGCTGTGGCCGATGAAGGCCAGTGGCAACCCTACCAAATGGCGCAGTTGCAAGACGAATTAACTGCCAAAGGCATTGAAATTCCGGGTAAGCAGTTGGCTGATTTAAGCCAGTACCCGATGAACGCTATGGTCAGTTTGGGCTACTGCTCAGCGTCTTTTGTTTCGCCTAATGGCTTGGTAATAACAAACCATCACTGTGCTTATAACGCGATTCAAAACAACTCAACGAAAGACAATAACCTGATTGAAAAAGGCTTTTTAGCCAAGTCGCTGTCAGAAGAATTACCAGCCGGTGCGCAGGAGCGTTTATATATTACTGAAGCGGTAACCGATGTTACGGCGCAGGTTGCGGGCGCATTAGCGCCAGAGCTTAGCGGCAGTGCACGTTATGAAGCGATTGAAGCAAACCGTAAAGCACTGATTAAAAGCTGTGAAGCCGACCCGAACTACCGCTGCTCGGTGGTCAGTTTTCATCATGGTTTAGAATATTTTCAGATTAAACAATTAATGCTGCAGGATGTGCGGTTGGTTTATGCACCATCAGAGTCTGTAGGCAATTATGGTGGAGATATTGATAACTTTGAGTATCCGCGCCATACCGGTGACTATACCTTTATACGTGGCTACGTTGGCAAAGACGGAAAGCCTGCACCTTACTCGGTTGATAACGTACCCTATAAAAGTAAACATTTTTTAACGGTTAATGCCAGCGGTGTTCGCCAGGGCGATGGTATTTTGCTGGCCGGTTATCCGGGGCGTACCAGTCGTTATCGATTAGCCGATGAAATTGCATTTGCTGCTAATTGGCAATATCCGGCGCAGGTAAAAACCTATCAACAAATCATTGATACCATTGATCACCTCAGTGCGAAAGATGCCGACTTAAAAGTAAAGTATGCCTCTACCGTTAAAAGCCTGAATAACAGGATGAAAAAACTGCAGGGTTTGCTAGATGGGTTCGGTGTTACTGATATTCATGCCATTAAACAACAGCAAGAGCAAGCATTGCTTGATTGGATAAATGCCGACGCCAGTCGCAGCGCCTATCAGCAAAGCATTAGTGCACTACAGCAGGTGATTGATGCAGAGCAAGCGTATAGTCAGCAAACTTATTACTTTGATAATGCCAAACGCAGCGATATGTTAAAAGCGGCGATGACCTTGTATCGGCTGGCGATAGAAAGCGAAAAGCCAGATGCTGAGCGTGACATGGGGTATCAGCAACGTGATTTAAGCATGATTGAAAGCCGTTTAGCCAGAATGGAGAAAAGTTTTGATCCGGCGATGGATGTTGCTATTTGGTCAGAGCAGGTGGCAGAGTATTTAGCTCAACCAGATGCGGTGCGTGTCGCTGAACTAGATGCCGCTTTAGCTGTGAGCGCCGGTATGAGCCAAGCTGAAGTAAGCGCAAAGCTTGCCACCTTGTATCCGCAAAGCCAGTTAACCACGACAGAAGGGCGTAAGTACTGGTTGGGCAAGGCACCTGCAGAGTTTGTGCAAAGTACAGACCCGTTTATTCGTATTGCTGTTGCGATATATGCAAAAAATAAAGCGCTAGAGCAGCAGGAAAAAACATTAAGTGGCCAGCTGTCGCAGGTGCGTCCGGCTTATATGCAGGCAGTTATCGCGTATAACAACGCGCAGGGTAAACCGGTGTATCCAGATGCCAACAGTACGCTACGTATTACCTACGGCTCGGTAGAGGGTTACCCGGCGGTGGATGGTGTTTATAAAACGCCGTTTACGTCGGTAAAAGGGTTAATTGCCAAGCGGCAGGCAGAGTATCCGTTTAACGCACCGCAAAAACTGGTAGATGCCTACAATAATGGCCAGACTGCCGGCTATTTTTATCAGAATTTAGCCGCTAAGCCTCAGTTACCCTGGCATTGCAAGCTGTTTAGCTGTCCAGAGCCAGAAGTAAAGGCGTTTAACTCGGTGCCGGTTAACTTCCTAACCAGTGCAGATACCACTGGCGGTAACTCTGGTTCAGCGGTAATGAACGGTAAAGGTGAGCTGGTAGGGTTAAACTTTGACTCCACCTACGAATCTATTACCAAAGATTGGTATTTCAATCCTGAAATTACCCGTGCGATACACGTTGATATCCGTTATGTGCTGTGGCTAATGCAGTACGTAGATGGCGCACAAAATGTGTTAGATGAAATGGAAATTGTCAGATAACTGTGTTGCTAAATACACGTTACCTAGAACTGAAGCCAGTGTGATTAACATCGCACTGGCTTTAACCTAGCTTTGGCCGGTTATCGGTTAATAATAAAGTCTGCCGTGCTGCGGCGGACTTTTTTTAAATTTACCAGCCAGTCGCCTTCCGCTTCACGATAACCCAAAGGCAGTAGTAATACTGACTTCAATCCCAGTTCGGCCAGATTTAAAATGACGTCTACTTTTTCCGGTTCAAAACCTTCCATCGGCGTGGCATCTACTTTTTGCTCTGCTGCTGCCAGTAAGGCTGAGCCTAAACCTATGTAAGCCTGACGCGCAGCATGCTCAAAATTTTCTTGTGCCGGGCGCTGCGGATAGTACCCCAACAACTTTTGCCGGTAGGCTTCCCAACCTTCGTTTTTAAAACCACGCTGTTCGTTTACCAGATCAAACATGCTGTTAATGCGCTCTTCTGTGTAGTTATCCCAAGCCGCAAAAACTAATAAATGCGAACAGTCGGTCACCTGAGACTGATCCCAGGCAACGGGACGAATTTGCTTTTTAAGCTCGTGGTTAGTAATAACCAATACCTGATATGGCTGTAGACCACTTGAGCTGGCACTTAGGCGAATAGCTTCCAGAATAATGTCCAGTTTTTCTGCTGGCACAGTTTGATGTGGTGTCATTTTTTTTGTGGCATAACGCCAATTGAGTAAATCAAGGGTATTAGACATCTTTGTTCCTACATTTATTTTGTACTAGTTGGTATATAAGGGCGTAGTAGTGATGTTTCAATAGGGTGAAATTTGTATTTTTGCTGGTGATGAACAGGTAATGCCGCTGTACTTTAAACCGGCTTATGCCTGCGGTTGATATGTTAATGGATAATGTTTTTTTGTTAATTAAGCCTGATATCTTGACCTGAAAACGGATATCAACTAGCTTAAGAAAGCGCTTACATTTCTGTATTAACATAATAATATTGTCTGTACCTATGGTAACAGGACAAAGCAGGTAAGTGCGGCAAAACAAGTGTCTTAGGACGGGATAAAACAAAGCATAAAATTGCAGATGGCAAGATCTGTGGTTGAGCGTGGCCTGCAAAAATGCCGGATGCCACTTTGCAAGTAGCTTTCACTCAAAACATTTTTATATTCAGCAAACCCAGTCGGGGCTATGGTAGGCCATTAATGTGCCCGCTGTGCCCTTATTTGACAATGTGCAACCTATGGGTTTTTGCAAATGAAACAATTTAACAATTTACCGACGTGGTTTAAACCGCGCGCCTGGTTCTGCAGTCTGCTTGGTCTGTGTTGGCTTGTGACGCCGTCTAGCGTACTGGCCGATGTTACCAACCCCGTCATTGGTAACCTGCTGTTCGAAGATAACTTTAATAACGTAAATAATAATACCTGGAATAAGGTTGAAGGCGATGGTTGCCAGCTGGGTCTTTGCGGCTGGGGCAACCAGGAGTTGCAATGGTATAGCGCCAATAACTTAAGTATTGAGCCGGTACCAGGTGAACCAGGCAACACGGCGCTGGTGTTGCAGGCCCGCAATGAAGCTATCGGCGGTCGTGCTTTTAGCTCTGGAAAAGTAGACAGCCAGCATAAACTGGCGGTGCAATTTGGCATGATTGAAGTACGCGTACGAGTGCCAGAGTTGGGTATAGGCTTATGGCCGGCAGTGTGGATGCTTGGCACCAGTACAGCCAGTTGGCCGGCAAAGGGCGAAATTGACATGATGGAAATGGGCCATCGGGCCCAGGCCAGAGCAGACGCCGGACATCCGGGCGCTAATATCAACAGCTATACCGCTGCCAATGCCATTTTTTACGCCGATGCGGCCTGTGTGCCACAAAACCCATCGTGCGCCGCGATGACCGCCTGGCAAACCGACAATGCTTATGTCGCCACTCAACCACTGAGTAATCGTTTTGTTACTTACCGCACCTACTGGACCGATACTCAATTACGTTTCACCGTAGTGGATAATGGTGTGGAGTACGATATGTACGATGCGCCGATTAACATTACTGAAGAATCAAGCGAACTGCAGCAGCCATTTTACCTGTTGTTGAATCTGGCGGTAGGTGGCAATTTTACGGATGCTGCTAACAATGCTCAGGTTAGTGCCCCCTTACCGGCAAAAATGTATATAGATTATGTGCGGGTTTACCAGCTAAATGGCATGGGACAAGTGTTTAATGGCAACGTTAACCCACCGCAAAGTGGCAGCTTTGGTGTGTTTACAGACGCTGCCACCACCGATCAACTGGACGCCGGTGTAAGTTCAGATATTTATATCTGGAACCAGGCTTCGGTGACCGCCGGTAACACAGCACCGCTGGAGGGCAGTAATGTCATTGCCTGGCGCTACACCAGCCCCGGGCAGTGGTTTGGCGGCGGTATTCAGGCGCGGCAAGTGCGCGATATGAGCAACTTTGCTAATGGCACGATGAAATTCAGCATAAAAATTCCGGCCAATGTGAGTTTTAAAATTGGCATTGCTGATGACTACACTAATCAACACTGGGTGAATTTTCCCGCCTATGAAAGCCGCTATGGTTTAGTGCGCAATGGTGACTGGGCCGAAGCCACTATTCCGGTATCAGATTTACGTGGCGAATTTATAGCACTGCAGGCGTTAACCGGTATGTTTTATATTGCCAGTATGGATGGCGCCTTACCCGGCAACAGCTTTGAGTTTGCCATTGATAATATTGTTTGGCAGAGCGGTGGTACGGTTATCACTGACAGTGATAACGATGGTATAGCCGATAACCTGGACCAGTGTATCAATACGCCAACGGGCAGTGCCGTTGATAACAATGGCTGCCCCACAGCCGCCGGCTCATTTGGCGTGGCGCAAACCGGGGCCGACAGTATACGGTTTTATGTTAACAGCGGTAGCTGGGCAGACGTGCATTACCGGGTCAATAACGCTGGCCAGATAAACGTGGGTATGCAGCAGCAAAACGGTGTGAATAACTATCCGTTAACGGGGTTAGCGCCGGGTAGTGTGCTTAGCTACTTTTTCACCTATTGGGATACCGCAAAAGGCTATGCCATTGATACGGCGATGCAAACGTTTACGCTGGGCAATATCGTTACGCCGGATCCAGATCCAACACCCGACCCGGATCCAGACCCTACGCCAGACTTGGACAGTGACGGCGATGGTGTAAGCAATGAGCTGGATAACTGTCCTAATACGCCTGCTGGCACACCGGTTAATGTTAACGGCTGTCCGCTAACGTCAGTTAATGTGGTGCCGCTGTTTAGCGGAGCCACCGCGTTGGAACCCGCCATTCAGTATGACCGTGGCGATGCACTGGTAACACGTTTCTCTGACCGCGCCCGCGACCGCCACGCTAAAGAGAACCATTTTCAGGCCTACGATCATTACCTGACATTTTACTGGGAAGACAGAACCGCCGCGATTGAAATAGTCGACTATGTTGCGAAAGGTGGTAGCAGTATTCGCATGAATGTGGTGACGCAGAATAAACTGGACGACTTACAGGCAGAAAACCGCTGGTGGTATATCGGTAGAAATACACTGGCAGAGTTTTGCGGTAACGGCGTAATGAATATGGTCGATTACACCCACTACTGGAAAGAGGAAAGCTATAACTGTCGGGAAGGTAGGCCCATTCAGATAGGCGACAGGCTGGAATTTGAGGTCAGTCAGTTTCTCGACGGCTCAACCTTGCCGCGCGGTCGCGCTAATTACTATGGCACCACCTTTTTATATATTGTTGGTCAGGGCATAGTGCCGTGGGATGTCACCGACAAACAGGTGTTTCAACCCGGGCGCTATCTGCAGCGTGACTCTATACCTTTACCTGTTAGCGCGCGCCTAGGGGGCGACACGACCTTGCATGTGCAAATGACCGCCGAACCAGACGGCCATTTTCAGCAAATGGCCACTAATTTGGGTTACGACAATGGCCAACCATTTGTGCGGGGCCGGCGTGTACACCATAGTTCAGTGTTGGATGGTGACCACGATGAAAATGCTGAAAATGGCACTTTTAACAGTATGGTTGGCTTAGCCGGTTCACACTATATCAATGCCCGCTGTTCTGGCTGTCATGTCCGCAATGGCCGGGCAGGGGTTGCAGCGGTTGGTGCTCCGTTGGACAAGTGGGTGTTTAAAGTCGGTAATGCGCAGGGGTTATCTCACCCTGAGCTGGGCCGGGTTTTACAGCCACGAGCTACGGCTGGGGCAACTGGCGAAGGTATGCCATCTATTGCTTCGTTCAGTTACGCCAATGGGTTACGTACACCTCAGTATCAGTTCAGTGGCACAGTGCCGGAGACGTTTTCTGCCCGTATTGCACCCCAGTTAAATGGAATAGGCTTATTAGAAGCGATACCAGAGCAAGCCATACTGGCGTTGGAAGATGAGTATGATGCTAATGGTGACGGCATTTCCGGCCGCGTCCATCGGGTTATCGACCCCGTTACCGGCGATACCCGTTTGGGCCGGTTTGGTTACAAAGCCGCAACCAGCAGTGTAAAACATCAGGTAGCAGCGGCCTTTAACACGGATATGGGCGTGATGACATCAGTGCTGCCACAGCCGGATTGCGGTGCGAATCAGACTGATTGCCGCACAGGCCCGCTATTGCCGCAGCAACATTTAGCTGATTTGGTAAAGTACATTTCATTACTGGGCGTGCGTGGACAGCGTGACTATAACAACCCACAGGTGCAACAAGGAAAGGTCGTGTTTAGCAACACCGGTTGCAATGGTTGCCATGTTGAGAGCTTTCAAACCAGTGCTTACCACCCGCTGGCAGAGCTTCGAAACCAGACAATCCGGCCTTATACTGACATGCTACTGCATGATATGGGCCCGGGGTTGGCTGACAACTTAGCGGAAGGTAGTGCCAGTGGTAGCGAGTGGCGTACTGCACCTTTATGGGGATTGGGCTTATCTGCCTGTGTTACCGGTGGTGTGGCAGGCAATACCGGCTGGGATGCCTTTGGCTTGGATGGTTACCAATACTGCACCCCAGATGCCAATTACCTGCATGATGGCCGCGCCCGCACTATAGACGAAGCCATTCGTTGGCATGGCGGTGAAGCTGAAACCAGCAAAGTAAACTATCAAAACCTGTCATCAGCAGATAAAGCTGCGTTATTGGCATTTTTAAATAGTTTATAGTAATGGGTAAAAACAGCTTATAAAAATCATCGCTTTGTGCGAGTTGAACGCTTAGCAACTTTAGTTGCAAGATGGAATAGTCCGCTGAGGGTTAACATGAAAGCAAAGCTTGAAATGGTGGCCCCAGCTGGACTCGAACCAGCGACCGATCGATTATGAGTCGAGCGCTCTAACCAACTGAGCTATGGGGCCATGTGAAACTTTTTTTACATCTGCCAGTGTACATCCTGTAGCTTCATTCCGGCTCAACCATCCACGGTCTCGCCTTCGTGCTTTTTGGCGTGACGTTAAGTCACCCCTCATCGCCTTGCGACGACCGCCCCTCAGCCAACTGAGCTATGGGGCCACGGTGCCTAATTGATTGCAGACGCAATACTAAGCGGCAGGCAGTATAAAAACTTTTGCCGGCTTTGTCATCCGGCTTGTTACGCTAAGTGTGGTAATTGCTGATTTTTTGAGCTTTATACTGCATAAATAACAAAAGCGCCGAAAGGCGCCTTTGTTTTTCAGCAACTAAACGACAAAAACTTACTCGTCTAAGAAGCTTTTTAATACTTCTGAACGTGAAGGGTGGCGCAGTTTACGTAGCGCTTTGGCTTCGATTTGACGAATACGCTCACGTGTTACGTCAAACTGTTTGCCCACTTCTTCTAATGTATGGTCGGTGTTCATGTCGATACCGAAGCGCATACGCAGTACTTTTGCTTCACGAGCAGTTAAACCCGCCAGTACTTCGTTAGTGGCATTTTTCAAACTTTCCATCGTTGCAGAGTCCAGCGGTGACTCACCGGTGGCATCTTCGATAAAATCACCTAAGTGCGAATCTTCATCATCACCAATAGGGGTTTCCATCGAAATAGGCTCTTTAGCAATTTTCAGCACCTTACGGATTTTATCTTCTGGCATTTGCATGCGTTCTGATAATTCTTCTGGTGATGGCTCGCGGCCCATTTCCTGCAGCATTTGCCGTGAAATACGGTTTAGCTTGTTGATGGTTTCAATCATGTGTACCGGGATACGGATTGTACGGGCCTGATCTGCGATTGAACGCGTGATTGCCTGACGGATCCACCACGTAGCGTAAGTTGAAAACTTATAACCACGACGGTATTCAAACTTATCTACCGCTTTCATCAAACCGATATTACCTTCCTGAATTAAATCAAGGAATTGTAAGCCACGGTTAGTGTATTTTTTCGCAATAGAGATAACCAAACGTAAGTTTGCTTCAACCATCTCTTTTTTCGCCCGGCGTGCTTTCGCTTCACCAATCGACATACGACGGTTGATATCTTTAATTTTAAAAATGCTTAAGCCGGTTTCTTCTTCAACTTTTTTCAGTTTTTCGATGCTGCGCACCAAATCTTCCTGCATTTCTTGCAGTTTCGAAGAATAAGGCTTATTGGCAGCAATTTCGGCTGATAACCAGGCGGTAGAAGTTTCAAAACCGGTAAAAGCTTTAACGAAGTTTTTCTTCGGCATCTTG
>Ga0100394_1002877_pt1 | contig 14218 bp, 9 predicted proteins | sample CryGeymeta201518_FD_81549 | JGI IMG/M metagenome (GOLD analysis project Ga0100394, IMG submission 81549) | Groundwater microbial communities from Crystal Geyser aquifers in Utah, USA - Crystal Geyser metaG 2015-18 | ecosystem: Environmental > Aquatic > Deep subsurface > Groundwater | place: USA... | reverse complement strand
GTCGGGGTTGTAATAGAAGCTGCGGGCGTCCGTTGCGGTAGTCTGGCACCACTTCGGATCGGCGGCGACCATCGGCAGTCGCAGCGCCAGCGCGCCGAGGAACGGCTTGTCCAGAATCAGCCGGGTGCGGGCCGCAGCCAGCTTGGTTTCGATGGAGCTTTCCTCACTCATCACTCCTCACATTTCGTACAGCATCAAATCAGCGACGGCATTCGCCCATTTGGAAAACTGCGGCACGGCGAACAGGTTCTGGCCGATGGCGCGGTGCATGTCTGAAACCAGCATGATGCCCATCTCGCGCAGCGGAAAACGACCGGCATAATCCAGAATGTGCCCATGGATTACGCGTGCATCGGGGCTGTCTTTGGCGCGAATTGCGCGACCCACCAAGGCAGAGGCGACGGCATACTGAAGGTCTGTTTCTCGTGGCACGGGGACTTCCTCGCCGCGCAGGATGGCGTCCAGGTCTGGCATGCGGTCGAGGTTCTCGATGAAGGCGTTGAGTTCGAGCCCGGCCGCCGACCCGACGCAGGCTTGCAGAGTGGGTAGCAGCAGCTCGGGATGGTCGCCGAATTTTTGCAGTGCGCGGTGGGCGAATTCCCACGAACGCGGGCTGGGGAAGGCGACCGGGTTGTGCGCCGGATCGAAATCGAACAGCAGTTCGGGACGGAAGCGCAGAAAGCCGATCAGACGTTCGTCGATGTGGTTGGTGTAGGCCCAGGTGACCCAGTCGTCGAGATTGGCCTCGACCTCGAAATGGGAAAAGCGGTTGGCCAGTGGCGCCGGCATGGTATAGGTGACGCCGCGGTCGCCCTGGCGGTTGCCGGCGGCGAAAATCGCCCAGCCCCTGGGTACTTCGTAGGCCCCCAGGTGGCGGTCGAGAATCAACTGGTAGGCGGCGGCGGAAACACTGGGCGGCGCCGAAGTGATTTCGTCCAGGAACAGGACGCCTTGCGGGCCATGTCTTTTGGCATCGGGCAGCATCGAGGGGATGGCCCATTCGACACGATCCTCGATTCTGAATGGGATACCGCGCAGGTCGGAGGGCTCCATTTGCGACAGGCGGATGTCAATCATCGGCACGTCATGTCGCGCCGCAACTTGAGCGATGATTTGCGATTTGCCCACGCCGGGAGGGCCCCACAGCATGACGGGGGTGTGATGGCCTTCCCGTGCGCTCAGAAATTCGCGATCCAGGATGGTGGCAAGTTGAGCCGGGCGCATGGCATATTCCTCAATTTAGACTAAGTATAATACTATCTAAATTCAAAGGAAAATGCCATAGGGGAGCGTGCTTTAGCCTGCCATTTGGGCGAAGACTTCGCTCGCCGCCTGTATGGTCTTGTCGATATCTTCCGCGCTGTGGGCGGCGGAAACGAAGCCCGCTTCGAACGCTGAAGGGGCGAGATAGACGCCTTTTCCCAGCATGGAGTGGAAGAACCGGTTGAAGGCGGTCTTGTCGCATTCCATCACTTCGGCATAGCGAGTCGGGGGCGTGGCGCGGAAGTAGAGGCCGAACATGCCGCCGACGGATTGCGCCGAAAACACGATGCCTTTCTCCTTTGCCGCTGCGGTCAGGCCATCGGTCAGCTTGCGGGTTGCTGCGGAAAGTTTGTCGTAGAAGCCCGGCGCCTGCACTAGCCTGAGCGTGGTCAACCCGGCCGCCACCGCTACCGGATTGCCGGACAGGGTGCCGGCCTGATAGACGGGGCCGAGTGGAGCGAGTTTTTGCATGATGTCACGGCGACCGCCAAAGGCCCCGAGCGGCATCCCGCCGCCGATTACCTTGCCGAGCGTGGTCAGGTCGGGAACAATGCCGAACAGGCCTTGGGCGCACTTTGGCCCGACACGGAAGCCAGTCATCACTTCGTCGAAGATCAGCACGCTGCCATATTGGGTGCACAGTTCGCGCAACGCCTTGAGGAACTCGGGCTTGGGCGCGACCAGGTTCATGTTGCCGGCCACCGGCTCGACGATCACCGCAGCGATTTCGTTGCCGATTTTTGCGAAGGTTTCGGCCAGTGCGAGCGGGTCGTTGTAGGGCAGTACCAGGGTATGCGCCGCAGTCTCTGCCGGCACTCCGCCGGAGCTGGGTTGGCCGAAGGTGAGCGCGCCGGAGCCGGCCTTGACCAGCAGCGCATCGGCGTGACCGTGGTAACAGCCTTCGAACTTGATGAACTTGGAGCGTCCGGTGTAGCCCCGCGCCAGGCGGATGGCGCTCATGGTCGCCTCGGTACCGGAGCTGACCAGGCGCACCTGATCCATGCCAGGCAACAGTGAGCACAAGGTCTCGGCCATTTCCAGCTCAAGCGCAGTGGGCGCACCAAAGCTCAAGCCGTTGGCGGCGGTGTCCTGCACCGCCTTGACCACCTCGGGGTGGGCGTGGCCGAGGATCATCGGCCCCCAGGAACCGACGTAATCGATATATGCCTGGCCGTCTTCGTCCCAGACAGTGGCGCCCGCGCCACGCTTGAAAAACACTGGCGTACCGCCGACCGAGCCGAAAGCCCGAACCGGAGAATTGACGCCGCCGGGGATGAACTGGAGTGATTTCTCGAAAAGTTGCTGGTTGCGTGAGGTCATGGTTGTACCCTTTAATGCAATGTATGGTGGATGGATTTTTCGAATAATACCGCAAAGCGGCTGGCTGCGGCTCCGATATCGTCGCTGTCGAATAGCGCAGAGATAACCGCCACGGCGTCGGCACCGGCTTCGATCAAGGGGGCGACGTTATCCGCAGTAATGCCGCCGATAGCGACAACCGGTATATTCAGAGCCTGCTTCGCTTCGTGCAAAAGAGTTAAAGGCGCCACCGCCGCGCCGGGTTTGGTCGGCGACGGGAAGAAACTGCCGAAGGCGACATAATTCGCGCCATGGGCTTCGGCATCGAGCGCCCGTTGCAAGTCATTATAACAAGACACGCCGATGATTTTATCGGGGCCGAGGATCAGTCGGGCTTCGCGCACGCCGCCGTCGTCCTTGCCCAGATGAACTCCGTTCGCGCCGATCAGGTCGGCGAGGCGGATGTCGTCATTGATGATCAGCGGCACGTGGAAATGCTGGCACAGCGCCAGCAATTCGCTGGCTTGCTCGTGGCGCAAGGCAATATCCGCCCCCTTGTTGCGGTATTGCACCCAATGAGCGCCACCCGACAAGGCCTGTTTGACCTGTTGCACCAAACTTTCGGCGTCGGTGCATTCGGGGGTGATGGCATACAGGCCGCTAATCGCGGGCGGCATCATCTTCCTCCCTCGCCCAGAAAAGGCGGTCGGGAATGTGTTGCCCCATACCCGGGCGGAAACTGGCTTTCAGCGTTTGCCAGGTGAATTCCTGGGCTTCTTTCACTGCTTCCGGAATATCCAGGCCATGGGCGATCGAGGCGGCAATTGCTGAAGCCAGGGTGCAGCCCGAACCGTGGTAGCTGCCTGGCAGGCGCTGCCAGCTGTCGCTACGCAACACACCGCTTTCGCCGTAGAGCGTATTCACCACTTGGGGGGTATTTTCATGGGTGCCAGTGATCAGCACAAATTCGCAGCCCATCTCGATGATGCGCCGGGCGCATTCGGCGAGATCCGGTTCGGCATCGCCCTCGTCGTCATCGAGCTGTGCGATCCGTCTTGCTTCCAGGCTGTTGGGCGTGAGCAGGGTGGTCTGGGGGATGAGCATTTCCTGCAAGGCAGTGAGAATGTCGTCGCCAGCCAGTTCGTCTCCCCGACCGGAGGCGATCACCGGATCCAGTATCAGCGGAATATCCGGGTAATCAGCGACCACCTCGGCGATGGCGGCAACATTTTCCACGCTACCGATCAGGCCAACCTTGAAAACCCCTACCGGCATGTCTTCCAGTACGCAGCGCGCCTGGTCGGCAACCCATTCGGACTCTATGGCCATCACGTCCTCCACGCCCAGAGTGTCTTGCACCGTGATGGCGGTGACCACCGACAGGGGGTGGCATCCCATACTCGACAGCGTCAGGATGTCGGCCTGCAAGCCCGCGCCGCCACTCGGATCGGAAGCGGCAAAAGTAAGGACGATCGGGGGTGTTTCACGCGTGTTTGCCATGAGTACGGACGTTGTCATGCCGGAAAAAATCGGGTGGCGCCTACAGGGGTAGGGGTTGATCGAAAGACCGTATCTTAACCTAAATTGATGGGGAGATTCCCGGCATTTTACCGAATGGAGTGATGACCAAGCTCTTTACCTGAAGAGAATTTATTATACAATGGTCGAAAATAGGGCCTTCAGATAAACACTAAAGGCTGATACTATTCTTGGACAGGGTGGATAGTCTTGGGTAAAGAAAAGCTTGGAGGAGGCAAGTGAGCGGAGAAACACAAACCATTGCGGGAACCAAGGTGATGGTGATTGATGACAGCAACACCATACGCCGTAGCGCCGAGATTTTTCTGGTGAAGGCCGGGTGTGAGGTTATCCTCGCAGAAGATGGGTTTGACGCTCTATCCAAGATTGCCGATCATCAACCCGATGTCATTTTCGTTGACATCATGATGCCTCGCCTGGATGGCTACCAGACTTGTGCGCTGATCAAGAAAAACCCAAAATTCAAAGTCACTCCCGTTATCATGCTATCCAGCAAGGATGGTTTGTTCGACCGCGCCCGAGGCAGGATGGTGGGATCCGATGAATATTTGACCAAACCTTTTACCAAGGAAAGTCTGCTTAAAACCGTGGGTCAGTACATGACCCAGCGCAGTGTCAGCTAGAGAGGGAACAAATGGCTATCAATAAGATTATGGTCGTGGATGATTCGCCTACCGAAAGATTCTTCCTTACCGGCTTGTTGAGTAAACAGGGGTACCAGGTGGTTACCGCCGAAAGTGGCGAGGAGGCAATCACCAAAGCCAAGCAGGAAAAGCCTGACTTGATCCTCATGGATGTGGTGATGCCGGGCCTGAATGGCTTCCAGGCGACACGGTCTATCTCCAAGGATGATGAAACCAAGAATATTCCTGTCATCATGTGCACCACCAAGGGGCAGGAAACCGACAAAGTGTGGGGAATGCGGCAGGGCGCCAAGGATTACATCGTTAAACCGGTGAACCAGGACGAGCTGCTGAAAAAAATTACGGCGCTCGGTTGATCCCCGTGCCCATACGTTTCTTGGGGTTTATTCCAATTCTCGATAAAAACGCGAATAATTATTGCATCCTGTAGGAGCGGCCAAGGCCGCTCCCTATCAAAATCATCTTTATTAACGAGAAATGGAATTACAAGGGTAGCAGATGGCAAGAAAAATCAGCTTGCGAGAATTTCAGGAGAGCGTGGTGGCCAAGCTGCAGAGCTTGGCATCTGGCGATACAGCCAGCCCGTCCAAGCTGGGTGTCCAGATTGGCTCACAATTCTGGCTGGTCAATCTTTCCGATATCAGCGAGGCGGTGCCTATTCCAAAGCTGACGTCCGTTCCCCTGGCGCAGTCATGGTTTTGCGGCGTGGCGAATTTTCGCGGCAATCTCTATGGCATTGTTGATTTTTCTCATTTTCTCGGTGGCGTGCCAACGCAATTCGGCGTGGATTGTCGCTTGCTTCTGGTCCATCAGAAATTTTCTGTCAATTGCGGAATCGTCGTCAGTCACATGCTGGGATTGCGCAATCCCGATAAAATGCAACGGGTGGAAATAGAGGGGGAGGCTCCGCCCTGGGTTGCTGCCGAATACCAGGATGAAACCGTACAGCGGTGGCAGGAACTGAACATGCAGGCGTTGACCGGGCACGCCCAGTTCCTGAACGTGGGCCTGTCATAATATTGTTCGGCGGGCGCTATGAACGATCATTTTTGTGAGTTGCAAACAAATTTAGGGATGGAGATTTAAGCATGGGATTCAAGTTGCCAAGTTTCAATCTTTTCAAGGGAAAGCCCGGGCAGGCTGCTCTGACCGGATCGACGACGAGGTTGGGGCTGAACACAACCTTGGTGATGAAAGGGCTCCAGAAAATGGCCGGTGATACGGGGCAGCCCCTGCCGCTTATCGGCGAAAAACCCTTGAAGCAGCAGTTGAAGATGCTGTTCGTCGCGTGGGTCGTTACTGTGATTCTCACTCTTCTTCCGGCGATCTGGTACGGTGTGAACCAGTATATCCTGATGTATCAAATCAGTGACGCAACCACATTGCAGATGTTGTCGCAACGGTTGGCGAAGGCCGGTCAGCAGGCGGCGCAAGGTAGCCCGGTCGCTTTTGCCCAGTTGAAAGCGGCCGACGAGCGTTTTTTCAGGGAGTTAAAGGACCTAGCCCAGGGCGGCGGCGGCGAAGGCCTCATGCCTGCAGCGCCAGCAGCCTTGCAGCCCCTGCTGAAAGACGTGAGCAAGCAGTGGGTGGAAATGCACGGGGACATCAAACAGGTTCTCTCCCAGGAAAAGAACCTGATCGAACTGAGCAATAACGTTGCTGGGGTTAACGCCAGCAGCGAGGCCTTGCTTGAACTTACCGAGCTGCTGGCCGGCCAGCTGATTCAGGCGGGCGAGGGCGTGCGGGAGGTTTCCGCTGCCCGGCAGATGGGGATGGTGACCCAGCGTATTGCGAAAAATGCCAACATTCTACTGCTGTCGGGAAGCGATTCCGACCTCGACGAAGCTTTCCTGCAAGGCAGAAGCCTCGCTATTTTTCGCAATTCTTTGGTGGGTCTGGAAAACGGTACAGGCGGTCTGTTGCTGAAGCCGGCCAAAGACCCTGACGCGCGCGAAATGCTGGGGCAAATCGACGTGGCCACGAAGGATTTCGCCAAGGATGTCGAACAGATACTGAAAAACATCCAGGGATTGGCGGCCGCCAAGGATGCTCAGCGTTCCTTGTTCAAAGACGGCGATAAGATGCTCGACCTCACCCGCAAGCTGACTGACGGACTCAAGAAAAACGCCAGCAGCGGCGTGGTGGAGTCGATTCTGACGGTGATTCTCGCCAGCTTGGCCCTGACCTTCGCCGCGCTGTTCGCCAAGGTGTTGCTCGATGATGCCAAGCGGAAGGCGGCTATCAGCGAGCGGGAAAACAAACAGAACCAGGAGGCGATTCTGCGGCTGCTCAATGAAATGGGCGATCTGGCGGAAGGCGACCTGACCGTGAGTGCGAAAGTGACCGAGGATATCACCGGCGCGATTGCCGACTCGATCAACTATGCGATCGACGAGTTGCGCTCGCTGGTGGTGGGGGTCAACAAGGCGACCGAACAGGTGACCAAGGCTTCCGGGGAAGCGCAGGTCACCTCGGATCAGCTGCTACAGGCGTCGGAAAAACAGTCGCGCGAAATTGAGGAAACCAGTACGGCGGTGCTGCAAATGGCGGATTCCATTAACCAGGTGTCGGCCAACGCCGCCGAGTCGGCGAAAGTGGCGCAGCAATCCCTGCAGGCCGCGGACAAGGGCGCCGTGGCGGTGCAGAACTCCATTGCCGGCATGAACGAGATTCGCGGCCAGATTCAGGAAACAGCGAAACGGATCAAGCGGCTGGGTGAAAGCTCCCAGGAGATTAGCGAGATCGTGGAACTGATTTCCGACATTACCGAACAAACCAACATTCTGGCGCTGAACGCGGCGATTCAGGCTGCTTCCGCCGGTGAGGCGGGACGCGGTTTCACTGTGGTGGCGGAAGAAGTGCAGCGGTTGGCGGAGCGTTCGGGCGAGGCAACCAAGCAGATCGGCGCGATCGTGAAGACTATTCAGACCGATACCCACGATGCGGTGGCGGCTATGGAGCAGAGCACCCAGGGTGTGGTGGAAGGCGCCAAGCTGTCGGATGCGGCGGGCCAGGCTCTGTCCGAGATCGAGCGGGTTACGCGCAGCTTGGCGGATCTGATCGACACCATTTCCAAGGCGACCCAGGCGCAGGCAGAGGCCGCTGGCAAAGTGGCAACGAACATGCAGGATATTCAGGATATTACCAACCAGACCACGGACGGAACCAGGCAGACCGCCGCTTCTGTGGGTCAGTTGACCGAACTGGCTGCCGAGCTGAAAGGCTCGGTGGCGGGCTTCAAACTTGCTTAGGGTTCGTTAATGGATAACTTGAACATTCTGGCCGCACTGGCGGGCGTGCTGCTGCGTTGCCGGTCGCTTGCATGGAACGGCCATGCGGCGCGCCCGGCGTCTTGCATCGCATCCCGCCAGCACACCCATAATTGTCCAAATTATCCATTAACGAACCCTAGGGTAACCGAATAGCATGGCCATCGAGTTGGACATCGGCCCACTGACCTGGGTCAAAGGCGAAATCGACCAGGCGTTGGATCAAGCCAGGCAGAACCTGGCGGGATTCTTTGGCAACCCCAGCGATCTTTCCCCGCTGCGCTATTGCCTGACTCACCTGCATCAGGTGAATGGCGCCATCCTGATAGTCGGCCTGGAAGGGGCTGCGCGCGTTAGCGGTGAAATCGAAAACTTGGTGGCCGCTCTGGAGAAGCAGGAAATCTCTCCCACCTCCGCCAATATCGAAGTCGTTAACCAGGCCATTGCTGCGCTTTCCAAATATCTCTCCAGCCTGCTTGATGGCGAGCCGGATGTGCCGCTCAGGCTCTACCCTGTCTATAAAAGTTTGCACCAGGCGCGGAATGCCTTGGATTTTGCCGAAAGCGACTTGTTTTTCCCGGATTTGTCCGCGCGTGCGCCCAAGGATGGCTATGCGAAGCCAGTGGGCGAGGCCGAACTGCCCGTGCTGGCCAAGGCTGAGCGCGCGCGCTTTCAGTGGGGCTTGCTTAAGTTTCTTCGCGCGCCGGACGACCCGGCGGGGATGGAGGCGATGCGCGTGGCATTGCTGGCCATCGAGCGAGCTCAGAGTTTGCCGGCACAACGCACCTTCTGGTGGTCCGCAGGGGCGCTGATAGAAGGTTTGCTCAACAAGGGGTTGAGTCCCGACGCCGAAGCCAAGCGGCTGCTTGGCAAGATTGATCGGCAGATTCGTAAGCTTGCTGAATCCTCGTCCAAGGTGGCGGAACACCTGCTGCGCGATCTGCTATACCGGGTGGCGCGCAGCCAGCCGGTGAGCGAGCGGATCAAGCAGGTCAAGCAGGTATTCGATCTGGATAGCTGTTTGCCGCAGACGGCCACTGCTGCACAGGTCGACTCGGCTAGGCTCCAACCCCTGCTTCGGGAACTGAAGGAGTTGCTGACGCCAGTCAAGGCATTGTGGTTGAAATTTACCACGGGCCATAAAGAAAGTCTGAAAAATTTGCAGGAGCCCTTGAGCCGGTTGGTAGAAAAAAGCCGAATGCTGGATAACCATCCTTTGCATGGCCTGCTGCGCGAGACGCAAGCGCTTGCCGCAACTCAGCCAGAGCTGGATGGCGCCGTGGAAACGCAGGCGATAGAAGTAGCTACGGCTTTGCTGCTGGCGGAGAATGCGCTGGAGAACTTTGCCCAGTTCAACGATGAATTGGCAAAGCAGCTGGAAATCCAGACCCAGCGCATGTCGGCTGTTTTAAGTGGCCACCCGGAAGAAATCGATGCGGCGGGAGTCCCCCACCTTGGCGACATCAGCCGCAAAGCCCAGGAAAAACTCCTGCTGGCGCAGGTGGCGCATGAAATTCAGGCCAATCTGCGGCGGGTTGAGGACGTGCTGGATGCGTTCTTCAGGGATACGACCAAGCGGGATGGCATTCCCGCTCTGGAACCTGCTCTGAAGCAGATTTCCGGTGCCCTGACCATTCTCGACTTTGTCAAGGCGGACAAGTTGCTTGGCCTCTGTCATTCCAGTATCCAACGCTTTGCCGATCCGGCTTATGAGCCGAGCCCACAGGAACTGGTGGGGGTGGCTGAAGGCTTGAGCAGTCTGGGTTTCTACATTGAAGAAGTCCAGCATGGCCGTGCGGATGCAGAAAGCATTATTAGCCGGGCCCTGTCTCGCCTGACGGGTGAGCCGGAGGAAAAAACGGCTGTTCTGCAAGAAGAGGTCGAGGCCGCGCCCGCAGAGGAGCGCATCGAAGCCGATCTGGATAGCCAAGAACATCTGGTGCAGGAAAACGCCCAGGAGTGGCAAGCTAATTCCGAAGATTTGGCGGCGAATCTGTTCGATGAAGAGCCGGAAGAGCCCGCTGTCTTGGCGGAGATCAGGGTGCCCGTGGCACCTTCGCAAGAAACCGAACGATTGCGGGAGGCCTCCGAGGAAGCGATCGACACCGAATTGATCGAGACTTATCTGGAAGAAGCGACTGAGGTATTGGCTGCCGTCAGCGAGAATCTGCAGGCCAGCCATGAGCGGCCTGGCGACCGCGAGGCGCTAACCACGATCCGGCGCGGCTTCCATACCCTGAAAGGCAGTGGACGCATGGTCGGCCTGACAGATCTGGGGGAGGTCGCATGGGCGGTCGAGCAGGTGATGAACAAATGGCTGCAGGATGAGAGGGCCGCCACTCCCGCCCTGCTGAATTTTATCGGGCAGGCGTGCGCCGCGTTCGAGCAATGGGTGGGACAACTGCAAAGCCAGGGTTCGGCGGTCGTTGAGGCCGATGCCCTGATCGCGATGGCTGAGCAGTTAAAGAGTGGTGAGGAAATAGCTGAGGTTGCGCCACAGGCCAGTGCAACGCCAGCTTCCGTTGAGGAGGAACTCGCATCCATAGAGGAGTCTGCTGAGCCCATTGAAGAAATCAGCCTGCCCAGCGTCGATGCCATTGAGGAGGTTGCAGCCGAAATCGGCACGCCTGCCATGGAACAGCCGCTCGCCTTCGAGCCGGTCGAGGGAATCGGTTTGCCGGTTAAGGATTTCGATTTCATCGAAGAGGGAGTTGCCGCTGAAGAACCCCTGGTTGCTGAGGTGTTTTCCGCCGAAGAAACCATGACGGAAACCGAGATTGTGGTTGGCGATGTCACCCTGCCGAGCGCGCTTTTCGACATTTTCATGAACGAAGCCAAGCAGCGGGTTGCGGTTCTGCGAGAAGAGCTGGCGCGTCTGGAAGATCGGCCGGATCTGCCAATCAGGGAAGATTTCATGCGTGCCGCCCATACCCTGTGCGGCATTTCCCGCACGGTGGGATTACCGGCGCCAGCCGAGTTGGGTTTTGAACTGGAGGAATGGCTCAGGGAAATGCTGGAGCACCCGCAGCCAGCGAATTATAAGCAGGTCAAAGTGACCGGTGACGCAGTTCTCGCGCTGAACAAGATGGTGCAGACGGTCGAAGAACAAAAAATGCCGAAACCGGCAAAGCAGGTTATGCGCTCGCTGCAAGCGTTGGTCAAAAAAGCGCGTGCGGACGGCGAAAAGGCCGCATCATCAGCGCTGGCGGCGCGCACAGCAGCCGAAGCGGTGAAACCAAAAGCCTCATTTCCCGCCGTGGAGAGGCGCGCCGAAGTGGTTCGGACAGCGGCGTTCGAGGTGCCGATGCCGACATCCCGTGATGACATCGACCTGGATATTCTGCCCCTGTTTCTGGAGGAAGCGCAGGACCTGTATCCGCTGGCGGGCACTCAGGTACGTACCTGGCAGGACATGCCTGCGGATCGGCAGGCGCCTCAGGATCTGCAGAGAACGCTGCATACCTTCAAGGGTAGCGCCCGTATGGCCGGCGCGATGCAGTTGGGCGACCTGGTACACAACATGGAAACCCGGGTGGTCGATTCAACGGAGGCAGGGGCTCCGGCTGCCTCCTTGTTCAATGAGCTCTTCGCTTATTTTGACAAGATCGGCGACTTGCTGGATCGCCTGCAGGCCGGGCCAGAGGCTCCAATTTCTACGGAAATTGCAGCGGGTCAACCGGATATCCAGCCACTGGCATCAACGGCAAAACCCGGCGTGCAACAATTGCGGGTGCGTGCCGATATTCTGGACAGGCTGGTCAACGAGGCGGGTGAGATCAGTATCGCGCGCTCCCGCGTCGAAGGCGAGATGCAGGGCTTCAAGCAGTCGCTGCTGGAATTGACGGAAAACGTTATCCGCCTGCGCAACCAGGTGCGCGAGATTGAAATCCAGGCGGAAAGCCGGATGCAATCCCAGGCAAATCAGACCGGCGGCATCGCCGAGGCATTCGATCCGCTTGAGTTCGACCGATTTACCCGTTTTCAGGAGTTGACCCGCTTCCTGGCCGAGAGCGTCAACGATGTCGCCACGGTGCAGCATAGCCTGCTGAAGAGTTTGGGCGAAGCCGATGCTGCGCTGTTGCAGCAGGCACGGCAGAACCGTGAGTTGCAACAGGAGTTGATGCACCTCCGCATGGTGCCGCTGTCCAGCATTGCCGACCGGCTCCATCGCATCGTGCGGCAAACTGCCAGGGAACTGGACAAAAAGGCGAGTCTGGAGATCAAGGGCGGCGAGGTGGAACTGGACCGAAGCGTGCTGGAAAAAATGACTGCGCCGTTCGAACATCTGCTGCGCAATTCCCTGGTACATGGCGTTGAAAGCGCTGCGGACAGGATACTGTCCGGCAAGCCGGAAACCGGGGCTATCCGCATCGAAGCGCGCCAGGAAGGCAATGAAATCGTGTTGACCCTGGGTGATGATGGGGCCGGATTCAATCTGAAAGCGCTTCGCAGGCGCGCAGTCCAAATGGGCAAGCTCCAGGCAGACAGCGACATTTCTCCCGCGCATCTGCTCGACATGAGCTTCGATCCCGGATTTTCCACCGCCCAGGAGGTGACCCAGATTGCCGGGCGCGGTGTGGGTCTGGATGTGGTGCGCAGCGAGATCACCGGTCTCGGCGGACGTGTCGAGGCGGTTCCCGGAGAGCATGGCGGAGCAACCTTTAACATCTATTTACCGCTTACCCTTGCCGTGGCGCAGGCCGTGTTGGTACGCGTCGGCGAAAAAATTTATGCTCTTCCATCGGCGATGGTGGAGCAGGTAAAGGAGTTCAAATCAGCCGGGCTGGAGGCGATTCAGCAGAAAGGCGAAATCGAGTGGCAGAATAATCGCTATCCGCTGTTCTATCTGCCGCAGCTGCTGGGCGATCTGGAGCAGGCGCCGGAGACGCACCGCTACGCCATGACGTTGCTGCTCAGGAGCGGCAACCAGCGTGTCGCGGTGCAAGTGGATGAGATTCTGGGCAACCAGGAAATCGTGATCAAGAATATCGGGCCGCAGCTTGCCCGTATCCCCGGTATTGCCGGGGCGACGGTACTGGGCAATGGCCAGGTCGCGCTGATTATCAACCCCGCGCCGCTGGCGCAGCGCATGGCCATGCAGATTCCCGCCACCAGCGCGGTGGCGCCCACGGTGCCGATAGTGGAAACCGTCGCGCCGACCATCATGGTGGTCGACGATTCCCTGACGGTGCGCAAGATCGCCACTCGCTTGCTGGCGAAGGAAGGTTACCAGGTGGTGACTGCCAAGGATGGTGTGGACGCCCTGCAGCACTTGCAGGAGATTATTCCAGACGTCATGCTGATGGATATCGAAATGCCGCGCATGGACGGTTTCGAATTGACCAAGAACGTGCGCGGCGACCCGCTAACCGCGCATATTCCGATCATCATGATCACTTCGCGCACTGCGGAAAAACACCGCAACTACGCAATGGAACTGGGCGTCAACGCCTATCTGGGCAAGCCTTTCCAGGAAGATGAGTTGCTGGGTCGCATCGCCGGTTTCATCAAGAAGTCGTAACGGGTAGGCGCGTTTTTTGTGTTGTGGGAGCGACCTCCTGGTCGCGATTTTCGCGGCGAGGATCCGGGGGGTTATCCCCCAGAAAGCCCGCATGCGGCGTTGCGGCTCGTCAGCGTGGAATACTACGCTTTCCTCCCCGCGCCTTGCCTGCGGGCTTTCTGGGGGTAACGCGTGTAACACTTAATGCTTAACAGGTCATTAGCCGACCGACCAACTGACCGCTCCGGTATAAGCGGTCAGCAGCACGATGATGCCGAAGCCGATGCGGTACCAAGCGAAGGCGGAAAAATCGTGGCGGCTGATGTAGCGGAGCAATCCCCGCACTGCGAAAAAGGCGCTGACAAACGAAGCCACGCCGCCCACCGCAAACATCCCCAGGTCATCCGCATTCAGCAGGTGGCGATATTTGACCAGTTCGTAAGCCGTAGCCGCGAACAGGGTGGGAATGGCCAGGAAGAAGGAAAACTCCGTGGCCGCCTGACGTGACAGGCCGAAAAACAATCCCCCAATGATGGTTGCGCCGGAGCGCGAGGTGCCGGGAATCAGCGCCAGCGACTGAGCCAGCCCGACCTTCAGCGCATCGCGCCAGCCCATATCGTCCACCCGCTCAACGCGGATGACATGCTGGCGCCGCTCCGCCCACAAGATCAGCAGTCTCCTGTCTATGAAGGCGACCGCCACCG
>Ga0100394_1002875_pt1 | contig 14222 bp, 10 predicted proteins | sample CryGeymeta201518_FD_81549 | JGI IMG/M metagenome (GOLD analysis project Ga0100394, IMG submission 81549) | Groundwater microbial communities from Crystal Geyser aquifers in Utah, USA - Crystal Geyser metaG 2015-18 | ecosystem: Environmental > Aquatic > Deep subsurface > Groundwater | place: USA... | reverse complement strand
CTTGTAGTTCGATATTGGGATCATCGACTTGCGTAAGTCGGCCGCTATCTCTATTAATAGGAAGGAGTTCTTTCATAGTTACACTACTTATTGGTTCAGTTCCTTTTATAAAATACTCAAAGCGTGATTGGCAGCTTTCACTGCCGTCTTCTTTCTTTTCAGCTAAGGTTCCGTTGTCCCAGCAGACTTGTTTACCAACGACGTCGGCCGGCCGGACCGGCCAAAGATCTGATTGGTTTTTGAGAACATAACTCATGACCTGATTCCAGATAGGAGCGGCACCGGTGACACCCGAAGTCAGATAAGGATTCATCGGTGTATTGTCATTATTTCCCACCCAAACGGCGGTTAAAAAATTTGGGGTAAAACCGATAGTCCAGTTATCCTTTTTATCATCAGTGGTGCCGGTTTTGACAGAGACGGCTTTATTGGGGATAATTAAATATGAGTGGTCTCCAAAAGCGGCTGATCGAGCGTTGTTATCGAGAAGAATGTGTGAAATCAAAAAAGCGGTCTCCTGAGAAATGGCTTTTGAGCCGGTGATCGCAAAAAAATTCGGTGACGGTAAAGATTTCTTGACATCTTTAATTAAATTTGGATCTTTAAGTCGGTAAAGCACCTTGCCGTTTTTATCCTCAATTTTTAAAATTGAGACTAATTTTTTGGCAATACCGCGATTGGCAAAAGCAGAAAAGGCTTGAGCCATCTCGGTCATTTTTACTTCACCTCCACCCAAGGTAAGAGACAGACCATATTTTTTTGGGTCTTTAAAAGTGCTGATGGTGAAAGCGGAAGCAGAAGCGATGAAGTTTTCTACTCCATTATAAGCTAGCATTTTTACGGCAGGAATATTATAGGAGTTGCCGAGAGTAAATCTTAACTGGGTTGGTCCATGAAACTGGCCATCATAGTTTACTGGACAGTAAGTTTTTGGTTGTCCGGCGGCCAAGAAACAGGTTGGAACATCAAGAAAAACCGTAGCCGGGGTAACCAGTTTCCGATCGAGGCCAACGGCATAGTTGAGAGGTTTGATTGATGAACCCGGTTGACGTAAGGCGGTGGCGACATTGAAGGCGCCGGAGGCAGTAGCAAAATAGTCAACTGATCCGATCATGGAGAGGATTTCACCCGTCGGCGGTCTGGTAACCAAAATAGCACCATTGGTAACGTCTAATTCTTTAATCTTTTCCAACTCATTCTTAAGGATATTTTCCGCCTGTTTCTGAACTTCCAAATTTAAGGTTGTGGTTACCTTTAAGCCTTCTTCTTCAATTTGCTGTAAGCTATAAACTTGTTCTAGCTGATACTTAACGTAAAAGACAAAGTGAGGGGCGTTAATCGAAGTTTTCGGAGGATTAATTTTTAATACTTTTTGAGTTTCTTTTTCATAGGTATTCTTGTCTATGTATTTAGCGGTATACATCGTTTTCAATACGCTATTTCTTCTTTCTTTGGCCAGATCGGGATTGTAAAAAGGCGAGTAAATTGACGGCGCCTGTGGCAAACCGGCCAAAAGGGCCGCTTCGGAAAGAGTCAGTTCTTTAGCGTGTTTAGAAAAATAGATCTTGGCCGCTTCCTCGACGCCATAGGCGGCTCCTCCGTAAGGAACCTGATTAAGATACATTTCCAGGATTTCATTCTTTGAAAAGATTCGCTCTGTCCATAAAGCTAAGATAATTTCGCGGATTTTTCTTCGGATCGTTCGTTCAGGCGTGAGTAAAGCACTTTTAATTAGTTGTTGAGTGATGGTAGAACCGCCCTGAAGTTTTTGCCGCAAGACCGTATCTTTAATTGCTCTTAGCATTCCCCCGAATAGAGATACGCCACCATGTTTATAAAAGTCTTTGTCTTCAATGGCAATCGTCGCCTGAGCCACATATTTGGGTAGTTGATCTAGTTTGATGGCTGTTCGGCTCTGTTCACGGTAGATTTCATAAAGGAGTTTTCCGTTTCGATCTAAAATATGGGTGGAAAGAGGAACGACTTTATATTCCTTCAAACTAGCTGGATTGGGGAGTTTGTAAAAAATGGAAAAAACGAAGTAGCCGATACCGATAAAAATAACCAGTTTTATCACAAAACTTTTTGAAACGGGCTTAATTTTTTTTTCAACGTTTTCGACCATAAGGAACATTTTAACAATTAGTTATCAAGTTATAAAGTTAATCGTGTTTAAAGTCTAGGAAAAAGAGGCGGGAGTTTTTTGATTTTTCCTTGAGTCGCTTGGAGAATTTTGTCAGCGGTTTCTGGTAAAAACGGTTGAAGTTCCCAGCCGATTGACTTCAATGTTTTAAAACATTGTAATAGGAAATCTTTTCGATCCTTGGCTGATTTTTTCCAGGGAGCGAAATCATCGATTTGTTTATTTAACGATTTAATCTCTTTCCAGATACCTTCAAGAATTAGATTAAACTGAAAATTGTTAAATTGTTGAATTGTTAAATTGTTAAATTGTTTCACTGTTTCATTATTGACGGTCAGTTCGTCTTTCTCGGCGAGGGTAGTCAATCTTGAAACAAGATTGCCTAATTCGTTGGCTAACTCAGAGTTATAAATTTCCAGCATGCGTTGATCAGAGTAGTCGCCATCGTCAAAAGTTGGAATTTCTCGAAGCAGATAGTAGCGGACAACGTCGCTACCATATTTTTTAACGAGTTTAAAAGGATCGATGACGTTCCCTAAACTTTTACTCATCTTTTGGCCATTAGCAGTAATAAAACCGTGAATCATTATTTGTTTGGAATTTTTTAGACCGGCCGACATAAGCATCGCTTGCCAGATGGCGGTTTGTTGACGAAGGTTGTCTTTTCCAGCCACCTGGACTACCGGCCACCATTGATTAAATTCTTTTTGATTGTTTGGCCAACCAATGTTTGAAATATAAAAAATCAAAGCGTCAAACCAAACATACATCACTTGATTTGAATCATCAGGGACAGCGACACCCCAAGGCATCTTATTTTTTAAACGCGAAATGCTAAAATCTACTAGTCCCTTTTCAACAAAAGTTTTTATCTCTTTAAGTCGATGATTTGGTATGACAAATTCAGGAACTTTTTCATAAAGCTCGAGTAATTTTTTTTCGTATTTGGAAAATCGGAAAAAATAGTTTTCTTCATCGTAGACCTCGATTTTTAAATTGGGGTGAAGCGGGCACGAGTTATTTTCCAGCTCAGAATCGGTTTTTTCTAACTCGCAGCCAACACAATATTTAATCCGGTAATTTTTTTTATAAATATCACCTTTTTTATAACAGCGTTTCCAAAATTCTTGGGTAGCTTGAATATGCTTAGGGTCAGTGGTGCGGATAAAATGAGTATAGGTAACATTAAGAACGGTTTTTAAATTATCAAATTTTTTTGCATACTCATCACAATAAATTTGAGGACCCTTTTTTTCTTCAAGCGCCTTGCGATAAATTTTTAATCCGTGTTCATCGGTACCAAAACCGAAAGCAACCTCATATCCCTGTTCTCTTTTGAATCGAGCTAAGACGTCGGCTTGGACGATTTCCAGGGCAAAACCGATATGGGGTTTGGCGTTGACGTAAGGAGCAGTGGTAGTAATATAAAAAAATTTTTTCATTAACTAATAGATTAATTATAAATCATTTCATTAAGATTTTTAGGGCGAAGAAAAGAGAAATAAGGAGAATGGTATTTATTATTTCGAAACCAACAAGGTAGTTGACCGAGAGAAACAAGCCGACAAAAAAAGCTGAGATCAAACCGATTTTCTTATTGAATAATACGGATAATGACAGGTAAATAAGAAAGGAAAAAAGAAAGATAAATAGAATTACTATATTACTATTTTCTGGTGGAATATAAAAGATAATTAGAGCTAAAAGAACGATTAAAATGAAAGGTAAGATTAATTTTTTACCCATAAATTCTCTTGCAACTTTATCCTTCATCAATTATAATCTTTTTCTATGGTGAAATTGCCTGATGATAAGCAGAAAATCATTGAGAAGTTTGCCCAAAAAAAAGGCGATACTGGTTCTCCAGAAGTCCAGGTAGCTCTTCTTAGTTATAAAATTAAAAATTTGGTTGACCATCTTGACAAAAATAAAAAAGACAATCATTCCAGACGAGGTCTGCTTAAAGTAATTGCTAAAAGACGCAGGATTTTAAGCTACCTCGAGAAATTAGACGAAAAAAGATATAAAAAGTTAATTAAAGAGTTAGGACTGAAAAAATAATTCAAATACTTTTCCTTTTTGACTTCTAACCTTTAACTTAAAAATCTATATGAATATTATTGAGGATTCGATCGAAATAAATGGACAAAAACTTATCCTCCAAACAGGTAAACTGGCCCAGGCGGCCACCACCTCGATCTTTGCCCGTCTTGGTGAAACCTGTATTTTAGTGACGGTAACCGTTGGTCATGAGCGGGAGGAAATCGACTATCTGCCTTTACAGGTTGAATATGTAGAAAAACTCTATGCCGGCGGCAGAATTAAGGGATCGCGCTGGGTGAAAAGAGAAGGACGACCGTCAGATGATGCGGTTTTAAAGGCGAGGTTGATTGATCGTTCTATCCGGCCACTTTTTCCGAAAAACTATCGAAAGGCAATCCAGATTATTATTACTCTTCTTTCGGTTGACGGGGTAAACTCAGCAGATATTTTGTCGGCGATTGCCACCTCGGCCGCTTTGCATCTTTCACCAATTCCATGGCAAGGACCGATTAGTACTTTAAGAATGGGTTATATTAAAAACGACGGTAAGGGATCATTCATTGTTAATCCCACTGAAGGCGATCAGATATACTCCAATCTCGATTTAATCGTTTCATCCAATAAAGACAGAGTAGTGATGATTGAAACAGGAGCCGAAGAGTTAGACCAATCGTTGATAATCGAAGGCATAAAAATAGCCAAAAGTGAAAACAAAAAAATAATCAGCTTTATTGAAAAAATGGCTAAAAAGGTTGGAAAGTCAAAAGAGGTGGTTGACAAACCTTTAGTTGATCAAAAGCTTCTTAATATTTTAAAGCAAGACTTCAAAAATAATATCGATAATATGATTCTGCAAAAGGCGGAAAAGGAGTTTGACGATAACGAAGCGCTTCAGATCATGGTCGGTGAGGTGATGGAGAAATATAAAGAGGAGTTCGATCGTAAACAGATCGAAAAAGCCATCGACTATCTTTCCAAAGAAATGGTTAAAGAAAAAATCCTTAAAACAAAAAAAAGAATTGACGGTCGCGGTCCGAACGATGTCCGTCGGCTGAGCGCCGAGGTTTCCGTCCTCCCTCGGACTCATGGTTCAGCTTTGTTTAATCGTGGTGATACTCAAGTGATGTCAATTGTGACTCTGGGAGCGCCCCGACTAGAACAGTTAATTGAAGGACCGGAAGGAGAAGAGGCTAAACATTATATCCACCATTATTATATGCCGCCTTACTCTGTTGGTGAAACCGGACGAATTGGTTGGCCATCAAGACGGGAAGTAGGGCACGGAGCCTTGGCCGAAAAAGCGATTGAACCGGTTTTACCAACCAGCAAAGAGTTTCCTTATACCATTCGGGTTGTCTCCGAAGTGATGTCTTCTAATGGATCGACCTCGATGGCTTCCACTTGTGGGTCAACCTTGGCTTTAATGGATGCGGGTGTACCGATTAAATCTCCGGTCGCCGGTATTGCCATGGGGCTAATGAGCAAATCAGACAATGACTACATTATTCTTACTGACATCATGGGTATTGAAGATTTCTCCGGCGAGATGGATTTTAAGGTGGCAGCAACGGAGAAAGGAGTTACAGCGATACAGTTAGATGTAAAAAATGTTGGTTTAACCGACAAAATAATTAAAGAAACTTTTGAAAAAGCCAAAAAGGCAATCGAGCAAATATTGGCGATGATGAAAAAAACCATTGCCATACCAAGAAAAGAGCTGTCACAGTATGCGCCTAAAGTAGTAGTTTTGACTCCGCAGGCTGACAAAATCGGTGAGATAATCGGTCCGGGTGGCAAAAACATCAGGGCTTTGATCGCCAAAACAGAGACCGAGATTGATATTTCCGACGAAGGTAAAGTAACAATCAGCGGTATTGATAAAGATAAAGTAGAGATGGCCATTCAAGCGATAGAAAACATCACCAGAGAGGTGGAGATAGGAGAAGAGTTTGAAGGAGAGGTAAAGCGAATTCTGCCTTTTGGCGCTTTCGTTGAGTTTTTACCCGGAAAAGAAGGACTGGTTCATGTTTCTAAAATGTCCGATCGATTCGTCCGTGATCCGCATCAGATTGTCAAAATCGGCCAGAAGGTTAAAGTGAAAGTCTATCAAATTGACAATCAGGGTCGAATAAATCTTCAGATGATTAAATAACACCCTAAGGCTGAAAATGATAAATGGATATTAAGTTTAAAGAGGTTAATGGTGTAAAAATTGCTTATAAAGATGTTGGTAACGGCCAGCCACTATTTTGTTTACCTCCGTATCCTTCTTCATCAACGGCTTTTGTTCCTTGTATAAAATATTCGATAAGAAGAAAAGCAAAAATACGTTTTATTGCTCTAGATTTACCAGGTTTTGGCGGTTACTCATCGTTACCTAAGGATAATTTTACCCTAGAAGAATTCATAAAGACGATTGAAGATTTTATTTTGAGCTTTAAATTTTAAAATTATTCTCTTTTAGGTTATTCTTTTGGCGGAGCTTTAGCAATTAATATTGTAAAAAGAAAATCGGTTATTCCACAAAAGTTAATTTTGGTATCGTCTTTTTATGACGGAAAAGATATTTTTAAATACAGACCTTATTTAAAATATCTTGGATTTTTAAAAAAAATTAAGGCAAAGAGCTTATTAAATAATCTTTATACATTATTAATAAATTATTTAATCAAGGTAACCAGTTATCAAAATTATATTAAGATTAAAAATGACTACTATACAAAACAGTTATTTAAAGAAAATAAGAACATGAGTCTTAGTGTTTCTTATTGTCTAATGGAGCAATTAAAAAATTTTTGCGTCAATGATTTTTTTCAAGATATTCCAACCTTGGCAATTTATTCGGAGAATGATTTAATTTTTATAAAAAATCAAATGGAATTTTTATCAAAAAGTCCAAAAATCGTTTCTCATTTTGTCAAAGACGCTGATCATCGACATTTTTTTTCAAAGTTGAACAAAGCGCGGACAAAATTATTTCTTTTTTAAAGTCTTCCACCCGTAAGGTGGAATCGGAGTTATTCTAACAGTCTTTTAATTGGAAATAATGTTCCAAGCCCACCTAAAAGATAGACTTTGAAATTTCGAATTTATCCATCAAGCAATAAATTATTAATTTTTTTTAACCTTCTTTGATAATCAACTTGATCTTGATGAAATTTCGTGAAGTTTTCCTTAGATTTAAAGTGATTCATTACTAATCCAGTATTGATAAATCTATTTAAGTTGTTATTTAAATACCAAGAGTAAGAACTAAAGGGATAATTTTTTAATTGGTCAAACTCGATAAAATGTGAAGTGATCGAATTTAAGTGAATATATCTGCATACATGGATAAAAACTTCTTCACTATTAATCTTTTTGTATTTGAAGCTATTTAAGAACAACGAGCCGTCTCGATTATTTATAAGATTAAAGCATTTAGCGTAACTATTTTGAATATTACTAAGAAATTTCTTAATTCCATTATCTTCAAGTTGTCTTAAAAGAAAATGAAAATGGTTTGGCATAAAAGAAAAAGAATATATATCTATTAAGAGTTTGGATTTTTTAAAATCTTTTAAATAATCTTTTTGTAATGATCTACGTAAACGACGAAATCTAGATAGTTTCATTCTCTGGTCATAACGATAATATTCAACTATTTCTAAAATTTTATTTAAATATTTTAAGTTGTAAAAAATATCTTCATCGGCAATTGATTTGTTATAAACATGATAAAACTCACCGATAGCAAGTGGTAGTCTTTTTGATGTCATAATTACACCCTACGGGTGTCAGAGAAAGATATCAACGGACTATAGTCTACAAAATGAGTTTTTTAATCGTTTTAACAATCTAAAAAATTCGAATTATTTACCAATTTACCACCCGTAGGGTGGAAGGCTTATGTCCTTGTTTGTTCGAAATCCGCATCAGATTGTCAAAATCGGCCAGAAGGTTAAAGTGAAAGTCTATCAAATTGAAAGTCTATCAAGTTGACAATCAGGGTCGAATAAATCTTCAGATGCTTAATAAGCCTGCAACTGACTGATTGATTTTAAGAATTCATTCAACTACAATAAATAAATTATGGGAAGACGACGAAAATTAATTAGGTTGCCTTTTTTTAACTTCAAAATTAATAAACAAACAATATATAATATTGTCGGCTTTTTTTTGGTAGGAACAGCGATGGTTAGCTCACTATCCTTTTTTAGCTTTTTCTCTTCGGAAAGAGATGGTCGTCTATTAACTAAGATTAATGAATTCATAACGACGAAGTTCGGTATTTTTAAGATCCTGGTTCCCCTGCTCATTCTTTTGGTGTCAGCTCATTTTTTTAGTACTAAAAAACTAAAATTTATCCGACCGAATATTAGCGTTGGGGCGCTAATGATTTTTATCTCAGTTTTAGGCGTTTTTCAGTCGGGTGAGTTCGGTCAGATAATTTTCACCAATCTTAGTTTGGATTTTTCCACGGTAGGAGCGGTGATTATCCTAGGAATCATTTTTGTCATTGGCTGGGTTCTTTTTTTGGACACCTCGATTGACCTCCTGCTAATTTTTATCTTTAAATCAATAAAATCGGCATTAATCTTTGTCAGAAAATTCCTATTTAGAGAAGTAATTGATAGTATTAGCGGAAATGATAAAAAAAAGAGGTCAGAAACAAAAGATTTTATTCTTGATAAAAAAGGCGGCGGAAAACCTTTGGTGACAGCTCCACCGTCAAAATCCCAATCGGTCAGTCTACCTCAGGATCAGTTAGTAATTAAGCCATTGACTAGATCATCTTCTATCTGGGTTTATCCACCAGTATCCCTTTTAAGTGATGTTGATCAAAAAGAAGCTGATCGGGGCGACGTCAAAGAAAATGCGGCGACGATCGAGCGGACACTAGATAGTTTTGGCATAAGAGCCAAGGTGTCTGAGGTTAACTACGGTCCGGCCGTTACCCAGTATGCCATCGGTATTACCATGGGGACAAAGCTATCACGAATAACCGCCTTGTCAAATGATCTGGCCTTGGCTTTGGCCGCTCCAACCGGGCAGGTGAGAATCGAGGCACCGATTCCTGGCCGTTCTTTAGTAGGGATTGAAATTCCTAACCGGACGCCAACTATAGTTACTCTTAAACAAATGTTATTATCTCCGGTTTTTGCCAACAGTAATGACCCCTTACTTGTTCCTCTCGGCTTGGATGTTTCCGGACAACCTCAGGCGACCAGTATTGCCCGCATGCCTCACATTTTGATCGCCGGCGCTACTGGATCAGGTAAGTCCGTTCTTTTAAATTCTTGGATTTCCACTTTTATGTTCCGGACTAAACCAGAAGATCTGCGAATAATCTTAGTTGATCCAAAACGGGTTGAATTAACGCTTTATAACGGCATCCCTCATCTTTTGACTGAAGTAGTCGTGGAGGCGCAAAAAATAATCTCCGCTTTGAGATGGACTGTTTCCGAAATGGAAAATCGATATAAGGAATTTTCTAAACTAAAAGTTAGGAATATAGAAGGTTATAATGCTGTCGCCGGCGTTGAAAAAAAACCCTACATAATTTTTATTATCGACGAATTGGCCGATTTGATGCTTTTTGCACCGGGTGACGCCGAAGATTTGATAACTCGAGTGGCGCAAATGGCGCGGGCGACCGGTATTCATTTACTGCTGGCTACCCAACGGCCATCGGTCGATGTTATTACCGGTTTAATGAAAGCCAATATCCCTTGTCGGATCGCCTTTAATGTTTCTTCGATGATTGACTCAAGAGTAATTATTGATATGCCAGGAGCGGAAAAGCTTTTAGGCAAAGGTGATATGCTTTATTTACCTCCTGATCAAGCTAAACCAAAACGTATTCAAGGGCCGTTAATCTCTGAAAAAGAGGTTAACCAGCTGGTGAGGTTTCTAAAGATGCAGGTGCCGGAAGTCCACTACACCGAAGAGATCACCGAGCAGGAAATAGCTATAGGCGGTCGGGGAGGGACGATGATTATTGGCGGCGAGCAGAGGGATACTTTATTTGATCAAGCGATTGAAATTATTATGCAACATGATAAGGCTTCGGCTTCGCTGTTACAGCGACGGCTTTCTATTGGTTATGCCCGCGCCGCTAGAATTTTGGATCAATTAGAAGCGGCTGGATATGTTAGTCCGGCTGAAGGATCAAAACCAAGAGAGGTGATTAAACGGCCGGCGGCACCAACAGAAGAAACCCAAATTTAGCATGATATCTACATCCTATCCCCGCCAAAAAGAATATCGGTCTGATTGCCGTCGACACCAATGCCAACATGAGTCCAGTTAGAATCAAGCTGGTTATTATTATGACCTTCGTCAGCGGCATAGACCCATTCGATTAGATGAACCCCCTCCATCCTATAGCCGTACGAAGAATTTTCGCCCAGCGACCAAAAGCCGAGCGTTTTAACATTTTCTATATTATTTGTGTAATCAATAAAACCGGAATGCTCGTCGGTTTTTCCGATGTAGGTAAAATAGGCCGCTCGCTTCTGAGCAAAATTGGCTAGGTTGTTATCCCAGGTAAGAGCTTCACGTTGATGCTGTCTTCGATAGTTATTCAGTGCTTCCAATATTTCCTGTGGAGTAGCCATTTTATCATCAAGAACAATCTTCATTGTCCAGCTGTGTGTACTTACTTGTTTAGCGATACCCCATTCTTCGTCATCCTGATTACTTTGTCTAATCAGGGTTGTTGTCGAAGTTATAGTTGGTGTCAGCGATTGATTTTTCTTAAAGGGGATTTTTCTTTGAGTAAAACTGTTTGGATATAATGATTGAGGTGGTGGTGTAAGTGCAATTCGACCGGTGGAAGAATCCAGTTCAAATCTTTTGTTTACAATCTGATTAGTGAGCTTGATCTCATTATTATTCTGTTGCGATTTGTTTGGAAAAATCAGTATTAATCCAAAAACTAATCCTAGTCCGAGAAATAAAATTAGTAATTTTGTAGTTTCTTGTGCATTCACAGATTGACGATTATTTTTTTTGACCACTTTTAAACTACATTATAAATTACTTATAAGTTAGATATCTTGTTGTGCGTCTGATATTTTATTTCTTCGGTACTCGACTCGTCTTTTGACTAAGGAGAGAATTTTTTTGCGGATACGGATGGTTTTTGGAGTTACTTCTAAGATTTCGTCGTCATTAATAAAGTCCAGCGCCTGTTCAAGACTCAAAGCGCTAGCCGGTATCAGTGGAATCGAGGTGCCTTCACCCTTTGAGCGATTATTTGTGAGCTTCTTTTCTTTGCAAACATTAATCTCGATATCTTTATCGCGGTTTGCCACGCCGACTACCATACCTTCATAAATATCGTCACCGGGACCAACAAAGAGATTACCCCGGTCTTGAGCGTTGACTAAACCGTAAGTCATAGACAATCCTGGCTTGACCGCTATTAAAGCGCCATTACGAACAGAGTCGATCTTTAAACCTTTAGGAAAATAACCGAGGAAATAAGAGTTTAAAACTACTGTCCCTCGGGTTTTGTTAAGAAGAGAACTGCGGATTCCTAACAGATTGTTTTCCGAAATTTTATATTTTAGTCGTATATTGTAACCATTATTTTCAGTTTTCATATCAAGCAAATCTCCTTTTCTTTTCCCAAATTCTTCACTGATACTGCCTAAGAATTTTTTTTCAATATCGACAGTTACTTCTTCATAGGGTTCACTTAAGACGCCATTAATTGTTTTATAGATGACCTGAGGTTTGGAAACCTGGAGTTCAAAACCTTCGCGGCGCATCGTTTCTATCAGTATGGCCAGATGAAGTTCGCCTCGGCCATGGACAATAAAGTTTGCTCCTTCGAGATCAGATTCAATTTTCAAACCTAAATTCGTTTCTTTTTCTTTTAACAACCGTTCTTTTATCTGCCTTGAACTACCAAGATTACCCTCCAATCCGGCCAAAGGACTGGTGTTGGGACCGATCGTCACTTTGATTGTTGGTTCTTCAACATTAATTTTTGGCAAACTGACTGGAAAATCAGGATGAGTAACTGTTTGACCGATCGTTAATTTGGCAATACCGGCAATGGCGACAATATCACCGGCGCTGACCTGCTCAACTTCTTTCTTTTCTAAACCCTCAAACGTGTAAAGTTTTTGCGCTTTGTATGCACCAATAATTTTATCTCCATCAACCAAGGTAATTAATTGGTTTTTATTGAGGCAACCCTGAGATACGCGGCCGATACAAAGTTTACCGACATAATTATCATAATCTAACGTAGAAATTAACATCTGAAACGGTTTTTCTGAATTAACAACCGCATCAGGCACTTCTTTTAAAATGGTGTCAAATAGCGGAGTCAGGTCGCCGGGGAGTTGGGAAGAATAATGAGTTGGTAATCGGTAAAATACTTTGCCGTCTCGCCCGACGGCATAGAGAGTTGTAAACTGCAGAGAGCTTGCGTTACTGGCTAATTCTAGAAATAAGTTTTCTACCTCTTTAACCGTGTTTTTAGGAGAGGCATCTTTTTTATCAATTTTATTGATGACTAAAATAATTTTTAGACCACTTTGGAGAGCTTTTTTCAAAACAAACTTTGTTTGAGGTAGTGGGCCTTCAGCTGCGTCAACCAAAAGAATAGCGGCACTAGCCATATTAATAGTTCGCTCAACCTCACCGGCAAAATCCGCATGTCCAGGCGTATCGATAATATTTATTTTCGTATCCCGATAAAAGATTGCGGTATTTTTGGCTAAAATTGTGATTCCTTTTTCCTTTTCCAGATCGTTTGAGTCCATAATCAAAGTCTCACTCATCTCTTTTTGGTTATCTCTAAATGTATGGGTTTGTTTGAGCATGGCGTCAACCAAAGTCGTTTTACCATGGTCAACATGAGCAATGATAGCAACATTTTTTATTGGCATATAGTTTGAGTTAAAAAAAACACGTCTGATAACGTGTTTTATCTGACATAATATTCTACACCAAAATTTTCAAAGAGGTTGATCATATAAATATTCACTCTCGAGAAGTGCTTCACTGTAAATATTTGTCGATGTTTGCTTGATGCTCTTCTAATGTGCGGGCATAGTGCATGTTACCATTCTTGTCTGAAATATAGTAAAGGTATGAAGTGTTGGCGTCGGCGTTGATGACGGCTTCAATTGAAGCTAAGCCCGGGTTGGCGATTGGACCGGGTGGCAAACCTTCGTTTTTATAGGTATTATAAGGTGAGTCGATATCTAAATCTTCTTGAGTAAGATTTTTTTTCCACCAGGTTTTTTCTTCCGATTGATAACCTAGAGCATATTGGACAGTGGCATCAATTTGAAGCTTAATGTCATTTTTAAGACGTTTTAGAATGATGCTAGCTACCTTTTGTCGGTCTTCATCGTGACGAGCCTCTTTTTCAACTAGCGATGCTAAAATAAGAACCTCTTTTTCTGTCAAACCTTTTTCTTCAGCTTTTTTTCTCAGTCGCTCATTAAAACGACGGTAAAGATTATTAACAAAAATCTCGATCACGCCACCGGTGGTTGCTTGACTAGGAATGAGATATGTATCAGGAAAAAGATAGCCTTCTTTCACCTCTTTTAAAAATTCAATTTCTGGAATATCCAAATCCTTAGAAACTACTTGGGCGATTTCTTCCTTACGCAAACCTTCAATAATCGTCATCCATACGTCAAGAGTGCCATGGGTAAGGGTCTTGGCAATCTGGTAAGCGTCCATTGATGGCGAAAGCCGAAAGTCGCCTGCTTGGATTTTTTTCTCAATCCCAAGACGTTTTACCACGAGATAAAAAACTAACTTGTTTCTGATTAAATCGTTTTTTGAAAGGTTATTAGCTACCTGATTGAGGCTTTCTCCACGGCCGATGACAAATATTTTAGTACTCTTATCATTTTTGTTAACCGATAACGTTCCTTCTTTATAAAAAAGATAAAAGCAGATAGCAATTATTAAAACAGTAATAATAGCAACAGAATTTTTTTTCATCTATGATAAATGTCAAGGGTAATTTGTTTTTCCCTTAACTTAATAACTTTTAAACGTTTCCTATTAAACAACT
>Ga0100394_1002859_pt1 | contig 14276 bp, 15 predicted proteins | sample CryGeymeta201518_FD_81549 | JGI IMG/M metagenome (GOLD analysis project Ga0100394, IMG submission 81549) | Groundwater microbial communities from Crystal Geyser aquifers in Utah, USA - Crystal Geyser metaG 2015-18 | ecosystem: Environmental > Aquatic > Deep subsurface > Groundwater | place: USA... | reverse complement strand
TGCGATTGAGCTGCGGCCAAAGATGGCTCAAAGATGAGATGCAAGATGATCATGTTATTTTTTGACAGGCCCTAAGAGGCCTCGCTCGGTTCCTTTACGCCGCGACCGGGATGATCTCCTGTTCGATGCGTTTGGCGTTTGCAATCTCCGCCACCCGCAGGTCGTATGCCGCCTGCAAATTCAGCCATGAGCGGGCATCGCCGCCAAAGTAACGCGCCAGGCGCATGGCCGTATCCGCCGAAATACCGCGCCGCTCCCGGACAATATCGTTGATGCGCGGCGCCGGCACGTTGAGCGCCTTGGACAGCGCGTTGGCGCTTAAGCCCAGCGGCACCAGATATTCCTCCCGCAGGATCTCGCCGGGATGCACCGGCCGCATGCCATTCTTGAACATAGCAGTTCTCCGTCAGTGGTAGTCCACGATCTCGACGTCTTCCGGGCCATTCTCCGTCCACCGGAAACACACGCGGAACTGGTTGTTCACGCGGATGCTGTACTGCCCGGCGCGGTCGCCCTGCAATGCTTCCAGCCGATTGCCAGGCGGCGAGCGCAAAAACTCCAGCGTTTGCGTCGCATCGAGCATGACCAGCTTGCGTGCCGCGACATTGGCAATGGTGGCAAACCGCTTGCACTTGCCGGTGGTGAACAAAACTTGCGTATCGGCGCAACGGAAGCTGTTGATCATGCTGCAATCATATAACGCTTAACGTTAAACATCAAGGATGAAAGACGATATCAGCGTGTCTTGGGCGCACAGCTAAGCTGGTGTTCATGATAACCCGAGAATGGCCTTTACCTTCTGGACCTTATCCCACTGTTTTTTGGAGCATTGTTTCTTTGTCCAATTTTTTTCAGCCTGCCAGCGTTCCATGATGGCTGCGGCTAATTTTTTTTGGTTCTCCGTCGAGGCTGTAGCAACCCTTGGCCAGATATTCGGCATGGGGTCTTTGGCGTCATTAGAGGCCAGACGTAAAGCCATGTCCTCTTTGCGAATGCAGGCCAGGTCTTTTTCTGATTGGGTCATGCCGTCCCATCTCTCCTGCTGTCCGGCCTTTGCCCTTTCCTCCTCGGCCTGGCGCATAGCCTCCTGCCTGGCCTTTTCCTGGGCGGCTTCCCGCTGAATAAGGAACTCTTCATCCTGCTGTCGTTTTTCCGCTCCCAGGCGCTGATGTTCAGTATGAATATCGGCGCAAATCGCCTGGTGCTGCTCCTGCATGATGGCGGCTTCCGGGGCGGACAGGGGCTTTAACTCAACCCAGCCAAAGGGGCGCAAGGTGTGCATGACCTTTGGCTTACTGGAATCGGCGGCCAGCCAGATGGTGTTGGCGTGGTCCTGAGTCTGTTTGCCTTTGCCCTGCATGATTCTGATCTGTCGTCGTCCTTCAACCGTGCAGCATTCGGCCCCGGAGTGGCGACCGATTCGAGCGAAACAGGGTGGCATGGCGGATGGGTTTATTCCTAAGCCGCTAAGCTCACGGTCTTCGCGGCTTTTTTCTTTGCCAAAGAATGTTTGTACGGCCTTACTGATCTCGGCCATGGTCACTGGCTGCTTGATCCCGGCCTTGGCGTGTGGAGTGATGACCGTGATCGAGCCCAGGAACGTCACTCCTGGTTCGATGACCTCCAGAATCTGATAGACCCGTTCTTTCTCCTCCACCTTTTTCGATGGCCACTTGCGACAGTCCACGCCATAAACGATTTTCCTTGGCACCGTCGCAGTTGGCATGAAGTCCGAGACCTTAACCAACCGGAAGGGGTCGGTTTCAAACTGCGAAAATTTCAACAAATCCTTTTCCATCTTTTTGGCCTCACGGGCATTATAGGGGGGGAGGGTCTTGCCGTTATTCCGCAGGTTGAGAATGGCGGTGCGCAGCGCCCCCTTAATCGAAGAGCCGGGCAGATAGGGCAGGCCGGTCATCTGTAAACTGGCGGTGCGGCTGATCGAAAAATTATTCAGATTTTGCTGCACATCTTTTGGCGCCAGATTCAAGGTCTTGTTGTAGTGCTCGACAAACCCGGGACAAACCGCCACCCGCTCACCATCCAGAACAACGCCGACTTGGCTCCGCATGAACTTGTAGATGTCCAAGAGTGACGGCACCGTGCCTTGCAAACAGATACGGGAAAACTTTTCGCGGTCGGCCTTGCTGAGCGCGGCCACAAAACGGAACGGATCGAAATGAATTAATTCGCTCTTCTTGTCGTCAATGGCAAACGCTGTCGGCTCATAGACCTGGTCGCAGCCGACATGAACCGGGGCAAGCGTCGTGATTTGAAAAAAGGTGGTTTCAGGCTGCATAGTCAATGAACCTCCAGGCGGCATGGCAGATACATCGAATAGCCCTGGCCCACGGTACGTGGGTCGGCCAGGGAAATGCCGGTTACGGCTCGACCGAGATAAGGATTGTTAAAGGCGTCAGCCGATTGCGGCAAAAAGACCGCCCCTTCATCGGCCATGACAATGGGTGCCTTAAAAGGTTTGTCGGTTAACACCAGGCGGTCGCCGTGCTTGCCGAAGCGGGTGAACGGAGAAAAGAATGACTGGCGGTAAGCGCCCTGCTCCGGCACCGCAGGCCCCAGGGTGTAACAGGCGTTGGCATTAGGCAGGGATGGCAGCGGCAATTCTTGCCATTCGCCTACCATGAACCGGCCCAGTCCGCTGCTGGCGTCTCGGCCGAAGCCGAAGGCCCCGATATTTTTAAACGCCTGCAACACCCGGTCAATATCGGTGGCTGCGGGGTCGAGCAGGCAGAAGATGGTCAACTCGGTTTCCGGTAGATAGCATTGATTTTCATGGACAAAGGGGGCGAAGCACTCGCCGGTGGTTTGGGTCAGACGATTGATGGTGTTGTGGATGCGGCGGTCAAGCGCCATAAAATTTCTGACTTGGCCAAGCTGCCGGGCAGTTGTCGGAGAGACAAGCTTACGGTACCGTTCAAACAGGGCTGTATCGTCGATAAGGTGATCTTCCTTAAGGTGCAGAGCGAGAGTCTCCTCGATCAGCAACCATTTCTTTTTTTTGTTGGCCTTGCGCTCGATAAGTCGTGCCAGCCCATCGTCCTTGTCCTTGGCCGGAAACATTATGGCCATGGACAGGTCAGGCCTTTTGACGGCATAAACCGTCTGGTCGTTTTCCACCAAACGCGGCCAGGCGGTGGAAAACACTGCAAAAGGTTTAGTCGGATACAGTTCAATCCAGCGATCAAGGCCGCCGTTCAGGGTGGCGGGCTGGTTGGCCGCCTGCCAGCAGAAGTGACCGAAGATGGTGTCTCCCTTCAAGGGTGTTCCAAAGGCGGTCCGGGGCTTGATGGTGATGGCGTAAAGTTTCACAGTCTTCTCCCTGGTCAGGTTATCAATTAGGGCAACTTCTTAGGGTCTTGGCGGTTATCGAATACAGCATGAACGACGATTCCCTCGGCTTCTATTGTGAAAAAGATGGAAAAAGGAAATCGCCTGATGACGCACCTACGAAAGCAGGAATGGACGACTTGGCAACTTTCCGGAAAGCTGATGATGTGCCTGATGGCCACCTCAAGGCAATCCAGAAATTCAAAACCAAGACCTGGCCGCTGTCTTTCGTACCACGAAAAAGCCGACTCGGTTTCAAACTTGGCGCGTCCGGTATAGATGATCTTCATCGGACAGGATTCCTCAATGCGGCATGGACGTCCTGCCAGTCATGGAGTGTCGCCTTGCCTGCCTTGTATTCGGCGTATCGCTGATCGAGTTCTTGTCGTTGCCATTCCGGCAAGGGCAGTTCTGCATTGCTGCGTGCGATGGAATCCCAGATGTCCTCAACCAGGAGAATTTTTTCCGGAAGTGCCAGGTTATCAATTTCCTGAATCAGGTTGTTTCGTTCCACGGCATGGGCCTCCTGTCAGCTTGGTTAATTGTTCTTTCCCGCAAAGAGAGTGACATCGTTAAACTGTTGTTGCAGCGCCGCATCGTCAAACTCAAAGCGCACCCGACCATATCCCCGGCTGCCGCTGCCGCCCAAGGCGTCATATTCCAGCATCTTCAAACCATCCAACAGAAATTTTTCCAGGCCGGAATCCTGACCGTAGACTTTGAGCGAAATGGCGAAGTCAAAAGTCAGTCCGGACGGCACCCGTTCGGTAAAACGGGGATGCTCTGCAGTGCCATTGATCCGGTTGATAGTGTTTTCCGATTTAACCTCGGTAAAGGGCAAATTCTGGCCCCGTAGTTCATCGCGGGAGCACTCAGCCAGGTTGCAATCGGCAAAGGACAATCTGGTTGGGCCGAGTTTGGCTGCGGCCTCACCGTCAGCGCCGGAGGAGCCGAACAATTTCAGGATGGCCTCGGCCTGCTCTCTTTGTGTGGGCGAAAGCTCCTGGCGGTCAAGGACTTTGGCGCTCAATGCAGTACCATTATTGCCGAAGAGGCCGATCAGGCCGCTGCGCATCTCCAGGAGAGACCGGACCTTGCCTTTCAGGGAAGAGCCGGGGATATATGGTTCCAGGGTGTGCGGGTGTTTGACCACCGGGTTGTCGGTGCCGCCGATGTGCATCTCCAGGTCACCGGCCCCGATATGGAGGCCGCTCTGCAGGATGATTCGGCCCTTGATCTGTTTGATATCGTTCAATTGCATGGATGTTCCTCCCGTCAATTAGGTCCGTGAATTTTATAAAAGGCAGTAAAGGCCTCAAACAGATTGGCAAAGACCTGCAAGTCCTCTTTGCGCTTGATCTGCTCGATGCCGGTTTTCATGAAGCCGACAAACTCATCGGTCACTAATTTCCGGCCCTTGGCATAGGCGACTTTGGCCAGCAGCATATGGACATGGGGCAGGATTTGATCCCAGTCGGTTTGCGCGGCGCGAGACATGGTGTTCAAGCGAACGATTTCATCAAAAAAGCGTCGTAACTGCGTGCCCTTGTTGACGTTGCTTCCCTTGCTCCCGATGTCCTTGGCGAGTTTCTCGGCCATATCCGAAAAAAGCGTGGGGTCAATCACCTTTTTGACTGGATCCTTCCATAAGACATATTGCATTCGTATCCTCCTTTTTTTGCTTAGAGCGACCGTTGATTGTAGAGCACGTCCCACAAGGGGATGCGAACCCCGGCATCGAAGCTGTTGAGCCAGTCCACAAAAGCAACCAGCCGGCACCGGGCGGCATTACGCTCCGCGCCTTTCAACTCCTTATTCATGTTTCTTTCAATGTTGTAGACAAACAAAGCCCGCCACTTGAGACAGGACATGGCATCGAGAAGCGAGGCGCCAAGCCCGGAAAGCCTTTTTTCCTGCTCGCGCATCGCCAGAAATTCATTGAAGCGGTAAAACGAGCCGACATGGATTAGCCCTTCCTGTAGCCAGGCGCGAATTTCCGTTCGGCAGTCAAGGAGACAGTCAAAGTTATTCCACTTCACGGTGGCGTTAAAGGCGGTGATGCTATTTCGTCCGGCGTTCTTGGCAGCGGCCAGGGACTCCTCGGCATCCTTGGCCAACCGTTCCACCGGCACATGTGGTTTATGTACCGTTATACCCGCCGAAAAGTGAATGTCGGGGTTTTGACAGCAATACGCCGCAAACCGCTGGCGAAGGTGGGCCGCCAAGTCGGCCAAACGGTTCCAGGGGCCGATCAAAAAGAGGTCATCGCCGCCGGCAAAGACGGTGTACACATCCCGGAACTCCTCCGTATTGGCCAACAAGTGCGGCAGATAGAGGGTGAAGAAAAAATTGAGTTGTCGGCTCAAGGTGGCGATCCGGGAAATGGTGTAACGATCCTCTTGCAGGCCATAGCCAAACAGGGCGCCCAAATTATCAATATCCGCCTTGAGCACGCCAATGGCGGCTATACCTTGATGCTTCTTACCATCCGGGTTTTGGTTCAAGGCCTTACTGGCGATATGGGCAAAGGTCTTGGGACGGCCTTCCTTGATATCGTCAACCAGTTCCAGCTTTTTCTCCTCCGATGCCCTGCCCGCCAAGAGCCGATCGTCATGCTCGTCTTCTGGCCGATACACCGGCACATAGCCATTGATCAAACGGACAGCGGTCTGGTTGTCCAAGGTGCCATCCGCCTGGGCGCTCAGGGTGAAGAGATGCAGGAGTTTGCCCTGGCGAGCGGGGTTTGGATGTTCGTCAGACGTGAATGAGACATTATACTTGCCGAAAATCGGCATGGTCAAACATTCACGGGCAGGCAACGGGTGGCCGGTTTCCCAGATCGCCAAACGATTGCCCTTGACCAGACTAGTCCCCAGCATGACATGATCGCGGCACACCCGGCAGGCCGAGGTATCGCCATGCAGCCAGGCCTTATCCTTTTCCACCGCCGGGTGGGATGGCCTCTTGCCGCAGAGGGGGCAGAGCTTACTTGCCAAGTCATTGCGAAAACTTTCAAGATAACCGGGCACCACGCCGCCGTAACGGTCGAGATCAATCTTTGCCCCTTTTCGCTTGTCCATATTGTCGCAGTGCTTTTGCCAGAGACCGTGAAAACCGCCTCGTAAAAAATTAGCCGGAGAGGCTGGAGTACTGGAAAACCCCATACTGCTTTGGCCCAGGGAGATATCGAAAAGCCACTGATTGACCTCTGCCTCCACGTCGCGAGTCGCTACTCTGGAAGCCTCGGTGTTCGGCATCAGCACGGTAAACTTGCCCGCCGCATTCAAAATAACGGAAAGAAAGGTGAGATCAGCGCGACGGTAGAGCATGTCGGCCGCCAGTTCGGAAAAAAGAGAAACGGCAAAGGAACGCCCCCGGAGCAGCTTGGATCGGTATCGTTGCGTGTCGCCGCCTCCGGCAAAAATGAAATCCTGAATGCCATAGAAGTCACCGGTGACCAGCAAGAATTTTTCTTCCTGCTCCGTGCTCACCGCCGTGCTGTTCATGGTGTCGCGGTCAGCATGATACAGATAGATGGCGCTAGCCAGAGCCGCGGTGGTGCGGCAATGGTCATACAGTGAAATATCATGTACCACGTTTTTGACGCGTGCCGCTGGGATGGAGGAGGTGTATGTCTGCAGAAGCGAATCAAAATGCTCGGCCCACAGGCTAAGACTATCTTGGGTGTGCCAGAGGGAGCGGAGCCCTGCGATAAAGGCGTCGAACAATTTCCGATACTCGGCGTCCGCCTCGGCCTTGGTGATTTTCCCTTCCCTTTCAGTTGCCGGAAAGATGGCAGCGCTGCTCAATGGCGCAAGCGGATAGCGACAGGAAAAGTCTGCTGCAGTGGTAAATTTTCTTTTTTTGCCGGGACTGATGATCTCGATCTCTTCCAAGACAGGCAACAGGCGAGTGCTTTTGAACTCCTGGAATGGAATAGAGTCGCCTTTGGCAAAGGTCGCCCGGTCAAGCCCGCTGGAAATGCAGTCCGCCTCGGTGATAATGCGTTGCATGGCGCTTTCCGGTTTGTGGTGACAGGCCGCCAATTTTTGGAAAGTGTCGCCCGATTCACCCCCGCCCCACTTGGGATCGTTTAATTTCGTGGGCAGGGACGCTGCCAATTGCTCAATAAAGGCCGCCGTAAACATGGCGTGCTGATGGCTGTACCCGCCGCCGTGATGGGCCGTCGGCTGAAAAATAGCCTCGTTGTTCTCACGGAAACCTGGTGGCAGCTCAAGGCAGCCTTGCGCGAACTTCCCGATATCGTGCAACAGCCCGGCCAGGGCGATTTTCAGAACCGTGTCGTTCATGGTTTTCCCTCTCCCCTGTTTTCTGGTTTATCTTTTCTGGCATACTGCCATTGCAGTTGTTTTTCCGCCACCTCGGAAACATTGCAACCGGTCTCATCATTGCCGGTGAAGCGCCTGGCGGCGTGGCCTATCACCCGCGGAGCGGAGGTCCAGGGGGCATGACAGGCTGTGCTTTACAGACGCCGTAGCGCCGCCCATAATAAGGGTGGCACATAATATGGGAGACGGAGGGCGTCATGACCAACATCACCTTGAGCGTTGATGAGACCATTATCAAAAAAGTCCGCAAGATCGCCATCGAGAAAAATACCTCCCTGACCGCCATGGTCCGGGAATATCTGGAACAGATGGCGGCGCGGGACGGGGCGGAAAAACAGCGGCGCCTCGAATCGTTGCGCAAAAGCCTTGCCCTCCTGAGCCGGGACATGGGGGGAACGCTCCTGGCGCAGGGAGGAGCTCTATGACACCCGTACGCCGACCAGCAGCCCGGCCAGGGTCAGTTGAAGCGCGATGTCCGGTGCCTTCTCCTCTTACCACCCGCAACAAACTATTGCACCTGTTGCAACATTGCAGGCACCTGGCCCTGGGCCAACCGTTTCTTTTGTTCCAGAAAACGCTACATCAAATCTTGGAAAGACTGGCAAGTCCGCAGGGTCAAACAGCTTAAGGGTGAGGACAAATTCCCGCAGACTTTGAAAGGCGTTTTGTCCGATACTCTGGAAGCCATGGGCCAGGTAGGAGTCATTTCGTGCCTTTTGGATGTTTTTGAATTTCTGCTCATGCTGGCTGAAGGTGCGCCCCAGTTCATCGCCCAGGGCCTCCAGCAGCCGGAAGGCCGCTGCCTGGGAAATTTTTATCTGGCCGTCCGGGGCAGCGTATCGCTTGATGTATTCAGCACGCACTGTTTCCGGGATACGGGTTCTGTCCACGTTGCTGGTGTCGATGGACCAGGCTGTGACAAGTCGAGCCTGGGCCGCCATTTCCACCACCCGATAGAGACGGAGCACGGCATCATCGATCTTGCCTTCCTGAAAACGGCGTTCAGCATTGGCATAGAGGTCCAGCAGACACAAACTGATGGGGTTCTTCTTTTTGTCTTCCGTTAATTTTTGTAAAAAAGGAAGCAGCTTCAAGGTGGCAAGGGCTGGCTGCCGAAAGAAAATATCGTCGAGCTCGGCCAGTTCCTCAAGGCGGGCGCGACTAAAGCGCTGCTGCGCCTCCGAGTGCCGGAAGAGATCCCAAAGCTGAAAGCCTTCCACCATAAAGCCGAGCTTCTCGTAGCGGCTCGGGAAGCGGACATTTTTTCCCTTAAGCCCTGCTATCCGTTCTTGGGCGGCCGTAAACTGAAACTGGTTGAAAAGCAGGGCGATATCCCGCCTGGCCTCAATCCCCATGATATCCCACGGATTGAGGCTTCGGCGCACCTCTTCGGATCCGTCCTTGACAATGCCTAGCCCTTCCTTGGTTCGCTCCCTGCCGCCCACAGAGGAAAAGGAAAACCCATGAGAAACCGCGGCCAGGGTGAGGGCCGCGGTCATGTTCTTGGTGCCGCCCGTATAATCAACCATCACCTCGCTGCCGGGGTATCCTTTGGCAAGCACCCGTTGGACCGCCTCTTCAGCCTTACCGTAACAGTGGACAAGGTCATTCACATCATCCACCAGGGTCTGCTCGAAGGAGGCCAGCCGCCCTGATTTTTCTTTGGCATCCCGGAGGCATTCAGGAATTTTGGCACAGCTTTCCTGCGAGGCCAGAAAGGAGATGAATTCCGGCCCGCAGGCGCAAATGGATGCCACGATCGGCTCCGTAGTACCGCCTACGGAAATGATCATGGCCTTCTTTTGGTGCTCTGTCATGTGGGCCTCCGATATTTTTCAGCAGTTCTCTGAGTCATTCCTCCATCCTGATCCGGCCGCGGTCCAGCATCAGGCCGAAGCGGGTATCCGGTTTGCCGCCGACCGCGGCGATTTCCAGTTCCTTGACATGGGTTTGGCCAAACCGGCCCAGGATGTCCTGACGTATTTTGGATTTGTAACTGTTGAAGTTTTCGCGTGAGAGCCGGGCGATGCCGGTGTCGCTCATTTCCTTGAGGCGACAGCCGCCGATGATATGGCGATAGAGTTCGGTGATTTCGTCGTTGCCAAGCGCCTCGGTGGCCTCGATAAAACATGCGGTGCAATTGTGACAGGGCTGGTCCAGTTTGCAGCGGAGCTTGAGCCCGGTGAAAAAGGCATAGAGGGCCAGGCGGGCCGGATGCATATCGAGCTCAACGGCGCCGTAAACGATCTTGCCCGCGGCGAGATCCACGGTGAGCAGGCGGGGGGCGTCGCGGACCAGCGACTGCATGAGGTCGGCCGGCGGCCGTGGCCGGTCGAGCAGGCCGCGGTCCAGCCGGTCGCGGACCGAGACAAAGGGGATGGTGATGAGATGGATGGCGGCGTACCTGGTTTCCTTAAGCACGGGCTCATGCTTGCGGTCATACAGGGTGAGGCTGACCGACTCCCTGGGCGGGTACCAGAAGTCCGGGCACGACTCGAACTCCGGCGAGACGAGGACATGGTAAATGCGGTCCTGGGGCCGGCCATAAAGCTGGGCCGCCAGGCTCATGCAGGAGGTCATGGTCTTGCGGCCGCCGGCCACCAGGAAAAATACGGCCGTGCCCGGCTGGCTGGTAAACTCAAAGGTCAGGCCAAGGCAGGTTTCGAGGAGAATTTCGTTGTCTTCGTCCGTCACGATGTCGTCAAGCTCGCGGCCATCCGGCCGCTGCAGGACGTGGATGTTTTCAGGCCCGAACTGGATGGCGATATCAGGGCAGAATTCTTGGCGGAACTCCGCGAACACCCCGCCCGCCGGGGTCAGGAGGCGAGCGAGAATCTTCTCCCGCCCCGTCCGGGTGGTGATCACATGGATGGCATCAACCGTGCGGCCTTCGTGCAGAAGGGCGTAGAGGGCCTCGGTGATTACCTGGGGATTGAGCCCGGCAACCGCAAGCAGGATGTTTTTCATCTGGCGTCTTTATATGTGTACCTGAATCTGGCCCAGCCCGAAGGATGTCTGTTTTCCCAGGTGGGTTTTCTCGCAATATTTCAGCAAGGGAACATATTCATCGAGGTTCCCTTCGTAGCGCAGGGTGCCGAGCAGCCCCCCCATGAGCATGGCTGTCTTTTGTCGGTTACTGTAGCGTTCCAGCTCGACCCATTGACAGGTACTATGGCCGAGGGTGACATTTTGTGCCCGCCTGACAAGACCAGCATAATCCAGAGCTGGCTCGCCTTCGCCGTAAGCGTTTTCCAGGGAGGAGATTCTTCTGAGGGCTGCCCTGACCAGCATGTGGAAGGGCAGGGAGGTTTGAAAGTGGTTGTCCTGTTTCAAGCGCAGGGGGGTGATGAGGTCGATGGCCAGTGAGGTTGCCCCGCCATGGGCGGCAGGCTGGACGGACAAGGGAATAAGGGGGCTGGCATGGCGCAGGACTTTCGTGTCGGCGCGGTAAATCTCTTCGCCATCCCTGGTGACGGCAACCAGGGAGAACCTGCCAAGGCCATTGGCGCTGCTCCGGCCCAGGCCCAACCCGCCAAGGTTCTCGATCGCATACACGATGTGCGGCAGATACTCGTTGGCCTTGCCGAAAAGGCCAAGGCCGAATTCGAATTCGTCGCCAGCCGCGAATTCCTGCCGGGCGTCTTGGGGCACCATGAAAACATAGGGGTGGGGCCGGGCCGCGATGCGGGCGGCATCTTCCTGTCCGGCGCGGGAGGCGGGTTGGGTTTCAAAGATGACGGCGTAGGCGCAACTGGAGCCGAGCAGGCAATCCTGGCAGGTCTGGCGTCTGAGGGCGCAAGCGACCTTCCGCAAGGCATGGCCAAAACCGCCCCGCAGCGTGGAACCTTTAAAGGCCGGCAGATGCGCGGGCGTCTGCAAGCGGCAGTGACAATGATAGGTTCCGACTAACATTCTCCCACTCAAAAGGAAAAAATGGTTAGAGTCAATAACTTTTTATCATAATTGAAGGCGAAAGCGAACCATGCGAGTTTTTGCGAGTCCGTCACGTTTGTGTTGAAAAAAGTGATGATTGGTGTATTAAGCAAAGGCTCGATGCCGTGATCCATTATGTAGAGGACGCGTTCATAACCAGATACCGCAACGCAAGGGCGATATGAAAGACCTGTTGACATTTCCCAAGGGCGGCGTGCATCCGCCGGCCGCCAAGCACCTGACGGCGGGGCTGGCCATTGAGGTGATGCCGGTTGCCGATGAGCTGGATATCTTCGTTGGCCAGCATATCGGGGCGCCGTGCACCCCCACGGTGGCGAAGGGCGATAGCGTGGCCGAGGGCGACGTCATCGGCACGGTGACCAAGGGGCTCGGCACCCCCATTCACGCGCCGGTGGCCGGCAAGGTCAAGGCGATTGGCGCGGTCGCCCATCCCATGCGGGTTACCGCACCGGCCATCACCCTGCAAACCGACCATGAGGCCCCCGCCCGGGTCTATACGCGTAAAGACTGGGCCGGTCTGGACCGGGCCGCACTGCTGGCCGCCATCAACCAGGGTGGCATCGTCGGGGTTGGCGGGGCGGGTTTCCCCACCCACGCCAAGCTGTCGCCGCCGCCCGAGGCCAAGATCGACACCCTGATTTTAAATGGCGCCGAGTGCGAGCCGTACATCACCGCCGACCACCGGCAGATGCTGGAGCACGCCGCCGAGATCGTCGAAGGCGCCAGGATCATCATGGCGGTACTCGGGGTCTCCCGCTGTCATATCGGCATCGAGGCCAACAAGCCCGACGCCATCGCGGCCATGCAAAAGGCGGTGCGCGAGAATACCGTTGGCGCTGGCACCATCACGGTGGATGTGCTCAAGGTCAAATACCCGCAAGGCTCCGAGAAACAGCTCATTCAGAGCATCACCGGCCGCAAGGTGCCCGGTTTTGCCCTGCCCTCGGCGGTCGGCGTGGTGGTCCACAACGTCAGCACCACCAAGGCCATCTTCGATGCCGTGGTTCTGGGCAAGCCCCTCTACGAAAAGGTGGTGACCATCTCCGGCAAGGGGATCAGGCGGCCGGCCAACCTGCTGGTCAGGGTTGGCACCCGGCTGAACGAGATCGTCGCCTATCTGGGCGGGGTGACGCCGGAGCTGGCCAAGATCGTCTTCGGCGGCCCGATGATGGGTTTCGCCGCCTCTTCCCTGGAGATTCCCGTCACCAAGACCACCTCCTCGGTGTTGTTTTTGGCCGAGGACGAGATTGATTCCACCCCGCATTCCCAGTGCATCCGCTGCGGCTGGTGCCTGGCGGCCTGCCCCATGGGATTGGAGCCCAAGGAAATCGCCATTTACGTGGAGGCGGGGCGCGAAAAGGACACCGAGCCCTTCGGGGTGTTTGAATGTTTTGAGTGCGGGTGCTGCGCCTATGTCTGCCCGGCCAAGCGGCCCCTGGTCCAGTTTATCCGGCTGGCCAAGCTGCGGGCGAGAAAGTAGGCCGTCCAGAGGCAAATTGCTAACCTGCGTGAAGGAGAACCGCCATTAACACGCCAGAGACAGATAAGGAAAAGCCGGGCCCCCTGCCGGGGCTGCTCAAGGTTTCGATCTCCCCGCATGTGAAGAGCGGCGAATCGGTGGCCAGAATCATGTGGACCGTGGTGGCCTGCCTGGTGCCGCCCCTGGTTTTCTCGGTGTTCATCTTCGGCATTCGAACCCTGATCATCACGGCGGTGAGCGTGGTGAGTTGCGTGGCCGTGGAGGCCATCACCCAGAAGTGCTTGAAACGGCCGGTGACGGTAAAGGACGGCAGCGCCGTGATCACCGGCATGTTGCTGGCCTTTGTCATTCCGCCGGGCGTGCCGCTCTGGCTGCCGATCCTGGGCTCGGTCATGGCCGTTTACGTTGGCAAGCACCTGCTGGGCGGTATCGGCTTCAATATCTTCAATCCCGCCCTCTTGGGCCGCGCCTTTCTGATGGCCAGCTTTCCCGTGGCCATGACCTCGGCCTGGCTGCCGCCGTTGCGTGATCTGGCCATCTTCTCCTATCTCGGCACCCCGATCGATGCCCTGACCACCGCCACGCCGCTGGCCGTACTGAAAGGGCAGGGCATGGCCGCCTTCACCGCCCAGTTCGGCGCCGCCCCCAACGTCTACACCGATTTTTTCCTGGGCTGGCGGCCCGGCTGCATCGGCGAAACCTCGGGGCTGCTGCTGGTGCTGGGCGGCCTGTATCTGCTGTATCGCGGTTACATTACCTGGCACATCCCGGTCACCGTGCTGGCGACCATCGCCCTGCTGACCCGGGTGGCCGGCGGTGACCCGCTCCTGGCGGTGCTGGCCGGTGGCGCCTTGCTGGGCGCCTTCTTCATGGCCAACGATTACGTCACCAGCCCCACCAGCAAGATGGCGCAGCTTATTTACGGGGTAGGGGTGGGAGCGCTTACCGTGCTCATTCGCCTGAAGGGCGGCTATCCAGAGGGCATCTGCTACGCCATCCTGCTCATGAACCCGCTGAGCCCGGTGCTCGACCGCTGGTTCAAGCCCAAGCGTTTCGCCCCGTTGCAGGGAGGTGCGAAGAAATGAAGGACATCTCCACCATCATCTTCCGCCTGACCCTTACCTGTCTGGTGGCCGCTTTGATCA